>Ga0153980_1001340_pt1 | contig 10366 bp, 10 predicted proteins | sample TSGA064MetaG_FD_104722 | JGI IMG/M metagenome (GOLD analysis project Ga0153980, IMG submission 104722) | Attine ant fungus gardens microbial communities from Georgia, USA - TSGA064 MetaG | ecosystem: Host-associated > Fungi > Mycelium > Unclassified | place: USA: Georgia, Magnolia Springs State... | reverse complement strand
TACCCGTAGCGAAGAAGCATTGCCATCTGGATGAACCATGGAAGTGACGTATTGCCCGATGCCGGAGCATGAAGACGCACGGCTGAACATGCTCAGGGACCTGGAGGCCGAAGCGCGCAGCAAGGAAGACCCGGTCCTGGCCAAGCTCGTGGCGATGACCGCTTCCGTGCTCGAGGTGCCGATCGCCTTCATTTCCATCGTCGAGAGCGAGCGCCAGATCTTTCGCGCCCAGATCGGCCTGGCGGTCGAATCGGCGCCCCGTGACGAAGCGATCTGTGCCTACACCATTCTCGAACCGCGCCTGCTCGAAGTGCTCGACACCTGGCAGGACGTGCGCTTCGCCACCAATCCCTTGATGGTCGACGACCCAGGGCTGCGCTACTACGCCGGCTTCCCGATCCTGTCGAGCGAAGGGCTGGGGCTGGGCAGCCTGTGCGTGGCCGACACGCAGCCACGCGGGGCCATGAACGAAAAGCAGGCGGCCTTTCTACAGCACATGGCCGAGCTGGTGATGATCCGCTTGAGCAACCTGCGCGCGGCCTCGTACATCGACCCGCCTACCGGGTTGTACAACCGCTCCAAGCTCGAACAGGACATTTTGCTGTCGATGCGTGCGCAGCGGGCCACGCAACTGGTGGCCATTGATGTGATTTCGCCCAGGGCCCTGAACGACGTGGTCAAGGCGTTCGGCTACACCTTCGCCAGCAACATGATGCTGGCCATCCGCGACCGCTTCCTGACCTTGCTGCCCCTGCGGCACGCGTTGTACAAGGTTAGCCCTACCCGCTTCGGCCTGTTGCTGGAAGAACCCTGCGACGGACCGGCGCTCTACCAGCTGATCCTCGACCACTTTAGCCAGCCGCTGGTGAACGACGGCATTCCCTTGCACATGAACATCGGCATCGGCGTCCTGCCCATCGGTCGAGACACACCCTTCGACCAGGACCACGTGCGCCTGGTGGTCGGCGCCTCCGACAACGCACGCGCCAAGCGTCTGGGCTGGACGCTCTACCAGTCCGAGATCGACGCTGCGCAACAGCGCGCCCTGAACCTGGTGAGCGCCTTGTCGGTGGCCGTCCATTCGGGTGATCAGTTCCGCCTCGACTACCAGCCCAAGGTGTCGCTGCGCGACGGCCACTGCACCGGCGTCGAAGCCTTGCTGCGCTGGACGCACCCGGTGCTGGGTGTGATTTCTCCCGCCGAGTTCATTCCCCTGGCGGAAAAGACCGCGCTCATCGAAAACCTCAGTTGCCTCGTGGCCCGGGCCGCCATCGAACAGGCCGGCGCCTGGCACCGGCAAGGCCTGCGCATGCCGATCGCCATCAACCTGGCGGCGCCGGACCTGGAGAACACCCGCCTGGCCGACCTGATCATCGGCCTGCTGGACGAGCAGGCTCTGCCCCGCGGCTCGTTCTCGATCGAACTCACCGAAAGCTCGCTGATGCGTTCGCCCGAGGTGGTGTGCTCGCAGCTGCAACGGCTGCGCCAGGCCGGCGTGCGCATAGCCATCGACGACTTCGGTTCGGGTTACAGCAACTGGATCTACCTGCGCGACCTGCCTGCCGAAGTCATCAAGGTCGACCGCACGCTGGTGCACAACCTCGCCACCGAGGAAAAGGACCAGCGCCTGGTCAAGACGATCATCAACCTGGCACGCAAGACCGGATACAAGGTAGTGGCCGAAGGCATCGAGACCGATATCGAACGCGTGCTGCTGGCCGAATGGGGGTGCGACGAAGGGCAAGGCTTCCTGTTCGCGCGCCCCATGAACGCGGATCGGGTGATGCAGTGGCTCGAGACGCACGAGCGTGACGTTCGGGCGAAGGCGCAGGTGTAAAGAGGCGCCGCTGCGGGTGCGCGCTTCGTGTGGAGACAGGAAGCGCTGACGTCCCCGAACAACAACGCGTTTAACTTATGGAATTTTGTTGTAGGAATTCTTCTACTTTTCCTACGACCTTGTAGTCCCTTTCCCAAATATCGGACTTTTACATTTAAACGATTGCCACGCGTATAGAGCCTTCTTTACGCTTTGACTGTCGCCGCCTTTATGTGACCGCTACTTAAGTCTTTCGGCTGAATGCGGCGTCCTCGTTTAACTGCCGTGCAGGCGATTACTTTTCCGTTAACAAAAACTTTATTCCGAGTTCGGAACGTGTGCGCCTGCACGCGAATAAACCTGACATCGACTTATCGAGTATCGATCGCTCTCGAGAGAGAGCGGCTTGGTTGCTTATTACCTGAACGACTGACATTGCGCAGGAGCGACGCATGATCCCAGGGATATGGATTCTCGACTGGCTGGCGCTGGAGGCCAAGATCGAACACCTGTTCGACGTTCATGCCCCGGCCAATCCCGATCCGTACTCACCCACGTTCAGCGCGCACGGCTCACCCCACCGTGCGAGTCTTCATCTGCTCCGGCGCAGAATCAGGAGCGTCCGTCATGCCTGCGACCTGGCCGAACGTGAAGCGGCCCACCAGTTGCTCAAGCGCTTCGCCGATCTCGATATCCACGACATCCTCGACGACCTGATCGAGGTCGTGGCCGAGATGGCCATGATCGTCGTCGGCAGCACCGTGACCGGCGCCGTGATCGGTGGGGGCATAGGGTTTTTCGCGGCGGGCATCGGCGCCGTGCCAGGCGCGGCGAGCGGCGCGCTGATCGGCGCCCAAGCCGGTGGCTGGCTGCTCAGCATCCTTGGCCTGGCATCGGTCGCCGAGTTTTTCATGGACGGGCTCCCGGCCATCATCGAAGGGTATGTGCGCGGCATCGCCACGGCGTGGCGCGGCCCTCGAGAACTGCCCAACGACCCACTGAACACCTTTTACGACGACCCCACGGCGGCCCAGCAAGGCGCATGGGACATTGCGCGGTCCCACGAAGCCGTGGTGGTTCTGCTGCTCGGCGCGATCGTCGCCTACCTGACACGAGGTGGCGGTTCGGCAATGGTGCTTGCCCAGGACATGCAGCGCAGCGCACGGGGCAGCAGGATCGCGCAGTGGATGCTCAAGCATGAAGACAAGCTCAAACGCCACCCTGACCTGAAGGCCACCGAGCCGCGGCGGGTCGAAGCCGGCCAGGGAAACGCGTCGCCCTCGTCCCCCAAACCGGGTGATCGCCACGAAGGGCCAGGCAAGGGCAAATCGACTACCATGCCTGTGCATGAGGTGGAGTGTTTCAGGGCGGATCGATTGCCGGCGTCGAAGGGTGATGAGTTTGTGCGGCAGTTGAAGGGGCAGGAAGGAGGGTTGAACCGGCTGACGGTTGAGGAGTATCTAGAAAATATCGCCAACCCTCAGAAACGTGACAAAACGATCGCTGCCCAGGCACGTGCCGAACTTAGCATTGAGATAAGGCTCAGATTAGAAAAAGAGTATATGACAACCATGAGTCCTGCAAAAGCTAAGGCGCTGGCAAAGAAACATGCTCAAGAAACCATGTCAACACTGGCGGCATTGCATAACCCTGACCTAAGCGCTGGAGGCAGGGATATTATTGCAGACTTTGGAGACAGGCAAGTCAATTCGAGCATCGGCCCACAATGGAAGAGTAAAATCAACGGCATCAAAGCAGCCGCCGAGAGGATTCCTCCGTCTGCACGAAAGTATACATTTTTAAACGTGAAACTTTACAAATGCTAAATCAAGGAGTCTATATGGATGAGGCAATCAGTCTTTTCATAGAAGAGATGGGAAATCCAATTTCACATACACCAGTACCGCTACCGGCCATTGAACACTACAGAAAGAAATTACCTGAACGCCTACTGAACTACTGGGAGCACTATGGCTGGAGCGCTCATGCAGGCGGTCTATTCTGGATAGTTAATCCAGCTGAATACGAAGGTGTTGTGCGCTCATGGCTTGAAGGAACAGCATTCGAAACAAGAGACACCTATCACGTGATCGCACGCACTGCATTCGGATGCTTATATCTATGGGGAGAAAAAACAGGTTATTCACTGAAAATTGAAAGCGTTTTATCTCGCTACTGCGCATATGATCTGGGTACAACCGAAGACTCGTTAAATAGGCAGAGCCAGCTTTTTTTCATGAACCCTAGTATTGAAAGTAGCGACTTCCTAGGCTTTTTCAGCCGCACCAGAAAAAAGCTCGGCCCTCTAAATAGTGACGAAATGTATGGCTTCACCCCTGCACTCATGCTAGGAGGTAGCGAAGTTTTAGAAAACCTAACAAAGGTAAAAATCATTGAGCACCTTATTTTCCTGTCGCAACTTTCCCCACTAAAGCCCTACACGCTTTCCGATATTTATTTATGAAATTTTTCCGACTGTCGTTTTGTCGGGCATCAAAATGCGCCAAGCGCATTAAGGCATGAAGCATGCAGATGTCGCTGCCTCGTAGCTTACATAACTCGGACAGCACTTTGCCATACCGAAGATACTGTAAAAGCTAAACACTAACCATCGTGAGATTTGAAAGGACTTGGCACTTTGGCTCATGATGAAGCGTATGGTTCTGTACACGCTAATTTCTAGAATCTGTCGTGCAGAGTGAAACTTTTCATACAAGGCCTGAGCAAGAGGAGAATATAGTGGATGAAGCCATTGAACTTTTCTTTGACGAGATGGGCACCCCGATCTTTCAAAAAGCCGTACCCACATCAAGCATCGTACGTTACAGCAAAATACTGCCAGAACGCCTGCTCAATTATTGGCATGATTATGGCTGGAGCGGCCATGCAGACGGAATTTTTTGGATCGTAGATCCTCAGGAGTATGAAGGCGTCGTCAGCATGTGGCTCAAAGACATAGAGCTCGAGACGCGAGACACTTACCATGTCATCGCACGTACTGCATTCGGAAAGCTCTATTTGTGGGGCGAAAAGACGGGGCAGTCCCTGACTATCGAGAGTTGTTATTCGCTTTGTGCCTATAAAAAGCGAGGAAGGACTGCAGAAGACTTGGACAGGCAATATGAGAGCTTCTTCATTTCTGCCAGCTTCGAATTTAGCGATTTCCTAGATCTCTTCGTTCCTGCCAAAAGAAAACTCGGCGTCCTGCAAAGTGACGAAATGTATGGTTTCGTACCAGCGCTGATGAGTGGTGGAAGCGAAGATTTGAAAAATCTAGAAAAGCTCAAAATCATAGAACACTTGACGTTTCTGGCTCAGCTCGCCCCACTGGAGCCCTTCAAACTTACAGACCTTTATCCATAAATGCTCAGTTTTAATAAAAAAATAAACCCGTCGAACATATTCTCGTTGCAGAGAAGTTATTTTACCCAGATCAGAAGAAATATGCTCAGCCACGATAAGCCCTACAAAAGCTAGAGCACTGGCAAAGAAACGCACTCAAGAAACCCTGTCACCGCTGGCGGCTCTGTATAACTCTGCTCTAAACGCAGGAGGCAAGGATATCATTGCAGACTTTGGCGATAGGCAAGTCAACTCAAGCATTGGCCCACAGTGGAATGAGAAAATCAACGGCATCAGGACGACCGCTGAGAGGATCCATCAGGCCGCACGAAAGCATGCATTCTTAAATGTGAGACTTATATGGATGAGGCGATCAACCTTTTTATAGAAGAAATGGGCAAACCAACGTCACACATCCCAGTGCCATCAACGGCTATTGAACATTACAGAGATAGATTACCCGAGCGCCTATTGAGCTACTGGGAGGACTATGGTTGGAGCGCTCATGCAGGCGGTATTTTTTGGATGGTCAACCCAGCGGAATATAAGGGTATTGTACGCTCGTGGCTTGAGGGAACAGCCTTCGAAGCAAGGGATACCTATCATGTGATCGCACGTACTGCATTCGGATGCTTGTATCTGTGGGGGGAAAGAACCGGTTATTCACTGACCATTGAAACCCTTTTGTCTCGCTACTGCGCTCAAGAATTGGGCACGACCAAGGATTCCTTGGACAGGCAAAGCCAGGTTCTTTTCATGAACCCCAGCATCGAAAGTAGCGACTTTCTAGGTTTTTTCAGCCGCGCGCGGAAAAAACTCGGCCCCCTGAAGAGTGACGAAATGTATGGTTTCGTTCCTGCGCTCATGCTGGGCGGCAGTGAAGATTTGGAGAATCTAGAAAAAGTTAAGATCATCGAGCACCTCACCTTTCTGTCGCAGCTATCACCTTTGGAGCCCTTTACACTTTCCGATATTTTCTTATGACATTTTCCGACTGGTGGCTTATCTCAGTGTCAAAAATTCGTCAAACGCATCAGGGCATAAAGTGTGCAGATGTCGTCTGCCTCGTAGCTTACACGATTCAGACAGCTCTTTCCCCATGCCAAAGGTGCTGTAAAGGCTAAATACTAACCACCGTGAGGCTTTTGTGGATACCGCATTTCCCCGGTTCATTGAAAAAATGGGCGCTCAAATGGATTGCCAGACAGTGCCAGAGTCCAGTATTGCACTGTACACAGGCAAGCTCCCCGATCAGCTTATTGACTATTGGCAAGAGCATGGGTGGGGTGGCTATGGAAAAGGCTTGTTCTGGACCGTTAATCCACAAGAATACGAAGGCGTCTTGGCCCATTGGATCGAAGGCACATGTTTGGATACGCGCGATACCTATCATCTCATTGCGCGTAGCGCATTCGGAGATCTTTACTTGTGGGGAGAAACGACAGGCCCTTCAGTCGTAATCAATAGCGTATTTTCACGCTGTGCGATCCAAAACCTAGGGCTGCGCCCTGGTGAAATGAATAAAATGGTCAAAAATTTCTTCTTGTCGGTAGAGGTCAAATACAACAATTTTGCCGGCCTGTTTGAGCGTGCGCATCGAAAATTGGGCACGCTCACACGCGACGAAATGTACGGGTTCGTTCCGGCATTGATGCTTGGAGGTTCCGAGCATATTGACAATCTGGAAAGGGTCAGCACCCTCGAACATCTCACCTTGCTGTCCCAACTTGCCGAGCTTGAGCCTTATGGCTTTTCAGACCTCTGACGTGCATACGCTTACGACAAAAGGAAGCCCATAGACACTATGCCCACATGCATCCGCTACTGGATATTACACGATTGCAGCCTAACCTTGTTGCGGGGATATCTTCATATGAAGCTTGGTCGAAAGGAGGAGTAGAATGGATGAAGCCGTTAAAATTTTTAACGACAAGATGGGCACTCCGTTCATCCAAGAGGTCGTACCACTCGCACGTCTCGCACACTACAGCCAGAGACTCCCGGAGCGCTTGCTTGGTTATTGGCATGACCATGGCTGGACGGGGCATGCAGACGGTATTTTCTGGATAGTCAACCCTGCGGAGTATGAAGATGTCGTACGCTCATGGCTTGAGGGTACAGAATTTGAAACAAAGGATACTTATCATGTTATTGCGCGCACTGCTTTTGGCGGCCTCTATTTGTGGGGAGAAAAAACAGGGCATGCGCTGAAAATTGAAAGTCTGCTATCTCGCTATTGCGCTCAAGCTTTAGGCACAACTGAGGTCAATCTAGACAGGGAAAGCCAGATTTTTTTCTTAGCGCCTAGCGTCGAGGGTAGCGACTTCTTTACTCTTTTCCGCCGTGCCCGAAGAAAACTCGGCCTCTTAAAAAGTGACGAAATGTATGCTTTCGTTCCTGCGCTCATGCTGGGCGGCAGTGAGGCGTTAGAGAACCTGGAGAAAGTGAACATCATCGAGCACCTCACTTTCTTGTCACAACTTTCGCCTTTGGAGCCCTTTACGCTTTCCGATCTGTATTGATGCGTTCGCTCGGCGGTTGCCCATGCTTGTCGCCAAACACATCGAGGCGCAATTCAGCAGCAGCCACCGGCGCGTTACCTCGTAGACCACTTGACCCAGACTTACCTTTTCCACACCCCCTAAACCCTCAAGGACTGACACTATGACCACCACACTCAACCACTGCCTCGCCCACTTCGGTGAGCCCTTCGACCGGCAAGCCGTTCCCGCCTCGCGGTTAGAAGACTACAAGGACAAGCTGCCTGACCTGTTGTTGGACCATTGGCGTGATTACGGCTGGTGCGGCTATGGCGACGGTCTGTTCTGGCTGGTTGATCCGCAGGCGTACGCAGGCGTCGTGGAGTCTTGGTTAGAGGGCCACCCCCTGTCCCACCTCGATACGTACCACACGTTTGCACGCAGCGCGTTCGGGGACCTTTACCTCTGGGGCGAAGAGAGCGGACTGCACCTGACCATCGACAGCTGTTCGTCGACGTTCATGGTTCACAAGATGGACATTCCCCGAGACGAATGGAGCCGCGAACTGCAACGCTTCCTGCACTCCGTGACGCCCGAGGAGAACGATTTCAACGGCCTGTTCGACAGCGCGAAGGCGCAATTCGGCACGCTGCGCAGCGATGAGATGTACGGCTTCTGCCCGGCCATCCTGCTCGGCGGGGCGGCCAAGCTCAAGTACCTGGAGAAAACCCAGGCCATCGAACACCTGACCCTGCTCTCGCAGTTGGCCGCGCTGACGCTCGACGACTGTTCCGAAGAATGAGACGGCTTCAGCAGGCATGCGCGTGATGACGCGAAATGGAACGCTCCATCACCCAGCGTCCTGCCTCCATGAACCGGCGCCCAACTTGGCCGCATGCAGCCCTTATGGAATCGATCAAAGTGATAACCGTGTCACAGATCAATACCTGCGACCTTCTGCACCGTATCCTGGCCGAGCATGATGCGTAATTGAACACCCGCACGGTACGGAAACACATGAACATCAGGAAGATTCAAGCCAGCGACCTCACAGGCTTCCATGCGCTGTTCGCCGAGGTGAGTGGCGAAGGGCTGTTTTCGGTCTCGACCCAGGCGCCGCCGATCCAGGCCATCGAACGCGCCCTGGTCGCCGTGGAGCAGCACGACTGGCCCGTCTACGTGGCCGTTCAGAACGGGCAGATCGTCGGCTCGGCCGAGGCGTTCCCGGACAGCTTCTGTCGTCCCCAGGGCGATCCGCAGTTGGGTCTGCTGGGCATGCAGGTCAAGCGCGAGTTTCGCCGACACGGCCACGGGGCCGCGCTGCTCGAAGCCGTCATGCGCCATGCACGGCGCATCGGTTTCACCGGTATCGAACTGACGGTGCTCAAGTCCAACCATGCCGCCTTGGCGCTTTACGACAAGGTTGGGTTCACTTGGCTGCAGGACTTGGACACCTGCGTGCTGCCAGGCGGCGTACAGGACCAATTGCAGCGCATGCGCCTGGCCTTCTAGGCGGTCATCACACCTCGAGCCCTTTCAGCCAGAAGTTCGTGTCGCGTTGTGAAAAGTCCTGTGGGTCGAACCCGTACGGGAAGAACTCCCTGAACAGGCCATGCTCTGGATGCTGAGGGTCACCAAGCGCTTCGAGCATCATCTCGTACCCACCCAGGCCACCGATGTCCTCTGGCGGGCAGGCGTTTTCCCCCGCGATGCAGGTAGGCAGGTTGCGGTACTTGCTGCGCGGGACCACCTGCTCCACCGTCACCACATGGTCCCAGCTGTCACCGAGGTCATAGACATAGCGGAAGGTAGCTTCCGTGCCCAGTGTCTTGACCAACGAGCGCCGCGCCTGGGACTTGATCGTGCTCTCGCCGTCCGGGTCAGGAACACCGTACCAGACGCCATTGATCAGGTATTGATGCAGGTGAGCGTTTTCCCAGCCCATGGCGACCTGGATGACCAGATGCAGGCGAGCCAACGTGATGGTCTGCGGCACGATCACGCGGCGCCAGATCAGCGGATCGCTGTCCGCCAGGGCGATGTGGAGTTGGTAGAGGCCTGGTTTTGCAGGGGTGCGGGGCGAAGTGGTCATGGTGAGGCTCGTGAGTGGAGGCTTCCTGGGGGACGACGCAAGAACGCATACGCATGAGCAATGCAGCCGCCCTGTACGATCTGCTGATCACGGATGTGCGTTCGAGGGTGTCGGTGCGGCTGGACATGCACGTCGGCGATCCATGCACGAACTCTACCGCTTGTCTCGCTCTGGTCATAGCCATAGACAAGAAGCACGTTGCCAGCGCGCCGAGCCCACATACATCGTTGGCAAGGACAGGTCATGATTCGGCTCTTGGCTTGGCTAGCCCCTTTCCACATGCTGACAAGCCAAGCCCCTCGAGACGGATGCCCTCCTCGGCTGACGAAGTCCCACTTCGACCTTCCGTCGCGACTATGTCCACCCTCCCCTAGCGTTTCGTCACCCGCTGTTCATCACCGGGCGCTCGCCCCATCTCCCGCAAGAAGCGCCATTGTTGCCTCAGCAATTCGCGGTGGTCGATGCCGCGGTAATGCAGACCCTCTTACCGGGCTAGCTCAGCGATGATCGAGGCCAGCGCCGGATAGCGCCTATGGCTCCAGCCGGGGAGCAGGCGGGTCAGTTGAGCCCCGGTGTACTGGACCGCAGGGAAGTGGCCTTGAGGATCAGATCAACGATTCGTAACTGGAAAGATGC
>Ga0153980_1001338_pt1 | contig 10377 bp, 5 predicted proteins | sample TSGA064MetaG_FD_104722 | JGI IMG/M metagenome (GOLD analysis project Ga0153980, IMG submission 104722) | Attine ant fungus gardens microbial communities from Georgia, USA - TSGA064 MetaG | ecosystem: Host-associated > Fungi > Mycelium > Unclassified | place: USA: Georgia, Magnolia Springs State... | reverse complement strand
CTCCATAATTTTTGTGAGGAATACCAGATTCGACTTCTTGTACTAAATCGTACTCATACAGCTGGGTGCGGTTGATTAGGTGCGTCGCTGTTTCGTCCAATTCTTTCATTGCTTTTAGATGCGTTTTTGAGGCTCTGACTGAATTAACTGAAAAAGCTGATGCTTGGATGGGTCTAAAATTTCCTGATGTTTGTCCTGGTTGTCGGACTCCGAAATTACCCGTACTTGATACCCAAACATTAATATTATTGTAGCCCGCTCCGTTTCTTGGAACTCCGAAATTTTGCCCCACTATGACAAATGAGGAGCGATCATTCCAACTGGTTGAGCTTTCGACATTGACATTACCTGACATAATCCGAACGGATGCACGTTCAGATTCATAAGTGGTACTACCCGATTGACCAGATCGCTTAAATGACATGAGCTGGGCATTATAAATGGTTCCACCTGCATTAGCAGGTCTAAACGGAGAGATATGCAACCAATCATTTCCTGCGTTCCCATTCCCGTTAGCGTTAAAAATATTCCACAGCAGTTGGTCTGGAGTCGGCGCAAACCAGAGTCCACTTTGATTCCCTGTTAAATGGCTCAACTCCATCCGAGAAACGGAGGTAAGTCTACTATTATTTAACGACAACCCAATCGTCCCGCCATCAGCATTCCCGTGCAACCCAACTGTCATGCGACCAAATACCCGAATTCCTTCATTGCCATCTACAAAATTAATATAATGAGTAAAGTTGTTTAATTGCCCAGCTGTCCCGACTCTTCGATAAATTCCTTCTGGTCGATACTGGACTTCAAGGTTGGCCGGGATGTTACCTGACAGTGGTAAATTTGAGGAGATCGGCCTAAACCTAAGTTGAGTGGGATTAATTAAAGACTCCCCTCGATTATCTCCCGTGCTTTGATTCATACTCACTTGTCCTTGGGTGATCGTAACAGTTGAACCTCCAGCTTCGCTCGTAATGGTCGACCCGTTAATATTGACGCCACGGATATTGACAGACTGCAAGGTTCCAGTCACGATGTCATCTGCGGTAATAGCGCCAGCTCTAATATGTCTGGCTTCAATAGCATCGGTGGCAATCTGATTCGCTGTGATCGTATTCGTTGCAATTTTACTGGCTGTGATCGCTTCTGCTGCGATTTCAGCGGCTGTTATAGTGCCAGTCGCTATTTGGTTAGCTGTAATGGTATTCGTTGCAATTTCATTGGCTGTGATCGCTTCTGCTGTGATTTCAGCGGCTGTTATAGTGCCAGTCGCTATTTCATTGGCTGTAATCGTATTCGTTGCGATTTCATTGGCTGTGATCGTTTCTGTTGCTATTTCAGTGGCTGTTAGGGTGCCAGTCGCTATTTCATTAGCTGTGATCGTATTCGTTGCGATTTCATTGGCTGTGATTGCTTCTGCTGCAATTTCAGCGGCTGTTAGGGTTCTGGAAGCAATGTGATTAGCTGTTATGGTATTGGCCGCTATCTCATCAGCCGTCACTGCCTCGGATTGAATGTGACGAGTTTGAATAGAATCTGTATTGATATGATTTGCCAGAATTGAGCCATCCACAACTAATTCTCCACTTGCCATTCGATTGACTTTAATATTTCTAACTCGTAATATCCCTGTAAATGGAGCCCAACTATTTAAATGAACAAGCAACTGGGCACTTTTGGCGTTGACAGGTGCTGTAATGACACTATTTACAATGCCTGTCCCGTTTGTGACTCGAGTTGACCAGATCCAGCCATCTGTCCCATCTGCACTTCTGAACCGAAACCCAATTCCAACAGGGGCAAAATCAAAGACGTTTCCACCATTAGTGGTCGCTCCTTGAACGTTTGTGTTTATTTCACCGGTGACTCTGTATTGTTCTCCACCTACAACTTCAAACACCTCAGCAATCACATTATCTCTGCTAATCATATCTTTTCGGAACCATGGATTCTGTGGTTGATTCGGCACTTCTTCGACCGTCCATCCAAATTGTGAAGCTGTATTTCGATTTAATTGGGCATAGTTAGTAAAGTCAGTAATGGCTAAACGATTTGCGTGAATCGCATTAGCAGCAATTTGATCACTCGTAATGGTATGCGTTGCAATTTCATTTGCCGTGATGGCTTGAGTTGCCATTTGATCTGCGGTAATGGTTCGTGAAGCAATTTGATTGGCCGTAATGGTATTGGCCGCAATCTCGTTGGCCGTCACCGCATGAGTATTAATCTCTCTTGCGGTAATCGTATTAACAGCTAACTTGTTACCGGTTATCGTATTTCCTGCTATTTTTTCTGCAGTAATAGCATTAGCATTGATTTCTCGAGTCGTAATCGTGTTGGTTGCTAGATGGTCGCCAACGATCGTGCCACTGGCGATTTCTGTTGCTGTAATGGCACCAGCATTAATTTGACGAGCAGTGATGGTGTTCGTTCGGATCGCTCCTCCATCAATATCTGTCGTATCTTGCCACTTCCAAAGGTCCATCACCGTCGCCACTTCCCCAACATCAGTTAAAGCCTGTTTAATATCTGATTGCGCAGTAGCCCACATACTTTCATTTTCTGATAATCGCCTGTCTAAATTAGGTAGAGTTGTTTGATTTAAGGTTTCCAATTGTCCTTGGGCATTAGTCAATCTACCATCCAGTTGTGGGAGCTCTTGGGTCGTTAAAATTTCAACGGCATCCTCATTTTGGGTTAAGCGGTAATGTAAATCACCAAGCCCTCCGCTTTCTTGATGAATTTGTTCCAATGCTTGATTTAGTTGGTCTTGTGCTGTTTCCAAGTCTGATTCTGTACTTGTCAAACGATCATCTAACTGGGGAAGAACCTTTTGATTTAAATCGTTTAGTGCGACTTCATTCTCGCTTAATCGATAATCTAGTTCTGGTAATACGATTTGTCCTAATTCAGCTAATTCATCCTGAAGTTGGGGGAGCTGGACTTGGTTAAGATCAGCCAATTCGACTTCATTTTCGGTTAACCGCTGCTCTAATTTAGGTAATGTCTCATTTAAATCGATAACCTTTTCTTCCAATTCTTCAAGGCTCAAATCAAGCTCTTTAAGTTGTCCCTCTAATTGATCCAACTCAGGGATTCGCGCCGTTTGTCCCACGACTTCAATGGACCATTCACCAACTACCCCATGATGATTGACTCCACGGCACCGATAAAAGTGTTGGCGATCTGTACCCACAATATGACTAAAACCATTGCCTCGTCCGCGATAGATCCGACTATGTTCATCTGGAACAAAGCCTGAAACTAACGAGGCATGAAGCTCAAAGTGATCCAAATAAATTCCTTGGTTATCCCAAAACAAATGAATGGCTCCAAAACCACCTACTGCTTCTAGGTTGGTAACCGGTTTAGGGGGTATATTGGCGATATTTTCGCTTCCGATAATCGGTGGGCGATTACCGATCTGGTTAATATCGTGTTCAATATCACGTATTTTATCGGATAAGGTCGCTTTCGGTTCGCCAATCTCTAACGTTTCATAACGGGATAGCAAGACATCCCATCGGGTTCGGACAACTTTAGCACGCGCTCGAATTCCGAGTTTCTCAAAATAAATGGGAACCACATCACATAAGTTCAGCCTTTCTTGATGGACGCCATTAAAATCTAATGCTTTTGTCAAATCGACAAAAGAAACACTAAGACTGACTCTAGGAATTCCAATTTGATGAATCTTTATATATTGCTCAGCTAATTGAAGTAATTGGTTAGGCGTAGGCACTTCGTTATTTTCAAATTCCCGTGAAAAATCGACGGGAAGAATTCGGCGATTGGGATAAGCTTCAACATGTTCAGAATCCACTATAAATCCTGGCACCGTGACTAAGATGTCTCGGGTTTGAGCGCCATCTTCTGAAGCTTCTTGATACGTGGCAAAGGGATATATAGACGTAAAAGTATTCGCAATATTTTCTTCTTGTTGTAAATCCTGTAAATTACGCCCATAGCTAATTAATGTATTGGCATTGGTCCCCCGATTTTCTAGCAAACGAATCTGGTAATTGTCAAATTGATATTCGCCGCCCCAAATATCTAAAATAGAACCTGGCGTTCCTCCTAAAGCTCGCCGAGCATTTTCGGTCTCTTGGATCGTTAAAGTGGTGGTTCTTTCTAGATTGACATCGGAATAAACAGTAAAGGGGTTGGGATCAATGATGCTTGATCGCCATTGCTCAAGAGCCTGATGTCCCGTTCCTCTTAGGGTGACTTCTGGCCTCAAAGTTAAATCTTGTGCTAAATAGGATACATGTTGAGCGTAAAGCTGAGCGAATCCATCGGTATTTTTCGTAATTCGCTTGATCCGAAACAACTGCCCTTTCAGATCATGTCCAGCATCCACTTTAATAAGTTGATCGTTTTCTAATAAATCAAAAAGAGCACCCGATAAAGGATACTCCATATCTAATTCAAAAATACCATTACGCTCTTCCGTAACCAAACAGGAAATAGCATCTTTTAAAATGCCTAAACCTAAGTGATTAAAATTAGTCTCTTGTTTCTGATATAGTATAGGTAAACTCATGAGATCAAGGCTCCTAACCGAGCTGTGACATACATGGCTTCCACATTTTCACCAAAAGTTATGAGATTGTTTCCTGGTTGTAAAACAGGGAAGGGATAGCTAAACATTTTATCAAACTCTGTTCTTTGACCGTCAAAGCTGGTGACGGTTTGGGTTTCACTATCAAGATTTATTCCCCGATCCACACTTCTTAAAACAAGTTCTTGATTGCCAATATAAAGAGTCATATCGCCAGTTCCCAATAATTTAATAAGCGGTTTTGCTTCAATTTGATACGGATTGTAGATGATTTCTTCATGGGAGACAGCTCGTTCTTCTAAGCTTGATGTTAAGTATTTAATCGGATGAAATCTAAACTTTAAAACGGTTCTGCCATAGCGATGAAGCACTCGTTGAGTCTCATATTCTTCATAAACAAGCGCTTTATAAGTGAAGTCAGGGTCACCGCTCCAAATAAAATCATGATAGTTCTGATCTGTACTTAACCAATCATGAATCTTTGTTGTTGCCATTTCAAGATTTTGACCTGGCGGCAACACGATTCGACAAGGAAGCGAGTGATTAACGGAGCGATAGCGCCCATTATCAATGATGACATCGCCATCTCGGCCCTGAACCTCTAAAATTTCAATATCTCTAGCAGGGGCTGTGAAGGTTAAACCGCCTTCAATTTTTAAACCCATGTCATCACTGCGACGATTTTTATAAATAAACATTACATTCTGGCCCCCTCTGTTTGCGTAATCCAAGCAATTTCTTGCATGGTTTGACGAATATCTTCTTTGCCTTTCCAAATGATGGTTGCCCCATCAAACAAACCTTCGTTATTTGTGGAGTTGTAGTGATTGATAGCTGAGTGATTGGTTCCCGCTGCCAACAGACCGCCGCGACTAGACTCAACCAAAGCTTCCGGCGAAATTTTCGGGATTTTAAGCATATCATCAGTGATGCCATGTAAAGCCTCCATCACCATATTTGATTCGGCATCGATTCCAACGGCAATTCCTTCAGGGATAAATTTTCCGACTTGATCGCGCATGACACGAGAAGGAGAATTGATATCTAACGCTTTTCTAATAGTTCGAGTCACATCATTAGCGATGGAACGAGCCGTGTTTAAAACCGTGGAACGACGAGCATTTAAACCCGCATTTAATCCGTCCATGGCATTTTGACCGATGTTTTGAAAAGTAGTAGAAAAATCTCTAAACATATTGATCAAACTTTGCGCTGTGTTCTTAGCCGTCATGGTCGCATGACTACTTCTTCCATCAATCCCACCTGCAAGCTCGTCGACAATTTTATTTCCATATTTATGGTAGACACCATCTAACTCACCTGAAACCACATTATTTGATTGATTGACCATACCTTTTACTGCTTGATTTAGATCTTTAATATTTCCTTCAACCCCAATAGTCATGTCATCTGGAATTGTTTCACCTATGTTTTTAAAGTTAGCTCCCTCGACTTCTTGACGAAGTGTTTGATGCATCCCTGTTCCTAAGTGTGCTACCATTCCTGTAACTTCATCGTAACCTTCATCAATAGCATTAGTAATGTTACTAGTTGCCGATTCACCTGATAAGTGGAATTCTTTCACTAAATCACGAAGTTTATCTTCACAACCGTTAGCCATGGCATGGACATATCCAGCTGCTTCTGGTCCTAAATCACGTAAAGAACCAGCAAACTCAGCACAAAACTCATCTGCTATATAGGTTAAATTATTAGACCATTCTTCCATCGCTTTACGATTATGACGCATATTCTCGATTATAGCGTCCATTACCTCTTCATGAGTTGCTTCTGTTAGTTTCAATTCTTTTCGTACTTTATTTCCTTCTTCATCGGTTACATATGTATATAATTTTGTGGCATCTCCTATTTGAGAAAACATCTCTCTACCGCTATCGCGATACTGCGTCCAGTAATCAACCATTTTATCCACTACATTACGTTGATTGTCAGATAAATTCTCATAGGCTAATTTTTGACGTGAAGCACCTTGTTCTGCTGCATCAGCACTAGCCAACATAGAATCAATCATGATCTGAGCAGTAAAATCATATTGTTCAGCCAAATCGGCTTGAGTTGCTAACAACTCCCGTTCCTCTTCATTTAGATCTGTGGTCTTTTTAAAATGATCTGCTTTAGATTTTATGATACCCTTGTCTTTTTCTAAATAGTCTTCTTTCAACTTATTAATCTTTTCTAACTCGAACTCTACCTCCATTTGTTGTTTTAAAATTTCAGTTAACCGTTCTTGAGCCGCGTTGGCTTTCGCTTGGGCATGCATCGCATCAATTCGATTATGAATGAGATCAATGGACATATTAAGTTTATTACTTTCTTCATCGTATTGCAGGTTTAACCCTTCCATAGAGTCATTTAACATCTGAATATAGGAATTCAGCCTCGCCTTTTCTTCTGCTGTTTTATTTTCAATCCCTGCTAACCGTTTAACTTCATCAGCTAAGTACCTATTTGCTGCCGCATTATTATCAATATCTTGAGTTGTTTGCTTAAATGCATCTTGATTGCTTTTTATCGATTGGTTTAAGTCCTCAATTTTGCTTTGGAGTCTTTCTTGTTCTGATTTTAAATGCTTTGATTCATCTGAAACCAAATTTAATCCTTTTACCCAATTAAAAAGCCACCCAACAGCTTTTTGAATGGCTCCTATTAATAATTGAATACCAGCTATAACCGCAAAAATAGGAAGAGCATTAAGCGCTATTTGCAGTAATTTTACAGCACCTGCTGCTAAAGTAGTAGCTGTTGTTTTAGCAGCAAGACCAACAATCCAAGTATCAATCCCTTTCCTTAGGTTTGGAAATAAATTAGTAGTTAAAGTCATTAGCTTCTCCCACTTCTCAGTATTAGCCACTATGTCTACTAATTTAACATCTAACAATCCAAGTCCCACTGTTAATGTGTTAGCTCCTGCCTGCATCAAAGATAATGAACCTTCCGCATTCTGCATGTTATGACTCAATGCTCGAATTGTATCATTAACTTGACCAGCAATTCTATTTAAAGATTCAAACCCCTGAATTAATTCTCTAATAGCAGCCAGAGTTTCTTTATTATTCATCTGAATATCAATCTGAATCACTTCATTTGTTCGTATCAATATTTTCACCTCTTTCTCATACTATTTATTAGCAAACTAAAAAGATACTTATACAGAGAATATATCTCTTTGAAGTATCTATAAATCACTTGTTTTCTTATTATTTAACTTATGTTTATAAGATTTAATACAGTTAGATAACTATGCAGAGAGAGCCTCAATCAAGATTTGTAAATTAATTAAAATCATCGACATCTACATACTCTTCACTGTCGTCTACAAATGGTTTTCCTTCTCTATCAAGTAAAACCGTGAATCCCACTCTGTTTCCACTTCCTTTAACAAATTTTTCATGCCAAATATAACATACCCCTGTCTCTTTATCCTTAATAATTTCAAAAGTTCTATAATCTGATGGTTTTTCTCTCTTTAATATTTGAAATCGTCTGTTTTTTTCTTCCATTTCTTGTCTCTCCCTTGCTAGTGCTACTTGTTTTTCCCTTTCTTCTTGTTTTTGTTTCTTCTTTAATTCTTTTTCAAGATCTCCATTTGATCCTTTTAACCAGCTCATTTTTCAAGTCCTCCTATATTTTATTTATCTTAAATTTAACACACTTTACCATTTAATTCAATGTCGAATACTTGTTACAATTCCTAATATGAGCTGACCCTATGGCTAATCATCAAGAAATAAAAATTTGATAACGATCATAAAGTTTTGTAAATATATCCTAACATATTTATCAAATTAGGTCTATGCCATCAATAATCGGTATCTCCACCCTGTTCTAATAAGAGCGTGACCTGAGTTGCGCATAATGTTAAGTTAGGATTCTTTATCCTTTCATGCAATTTAATAATTTACTTATACATTTTATAAATCTTTTTTTTAAACACAGGTCTACACTTACTATTCACCTATACATTCACCCATAAATTTAGTTCTACATGATGCTTGGAGTACTTTTACAAGAAAGATATTTTTTCGTATTCACTTTGTATCTTTCTTCTATTCGCTTTTCTTCTAATATTTAGAGTAATTTAAAAAGCTAATGACAGCATGTTTCTATTAACCTATTCACTACATTATTTCTTCTTGTTGTTTTTTCTTTTTAATTTTTATATTAAATTAATATCAAACTACTAAAAGAACCCTAAAATGAGTCGTGGTAAAAAAGAACTAACTTATTAATGGAAGAAATAAAATGGAAGATTTAAGTCTTTTATTAGATTTTATTAATTTAATTTTAATCATTCATCTGGGAGCGCATAATACTCTTGTAACTCATGAAGCTCTCGTCGCTCTGCTGACGACATCCCTTTATGCTCTTTCCTCGTCCGAATTCCGATCACTTGCCTTAACTTCGTATCTTCCGGCAGCCCCGCTAACAACGCTTGAAACTTATACCAATGTAGCTTCCCTTGCTCTTCAAAGAGATCAATTTGATAAGCTTGCCTAAAAGACGCATAAATATAAGCCGCATCGTGTTTAAAATCATAACTTTTCTTCTCTTTATTATGAGGGATGGGAATGGGATTTCCATCGATATCGTGAGGTAAACTCGCTTCTGTCTTCGGAAAAAGCTTCTGAAGCAACTGATTAAAAATTTGTTGTTGCGCCTCCATATGATAATACGGCCACAACAAAGACACCCCTAACAACAAATTAATCCCTTCCAATATCTTCTGATAATTAGGAATTTTATCGTCATTCATTAACGCTAACAGTAACAAGATATTATCAAAACTCATATCTAGGTGGTACTTTCGACCATCAATCATCACCGTGTCATCAAGGGGATAACTTAACTCAAACATATTACCACTCACTTACTGACTACTTTTTTTTGATTTCGTTTGCTTCGCTTTTAGATAAGAAGACATATTTGCCTTTTGATCCACTTCCATTTCCTTTTCTAACGCTGCCACCAGTTTAACTAAATAACTGGTTACCGCCACAATTCGAGGCGTCTGTTGATAAACCTGTCTAAAAGTCCCTTCTCCTAACAACTCATCATAAGCCTTAGAAACCAATTGATGCAGCTTAGCCAACGTCTCTTCTTCATTTATTTCTGTGCCGTTTTTTTCCATCTCTTCAATTTCTGTCATTAAAGCTAACAACTCTTTTTGCACTGCTTTAAAGCGTTCAATGAAAGCTTGATATTTCTCATCTGTCACATCCACTTCAAACTTTAAATTGCCAATTTCAATGGGAACAAGGGTCGATAATACATTAATTTTGATTGCCATTTTCACGTCTCCTTTTACTTTCATTCTCAATGATTAACCTATATTAGCGTAATGGTATCAATATTACTTCAGGGAAAGCGAACCTATCAAGAGGAGGTTTTATTTCCCAATGCTTCACAAGAAAAGCGATTCAGAAATAAGAAAAGTTAAGCTACCTTTTACTGAAAGCTTAACTAATCTCATCATAAAACAGCTCTTTTTATAAAGACTGCACCAGTTAACACATAACGATAGCCGTACGTAATCATTGGTGAAGTCTTATTTTGTTGCAGACTGTTGGCGTTTTGTCGTAAGCTCATCCAGCCTAAACTTATTTTATATGGAATTATTATTCAGGGTTAGATTCTCCATTACCAGATCCGTTACCGTTTTTAGTAATTTTGGGGATACGATCATATTTGATGGTACAAGAGAATTCTTCAAATGCTGATGCATCGCCACCACCACAAACAATATCTGTTAAGGTTGCAACTCCTTCAAACGTCGTCGTTCCATCAGCACTTACCACTTT
>Ga0153980_1001333_pt1 | contig 10393 bp, 12 predicted proteins | sample TSGA064MetaG_FD_104722 | JGI IMG/M metagenome (GOLD analysis project Ga0153980, IMG submission 104722) | Attine ant fungus gardens microbial communities from Georgia, USA - TSGA064 MetaG | ecosystem: Host-associated > Fungi > Mycelium > Unclassified | place: USA: Georgia, Magnolia Springs State... | reverse complement strand
TCAGTGGTTGTACTTACTTAAACACTTGAGTACCATGGATAGATTGCCAACATTTTTGGATAAAAGAATATTTGGTCTTATCTTTGAGATAGGAGAGATAGGTAAATTAACGGAGGAGGAACTCATGTCATACGAGGCAAGTTTAAAACATAAGCGTGATGCTGAGAGCGCATTCAATTCGGCCAAGAAATCTGGAGAAGCTTTAGGTCACGCTAAAGGTCTAGCAGAAGGTAAAGCTAAAGGTCTAGCGGAAGGTCTAGCGGAAGGTAAGGCTGAAGGGGAGCGCAAAAAAGCTCTTGAGACTGCTAAAGCATTTAAGGAAATGGGGCTACCTATAGCTGATATTGCTAGGGGCACAGGACTCTCTGTTGAAGAGGTCGAAAAGCTCTAGTACACCAGGGCGGCATGCCTATAGATGAAACCTTTCTTGCAGCAGGAACCATAGCATGCATACCAAGCTTTTTCGTTTAAGTTTTCCATTTCTTTAGTGTTTTCTGACCTCTTTCAGATGCCACCGCAATTCCTCAGGAACTAAATCAAAGGCAAAGCTAGAGATCCCAAAATCTTTTGAGAATAGCTCTTTATTATTATGCCAAACTGTTATTTGATCCCAATAAGCTAGGAAGAAATCTCCTTCCTGAATAAAGTCCATCCAACCATCTGCTTTAATTGATGCTTGTTTGTCGATCAATATAATACCTGAATAATTTTCCAGACTACCATCCAGAAACATTCCATTATGTCCCTCGATACAGGATTTCGACCAGTCGAAATCAAATTTGATGCTCATGCCCAATAAACTATTTAGTTCATCAACAAGTTGGATTTGCACTAGTTCCCTTAACTTTGGTCCCATAGTACATGAAAATCCATATTTATCCCAATTATTTTCCATAATTACCTATTTATGCTTAGAAAGTACTCTTTCCAATTTTTTGTTATCATTTTGGGGTGTATTATCGCTGAAATATCGTGATGTGCTTATTTTAGCAGGTGTCTGAGATCCCATTCCTTTTTGTTATGCCCAGCATCAATTCCTCCACCAATAATATTTATAATATCCCTAACTGAACGGTCATGATAATTCATTAAATCCAGCGAAGCACCTTTTGACACAAGTAGATTTATTATTTTGATCATATTCTCCTGACCGCGGTAATTCATAACAGCTATCCATAAGGGTGTATTCCCATTTATTTCACGGATATCAATTTCTGCACCGCTATCAATTAAGTGGCTTACAATTCGATAGTTCATTTTAGAAACGGCTACGTGCAGAGCTGCAAGTTCACCGCCACGTTTATTCCGCTTATGATTTACGTCTATGCCACAGTGTAAAAGAAAATCTATCAGATCTTCCGGTTGATAACTTTTGTCATATCCGGAACCCGCATATGCTATAAGCAGACTGTTCTGATCATACGCATCGGTTTTGCAGAAATCAACACCTTCTGACCTTGCTTTTTCTAATGTATCAATGTCATTTTCGTAGATAAGTTTAAATAATTCTGTAAATTCCATCTTTAAGTCGTTTAATGGTTTTCCTCCCTTTTAAAATTAGTAATTCATTCTCTATTTTTAAATGCTCCAGTTTTTTGGGGAGAGGTCAAAATTGAAAATGTCAAATTATTGGGCAGTTCTAAAAAATTAAAATGGAAACAGGATAGCAATTCACTTGAACTTGAATTGCCTGTCGGCAAACAAGGGGAAATACCAGTATATGTATACAAAGTGTTAACTAAATAGCTAATTAATAGTCAATTTCTCCTTATAATAAAATTGCTTACCACTCTTCAGCCAGATAACTTAAGTTATCTGGCTGATTTTCATACTGAATCACACCAAGTAAACATCCCATTTATTTCACGATTATTGTGCTGTATTTTTTTCAGGGGATGTCCAGAAGTCGGCAGGATCAAGCGTAATAACATTGTTTTTTAAATATTTATTGCTGCTTTTGTCAAATCCGCTCGGAATTAAAGAAATGTACTGCAGATCAGCATCGACAGACCTATATCTACTCTCTGTGTTAAACTGGCTCTTATTCGTGCATTGAATCCAATATAAATTCTTGGCCATATAATAGTCCAGGTACCAAGGTTTACTTACTTTGGACTCGGCGTTTAGCCGGAGAGGTTGATTATTTATCAAATGTGCCCTGACTTCTTCAATACTCAGTAAATTGTTGTTGTCGTCCATCACAAATGTACCATGGGAGGGGTCCATCCATAGCCATTTTTTTAAGGTTTCAGAATAGACACTATTGATCACATGGCAGTCAGTATCTTTGTCGTCTTTTGGCATGCATGTAACGTAGCGCGACTTAAATCCCATTGCGAGGTACATTTCATTCAACGTCATCGCTTTATGCCGACAGTTTATACCTTTTCCTGTTGCTTTATGGTAGTTGTAAAAATCAATCGCGTCAAATTCACATAGCGCCCAATTGCTGCCATCATATTTGATATTATTGGCAACAAAAAACATAATGTTACGGATTTTAGAAATTTCATCACCATGACCAGCTATCGAGTCTAGTTTGAAAAAATTTTTGACCGCTACTAAATTACCATTGCTTGCTGCTTGGTAGGTAAATGGAGGCAAAGCGGCATTACTTTCCTTAACATATTCTCCTGACCGCTGTAATAAGACCAATTTATCATATTGCTTCAATTGACCGAATGCTTTTACAAATTTATTTTCCTGACGGATATTGTCTAAACTAGTATCATTTAGCACATTATTATAGTCCGTATATCCCCACAAAATAGCCTTTTCAAAACTTGTAATGGCCTGTTTTTTTTGATCAAGCAATGAGTGTAAGCAAGCAAGGTTGTAGTAAATATTCGCATTAATTCCCTTGATAGTTGCTTGGAATTCCTGCTTTTCTTTTTCAGACAGCTGTAAGCTGTCCATTTTTGCCGCAATGGAATTTAATACTGTAGTGGCTTTTTGATAATCCTTTGCCGGATAATAGGAATTATAATCCTGTTCTAATTTCTTAAAGTCTGAAAGGAACTTATTCCATGTCGCTGAATTTGTTTGCGCAAATGCAGTGGCTGTCAGGAATACGAACAAAAGAAGGTTAAATAATGGTTTCATTGGAGGTTTTTAGTTAAATATCGTTTTATTCATAATCTATTAAATCCGTTGTTAACTATCCGACATATATTCATCAAGTCAATTAATATCTTCGCTAGACAGACAAGGTACTTGCCAAAAAGCTATCATGCTGAAAATAAAAACTTTGAATTAACACAACTGTTCAATACCGGACAATTGCTCTCTAAAAGCGGACACTTTACACAACCTTTAAACTTTTCTACGGCTTCCCGTAATCAACCATTCTTTCAAACCCATACCTTAGCCTTACAAAGTGTGTAATAATCTAGATAGTTAATATTGACAAACATATTAATTCAAAATAAATAATTATATTCGACTTGGGTATTAACCATGCCCGATTGAAAAGAGTAAAGCCATGATAGTAACCACGACCAATTCCATCGAAGGGAGGGAGATTTCACGATATAATGATCCAATAGCAGCCAATGTTGTCATCGACACCAATATCTTTAGCGATATAGGAGCGAGCTATGTCGATTTCTTTGGAGGTCGCTCTACGAGCTATGAGAAGAAGATGCAGGAGATGTACAAGCGTGTTACCGAAACGCTCAAGCAGCGTGCACAGACGATTCGTGCTGATGCTATTATTGGGCTTAGTGTAGATATCGACGAAATCTCAGGAAAGGGGAGTCAGATGTTTATGATTACTGCGGTGGGTACACCAGTAAACAGGCTGCACAAGCCGCACTGGCAGATTTTGCCGATAGATCGGAATCCAAGTATCCTTATGCCGTAAGATCATGGAAGGAGAACTGGGACGAACTGACCGTCTTTTACGACTTTCCACTTGAGATCCGAAGAATAATCTATACGATCAATATCATCGAAAACATGAATGGGAAGATTCGTAAATACACAAAGAATAAACTGTCATTCCCCAGTGATGATGCCATACTAAAATCTGTATATTTGGCTTTGAGAGAAATCTCTAAAAAGTGGACTATGCCTATTCATAATTGGGGCATTATCCTAAATCAGTTCCTAACTTTATTTGAAAAAAGAGTCCAGTTATAAGGAACATAACTGAACTCCGCACTATTTACACACTTAGTGGGACAGTCCCTCACTTTTGGAGCTCAAGCAATTTTTCATTTCTCGTCTGGTAATTAATTTCACAATTTGGTAGCCATTTTTTTAAGTTGTCCTTGTCCGTCTGTGTTAAGTAATCGTCATCTATCCGTATTGACTTCAAATTCTTCAACTGGGATATTTTTGGTGAAATATATTTTATGGGGTTGTTCCAAATTTCAAGCTTTTCTAAATTTTTAAGATCAGAAATATTATCAGGTATGCGTTCTATTTCGTTGTCAAATAGCAAAAGTTCTTTTAAATTTCCTAGAAATATTGTTTCTGTTGAAATGTTTTTGATCTTGTTGGTATATAAATAGAGTATTTCAAGCTTCCTTAGTCTACCATCGATAAATGAAAGATCCGAAAGCTGGTTGTCATTTAATGATAGCCAAGTTAGCTTTGGTATCGTCTTAATTAGTTCCGGGAAAAGTGTCAGTTCATTCCCTGACAAGTCAAAATGTTCCAAACTATCCAATTGAGAAAGATCGCAGTCGACTTGTTTAATTCCTGTCTTTGCAAATGAAACACTTTTAAGGTATTGTAATTGTGTGATTTTGCAAGGAAATTTATTGATTGGATTATCAGCCATAATCAAGTCTTCAAGGGATTTAATCCGCAAAATTTGTTCTGGAACCTCTTTGAACATATTACCTGACAATATCACCTTATAAAGGTTAAATTTTTCAAGACCGTTAGGAAGCGATGTCAAACTATTCGAGTTAAGCCATAGATACTGACCCCTGCTGTCTGTTTGTATTACAGGATTTATACTTTTGTAAGCGCTTGTCTTCTTCCTTGATGCTATTTCATTGCACAAAGAAGTCATTACATCCTTAACCGTCGATACTTCGCCGCCTGTATTAAAGAGCCACGTTTCTATTCTACTATCACAAACAATACAGTCTATTCCAAAGTTGGGTTCCCAATTGATACGAGTGTCATCGAATTCAGGATTGTTGGCATAAGCACACCGAATAGTATTTGGAATATCTTCCATTTTTGTCGAAGTGATCAGGACTCCATCATCAGGCATAACAATTGTCTTTTTCCAAAACTTTGTTTTAGGCAATTCGGGATAACCTGCTATTCCAAAAATAATCCCTGCCTGACTTTTAAAGTTTTTCGGAAAAATGATATAATTGTGTTCTTGCCATGTCATATAGGTCACAAAGACAGAAGATATATACAGGATTGTAAAAATGGATTGCAATGCCCAAAAGGATTTCCTATCTCTCAAAAATCTTTTAATCCCATAATCAATTAGGTATAGCATCAATCCGACTCCAACAAAGATCAATGCTAAAATAATGAGGTAACTATATGTGAACACTACAATCAGCAATCCGAGTAGGATTGTCAATAAACCTAGTATCTTCAAAGGTGAACTTATGAGTCGTTTCATTATTGTCTTCTTTTTAATACTCCCCAACATTTCGCCACAGTACAATATCAAAGTCAGTCAACAGCTGACAGATCTTACCGTCACTGTCTCGTCCGATGTAAGTAGCATAAAAACCATCTCCATACCCCGTGGAGAAAAAGATTGGCTTTTAAGCTATCTTTCGACATAGATAAATTCAACTTTATAGTTATCCGCTAGACACTCGAAAGTCTCATCCTTAAAAAAGAAAATGTAGTGTCTTTTGTTGTCTAAATCATCACTTAACTGTACAATCGGTTCAGGCAATTTCCTATCTAAGCCGCTAATTATTTCGTAGAATTCTCCCCATTCAAGTTGCTTCCAATTTATCCGATATTGTCCATAATAGTATCCCTCGTCATTGCAAGAGTTTAATGAATACTTGTAGGAATTTTCAAATGTAATACGTGCTTTGTCGCCCTCGACAAAGCGATCGAACATATAGTGATTAAGATAAATCTCCATTATCAAATTTTTACCTACAATTTGTAGATTTACTTCCGGTGATACAGGGTGTGCATTCCAGTTGTTTGATAGCTGGATAAAATCAATAACTTTTGCCATATTGTCTTTAGATATAATTATATTGTCAGGAAATTGTACACCTTCACTTCGATCAATGATCTATTTTCAATGTATCATTCAATATTTCTAAGATTTTTCCTGTACCGATCACACGGGGGCCTTCCCGAAATTCAAATAACATACCTTCGGCAAGTCTTCCTCTAAAATATATGACACCCGCTAATCGAATCGCCGCTTTAACTTCCTCTCCGGGATACACTGTATCTTTATCGATAAATGTTTGTTCACCTGATGTTTGCATTTCATCAAAATCAAATTTGATCTGTGGTCTATATTTAGAGAAAGCAGGCGTCTTTCTTCCACCTTCTTGTGTAGTTCTGTATTGCAGCAGCGCTATGAAATCAGACATATACTAAGACTTTTTCTAAAATTAATCAATTTATCGCAGTGATGAGTCATCATCGGAATTATACTTCCTATGATGTACACCCAATGCGACTCCAAATCCAACAAGTGGGCACCATATAGTGATGATATTCTCACGCCCATTTAGTAATGTGAATTTAGATAGAGGATGTGCGTGCACATAATCTGCTATTGGCCATACTACTAAAGATAACCCAATTATAACCACTATTGAAAACCAAAACTTTGGAAAAGTCATAGCAAATTCAGATTCTGTTTAAAATTCTCAAAGTCAAATGTTGTTAGGTCTGCTTCATATATACCGCTAAAAGCCCCGCCCTGTACTGAGATTTTAGTTTTTAACCAATTCTTATCCCAGTTGCTAGTCGCATCAATAACTAACAATCCGATTACTGTAATTGAAATTGATTGGCCCCCCTGAGTGCAATCCAATCGTAAAATCGTCAAGCTCGTCCATTTGCAATTGTTAAATTATATTATCTATACATTATATTGACTCAGGTTCATTCCATTGTGGGATACCGATAAACATTTCATTTATAAATTGTTCTGTATATAGCTGCATCCCAGCTTCCTCCTTATCAAAGTAAGTCTTTATTTTTGAACAAACTTTAGCATTGTAGCAAAGTTTGACGCGGAGGTGTTCAACCCATTCCGCCCGGATTACAATCGTAATTAACCTTTTTGTGTCTCGGGCCAACCCAATTACCGTAATATCTTCGGTCATCCCTGCAAACCAATCGATAATATACACCTTGGTACCGGGGCTAAACTGTTTCGTGCCGATACGGGTTTGTCGTTTCCCTTCACCATAGCTAATTTCCCGTTTTATGTTAGCTACTAATGTCCATAGTGGTGTAGTTTCTAAATGATCCATATCGGTTCTAATCTAAGCTTGCATTTTTAATGCTTCCATTTATTGTTCAGTAATATTCGTAATAATTGCTTTGAAAATATTGCCCCCTTTTTAAAGAGAAATTGTCTATTATTAATAGATTTATGTCATCTACTATTTTGTTGAGCCGTTTGACCTGACCTGACTTATGTTGAGGTTCAGTTTCTTCATTATTAGTTATTTCATCAATCACAAGCTGTCGAAGCCCCTGGATATATAACTGTTTTTGTTTTTTGATATCGTATATTTTTTGAATCTCACTTTTATCTTTCGGCATGAGGTAGATCGCGTATTCTACTTCAGCAAGCAGCCTTTTCTGTTGATGTCCAAAATATGTACCTCCTTGTTCAATAGAAGCAAATAATTCATTTATTTTTGAAAATAGCTGAAATAATCTTTTGCGCTGTGTTGCATATTTCTGTTCACCATTTACCTGCATTAAGAAATAGGAATAGAGCATATAATAGTGATCCTTTCCAGCCTCACTATTGAACTCGATATCCTGTTGCAGGTGGTAGCTCAATGTGGGATTAATTGTTTCATCAAATACAAATTCAGGACGAACTCTTAAGATATTGTCAAAATAGTCCCGACTGAAAATTAGAGAGTCTTTCGTCTGAAAATGCAATACAATTAATGAATCTGTCGCTGCTAGTTTTGTGATAACTTTCGCCAATGACGAGTTCTTATATCCCAACAAAAGTAATATAACAATACAGATTTGGAATATTTTTACAATTAATTTCATGATATGGCTTTACTGGCTACTGAATTTACAAAACGGGACTCAAAAGACAAAATATTTAACTCAATAACGATAATTTCTATATCTATTTTGTATCTTGATGGAGTATGGTTAATCTAGATTTAAGAAGGGTATTAATTTAATAGAAGACTTTAAAAGCCAGTTTTCTCCCGAGATTAATGAATTTGAACAAAAGAGCCGCCGAAATCGTTGGGACATATCAATAGATTCGATTATCGGTTTCTTGGTGCCGGCTGACGTTTAGAGCAAGAAGGTAGTGTATGTGAATGAAGAAGCAATCTGGGAATTTGTTAAAGCGAGAGCAAAAAGTAAAAAGGTGCCATAAGTTAAATTTTATCGAATACTCTGAAAAATCAATTCATATATTTGCATACTCCTGTCCCTAAAGGAGTTATTTGTCAAAAGTAAAGCGCTAGGCACCGAAGTCATCTTCGGTGCTGTCCTTTTAAATGGATATTATTTATTAAAACTTTATTGAATTTTCGCTTGATCTTAATTTACATTTTCTTTTTAAATGAAAAGACCTGCTGCAAAACATAACTGAAAATAGAAACTAAAATAGTTGTTAGTAACGCCGAGGGTGTCGGATAAAAGTGAAGCTCTTCTACAAAAAATTTGATGAAAATATAATTCAAGAGTATACACAATAGTACGACAAGAAAATACCTAAATAAGTGTATCCTCCTTTTTCTGTTTGCCTGTTGACTGAATACAACATACATATTCAAATAAAAGCCCAAAGGAAAGGTGATCAGAAAAGCGACGATAAAAGCTCCAATATGGGGTGTTACCGCTAATGTTTCAGTTATTTGTATAATTTTCTTTTTAAAAATAAAATTATACGAAATGAAATAGATGAAGATGTTCAGGACAGCCACTCCTCCTCCACAAGATGCATATCTAAATGTCTTGATCGGTAGAAAGCGAAAAAATATATTATGGATATAATCCAATAAATTTATTATTAGATTTTTGGTAGTTAAATGAAGTTTTCTTAGCAAAATCATAAATTGTCCTTCGGTGTGTCTATCACTAAAACAGGTGCAATACTAACATTTTATTTTTACAATTCCCCTCTCTGATGGCAATGCAATTGCAGCGTGCGATGCTGAAACTTACAATAGCCAAATTAAATTGGAGTAAATTGAAAATGATCTTTACTATAGTAAGGCATGGGCGGTTTTTGATTATCCGATCTATTGGTCAGATCCAATTCCCGTCAATTCGGATATTCCTGTCCACGTAAACCATGGTGGAACGATTGACTATTGCGAATGTTGGATAAAACATGACCCCGTTCTTACAATAGAAAAAGTAGAGAGGTAGATATAATTACATTTGGAACTGTTTCTTAAAGTGAAGAAGCTTTGCGGAGTTCGATTGGACTCCGTTCTTTTTTTAATTAATATTTTTATGCGTCTCTTGAGAGTTATGGTGGTTTATTCAAGAAAAAAAATATTAGGCGTAGGTTCAAGTAAGGAAAAGAAGATAGATGTACGAATAAGGATTTGCCATCTTTATGTGCCGATGGTCGTTTTCTTTGGGATCTTTATTATAGATAACGGTAACTGAGTTATCATTACCGCCCTTTAGAGAGAGAAAAGAGGACGAAAGAAAGGAGTTGATTGATTTCTTCATTAATCTAATGATCACCACCAGAATAGATCCACATCGGCTCTGTTTGACCGGCTCGTTCAAAGCCGTTCTTTTTATAAAAGTCGATAGCTTTACCGTCAGCAGTAAGCATCTGCATATGAAAACTCTTATAAATCTCTTGCATTTTATCCATGATTAAGCGACCAACCCCTTTGCCTTGATAGGAGGGTAGCACCAGTAGATGCGGATAATATACCACCAGATATCCATCGGAAATGGCATTCCCCAAGCCTACCAATATTGCACCATCCCAGGCAGTAACCAAAGAATGCGAATTTAAGAGTGCTTTCATCAGTAGTTCTGGTTTTTCGGCTGCACTCCATTTATTAGCTTGATATAGTTGTAGAATATCATCTGCATTCAAATCTCTATTAACACTAAGGGTTATGTTCATATATTATTCTGTAGTTTTGGTATGTATACTTAAGTAAATGTTCGTTGTAAATATGCGAACATGTGAAAATCGAAGTTTATGCTTAATATTACTCGTAAACTTTAGCTCCCTTGA
>Ga0153980_1001329_pt1 | contig 10433 bp, 11 predicted proteins | sample TSGA064MetaG_FD_104722 | JGI IMG/M metagenome (GOLD analysis project Ga0153980, IMG submission 104722) | Attine ant fungus gardens microbial communities from Georgia, USA - TSGA064 MetaG | ecosystem: Host-associated > Fungi > Mycelium > Unclassified | place: USA: Georgia, Magnolia Springs State... | reverse complement strand
TCAAAAAACTATTCAAATAATTCACGTCTCTTGGACATCATCGCTTTCCTTCCACGGTCTGCCATCTGTGTAATTGGTCGCTGATTTTTATTTTTAAAAAAATCATCACTTTCTCCAAGAAAACACTAGCGTCTTCTGCTTCCCAGACTAGCATAGCTATTCCCCCATCTATTGTCTACGCCTAGCTCCTTTTCTAAGTAGGCCTGTTCTCACACACCGTGTAACAAATTATTGATCAGAAAAACTATTCAAATAAATCTTCTGATGCCCGCTTTGACTCATTCTGACGACGAATAGCTGCAGCAATCTCGTCCAACTCAGCCTCCTTCCCTCGACTTTCTTCCACAGCCCAAGCTTCCGGGTTCCGGAGCCCTCGTCCCAGCCTGAGTTTAGCTAGCGCCGTGTAACCCACCTCACTAGGGTGTCTCGCAAACTGATCCAAACGCTGTTGCTCCGGCGACATATGACTCAGAACATGAGCCGGAGGACCTTGACGTAACCGTCTGCAGAGCGAACGCGTCATCTCACCTCGGATCTCTCGTGCTCGTTCTTTCGTCTTGTTTCGGATGCGCTCTCTACGAGCTTCTTTCATCTGATCAAGCAGAGCCTGGGGAAAAGGTGTCTGTGCACGTCTGGTCCCGCGCTCGTACGCCTGAGAGATCAACGTCAATTGTGCTTTATATGGTTTTGCTGATCCACAGCATGTCAATGAGAAGATGGCGATTCATATCAAGTGAGAAAAGAACCTACTCCATTCATCATAATATCCAGCAAAAACAGTATCCCTCCGTTGAGACGGTGAGAGGGCTTTGATAGCCTCAGCCTCTGCATTACAATCACACCGAATGTCAGCAATGGTCCTGAGATACGTCTGGTGCCTCTCATTTCGCCGAGCATGAGCCTCAATCCTGTAGCGTATCATTTGTGACAGCTTCACAGGCTGGTAGATCATACGAGGAAGTGGCTTGTGGTATATGGATGGAGAAAAGGCAGCCCCAGTCAAAATTGGGCGGTAACGAAGCTTTGCACGCCAGACCTGAGGACCAAGGTTGGTCAGTAAGCCGTCAGAGAAATAAGTACAGGAAGACACAGACAAGGTCCTTGGCTAGGAGATAATCCCAGTATTCTTTCTCGCAACGGACGTCAATCAAGCGAGAATATCGCATGAGAATACTTTGCAAGTGCGCATCTCCTGCTTTGGCGCGTTGAAAGGCCTCGAGGTACTGGGAAAAAAAAAAAGAGTTCGTGAGCTGAAGTGAAGACGAGAGTAATTGAGACGTCAGACTTTGTAACCCTGACGAAGAGCATGTCGTGTATGTTCAACGCTCGTCAGAAACCGGTTCTCTCTCCAAAGTATTCGTACACGAAATCGAATCTGGTCTTTCAAAACTGCAATTCAGCAAGGATAAAAAAGAGCTTATGAAGAAGCAAGTCGAACAGCGTCTGTCGGTGCGTGCTTGAGAAGATTTTTGTACAGCTGCAGTGTTGGAACACGGTGCGCTGATATCTTCCAGAATGGTGTCCTCGGTCTAGCTCGGTGAAGAGGCTTGAGTAGCTGCCGAATGGATTCGCGAGTTGACGCCAGAGGAAGGTTCATAGCATAGCCATACGCAGAAATCTGTGATGTTAGCGTCACATCCAATTCCTATTTATACAAGTAGTTTCACTGACCCCTTACAGGAGATACAAATTGTACTTTGTATGATCATATCAGCACTCAGAACCGGACTACTTCATGACATGACTGCTCTCAATCGATGCGCAGAGAAAAGTCTCCTCGAGACTGGAATCATGTACTTCAGAACACATATGCTGCAAATGGTCTCCAAATTCCCGGTCATGTCGACACAATCTAGTCATCTTCTGAAATCTAAGCACGATCCATCGTCTGCTGCTTTGAACCTCAAGTCTTCCAAGTCATCCCACACATCAATCACTTCCTGTGATCGTCTCGTCATTCAATATCAATGAATCGTCAACCAGTCCCTTCCTTCGATCAATACTTGTCGATGAAATTAATTTTCGCTCTCTCCGATTAGACGAGCGCACCTTCCCTTCTGAATAGCTTCTTCTTATTAGATACTGACAGCCACTCTTTATTCTTCTCAGTTTTCATCATTTATACGGTCTTCAGACATGGTGACAGGACTCATCAGTCAAGTGAAAACTGTATGTGCATTATTCCGTCTTCTGAACTTCCATATCAAGGAGTGTGGATCAGGCACAAACTGAATGACTCTATGAGATACTTTCATGAACAACATACCAGAAAGTTCACCCTTTATAGACATGCTTGTGAGGTTTACTCACTCGAACGTTTCTCCAATCTACACTTTGCCCTCATTTGGTCGGTTTAGAAGAATGCTATCATTTCCACATTATCCATTACATGTAATGAATTGGGAAGTTGTCTGTAAGTTGCCGAAGCCGTGTGCAGTGAGATGAATCATACAAAGGCTACTTCTTTTTGAAGGAGTGCCACCAACAGGAAGATATCGTCGAACATACCAGTTGTAGTTGTAGCCGCGACTACAACCAAGGTCATTTCTTTATCTGAAAATTTCCTCAGGTCGCAATCAGATTATGTTTGTAATAACGTTGATTCGACTGCTTACAGAAACACTCAGTTCAGCAGTTGCAGGGTGCTCTTGATTGAAATTTATGAGAGAAGTAAACAACCTGAGGGCTCAGACATCAGGAGTACACTGCATTCTATACTATACAGTACGAGCAATAAACATACAACTCATCGGATTTTGTCAATCATCATCGTCATCATCTAGACTCATTCTCCGAAGCGTAGCATTCTCCTCTTCTTCCGGATCATCTTCTGGATCATACATCTCTGCATCCTGATCCATCACTCTCTCCGATCCTGTCTTTCCCTTGTCGCTAGTGGCAGGCACAATACTTTCACCATTCTCTTCTTCAGTATCTGCTTTCTTCTTTTTCCTTCGTCGTTTAGGTGCAGCACCTACTTCCCCTTCTGCAATACCCGGGACAGCTACCTTCTTAGATCTGCGTTTCTTCTTGCCCTCTACACTAGCTTCGGCCTCGAGGTCGATTGTTCCACCAGCGCTTGGATCGGGCACAGCCTCAACGATCTCCCTCAGAAAGTCAAACGTGTCTATCGTCTCGACAGCATGTTTACTAATGATAACGTGGTGGTGTATGTTGGGAGAGCGTGACAAGTGGAACAGAGAAGTGCATGAAGGGAATGACCAACCGAACAAGGCCCAGAGATCAGTCGGAACATGATGGAACAGGGAAGCACCAGGATAAGCTAAGCATGAGCTGGCAAGTGGTAGACTTACAGATGATATGCTTCAATTTTTTTTGAACCACGATCGACAGTGACTTTACCCGATTCCTCAATCAAGAGAGCCAGGAATAACTCAAGAGCTTTGGCTGTGGTCCCGGCGGAATGTAATTTTAGTATGGATCTTGTTTGGAGTGAGAAAGTAGTAGTAAATCGACGCACATATAACTATGGGTGTCGCTTGAGCTACTTTGCCCACTTCCTCGTCTTTTTGCATTATTTTTTTGATTCGCGCCTGAGAATCAATCAGAAATCAGAGGGTTGCAGACAATCATGACCATACGACAGGAAATTTCGCCTGTTTATTCTTGTTCTTCATGATTGTTTAGGCCGATAACTAAGAGGAGGGAAACTTAGAATAGTGGGAAATCAACGTCATCGGTAGTCCTGGGTGGCTGTGCGTCATCACCAGGCAATTCAACTTCTAAACAAATCTGCATGCCCTTTTGTCAGTTTCAGCTTTCATTCAACACTGTCATTTACAATTATTGGCAGTGGATGATAGTGGAACAGTAACGAGGAGCGACTTCTTCTGGTCTATCAAGTTCGTTGGAGTAATGACTTAACGCTGATAACCAAATGGCACACAATGATCAGGGAAGGAAGCTGAACTGGATGAGGCTATGTGCTACCCTTTCTTCAGCGCTTGACCACCCACAATTCAATCAGACATGAATATGATGCTCGTTGATTAACCCTCTGTCATCGGTACTCTACAAGGTCGCAGGTCCAGGCGCAAGAACGGTTGAAAACTGACTTTACTTTTAATATCATTTCGCATCTCGCATCCTTCCTTTGATCATGCCCACCAAATTACTCGTGTTATGCGGATCCAGGGGAAATGGTATCTTGTGTCCAGGACGAACGATATCTTCACTGCGTCGTAGTATGCCTTCCATACCTTCCGCTCACCTCGTGTTAAACTTGCTCAATATCGAGACCATATTATTCGGTCTATGTCGACTGTATACATCCGTAGGATTGCAGATCTATGAAGGGGTAAACCTTGACACTCACCATCCCTGGACAATACAGCAGACAACGCTTGTATGTTATCACTGCCATGTGAATGGGAATGTGTTTGCCATGAAATTTGGGCATTCATAGCTAGCATTCTCAAACTAACCATATCCTATCCATCATACATCAGATAACTCGTTGTCACCTCGACCTCGTCTACTATGCGCAGTATCAACATAATCTCTCAGTAAGCTAACCATCGGAGGAATCGACTACATCTGCTTCACTAATTTTCAAGTTTGCCAACAACAAGCAGGGCTCATTATACGGTACAAGTCATCGTGGATTCATTCGAATTTTCGCGTGGCAACTCTCTTCCACACATGATACCAATGTCTATACTAAAAGATATACAGAGTGATTTAAGAAGTTCAGTTATCTGACTAGAAGATGACTATGTGTGATTTTATTAACTTCTCTCAACACCCGATAACTTCCATTATCCCTTCTATCATCTGACTCCCATCTCTTTGCCTCACCTCTTGGCCAGTATGATCCTTGTCAAGCACGACTCTACGCTGCGGGAGATTGTATTCTGCTAATGCGACAGGTATCGTAACGTACTTGGTAGAAAGATTCGTCGATGGTGGCGCGTTTGCAGAGTCAGCTGCTTCATATCCTTATCATCAGTAACAACTTCAACGAGATTCTGGGTTCGTTAGAGCCCCGGATTTCTGTGGTTCTTATCTCACTTCTACCTGGAAAGTGTTTTGAGTTTCCTCGTGCCTACGGCCTTCTGCTGCTACCCTTGTTTCTCCACTTAACATTCCATTAGAGTACTATCTTTGACTGTCCCATCTCCCTTTCCAAGAAACTTCTCGATTATCATCTTCCAGTTTTGTTCATAGGGCTTACAGGAAACTCCACGGTCACGTCCCCAAAGCTGACAGACGCATACTTCATCGATCATCTGATTCACGATTTTATTGGACCACTGCTCGCCACTGGGTCTCGCCTTCCCGCTCACTTGTTGTCGGAGCTATACGTGGCAGGTTACCGGAAAATCTCTGGAGCTTTCACCTTCTATATGGTATAAAGACCCGTACTGCCGATTTGTACTCTGAAACTTGTCCGATCAGTATACGTTTAATGGGCTCAAGCCGAGCTAGACTTCATTTCCCTCGATATTCTTAAGTCCTGTCTTCTGGCACGAGAAGACATGAGTGACTCACGATATTCTTTTGACGCGACTCCTATTCCACGGAGAACACTCATCGTGGGATCAACATAAAACTATCGAGCTCTAGAGAATGGACGAGCTATTCTCATTAAGGTAACTGTGCACCCCAATACCTGGTTCATCTAATCTTCTATTCAGTAGCTTTCAGCAATTGTCGAGCGCTACTTTCATATAAACTCTTATTGGTAGCTATTAGATGCACTTTGATCGTGTCATCTGGTCATGATAACCCCAGATCCTGTTTAGCCGATGAACCCTGATCTCCCAATTATATTTACGTCTGCTCTTAATTCTATATAAAATATGAATGGTATACCCAAGTCGCATCCAAGTGTCTTTCGAAATCCCACTCATCTCACAACATCTGTAAGATGCTTCTCAAAGTTTTGATCAATATTTATTGACGCACGAAGGACAATGTCTGCCCGCCAGCGCTCCTACTATGGATGGCTTCCAGCCAGCCGTGCAGTCCGCGATGAATATATGACGCGCCTCCTAAATCGTGAACTATTTCGGAGGAGCCGACGACCCGAAATCCAGCACGAGCCTGCTGTGGAAAGCTTCAGGAAAACTATTGAGGCCAATCCTACTATGGTCGAGTTATGGGGGAAAATCTTCCTCCAGGTTTCCAAAGAAAACCAGGTACGCGCTCATCCATGAGGATAAACATCATAATTATGTTTGATTGGATAGGTCCCTGACTTCAACGCGTTGCTTGACTTACTTGACATCATTATTGTCGGACCTCCCGAGTTTGTAGCCTCTGGGAATGAGGGAGAACCTATTGGCGTTCCGATATACCTTCTGATGGACCTCCTCAGTAACACAGGAGCTGCTTACGACCTATTCCGTGTAACAGAGTTCAACAAGGCAATGAAAGAACTTTTGATTGACTGGGGAGGTTATCTCAAAACGATCGATTCCAGCAAGACATTGACTGATGGACCCAATGGTTGGTTCTCCCAACTCTCTATCAAACAGCTGGAAGCAGGTCGTGGAATATTCAACGAAACCTATGTCGTATTCGATGAGACCGCCGTTAACAGGGGATATGTCTCCTGGGACGAGTTTTTCACCAGACGAGTCCAGCCGAGCGCTCGCCCCATTATCCCACCGGCTGGGGACCAGTTAGTCATTTACAATGCGTGCGAATCCACAGTCGACCGTATTGCAAAAAACGTACAGCTCCATGATCAATTCTGGCTTAAGGGTATGGCATACTCCTTGTACGATATATTCGCCACAGAGGACGATGCAGTCGCTACACAATTTATCAATGGGACAGTCTACCAGGCATTCCTGAGCCCTCAGGACTATCACCGCCGGCATAGCCCGGTCAAAGGCACGATCGTTGATGCACGCGTTGTCGATGGCTCTTATTATGCTGTCTTGCCAGACGACGGTCAAGACGGAACTATTGACAGCGGTGACCCGCACGGTGCCATAATTCGCAGCCAGCCCTGGCTTACGGTAAGAGCTGCACGTGCCATAATCACCATCCAGGCTGACAGCACAGAAATTGGCCTTGTTGCCTTCATTGGAATTGGAATGGGAGAGGTATCGAGCTGTGAATTATTGGTCCGCAAGGATCAGCCGGTCGATCCGGGTCAGCAAATTGGAATGTTCCATTTCGGAGGATCTTCTCATGCGGTTATTTTCCAAGAGGACGTCAAGCTCAGGTTTACAGATGAAGTTGTACCAGGGCAACATATTCATGTAAACAGGGTTATCGCAGGTGTCAACCAGTAGATTTTCGTGCTCCAAAAGTAACCCAGATGTAACTTTCTTCTTGGTATCACTTGTTTCTTACTGTGACGACCACTAAATTTTCCGCATAAATCAAATTTGGGTGTACTTGTTTGTACCTACCATTTATGATGTTTCTTGGCGTGTGCTTTCCTGATTGGCTATACAAGAATTTCAAATACGGCGATTGCCAGATCTCCTCGACGTTGTGATCGGCCCGTTAGAGGAGCTTTTGCGTTCCTAGGTGGCTTTGCGTTGAATTGAAGTCATGTATAATGAAAACCCATCCACCATAGGAATAAATCCACGGACGTCTGGCTTTGTTCGTCACAGGGATCTGAAAGCAGAAATTACCACGGCGGTAGTGTTTCCAATGCTGTTGTTGGACATCAACGTAAGGAACGACAAACATTGCAAAAGTATTAGCAAAATGGCAAGTGTTTTCCCCCCGAAGTACCATTTAAACAGGTAATTATGTCTCCGTAGCGCTGAGTACACAGTTTGATAGCGATTCATTGTCCACGGCTGGAAATGGGGTATAGTTGACGTAGTGATGACGCTCCGAAAGAACTTGCAATACTGAGGAGCAAAAGCAATCACAGTTATATCCTTGTAATTGGTCTTGTAAGCAGCGATCGACTGGGCAGAAACCCAGTATCATGAGTTCTAAGCAAGAAGCCCCATGGTAAAACAATGTGATCCACAGAGCTAGTGCATTCGTGTTTAGAGTCAAGCTTCCCAATTCTCAACTAATTTGCCACAAATTATATATTTGTTCGAAAAATGCTCAATCCATCCTGTTGAAATATAATTTAATTGCCACCCTGATTTACAACAAGAGATACAGACGCACCCTTCATGTTATCGCTGGATGGGCGATAAACATAATTAGCATTTGTCAGCCCGGATAAGAGTGGACATACATCTCCTCAGGCTTCAAATCCTCCAACTTATCCAACGGTTGGTCCACAGGCGTCAGCATCTCTACATACATGTCGATAGGCTCACTTCAAAACTTGATACGGCACAACATGAACACTCACCCACATCAAAACTCTGCTTCGCCATGCCTCTCGACGCATCCCTCCCCGCAAAGTTACCGTACATTCCATCTGCATTACTACATAAGCATCCAATGCCCGTTGACGGAGGGAAACCAACTTGCTAGGTCCATAGAAATTCCTCCCAGAGGTGACGTCAAATACGATCCTATTAATCGCCAACAAAATTCTTCCGTCCTTCTCGTTGCCGTTGAGTGGTTCCAATGACTTCGGCGTATACACTTTGAACAGCACCGTCGGTGGATGGGATTTCGGCATCCATGAGTAGCCAGCCTTAAATTCGTGAGGAATCCCTGTTCTTGTGTTGGCTACTTCTGAAGACGGCAACAACGGTCGTTTGGTTACAGAAGGAAACACTATACGCTGGACAGAGTACAGAATATATATGAATAAAGCAGTGTTTACTGGAGTACCTAGATCAGAGGGCATGTTTGCGTGTAGGATAGTGGTGGTGGGAGTTAAGACAAAGTGTTACGTCCTTCGTGACACTATTGAAGACATATTCTCACAGTTGCGACAAATCATACTTGAACAAAATCTATGCAATGTGGATGATGCCACTGTGCACTCTTGTCTCTCCATTGCGTAGCCCAAAATCAGGGACTCTCGATATTAGTCACTGCGTTGACTAAATCTCAAAGTTCTTTCTCTATCATATGCATTCACACTTACAAAAAATAGGCATGGCAAATTTTTTGTAAGTTTCATTGACTATGGCTTTGTCCGTGGTCAAGCATGCAACGGCCCTCATTCCTGGGATCTCACAGACAAATCGTGTTGGCTCTGCTACTGATGTCCCGGAATTCAATGTGATTGCGGTTCAAATTAACAGGTTCAACGTTGAAATTCACCCGTTCTTGTAGTCAAATTAGTCCAATGTTTTGCACAAACATAGCATTGGTCGTAAACTAGCGCATCTCAGTACTGAATGTATCATCTCAACGTTCCCGCTACCGTTAGCAATGACCACGCTAGCGATTATTAGGGATCAAGGCTGAGGACCTTGGATCGTGTGCTGACTTGCGCACACCTATCCGAATATCCTCTACTAATAGCCGTGGTTGCAGTTACTACACGTCTTGATTTGCTGTAGCTGCAGTATAAATTATTTCACAAGATGCATGTTTTATCAAGGGCGGTGATGTGTACTGTCCTATCCTTTGGCATGATCTTTGGGGACCAGGCGTTGACTTCGAGCTAGCTGCGCAAGTGAGAATGGTCATCTCGTTCGTTGCATGTGCTGATTGTATTGATACTACATCCTATTGCAATTATTGTAATTTTTTTCAAATCTTTCGTTGGTGTTCGATCTTGACAGCTAACTTACGATCTTTTCACTCATTCAGCGATTGAATGAAATACCCTTGCTTCTTACTGTTACACTATAATGTTCCTCATGAACGGCTATCCAATGAGCATTTCAAATAACTGTCTCGCCAGGATTCAGTGCACCTGGTCTCCTCGAATTTGACATCGTCAAATTGCGCTTTTGGTGTCTAACAAAGATTTCTACTATAGTGCGCGAGGGAGACGATGCGCAGTGATAATCATGCTACCCCAACTTGGAAAGACAAAATAAGCATGTTAGAAAGGCATGCTCACAAAAGTTCTAATCATCTCCGTGCAACTTTCTCGCAACTTTTTCTTCCCCCTCGGCCAATTCCAGATAGGGAAATTGCTTGGGCTATCATATCCTTAGACACTATTCAGGTACAGGTGTTCCTTCCATATCCAGCGATAGAACTTGTGTTGCAACATCTTGGAAGTACAGTATATCAGCTACAATGAGATTTTATTTTTGAAAAGATTAAGTGTTCTATAGGCAGAGAACTATATCATCGCCTTAAAGAAAGGCCAAAACAAAAAGGAGAAGGATGAGGAACTGAAATTGCTTTGTAAGATTATATAGAATACAGTTTGAAACCATACGGTGAATGTAGCTATCAACGACACACAGACAACCAAAGAAAAATTGACAAGGGAAGTTAAATAGCAGAGGGTAAAGTGGATGCATCAATGAAAGGATGAAGTGAAGGACAAAAACAGGCCACGCAAGCATACATAGGGCATATGAGAACATGAGAGGGGGGAGGGGGTTGATGGATAT
>Ga0153980_1001328_pt1 | contig 10433 bp, 7 predicted proteins | sample TSGA064MetaG_FD_104722 | JGI IMG/M metagenome (GOLD analysis project Ga0153980, IMG submission 104722) | Attine ant fungus gardens microbial communities from Georgia, USA - TSGA064 MetaG | ecosystem: Host-associated > Fungi > Mycelium > Unclassified | place: USA: Georgia, Magnolia Springs State... | reverse complement strand
TCCAGCCATGGATTGTGATTCTCTAGTAAGATATCCTTCAGAGTTATCGCTGTAACCCAGCCAAACAGAAGTTGTATACGTTTGAGAATACCCTACAAACCAAGAATCAGGTACGGCTTCATCTGGAAGTCGAAATTGTTCTTGCATCTCAGCTGAAAAGTTTGTCGTCCCAGTTTTTCCTGCTAAATACATCCCGGGGACGTTATGGCGAACCCCAGTTCCACTTGTCATGACACTATTAAGCATTGAAGTCATAATATAAGAACTAGATTCGCTCATGACCCGCTCTGATTTGTGATAGTCTTCACCTAAAAGAATGGTGCCGTCAGCTGTGACAATTCGTTCGATAAACATGGGCTCATTATACGTCCCACCATTACCAAAAGCGGCATAAGCAGCAGCCATTTCTAAAGGTGTAACACCTCGTCCAAGTCCGCCAATAGCACTTGATTCAAACAATTGACTTGAGTCCGCTTCTATTCCTAGACTCGTCACATAATCAGCAAGTCCTTCAGTTCCAATCTCCGCAACTACGTGATTGTAAGCTTTAACAGCAGGTACGTTCCACGATTGCTCAAGGGCTTCGCGAATGGTCCGACGACCGTGATAGAGCCGGTCAAAGTTTCGAATTATGACTCCATCGCTATATGCAAAAAGTTCATCATCAACTATCGTTCCTGAACCCCAACCTAGATGTTCAATGGCAGCGCCGTAAGCAAAAATTGGTTTTGCTGTGGAACCTGGCTGGCGTCTAGCTTGTGTCGCATAATTAAATGTTCGTTCCCCTTCAGCTGCACCACCGCCAATAGCCCGAACTTTTCCTGTATCAGTTTCCATAAAGGTAATCCCTGATTTAATATATTCATCAGGCCAAGGAAGAAAGTCACTTGTGTTTTGTAAGTCGTACATAAAAGCTTGAGCTTCTCGATCCATGGTGGTATAAATTTGTAAGCCAGCGTAGGGATCGAGATTAAAACGATTCTCAACTTCAGTTAAAACCGCATCGATAAAAGATTGATATTTGTCTTGATTATCTATTTCAGTTCGCTGGTAAACTAATTTATCTGTAATGGGTTGTGCCGCTGCTAACGTTGCTAATTCTTCCGTTATGTAACCGTGGTTAACCATTAAATTTAACACGGTATCACGGCGAATTTCAGTTTGATCGGCTGCATGATCAGGACGCAATGCATTAGGGGCTTGAACCAGTCCTGCAAGAGTCGCCGCTTCTGATAAAGTCAAATCACTTGCATCGGTTCCAAAGTAATATTCAGCAGCTCTTTGAACCCCGTGAATATTTCCACCAAAAGGAGAGTAGTTTAAATAAGCCTCAAGAATTTGTTCTTTAGTTAAACGCCGTTCTAGTTGAATGGATAAATAAATTTCTTGCAATTTTCGATCAACAGCTTGCTCTGGTGTTAGATGGGTTTGCTTAATGAGCTGTTGTGTAATCGTGCTCCCACCTTGTGTCATTTGATTGGTTAAGCCAAGAAAGTTTGTCACGTTGGATAGTGATGCTCTTAAAAAGCGACTCCAGTCTACTCCAGGGTGATCAAAGTATCTTGAATCCTCTGTTGCAAGAATGGCATCAATCATAACTGGCGAGATTTCATCTAAAGAAACCCATTCACTATTTTGAACTCCAAGATCAGCTACTAGTTCTCTATTTTGATCAAAAACAGATGATGATCCTGCTGGATATAGTTTTGAAACACTTAGATCGGGGGCCGCGGCAAGAATGTTAATCAAGAAGAAACTTCCTGCTACTATAATCCCAATTCCTGTTAATATGACGATTAAAAGGACAGATTTTAAAAATGTCTTTGTTGAGTGAGAGAGAGATGATGAAAGTTTACCAGGTCCTTTTTGAACATTTGATTTTCTTTTAATGTTTTCATTTTTCTTAAATCTCAAAATAATTCACCGCCTTTTTGATTTATACCTACTTTAGCCTTTCTAGATATAGGATGTAGAAACTAGCTTTGCTTAGTTAACGAATAGTACTTACAGCCCTTAATTTTAAAAGAAGCATTGTTCAACTACTTTTAAATAATCAATTCGAGGAAAGGCACCTTCAGGAATAGCTTCGCCGAACTTAGCAAATTCAGTTCTTTGAATAGAACGTCGATTTCCTTGCTTATATTCTTGCCAAAAATGTCTTAGCTTTTCACCAGGAAGCAAATAAACTTCATTTAATTTTGAAAATTTAACAAGAACAAAAGTAATGCCTCTTTGTTTTTCAACTTCTATCATATGTTTGAGCTGGTGTTCATGTATGTTTTGAAGTGGAAATAAAGTTGTATTAGTTGTTTCTTTGGCTTCAAAATCAATGTAGCGTCCGTTAAAAACACCGTTAAAGTCTGTTGTAGATGGAGTTCTAAAATAAGCTTCTGTAATAACAGCAGCTTCACGTTTAGGATAGTTTACTTTAACAATTTGAACTGGGGTAGGTTTTTTATGGATGACTGCTCTACCAGTTGCTAAATAATACTCGTTTGACTTCTGGAGATCAGTTTCAAAAGACATTCCACGTTTACCAAAGACAATTGTTTTTTCAGTTGTATTTGGAATCAGTTTTTTTTTATGAGGATAGTTAACCATTTTTCCAGTGCACCTCCCACTTGTATATCTTATCAAAAAAAAGCTAAAAAATCTAATTTTTAAGTACATTTTAATGTGAAACATAAAATTTCACATCTTTTTTCTTGAATTATCATTTGACAAATTAAAAAAAATTTGTAATAATAGTAGATCCGATAGCATTCGGGTAATTGCAGTGTCTTTTGACATTGAGGAAAGTCCATGCTCGCACAACCTGAGATGGTTGTAGTGTTCGTGCCTAACGAAACCATAAGTTAGGGCAATTGGCTTAAGAGTCAGTTGACGGCTGGGAAAGTACCTAAGTTGAAAAATAAGGTATGAATACCTATAAAAGTGCCACAGTGACGATTTTCTATTGGAAACGATAGAGTGGAACGGGTAAACCCCTCGAGCGAGAAACCCAAATTTGGTAGGGGCACTTTCATCGTGGAACTAAACATAGATGAGAGGTGGAGTTGAATCTACAGACAGATAATTACCACCTGAGTACAAGGAGGCATCCGCTTGAGTACAAACGGTACAGAACATGGCTTACAGAATGCTATTGATGCAAAAAATTTAAATTAGAGCACATTTTTTGTGCTTTTTTTATAATTTTTTAATATATTTAAATGTCAGGAGTTAAATCTCTTGTCATTGAGCATACTTAAAAATAGATAAAAAATATGACAGTCTCTAAAATCAAGAAAAAGGTATAAAAAAGGTATATTTACTTTATTTATTAAATATAGATATGTTATCATATAGAATATGCTTGTTTTTTACAAAGTTAATTGGGAGGTGCCAACTGTGAATTTCTTAAATGAAGAAAACAACCAAAAGCTAGCGGGTTATTTACATGAAAAACGGATTGAACAAAATTTAACTTTGGATGATATTTCTAATAAAATTGGGGTTCCTATACAACATTTAAAAAATATTGAAGCAGGAAATTTTGAAGAGTATGATACATTTTATTTAAAAATGTATTTGAAAAAGTACGCTTCTTCATTAGCGTTAAATATTGATGAATTGTATCAGCATTTTTATGAAGAAGAAGTCGTTCCAGAAAAAGAGTTTAAATTAAAAAAACCGTCGCATAAAAAAGTAAAACCACAAAACACCGAAGAGGCTCCTAACAAAGTAGACTCAGATTCTCGTAAAAAAGTAGTGGCCCAAAAAAAATTAGCGTCTCGACCTAAGTATAATATTGGAAAAATAATCGCTTTAATGTGTGCCGTTCTTATTATTATGCTCGGAATTACCTATGCTATTGATATGTTTCGAAGTATGGGTAACAATGAAGGAAATCAGACTCCTGAAATTGTGAATCCAAATGTAACAGATGAAGATAATGGTGAGCCAGAAAACGAAGAAAATAATGATAATCAAGATCAAGAGATAGAAGAAGAAACACCGATAGAAGAGCTTGAACTAGAACCAGAAACTCAAGTTAGCTTGCTTTCCCATGAAGGTCGAATTCAAACATTTGAAGTGATAACAGAAGCGGAAGCTGCTGAAATTGAAATTAGCTTTTCTGGAGACTGTTGGGTTGGAACTTCAGCAGATGCCCCAGTGGCATTAGGGTCGGGTGCAACACTAACGGCAGGTGGATATACTTATGTTAATGGTGATGAGGAAACCATTACTGTGAATGAGAGTGGAACTTTATCTCTTAATTTTGGAAATATTCAAGTGATGGAAATGACCATTAACGGTGAGCCAGTAGAGATAGCGACAGCTGGACTTACACAACAGTGGATCGTCATTAATACGACAATAGGGGTGGAGTAGGTGAAAGTTTATGAATTTAGCCAATAAGCTGACGCTATTACGCATGATCTTAATTCCTTTTTTCATTATTTGTTTTTATATTCAAGACTTAACGATTAATCAGCTTTCTTTTAATGGTTATGCTATTCCTTATGCTAACTTAATTGCTTTTGTCATTTTTCTACTAGCTGCTATAACAGACTATGTGGATGGGTACGTGGCTAGAAAATATAAGATGATTACGGATTTCGGTAAGTTTATAGATCCTTTAGCGGATAAATTGCTTGTTACAGCTGCTTTATTAGTCTTTGTGGAGAACGGCTTAATTGCTGGGTGGATTGTTTTTGTTATTCTAGCCAGAGAATTTATGGTAACAGGTTTAAGGACTATAGCAGCAGCTAAAGGTGTTATTATGGCAGCCGGGTGGTCGGGAAAAATTAAAACGGTGATTCAATTTATAATGATTGGAACTTTGTTATTATTAAATTACCCATTTGAACTAATCAATTTCCCCATGGATCAAATCTTAATTGTTTTATCGGTTGTATTAACAGTGACTTCTGGAATTGAATATGTAGCGAAAAACTGGCATGTTTTAACATAATTATATAAAAAAGCGAAAATTTGTTCGCTTTTTTGTTGCGTTTAAAGAACAAATAGTTTATCATTATAAAGGAAATAGATTATAAGATGAGTATAGTTAATTATAGAGAATAAATTGGTTTTGTTAGCCATGATATTAAAATGAATTAAATTAGAGAAGATGGAGGATTTTAAGGATGAGTAATAATCGCGAAGCAGCTTTGATGCAGGCTTTAAAAAGTATTGAGAAGCAATATGGGAAAGGTTCAATCATGAAATTAGGTGAGAAAACCGATACAAAGATTGAAGTAATTTCTTCTGGATCCTTGGCACTTGACAGTGCCCTTGGTGTAGGTGGCTACCCACGAGGAAGAGTCGTAGAAGTTTATGGACCTGAAAGTTCAGGTAAAACAACCTTTGCCTTGCACGCCATTGCAGAGGTTCAAAAACAAGGTGGAACTGCTGCTTTTATTGATGCTGAACATGCTTTAGATCCGGCTTATGCTCACAAGCTAGGAGTAGATACAGATGAACTATTAATTTCGCAGCCTGATACTGGGGAGCAAGCATTAGAAATTGCTGAAGCCCTTGTTCGCAGTGGTGCCATTGATATTTTAGTTATCGACTCTGTGGCGGCTTTAGTTCCTCGAGCGGAAATTGAAGGAGAAATGGGTGATTCCCATGTTGGGTTGCAGGCTCGCTTAATGTCTCAAGCACTACGTAAATTATCAGGTGCTATTAATACCACTAAGACCATTGCCATATTTATTAATCAGATTCGTGAAAAAGTTGGGATTATGTTTGGAAACCCTGAGACCACACCTGGTGGACGTGCTTTAAAATTTTATTCAACGGTTCGCTTAGAAGTTAGACGAGGTGAGACCATTAAATTAGGTTCAGATATTGTGGGAAATGTGGCGAAAGTTAAGATTGTAAAAAATAAAGTAGCCCCTCCATTTAAAACAGTTGAAGTCGATGTGATGTATGGTGAGGGGATTTCAAAGCAAGGAGAGATATTAGACCTTGCAGTTAACCACGATATTATTGAAAAAAGTGGTTCTTGGTATTCTTATAAAGGTGAGAAAATGGGTCAAGGACGAGAGAACGCTAAGCTATACTTAAAAGAAAATCCAATAATTATGGAAGAAGTAGCAAATCTAATCCGCAGTGAACTAAACATAAACACCACAGATGTAGAGGAATTGACTGAAATAGAAGAGGTTTAATGGAAACCATAAAAAGCTGAGCGTAGCTTAAACAATTAGTTGGTCATCATTTTTATTTAAGCTCTTGCGTTTTATATTGACAATTTCTTATGCTAAGATTATCTCAAGGAACTAGTCCATAGTAGCTGGTTCCTTTTGAAATCTTTTATCGTCTAATAAGTAGGTCTTAAATAACCAATGTGACCAGATAACGTTGTTTATATTTATTGTACATAGAGTCATAAAAATTGTATTGATTTATTGAACAGGCTTAAAAGATTTTTTTATAGATAGAAAGTTAAAGTTAAAGACACATGACCTTTATATGATAGCGTTTTAAATATATAAAAAGACTCGTAATGAAATGGAGGTTACTTTACTAGGAGAAGGTTTTTTCTAAAGAAACAGATTAGGAAGGACAACTACTATGAGATTAAGTTTTATGAAGATTAAAAAATAACTGCTGATAAGTCTGATATAAAACCGTGGGAATTCTTGACATGTTCTTACAATAATACTAAAATAGTATATAGTATTAAAGACAATACTAATGATAAGATTGTTTTATAAAAAGATAAGAATTAGATATTGAATAATTGGAGGTGAACGTATGGATAAGTTGTGGTGGATAATCATCTCCATTTTGCTAGTAGGTATAGGTTTAGTTATTGGCTATTTTATAAGAAGAAAAATTTATGAGGCTGAATTAGAAAGAGCACATAAAACAGCGCCTCATATTATTGAAAAGGCTGAGAAGCAAGCAGAAACCAAGAAGAAAGAAGCACTTTTAGAGACGAAAGAAGAAATACAGCGAATGAAAGTTGAAGCGGAACGTGATGCCAAGGAGAAAAAGGTAGAACTTGTTCGATTTGAGGAACGTCTAGTCCAACGGGAAGGAACGATAGATCGTCGCATTTTAAATTTAGAAAAGCGAGAAATTGCGATTGAAAAAAAAGATGAGGCTATCGTCAGAAAACAACAGGAACTAAAAGAACTTGAAAGCAAAGTGGAAGAGGTTTTAGAGGAGCAACAACAAAAATTAATTGAAATTTCAGGATTAACTTATGATGGAGCTCGTGAGATAATATTAAAGCGAGTTGAAGAAGAAGTGGCTCACGAAGTGGCCAAGTATATTAAAGAAAATGAAGAAAAAGCTCGTTTAGAAGCCGATAAAAAAGCTAAAGAACTCATTGTATTGGCTATTCAGAAATATGCTTCCGAGCAAACAACTGACTATAGTGTAAATGTTGTAAGTTTGCCTAGCGATGAAATGAAAGGGCGGATCATTGGTCGTGAAGGGCGTAATATTAGGACAATAGAGTCGCTAACAGGGGTCGATTTAATTATTGATGATACACCTGAAGCAGTGGTGTTATCCTGCTTTGATCCTATTAGGCGTGAAGTTGCTCGAATTACATTGGAAACTTTAGTTCAAGATGGTCGGATTCATCCTGCTCGTATTGAAGAGATTGTAGAAAAGACCCGACGAGAAGTTGATTTTAGAATTCGTGAATATGGTGAAAATGCAGTTTTTGAGGTTGGAATAGGAAAAGTTTATCCAGATTTAATGAAATTTTTAGGGCGACTACATTATCGTACAAGTTATGGACAAAATGTTTTAAAACACTCCCTAGAAGTTGCCTTTTTATCAGGGATTATTGCGGCCGAAGTAGGAGAAGATATCAAATTAGCTAAACGTGCTGGGTTACTTCATGATATTGGAAAAGCGGTTGACCATGAGGTTGAGGGTAGCCATGTTGAAATCGGAGTAGAATTGGCCACAAGGTATCGCGAGCACCCTGTTGTCATTGATGCTATCGCCTCACATCACGGTGATGCTGAACCAAAGCATTTAATTTCTATTATTGTAGCCGCTGCTGATACTTTATCAGCTGCTAGGCCAGGGGCACGAAGTGAATCTTTAGAAAATTATGTGAAACGCTTGGAGAAATTAGAAAGTATTGCTTGTCGATTTGACGGTGTTGAAAAAGCATTTGCGATACAAGCGGGACGAGAAGTACGAGTTGCTGTTATTCCCGAGCAATTAGATGATGCACAAGCTCATCAAGTAGCCCGTGAAATTCGTCAGACTATAGAAAATGAGTTAGATTATCCTGGTAATATTAAAGTAACAGTTATACGTGAAACAAGAGTCGTTGAAACGGCAAAATAACAGTTTAAAGCTATTAATGCATGTCATTAATAGCTTTTTGTTAATTTGGAATGATGCTAGTGTTAAAACTTTATTGACTGTTTAGTCGTTGGTTGACTCAAGTACCGTAAACCGAATTTGAAGAACGAGAAAAGTTCCAGATCATGACTAAATTCAGGCACCAAGACTGTAACAAGACATAATTGTGCACGGAAAATATAAGCGATTATTAATGTTGTAGATAAAGCAGATAATCGAGTAAGATTTTGCAATTCTGCAAATGATTAATAATCTGTAAGAGGTTGCAGCTTTCTCTATCGAACGTTTACTTTTAGTTGTTAAACTTGATAATAGTAACACTGACTATTTTAGTCGGTTTATCAAGAGTGAGAAAATAACTGTATGGAAACTCATACTTATGAAGACGGATCTCCTAAACTAGCTTATTAAACGGATATTGGTGCGGTTCGTTTAACATTATATTGTGAGTTATGTGAGAGTGACATGAGAGAATAGATCTTTAATGTATCATCAGTCCCGTATCTTGAACACGAATTTGTGTTATTAAATGCGTCTTTCTAGACGTTAATGAAAAATGGGTAAAGTAGTGACCTTTATAGGGGCTCTTTTAAAAAAAGAAATAACTCTTTGAAATTAGGCATGTCTCTTATATCCGGTGCATAAAATGACTGTGTAACTACAAATAGAGGGGGACTACTATGGAAGTATTAAAAGTATCATCTAAATCTAATCCTAATTCAGTTGCAGGAGCATTAGCGAACGCATTTCGTGAGCGAGGTCTTGTAGAAATCCAAGCAATTGGAGCAGGGGCATTAAACCAAGCAGTAAAAGCAATTGCGATAGCGCGAGGTTACGTAGCGCCGACTGGAAAAGACTTAATTTGTATTCCAGCGTTTACTGATATATTAATTGATGGTGAAGAACGGACAGCAATTAAACTAATTGTTGAATCGCGGCAGTAAGAAACCTCACTTTTTTAAGGGAGGGTTTATATCTCTCAAAGTTAGGCCCTATAAAATGGCTCGTTAGAAGGTTAAAATCTACTGCGGCTGTTTCATAGGGTTTTTGACTATGAATTTGTTTTGTTGTATTTACGAGCATAACTTATTTTGAAATTTTTCCTATTTACACGGAGGAGCATTTAAGCTTGGTTTATATAGATTCAACTTTGTTGTTTCACAATATAAATATTTTAAAAAAGTATATTAAGTGATTTTAGCAATAAATTAAACAGTAGGGGTGCTTGAGTTGATTATTATCCAGGTAACTTGTATAATAAGAAAAGTGACGTTAAACTTTAAAGCATAGGTGATTATCATGAATGAACAGCAAATGAATCTATTAGATCAAGTCAATTCGTCTGGGGAACAAAAAGATTATAGTCGTTATTTTCAACGCCCAAGTACAAAAGATGCTCGTAAACGAAGACGTTTAGATACAAAAGTTAACCGTGACTTCGTGATCGAAGAGTCCATTAGAAATGTGGGACAAGGAAAAAAATATTTAGTGAAAACTTATGGTTGCCAAATGAATGAGCATGACTCTGAGGCTATTATTGGAATAGCAGAAGAGTTAGGGTATACAGAGGCAACTACGCCAGAAGAGGCAGACTTAATTATATTAAATACTTGTGCCATTCGAGAGCATGCAGAAAATCGAGTTTTTGGAGAATTGGGACGCTTAAAATCTTTAAAGCGGAAAAATCCTGATTTAATCTTAGGTGTTTGCGGCTGTATGTCTCAAGAAGAAAAAGTAGTGAATAAGCTATTAAAAAAATTTCAATATGTGGATTTGATTTTTGGAACTCATAATATTTTCCGTTTACCAGAATACATTCATAACGCGTTATTAGGTAAAGAGCGAGTTGTTGAAGTTTGGTCAACAGAAGGAGATATTGTAGAAAATATGCCTCGAGTTCGTCGGGGAAATATTAAAGCTTGGGTTAATATTATGTACGGCTGTGATGAATTTTGTACTTATTGTATTGTACCTTATACGCGAGGGAAAGAGCGCAGTCGGTTGCCCGAAGATATTATTGCTGAGATTGAACATTTAGCAGCAGAAGGATATCAAGAAGTCACCTTATTGGGACAAAACGTGAATGCTTACGGAAAAGATTT
>Ga0153980_1001327_pt1 | contig 10436 bp, 12 predicted proteins | sample TSGA064MetaG_FD_104722 | JGI IMG/M metagenome (GOLD analysis project Ga0153980, IMG submission 104722) | Attine ant fungus gardens microbial communities from Georgia, USA - TSGA064 MetaG | ecosystem: Host-associated > Fungi > Mycelium > Unclassified | place: USA: Georgia, Magnolia Springs State... | reverse complement strand
CTGACCTGCTGACCTGCTGACCTGCTGACCTGCTAACTTGCTGAAATATATTCGGGCTGCACCGTCTTAAGGTTGCCTTAATCTTTTTCCGGGAGACTCTCCTTATCACGATAAGGAGAGAACCATGCAACAGCAGCGCGTAAGGCCAGCCAGTGAATATGCCGCGGTGATATTCAGCGTTATCGTTATTCTGACTTTCCTGAAAATCTGGTTCAACAGCTAAGTAAGGTTCAGGATGTGAATTTGATCGAAGCCCGGCAGCCGCTGGTCTGCTGTCGGTTTTCCAGAAAGAACTGCGCTTTATGTAGCTGAGCGATACGGCTGACGATGCTCAGCCCCAGTCCGATGCCGCCATAACGGCTGTCCATACGCACAAAGGCGCGGCTCAGCTCGCCGCTTTTACTCTCATCAATGCCTACTCCCTGATCTTCTACCGCCATCACCGCGCCGGAGTGATTTTCCACGCGTACGGCGATCACCGTGTTGGTCGGGCTATAGCGATGGGCATTCTCGATCAGGTTTCTTAATAAAACTCGTAACAGCGTCGCGTCGCCGCGTACCGTTGCGTCGTCCACGATGGTTATCTCCAGCTGCTGCCCGCGCTGTTGCAGCATTGATTGCATCTCCGCACTCATTGGCGCAATCACATCTTTTGCCAGCGAAACCCGCTGATAGTTACCGGCGGTAAAAGATTGCCCGACTCGCGCCAGCTGGAGCAGCTGCGCCACGCTGTTGGTCATTTGATCCAGCCGCTGGATCAATGGCTGAACGTTGATCCTGTGCTTCTTTTCCAGCAGTTCCAGATGCAGCCGGAGCCCGGCCAGCGGCGTACGTAATTCGTGCGCTACGTCGGCGGTAAACAGCCTTTCACGCTCCAGGCTGGTGGTCAGTCGCGTAATCAGCTGGTTAACGGCCAAAGTAACGGCATCGATTTCCCGTACCGAGCGGGGACAGTTGACCGGAGAAAGGTCATCTTCGCTGCGGTTTTCCAGCTGCTTTTGCAGCTCTGACAGCGGCCGCGTGATCCATTTCACCACCTGAAAACAGAGCAGCAGCGCGAGCGTAATCATAATCAGGCTCGGCACGGCCAGGCTGGCGACCGCCTCGTGTATCTCTTTTTCCACGTGTTTTCGCTGGTCATGGTTATGCAGCGCCGCGTCTACCAGCAGCTGGATCTGCTCCTGGCTTTCATGCCATAGCCAGGCCACGCTGATCACCTGACAAAGTAGCAGGATCAGGCCAACCGCCATCAGCAGGCGAAAACGCATCGTATTACCGCGATGCTGGAAAAAAGATTTAATCATCAGTGCGTTCTGTCCCGTCCTTCATCAGCGCATAGCCAAAACCGCGTACGGTACGAATCGCCGTTCGACCAATTTTGTCGCGCAGATTGTGAATATGGACCTCAAGCGTATTGGTAGAAGGCTCGGTTTCCCAGTTATAAATATCGTTATAGAGAATTTCGCGGTGCACCGGCTGGCCAGCTTTCAGCATCAGGCGCGCCAGAATGGCATACTCTTTTGGCGTTAGCTCCAGCAGCCGATCGGCAAGATGTATTTGCCGATGGGTCATATCCAGCGAAAGCTGCCCAAACACCAGACGGCTGTCGCCCTGGTTAACATCGCGGCGGATCAGCGCCCGGATGCGTGCCAGTAGCTCGTCCAGCGCAAAAGGTTTAATCAGATAATCATCCGCGCCCGCATCCAGCCCGGTAATTCTGTCGCCGACCGTGTCCCGCGCCGTCAGAATCAATACGGGCTGCATTTTTTTCTGGCGGCGCAGACGCAGCAAAAGGCGCAGGCCGTCTTCATCAGGCAGGCCCAAATCCAGAATCAGTAAACTGTACAGTCCGCCCGCCAGACAGGCTTCAGCATCGCGGCTGGTGGTTACGCCATCGCAAACATAGCCTTCGCCTTCCAGCGCCATCAACAGGCCCTGCAGCAGCAGGGCATCATCTTCTACAACCAGAATTTTCACTGATTTTTACTCCGACAAGCCGTCAGGATATCGTCGCCAGGGACATATTCATGCGTTACGGTGCCGGTCAGGCCCAGCATCGTGGAAAAAAGATTATCCTGTGACCAGCTTTTTCCGCTCAGTTTGTTCATACAGCCCATATCAACCGCATGACGCTGCTGATAATCAGGCGACAGCCAGATGAGCATAGGGACATGTTTTTGCTCTTCAGGGGCAATGGCATAAGGCATGCCGTGCAGATAGACCCCGTTTTCACCCAGCGATTCCCCGTGATCGGAAAGATAAACCAGGCTGGTGGCAAAACGATCCTGGTGTGATTTTAATACATTAATCGCTTTATCAACGATGTAATCGACGTAAAGCAGCGTGTTGTCATAGGTATTGACCAGCTGCTGCTGCGAACAATCCTGAATTTGGTTGGTATCGCAGGTCGGCACGAACTGCCGGAAACGCGGCGGATAGCGATTGTAATAGGTCGGGCCGTGGCTGCCTATGGTGTGCAGCACGATTACGCCGTTGCCTTTCAGCTGGTTGATGTAGTCGTCCAGCCCGTGAAACAGCACGTCGTCATAGCATTCGCCGTCGATACACATACCGGGCAAATTCAGGTGCGTCATATCCTGGTGCGGTACCCGGTCGCAGGCGCCTTTACAGCCGCCGTCGTTTTCGTTCCACAGTACGCTGATGCCCGCACGTTGCACGATATCCAGCAGACCTTCGCGGTGGCTGGCCAGCACGTCGTCATAGTGCGCACGCGGCATTCCGGAAAACATACAGGGCACCGACACTGCCGTAGAAGTACCGCAGGAAATCGTCTGCGGGAAATAGGTAACGTTATCTTTTGCCAGCAAAGGGTTAGTCTGGCGCGAATAGCCGGAAAGCGAAAAGTCCGCCGCGCGCGAGGTTTCACCCACGATTAAAATAGTCAGGCTTTTTTTGTCGCTGTTTTGCAGCTGGGCGCTTTGATGTGCATCTTCGCCCATTCTGACCAGCGGCAGATGCGTTAGCTGATTGTGTTTATACCAGGAAAGGGAAGCCACAATGCTGTTAGAAGGGCTGAGTGACTTCACCAGCTCTTTATTGTTGCGGAACAGCGAGGCGTAGTCTTTATAGAAAAACAGCGCTACCAGCAGGATCAGCAAAACGGAAACAATCATGCTGACAGCGCGGGTCAGCAGGCTTTTCAGCAACGAAGCGGGTACCTTAATACGGATCCAGAACGCCAGCGCGGTGGCCAGCACGCCGGACAGCAGCAGGCTGACCACAAACTGCGGCGTCATCAACGCAAAGGATTCCGACGCGGTTGTATCCAGCATATTCACAATCATCGACCGGTCCAGGACGATATTGTAATTCCAGATAAAGTACTGCGCGGCAGCGGAAATCAGGCAAAACAGCGCGATAAGCAGCTTGTCCAACCAGAAGAACGACGCCAGCGTCAGGACAATATTGATGACGCTGAACGCGACGATCGGCATAGAAAGAAAGACCAGCGTGCTGTGCAGATCGCTGAGCGGCATCGCGGCGATAACCTGCCGATAAAAGGCAATATTAAGAAACACAGCAATGTAAACGGAGAAGATTATCAGGAAAAAGTGCCGACTCAGCGAAGCTCTTTTTAATTTTATCAGTGACATACCAGCGTTCCGGGCAAAAAAAGATCTGCCAAGAGTGCCAGTGAAAGGTTAGGAAAACCTTAAGAAGCTAAGGTTCGATGGACGCGGTGAATGCTACAACCCGTGCGGCACAACGTAAGGCTAGCTTCATTTACTTTTAAGCTCGCCCGTTAGCCAGAACTTCTTATAACGGGCAGGCGAAATGCCTACCAGGTTTTGCAGTAGTGGAAGGAGTACTTCTCTGTGCTGCGCATGACCGGTTATGACGGCTACGTATCGCTGGAGATGGAAGATTTGACCATGAGCGTTGAGGCAGGGCTGCAAACCTCTATCGATGCGCTGAATGCGAGTATTAGTCGGTAATTGCCGGAAACAGGTTTCAGAATGAAGTATCAGAAGCCTGGCCTTGATACCAGAAAACTGGTGTAAGCACGTTATAAAACAAAAGGCCGCAAACGCGGCCTTTAGCTTACAGAAAGTGAACGATTAGTCTGTTACTTTCTTTTTCAGATCGCTGGCGCCTTCTTTGGTCTTATTCCAGCCCTTCTGCGTACCTTCTTTGGTTGCATCCCAACCTTTTTCAGTACCTTCTTTGGTTTTATGCCACGCTTTCTGCGTGCCTTCGCTCGCTTTGCTGGTGGTGCTGTGGCTTTTGCCTTCAGCAGCATGTTCAGACTTCAGCTTCAGCTCTTTGCCTTCGTCCTGCGCCTGATGCAGTTTCTCTTTCGCCGTGTTGGCGTTTGCATCCGCAGCAGCTACGGTGTCATCAGTTGCGTGTGTGGCAGCGAAAACGGGAGAAGCCAGCAGAAGAGCTGAAAGTGCGATAATCGTTTTTTTCATAATATCCTCACCAAACGTTATTGATCCATTGTGTAGTTAAGCATGGCACGGCTTTTTACATCGCGCCTTAGGAATAAACTGTATTTGAGCATAGTGCAATTGAGTGATTTTGCTTCTTTAACCAGGGTATTAACGGTGAAAAGAAGAAAAAAATGAGTAACGCAAGGGGAGGTGCGCAGCTTCCGAATCTGTGTGAGAGGGCATCTCAGAGACTGGTTTTCATTGCTTGTGACTTGTTTTTGCGTAGCGGGTTCCGGTTTTAATACAGGACCACAAATGAGTGTTGATGAACAGAAATTAAGCGGCGTAAACTGCAACGGCACTGGCAAAATCCGGTGGCGGAATTGGCGTTCTGCACAACTGTACTGACGGCTAAAGGCAACTATATGTAGGTCAATAGCCGTTCACCTGGCATCCGGGCATGGCCCTGAAGATTTTTTAGGGCATAATCCATGGTGGACTGGGTAGGGGCTTTTTCGAAAGCGCCGGACGGTACAGCCGGTACGCCAACTCTGCTCAGTCCATCTCCCGGGAGTTGGCGTTTCCGGAGATGGGATACTCAACTACTGTACTGAGGTCACATCATGAACTACCCAGTGTTTGACTATACCCCAACCGATACCGAAGAACTTTGCGACCAGTGTCTGGCGCTTGCCTGGACAATCACTGAACTGACCAATCCGCAGGTACGCGATACGCTGCTATGGGTGCTGCTGGAACGCATCCAGATGCTGAGTGCCTGCTTCGCCAGTGAAGAAGAGCTGCTGGGAAGTATAGAAGAAGAGCTGCTGGAAGTATAAAGGAGGGGAGCCGCCCACTTTGAGACCGGTGGGCGGTGATGGATAGCCTGCAGAACGTTTTATTAATCATGTATAGCTGGTGCAAGCCAGGCAAGGGGAATGATTTTATTACTGTCGCTACGCAAAGAAGGCAACCTAATCAGCCCCGTCTTTTACTATTTTTCCGTTTTTCCTCATGCGATATATTTCATCATGAGTGGTAAAAGAAAGTCCCATGTTTTTGCTGTCGCTAACAGAGAATACTCTGTTTTTCTCTATACAATTTTTAGGTGGCTTCATGTCGTTAAAGCACCGCCTGTCATATTTTTCTTCTTCTTTATAACCATCGCCAAAATCCCAAAATACTATGGAGAAAAATCCATCGTTTGCGGGTTTTGGAATATTATATTTTGCTTTCAATATGTCCTTGTTTTTTAGCCACCAGTTTATTTTACCTCGATCGGTAAAAGGAAAGTTTTTTACAAGAACAGAAGTAAACTCTCTATCCTCATGGACTGCCATAATCTCTACAGAACGTACCGACAACCACAGGAAGACGCCTGACAGGGTGCAGCCAATCAGTAACAGCGCATAAAGCATTTTTCTACTTTTTACTTTCACTACGGCCTCCGGTAATCTCAATAGTGGCTTCCATATTAGTCATGAACGGTTTAAAGCCAAACTGATTGTACCGCTGGAGAACAAACCAGATACGAAAGAAATGAAATTGGCTAAATTTTTTCTTCAGTATATCGTTACTGTCTAGGCCGAAATGGTCTTGTACTTTGTAATGTACTATCGCCTGATATCGGTCATTTTCTATGTGTAATGACTTTATAGTGATATGCGTTGCCCATGTATCATGAATTGTAATTCCCATGCCATTATAATTATCCTGAAGCCTGTCAAATTTAGGTAGCTTACCATCAAAAATAACTTTTCTTAACCGATTATTCTCACCCGCTGGAAAGAATTTGTTGTCCCAATCAATATAAGTGTTAAGTGCTTCTTTCAATAACAGACGTGTACTATTTTCCTGCGAATTATCCTTAATAATATGATCCTTTAAAGCTCTATCCAGCGAAATGTCGCGGAAGGGTGTACCGCTGCTGTTCTGCATATGGGTGATCATCTTTTCGATCAGGTGACTGTACGGCCCGCGAAGAGAAAATTTATGGGATAACAAGCGGAATTCATCAAACAGCATTGCGGCACACTGTTGACGGGTAATCTTTTTACCCTGGCCGCGCAGATTACAGCAGAACATGGACTGAGGACGATCCATTGAAGAACGTCGGGTAAGCGTCCAGGGATCTACCTGGTCAGAAATGTAATCCAGCCGGTATTGGGATTTTAACTGCGCTTCAGTCAGATCCCCGTAGCGCATATCATTGGCGCTATAGTCGTCCATCAACTTTTGGGTTTTGAATATGGTGCAGGGAAACTGTAGTGCGATCATCATGAAACATTCCTTGTGTCATCGTCCGTCAGGAAATAATACGCGCTGATGGGCTGGAGTGTAAACGTTGCGTATCCTAAGCCCGTAATTTTTCCAGGTTTAGGACAGGGATGTGGGCCAGGGAATACGGTAACTAACTATAATTATTAAAAAATTATAGTTTTATGATTTTTAGTTGGTGAGTTTTGGAAAATGCGAAACAGGCATGCGGTGATGCGCTGGCAGAAACTGGTTTTTTTCTGTCAACTTTATGTTTTTATTTGATTTTATGAGTTCCGATTTTATTGATGTACCAGTACCTTTTTGTCTTACAGTTTTATCGTCTGTTCAGGCGATAAAGTAGAAAGGATGCAGCCTGATTTATCGGCTACCGTCGGCCCTGGCCGGAGCAGGGCTAGCAGAGATATCGATGTATTTCCTTAATGCTACTGGACGGCTTACCCCGCGAGGATCCGAGAATGGTAGTTTAAGTGTGGGAGATCCAGATACTTTTACTGTCCATGTAGTATCACCAATGAAGCTGAAGCTTATGGAGTGGGGCAAAACCTCCAAATCTCCAAAGTGACCTGAAGTATAAGCGCCTCCGATAGTCAGTTCTTCTACGATACCTTGAAAAAGATCCAGCAGCAGGATCGTCAGCATTTCTTCAAAGATGACGTCATCCGTTACGAATAAAAGATAGCGACGCGCATCAACTTTTACCGCAGCCTCAAGCACTTTTCCCGGAACGGTAATTCCCGTTGAGTTGCCGTCAATCAGCACTTTAGACCGGGTCTGGGCGATATCTGTTGCTTCATTTACTTCCGATAACGATAGTGTCGTAACTTCTTCCATCTTTATTTCCACCTGTTGTCCATTTCCCATGCGCTAAAGCACCATCGAGCATTGAATCAGATAAAACGCTGCATCAAGTGTTGCACGAAAATCACAACTTTCAGGCTATCTCCGATACAAAGAAGCCCGCAAGGCTTTCACCTGCCGGGTTTTCAGGACATTAGCAGACGATTTTGGTATCGCTGCTGACGAATTTGCTGGCGGAGTCTGAATTTTTCTTTCAACTTACTGTATTAGTGTAACTTTTATGGATTCAACTTTGGTTGGTATACCTAAATGTATACCAATGCCGTTTTGTCTGTACTTTTCGATAGCGGATAAGTTCAGACTTTATGAAACTAAATGCTCAGGTTATCTTCAGAAAAAAAAGATTTTATGAAAAAGTGTTCACCCTGTTCACCTTTGGTTTTTATTATTAATAATCATAAGGTTATCTGGTGATTACTTAGATTGGCACTCTTCACCACTCTTCACCCCAGGTGAACACCATTCACCTTCAGACGTAAAAGTATGATGGCAATGTTTGGATTTTCGTCCACTGCGGAAGATGGCCGGTTTCACTGCCTGGCTGAAAGCAACCTATCGCCTACGTTGCAAGTCGGCTTTGAGCGAACTGCGGACATTAATCATTGTATACAATGCACGAAGGCATTCTTTAATCAAGGCGTATCAAAAAAATTGAGCAGGTTATATGATTTCGATTCGATCAGCAGTAGTCTTGATTTAGGTATTATAGTTACCCCTTAATTATATAGAGACAAGTCCAGATGTTATGTTGTATTCTAAAACACTTACAAAACGTTAAGGTAGACGCCCGTGGCTAAACTTGTAGAGTTTTTGATGCCAAGAATGCCTGTATCGCATCAATGTAAAAATAAAGCTAATAAACAAGAGTGGATGGATTACGTTTCATCAATGGGAGTAAACGCTTGGAATGGGCAGGCGGTAATAACTGATAAGAAGTTGAAATTCTTGATGGTTTATCTGGCCGATTTTTCAATGCCTGGGGATATAAATAATTTTGTGAAGCCGGTTCAGGATGCTCTGAATGATAAAATATACATTGATGATGTTTTAATCAAAGATGTATCGGCTCATATGCGTTTTCTCGATGAACCTAACGAGCTTGATGGGCTCCCTGATATGTTAGGAAAAGCAATTATCGAGGGACATCCCTGCGTGTACGTAGCTATCTATGATTCAATTGAACTGAGTGAGGTTGTATGAGCGTAAGTGTTGCAATAATGGCTGAAATTCATATAGCCAAGCAGTATGAAGCCGATGGTTATACTGTCATACGTAACCCAAGAAAAGATCTCATACCTTTTGATTTAGAAGGATATGCTCCAGATATTCTAGCTACAAGAGGTAATGAAAAGATCTTAATAGAAGTTAAAACATCCAGAGCAAGAGTCAATACTGAACAGTTATTTAAAATTAGCAAAATTGTTCAGTCTTATCCCGACTGGAAATTTTCAGTAGTGACGGTAAATGAAGATGATATTAGCGAATTCAAAAACCCTTACCCAGCGTTAGATATTAGTAAAATAATCCAGACCCTTGATTTAATAGAGCGGAACTTGAAAAACCCTGGTGCATCTTTATTTTTAATACCCCAGATCTGGGTTTGTTATATTTCTATTTTATCTATGTCCCTAATAGATGAGGAAGTAGAGGCATCAGGTTTATCTGACCTGAGTATAATAAACGCAGCATATTCCGAGGGAATTATTGATTATGAGGAATTGGAGCGTTCAAGAGAGCTTCTAAGCATAAGAAATTTTGTTTCTCACAATCTTGCTTGCGATATAAATATTAAAGAGGTTGAAAGCTTCTTCACGATGACGAAGTTAGCTTTGAATAGGTATCGAAATCAAACTGGTTACTAAGTGATATTTTGCACTGTGTAAAGGGTGTTTTACTTGTAAGCACCCATTAAAGAATTCAAGTAAAAATATTTATTACTCAATGACACCTATTAATGCATGAAGTATTGATGCTTTACACCATACATCATTGTCTTATCTGAAATTACAGTTTTTTATAAATCTTGCTGCTGTTATTCGAATTTAAATTTCACATACCTCAAACATTTTGTGACAACCTGTATGACCTTAATGGAAAATTTTTCAATCAATTACGTCCGTTTTTGGCACAAACCGGCCAAAGCCGGTTTGGTCTTTTCGTATGATTTATCCATCGCAGCGCGGCAGCCAGTCGGCCTCGCAGTCTTCGCTCAGCTCCAGGCTGGTCTGGATACCGTTCTTTGTCTTGCGCTTTAGCAGCTCAATCTCATACTCCTTCAGCGTCTGCGGCACCGCCTGGCCGAACGCCGTCAGGCTCATGGGGTGCTGATGCCCTCTGGCCTCCATAAACGACAGGTAGGCGTGATAGAGGTAGCGACGCGGGTTCATTGGCCGGATATTCGCGTTACCGATAAACAACCCTGTCGGCGTGCTCAGCGGCGTCAGGTAGCCGCAGAAGTCGACCAGCGGGTCGGCGCTGCGCTTGATTTGCAGCGCTTCCTCCGACGACTGCTGCGCCTGGAGCAGCTCGCGGGCCTCATTTGGCTTAGTAAAGCGCTGCATCAGATGGCGCACGATAACAGCCAGCTCACCGGCAATCTTTTCCAGCAGCTGCGGGTCGCGCTCATTCGCCGGTATCACGTCCGGGAACGGCAGGATTACCCGGCGGCGCGACACGCCGCCGCTGCGGTCGCTGAAGCGCATCGGGTTATTGTTCACCGCCAGTATCACTGCCGGTATATGAGTTGAGTAGGCGTCGCGGTACTTCGGGTCAATCGCCACGGCGTCGCCGCCGGTAATCGCCTTGATGCCCGCGCCGTCGCCGCTCCACCTCTCCTGGTCCGGCAGGATAATCAGCGAGTAACCGACCACGCTTGCGCGTTCCCGTGACGACTCCAGCGTGTCG
>Ga0153980_1001325_pt1 | contig 10458 bp, 6 predicted proteins | sample TSGA064MetaG_FD_104722 | JGI IMG/M metagenome (GOLD analysis project Ga0153980, IMG submission 104722) | Attine ant fungus gardens microbial communities from Georgia, USA - TSGA064 MetaG | ecosystem: Host-associated > Fungi > Mycelium > Unclassified | place: USA: Georgia, Magnolia Springs State... | reverse complement strand
TCTCCGAACAGCTCGCCGTCATCCGCGACCCTTTGCTCGAGCCCCAACCCGCACTCCGGAAGCACCTGCAGCACCTCGCGGAGTGGGGATCGACGACCACTGTGCCGCTCACGCTCCGCCTGCTCGCCCGCCGTGCGGCCGGCACGAGCAGCGCGGAAGAGGTCACCGGCGCGCTCGCCGCGATCGAGTCGTACATCGTGCGGCGGACGATCGGCGGTCGTCCTGGACAAGGCTTGAACCGCACGATCCTGCAGGCTTGTGGAGTCATCGACGATCGCCCGGTCGACCGCATGCTCCTGGACTACTTCTCGACGGGCCGGAAGTACTTCGCAACCGACGACCAGATCCGTGATGCCATCCGCACCCAGCCGTTCTACCTCCGTGGCCTCCGCACTCAGCAGAAGCTCATCCTCAAGTGGGTGCAGGAGGAACGCAACCCGAAGGAGCCTGTCGACGTCGAGAAGTCGACGATCGAGCACATCCTTCCCCAGACCCTGACGCCTGAGTGGCGAGCAGCACTTGAGGTAGACCTCGGGGACGATGAAACAGTAGAGGAGGTCCACGAGCAGCTTGTCCACCAGCTCGGGAACCTCACGCTCACCGGCTACAACTCCGAGCTGAGCAACCGGTCGTTCGCCTCGAAGCAGGAGGACTACCGGAACAGCAGTTACAGCGCGCTCAACCAACGCGTGCTCGAGGCTGCGGTCTGGGGCCGCGAGCAGATCCGTGGACGTGGCGAATGGTTCGCTGACCGGATCATCGAGCAGTGGTCTGGTCCGGACGAACGCATCCCGCCCGAAGCGACCGGGCGCGACTGGTCGCTCGTCCACCAGGCGATCATGGCGATCCCCGCTGGTCGGTGGTCGTCGTACGGCGATGTGGCGGCGCTCATCGGGACCCATCCAGTACCGCTCGGCAACCACCTCAGCAGCGTTCCGGTCGCGGGTGCGCATCGTGTCCTGCAGGGCGGAGGAACCATCTCTCCGGGCTTCCGTTGGCTGGAGGCCGACGACGACCGCGACCCGCGGGCCGTTCTCGAGATGGAGGGTCTGCAGTTCGGGCCGAACGGCGCAGCCGATGAGTCTGCTCGGATCTCGACCGCCGGCCTCGCCGAACTCATCGGGCTGGTCGCAGAGGGTTTCGAGGGCACCGACACGACTTCCGACCGCTCGTTCCTGGGGCAGCTCGCAACCGCGAACCCGCCGAGCATCGTGCACGGCGTCACGGAACTGTTCGACGCTTGGAAGGAAATCGGAGGCACCGTCGAGTACGGCTCGAACCGGGAGATCAGTGCCTTCATGACCGCGCCACGGCGAGACGGCGCCGAGAAGTCGCACTGGCCGTTCACGGTCTACCCGCTCAGCGGCACCGTCGAAGTGGTGTTCCAGTACCTGCGCGACCGACCGCCGTTCGACGACGTCGCTCTTCGGGGGGAGTTCCGGGCGCGACTCAACGCCGTCTTGGGGATCAATCTCCCCGCCGCCCGGATCGACAAGCGGCCGTCGTTCCCCATCGAGGTACTCGCCGAGCCTGCTCCGCGTGAGCAGGTCGTCGAAGCACTGCGATGGTTCGTCGCACAACTTCCGGGCGCAGCCGCAGAGGAGTCTGCAGCATGACGATCACCGCGCCAGATCTCGCCCGAGAGCTGCAGGTCGACCCGAAGCGCCTTCGCGCCTTCCTCAGACGAGTAGCCACAGATCATCGGCTCGGCGAACGGTGGGCGATTGAACCCAATCTGGCTGCCCTGGCGCGAGAACGCTTCGGCCGATGAACGACCAACACCAGGAGACCCCGATGGACGAGCAGATCGAGATCATCAGCGACGGTGATGGTCTCGCTGTTTTCGGCGAGCCCGCAGCCGTCGAACAGTTCCTGCGCGGTCAGGGTTTCGCTGATGACGCCACCCGATCCGCTCAGGAGCTCCCGACAGGTGCTCTCGGAAGCCTTGTGCAACTCGCCGGCGCCGGCATGGCGAGCTCCGGACGCTGGGTGCAGTTGACCGAGGAGTCCGCCGCGATCGCGCGCAAGTTGCCGCTCATGAAGAACAGCGACACCGGACTCATGATGGGAATCGCGACGACGACCGGCGGGCAGACCAAGCACATCCTGCAGTTCGCTTCGGTCGGCTCGATGCTCAACCCCACCACCATCGCCAGCATCGGCACGATGATGAACCAGATGGCGCTGCAGAAGTCCATCGACGAACTCGCCGACTACCTCGCTGAGATCGACGAGAAGGTCGAGGACGTTCTCCGCAACCAGCAGGACGCCGTACTCGCCGACATGATCGGTGCCGACTTCGTCATCGACGACGCGATGACGGGCCGTGCGTCGTCCGGACGAGTCGACGAGGCAACCTGGTCCAAGGTGCAGGGGACCGGCGCCACACTCGCGCGGACGCAGGCGTACGCGCTCCGCCAGCTCGACGGTTTGGCGAACAAGCTCGAGAAGAAGATGAAGCTTGGTGAGCTCGCTGATGCCACCGAAGCGATCGAGCCGAAGGTGCGCGAGTGGTTGGCCGTCATCGCGCACTGTCTGCAGCTGCAAGACACGCTGGACGTGCTCGAGCTCGATCGTGTGCTCGATGCGGCGCCGGATGAGGCCACTCAAAAGCGGCTCGCGCTCCGTGCCGTTCGTGAGAACCGCCTCGAGCGCATCGCGGGGAGCACCGGCACATTGATCGAACGGATGGACGCCGCGGTGACACGGGCCAACACGAAGGTTCTGCTGCAGCCGATTCCGGCCAGGGCGGTGGTCCGTGCCTGCAACCAGGTCGGCGCGGCCGTCGGCCAGTTCCATCATCGAGTCGGGATCGAGCAAGGGCATGCCGGCCAGGACGCGAAGCGGTGGCTCGAGGCGCTCGGTGAGTTTCGCGACAAGGCAATTGACGACGGTGCGGAAGGTTTCGAGTCTGCTCGGGCGTTCGGATCGTCGGCGCTCGAGCGGGCGCGGCTCGCGACCGGCAGGGTTGCAGCCGAGATCGCGGAGCGCGCCCTTCGTGAACGTGAGACGCCAACTGGTGCTGAGACGGTCAAGCGAAAGGACGACGAATGACGAACTGCCCTCGCATATCAGTCGGCTTCCGATGTGGTCGCGTTCGTGAAGCTGTGCCACTCATCGCGGCCATGGCCCATCAAGATGCAAGTGGGCCCGTCTTTCCCAATGCGGCACCCAATCTGGCAGGGTTTGGCAGACCTGAGGCGGTACGAGATCCTGCCGTTCCTCGCGGTACAGCTCTGCAGCGTTGCGTCGCGAGGCGACGCTCATCGTCGCGGAGGGGACCGAAGGTGGGGACGCCGCGGGTCTAACTGCGGAGGCGGACCCGCCGACGCTGCACTGGGTGGCGCGCGAGGTCGCCGGCCGACGTTCTCTAAGCGGCCCGCCGCGCGGCTGGGTCGCACTGAGCCGAGGAAGCGCTGCAGGTTTCCTAGGCCGGCCCGGCGTCACCGAGCGGCGAGGGCTTCAACTACGGTTGGAGTACGAACACTGGCCTGCGTGCGCTGTCGATGCGTGAGCAGCAGGGCGCAGAGAACACACGAATCCGGAGTCGCTGACGTTGCTTGAAATCTTGACAAATGATGCTCACGGAAAGATCTGGAGCCACGTGCGTCAGATCTGGCTTGAAGCAAGTCCTGAGGAACAAGTGCGACAAAGCTATCTGCTCAATCTTGTGAATGAATATGGATACCAGGTCAGCCAGATAGCAGAGGAAGTTTCAGTTACTGGGAGAGGGTCCGCCAACGCTCGGGCGGATTTCGTGGTTTGGCGCTCTGCTTCAGACAAAAGTCAAGGCAAAAGCCCTCTCCTCATCGTCGAATGCAAGTCAGATGCCATAAAAATTGGCTCGCACGACTACTCGCAGGGGGAAAACTACGCACGACTAACGGGCGCGCCGTTCTTTGTGACTACAAACTCACGTGAAACGCGCTACTGGGCTGTGCAGACAGATCGCGTACCTGGCTATCGCCGCGAGATCGAGAACATTCCTGCCGCGGACGCTTCGGACGCGGACGTCAAGAGCATTCTCGAGACCCTCCGGGTATTCCGCGAAAAGGAGTTTGCGGATGTGCTCCACCAGTGCCATAACATCATTCGCAACAGGGAGAAAAAAGATCCCGCCGCCGCATTCGACGAAATAGCAAAAATCCTTTTCGTCAAGGTCTACGTTGAGCGCGAGCTTTTGACTAGGCGAAGCCGGAAGAACGTTTTCTCCGTGGATGTTCTCAGGCAACAACTCGCCGAGAACCCCCTCGATACCCTCTTCCAAGAAACAAAACGGGCGTACGCTGCCGACGAGATATTCGAAGCTGACGAGCGCATCAATCTCCGTCCAGGAACGGCAGAGGAAATTGTCGTCCTACTCGAACGATACAACCTCTCCGACACCAGCGAAGATGTCAAGGGCGTCGCTTTCGAACGTTTCCTAGGTCGGACTTTTCGGGGCGAGATCGGTCAATTCTTCACCCCTCGACCTGTAGTAGATTTCATGGTCCGGATGATCGACCCGTCAGAGAAGGAACTCATTTGCGACCCTGCAAGCGGCTCCGGGGGATTTCTTATCTCTGCCTTCGAATACGTACGATCAAAAGTTATCGCCGAAGCCAACGCTGCTTATGAATCTGAGCGGGCCACCATTCGTACAAGTCATAACGACCCGGAAGTGCGCGCGCGCGCAGAGCGCGAAGCGCACGCGAGGCTGATTGAGTCGCTCGAAACGAACGTCCCTGGTTCGCGACTCTGGGATTTGGCACGCTACGCCATCTATGGTACCGACGCGAACGACCGCATGGCACGGACGAGCAAGATGAACATGATTATGCACGGAGACGGACATGGGGGTGTTTATCATCACGACGGGTTTCTCGACACGCATGGCATCTTCGAGGGGCGATTCGACGTCGTCCTGGCGAATCCTCCCTTCGGATCATTAGTCACGAAGTCTCAGGTGATTGAGGACAGTGACATCTTCGAACATTACGACGCAAAGAGGGAATTGAACAAGCAAGAATACTTGATGTACAGCGAAGCGCGCGCACGGTTGCGAGCAAACGAAGGTCGACCAATAATGGAGCTGTTTGATTTAGGTCGACGGGCGAAGGCACAGATCAAGACCGAGCTGCTCTTCATAGAACGTTGCCTCAGGCTTCTGAAGCCAGGCGGGCGGCTAGGGCTTGTGCTACCAGAGGGGATCTTCAACAATCCTTCGCTCCAATGGGTTCGGGACTTTGTGCAGGAGCAAGCTTCGATTGACGCTGTGATTAGTCTGCCCGACCACACATTCGTCAGCTCTGGCGCAAACGTGAAATGTAGCATACTCTTCCTGACTAAGTTCTCGCGCGCGTCTACTCCAATCGATGAGGCCGGGTCTGACGATTACGCTATCTTCATGTATGAGGCTCAAGAAGTCGGTATTGGATCGACCGGCGAGACGCGGCATAACGAACTCGTGCCGGGGGACCTGCCGCCTGACGTCGAACGATCGTGCCTGGAGCTATACCATGAGTTCCGCGAAGTACATCCGAGGGGCGTGTAATGTCGCCGCGCTTTAGAATAATAAATTCATCGAGTTTACTTCGGTGGGATGTATCTAGCTACCTGGCTGAGGGCTGGCAACTACCTACAGAGAAGCAGCGGGCTTTAGGAGATTTCCTTCGGCCGCGGAAGGTCAAGGTGGCCCCGGGCGACGAGTCTACTGAGATGATAACCATTCATTTTGATGGTTCCATTGAGCGTCGCCGGACGCCGAGGCAGAGTCGAATGCAGCTCTACAAAGTCCTAGCGGGACAAGTAGTACTATCGAAAATTGATCTAAAGAATGGGGCGCTCGCTGTTTTGCCCGAACGGCTCTCGCCGTCGGCAGTCACCAGCCATTTCGCCGTCTATGACCTTTCTCCCGACTTGCACCCCGAATATTTGCAGCGGGTCATCCAAACTCCCGTGATGAAAGACCTTCTGTGGCGCTCGAAGGTTGGAGCGGAGGGGCGTAAGGAGGTCAAGCTGAAGTCTTTTGAGGCCATGCGAATTCCCTACCCACCTTTATCAACTCAACTTGAGCTATTGAAACCACTCTTCAGTGCTCGCGCAGATGTCTCGTCTGCACAGTCCGCGCTCGACGAATATATCGACTCAGTATCAGCGCACCTGCATGAAATCAGCGGTATGTCGGCCGACATGCTTAAGGCCCGGAGGGTAGAGGCGGACTTTCGTTTGCTGCAAGCGTGGTCGATCGATGCAGGCCGAGCAAGCATGGTTCGCCGCCAAGTTCGTGACTGTGCCCCTCTAGGCAATCTGATTGAAGAGAAACGGGAGCTATTTGATCCGTCGGCCTTTCCAGAAGTTCTGTGGAGAATGCACGGTGTGAGCAACTCGCGTGGGGTCTTTTCGTCCGGCCTCATCCAGGGTCGGGACTTCACTCAGAAGCAGAAGCGCGTGGATGGCGGAGTGTTCATTCATAATCCGACCAGGGCGAATGTCGGCTCCATCGGTAGGCTTTACAACGCTGTCGAGAATGCCCTTACGAGCCCCGAATATGTGGTCTGGCGTGCGCGCAGACCTTCCGATGGGAACTTCTTAGACCTTTTACGAAGAACGAAGTACTTCCAGAGTCTGGTGCCGTATTTCCGTGTTGGAGCTGTGAAGCGGCGTCTGTCTTTCGAGCAATTGGCGCTTATTCCTGTTCCTGCGTTGCCACCAGAGAGAAGAGTTGAGCTTGGTGCTCGGTTCGAAGAGCTACGCCAGAAGCTCGTTTATTCGCGGGTGGCTCTTGCGAGTAGAAATGATGAATTGGCGGCGTCAATTATGATGGGATCCTGGTGACTGATCGAGTGGTTTTGGCCGGAGTGTACTCACCGGCCGTGTTTGGGGCGTTCACTCTTATTCGGGGCTACGCAGACCTGAGAGACATCGCCAGGATCTCCGCCGCACGGCCAATGACGCGGTCCGCTGACTCAGAGGAAGTGATTGGGCATCAGCGAGGTTTATCCGAAGCTCACGTGAGAGAGCTTGAAGACTATCTGGTCCGTGGTGATCACCGCCTTACGCCCGAGGTGATTCTGTCCGCGCGTATGAACGTGAGCGACGAGGCGAACGAAGCGGCCGGGCTGAAGCTGTGGGTGTCAGCGAAAGGTGACCGAGCTTCGCTGACTATCGATTCCACGTTGCAGCCTAGTCTTGAAATGCATATTCGTCGAATCGATGGTAACCATAGGTTGACGGCCGCGGCGGGCCTTCCGACTGACGAGTTGGCTTTAACGAAGTACCTGGCGCCTTTCTCGATCTTGGTAATGGGCCCGGTAGGGGACGTTGCCGATGATTACGCGGAAGCGCTGATTTTTCACAGTATCAATAGTAATGCGCTTCCGATTGAATCTCAGCATGGCTTGCAGCTCCTATTGGGGCAATCCGCAGCGGTCACCATGCCTCCGGAGGCGGAATACGCTTACAATCGGGTACTGTATGGTGCTCGGGTGGTATGGAATTCGCTCTGCAGTCTACTTACAGAGGCGCAACTCGCGGAGAGATTTGGCGAGAATGCCTTGAGTCGGATAGCAGTCGCGGTGAAGCTTGGCTTGTTGCCGTCTACGCAGTCGCGCTTCGACTTTGATGCCGTTTGCAAATCCTTTGCAGCGTCAGCATTAGATGCTTCGGCAACGCTTGGTGCTAGCGGTCGTCACCTCTTATTCTCGGAGTCGTTCTTCGCGATTCTTGCCGTCGTGTGTTCGAAGGACGAGGCTTGGAATTCCGCGTCAGTGTCGGGATATCTGGCCGAGCTTGCGAGCTGGATAGCTCCGGACATGGCGCACCTCATGCTCAGTGAGCCTTTGTCGGCGGCTGCCGTCGTCGCCGCCTACGACGTACATGTCGCCGAGCGCAGCAAGAAGGTTTTCTTAGCACGTTGGTACCCTGATCCCATCACCAATCCGGATGCGTACAGGCGAGCCCAGTTGAGATTGGCCGAGATCGAGAGGATTGTTGCGGACCTTTGTCAGCAGTATGGGCTTGTGATTGAGCTTGTGGACCTCGGCTCAGCCGTCGGTTCCACATTTGGGATTCATGATCGAATGTATTCGGAAATTGAGGCTTCCGATGCAATCATTTGTGATTTAACCGGAGGGCGCCCGAATGTGTTCGTTGAAGCTGGGTTTGCGCTTGGGCATCATCCTCATACCAAGCTTCTGTTCGTCGTGGAAAACGAAGCCCATGAGAGGGTCGTACCGTTCGACCTGAGTACGTTTAAGTACGTGCAGATTGAGCAGGCGGCGGAGCTCACCACAGAGTTGCGAAGGCATCTAATTGCTGTCATGGATCTTGAGTGAATTGCGGCCAGCTCGAGCGGGCGCCAGCGCAGCTAAATTCGGCGGCCGAGGAGTGGGTTAAGAAGGTCGCTCGAGCCGTGCGCAGCGGTGAACTCCAATGACAGTGTGGTTTCGGTGATGTGTCGCGTATACGCTGAGTGCAACGCGTTTCAGGGTTCCGTGCGGGCGCGCGGGGATGGCGCTTAGCCAACGCGGAGCGTCGTGTCAAGGCCGAGGGCGCTGCCCACCGCCCCAGTTTGGGCCTCCAGATCAGCCCGCACCGACTCTGACACCCCGAACACCATCGTCGCCACGAACCCCACGACGTACGCCACCACGAGCCCCGAGCCGTACCCGAGTAGCGCCCAGCCGTACCCGGAGGACCCGTTCAACAGCGGGATGAGCGACAAGTCCGACGCCCCGATGGCGATCGCCCCCACGGAGTGCCCGAGCTGATCGAACAGCCCGACGACCCCGCCACCGAACGCCCCACCGATGCACGCGGTGATGAACGGCCGCCCGAGGGGGAGCGTCACACCGTAGATCAGCGGCTCGCCGACCCCGAGGAACCCTGCCGGCAGCGCCCCGCGGATCGTCCGCACGAGTGATGCGTTCGACCGGAACCGCACCCACAGCGCGATGCACGCACCGATCTGCCCGGCACCACCCATCGCCAGCACGGGCAGCAGCACGGTCCACCCGGTCTGCTCGATGAGCGTGGCGTGGATCGGGATGAGTCCCTGGTGCATGCCGGTCATGACGAGCGGCAGGAAGAGCCCGCCGAGGATGAACCCGGCGAAGGCCCCGCCGTTCGCGAGCAGCCAGGTCGCCGCGGTGCCGATCGCGACGGATACGACGCCGGCGACGGACATCAGGATGCCGAGCGTCACGGACCCGGCGACGAGCACGGTGACGGTCGGCACGACGATGAGCGCGATGACGTCGGGCGTGACTTTCCGCATGAAGCGCTCCACGTAGGCCGCGAGGATGCCGCCCGCCAGCGCTCCGAGCACACCGCCCTGCCCGGGAGCGAGGGTCTCGCCGAACACGGTCACGTTCGCGACCCCGGCCGCGACGATGATGCCGCCGACGGCCCCGCCGAGGATGGGCGTCCCGCCGAACTCCTTCGCGGCGTTCATCCCGACGAATACGGCGAGCAGGGACAGGAACCCGGAGGACAGCACGCCGAGGAACGGTGTCACCCCGGGCAACCACCCGAGGTTCGTCAGGATGCCGTTGATCCCGGCGATGAGCCCGCAAGCGATCAGCGCGGGGATGAGCGGGATGAAGATGGCGGAGACGCGACGGATGGCACGCATGGTGCGGCCGTCGGACCGGGCACGGGCGGATGCCTTGATCGACGCGCCCCGCGCCGCCAGCTCCTCGGGCGACACCGAAGCCGAGGACGCACCCGGAACAGGAGCAGCACGCAACGATTCGAGCGAGTCAGCCACCCGGTCCACCAACCCCGGCCCGAGCACGATCTGCAGGTTCGACCCGGCGGCGATGGCGGCCATGACGCCCTCGGTGGCCTGGAGCGCCGGCAGGTCAACAGAGGAAGGAGAAGCCACCTCGACCCGCAACCGGGTCATGCAGTTCTCGACGTCGGCGATGTTCGAGGACCCGCCGACAGTGTCGAGGATCTGTTGTGCGAGTTGCTGTGCATCGGTCATTGATGGTGCTCCTCGGGGGAAGGAAGGACGAACGGAAGAGATCAGGAGAGGACGGCGCGCAAGGAACCGTCAGCAGCAGCGAGCCGAGAGCGGACGACGGACGCCGACGACCCGGTGAGGATCATCGCGATGGCCGTCTTCACCTCGCCGTCCGCAGCATCGAGGGCAGCAGCGACCTCGGCCGGAGCAGCCCCGGTCACGTCCTGCACGAGCGAGAACGACCGAGCGACGAGCTTCTCGTTCGTCGCCCGCACGTCGACCATCCGGTTGCCGAACGTCTTGTTGCTGCGCACCATCGCCAGCGTGGTGAGCATGTTCAGGACGAGCTTCTGCGCGGTCCCCGCCTTCAGGCGGGTCGACCCGGCGATGAACTCGGGACCGACGACCACGTCGATGGCGATGTCGGCTTCCCGCCCCGCGGCCGAGTCGGGGTTGCACGCGACGGAGACGGACAGGGCGGACCTGCGCCGCGCCTCCAGGATGGCCGCGAT
>Ga0153980_1001322_pt1 | contig 10475 bp, 7 predicted proteins | sample TSGA064MetaG_FD_104722 | JGI IMG/M metagenome (GOLD analysis project Ga0153980, IMG submission 104722) | Attine ant fungus gardens microbial communities from Georgia, USA - TSGA064 MetaG | ecosystem: Host-associated > Fungi > Mycelium > Unclassified | place: USA: Georgia, Magnolia Springs State... | reverse complement strand
TGATGCAAATAATTTAGCAATTTGATCTAAGCTTGAAGCTTTAGCGGCTGTGATCTTATCAGAGATTTGTTTCGCTGCCAATTTATTTTTTACGATAACTTCAATCTGATCTCTTACGGATTCGGGATCAGCAAGTCCTTTTTCCTGTTTTCCATTTAGATACACTACAATTTTATCTCCCGTACCTTCTACAGTAAAGAATTCAGTGTCTCCTTTAGATCTCTTTTTGTCAAATGCCCAAGCTAAGATTTCAGGATCTTTATCTGTTCCTAACCCCTGAAGCTGTCCGTCAAATCTTTTTGCAGACTTAGGATTAGAGAATTGATAGTTTCCTTTTTTAGCGATATTCACGAAATCGTTGAAAGATTTCCCTTGTACCTGCTGAATAAATCTTCTTGCTTTTTTATCAGTTTCAGCTTCAGTAGCATCAGAAGGCTTAATTGCTTTCGTAAGATTGGCTACTTTATACCCCATTGATCCTGCTTTTTTATCTTCAATATTGATGATATGGTATCCAAACTGAGTTTCTACTACCCCTGTAGCCCCTTTAGGATTGTTCGCTAAATAGGTTAAGAATTCAGGAACAAAAGGAGTTTCTGGAGTTGTCCAGCCTAAACTTCCACCTTGAGCAGCAGAACTAGGATCATTAGAAAGTTTAAGATAATCTGTAAATTTAGCTGGATTAGCTTTTACAACAGCTCCGATAGAATCTGCTAATTTCTTAGCTTCCTCTTTAGATCTTGTAACGCCTTGTCCTGCCGGACTTCCTTTAAATGCAATAAGAATATGTCTTGATAATGTAGAATCTGAAGTCTTTTTACCTACTAGTTTAGAAACTACATAGTAGTTCTGCTCTTTGTAAGGACCAAAAGTCTGCCCTACTGCCGCTGCCGGGATCTGTGCCTGGATAGCCTGCGGTAATTGAGTAGGCTTCACATACTGGTTGTTGAAAGGAGTATCAGAGTTTGCCGTTACGAACATAGAATCATTCTTAGTGTTCTGGAAATTCTCTGCTCCACCGCTTGCATCTGTTCCTCCGGAGTACAATTTTGTAATCTCTTTCTGAGCGGCTGCATCATCAGCGGCACTTGCCTGAGAAGGAAAATAAGCAATACCGATATTTCTGCTTGCTTCTGCTTTGAACATTACCGGATGCTGCTTGATATAATTAGCAAGATCATCCGTAGAAACGTTGATTTTAGTTTTCTGAAGATACGCGGCATAATCAATTTTCACATAATCGATATCAGCTAACTGATCTCTCTGCTTCATTAATTCTTCAGCTTCTTTTTTACCGGTAGTAACTCCGATGGAAATATTAGAAAACACCTGTCTCGCCATCAATCGGTATTCGATTGTTTTTCTGGTTTTCAACCATTGGTTGTAGCCGTCAGCGTTTGTGTTTTTTAAGTTTTCAATTTCTTTTTTAAGGTCCTGAGTTTTGAAATTCCCTTTCTCATCAAAGAACTGTTTGTTCTGCGCAAACATCTGATCATACTGGATCTGACTCCAGAAATAATCTTCCGTTAATTCAAAGCCTAATTTTTCAAACTGCTGTTTGATAAGCTTAGATTGCACAAGTAACTGCCAAGCCTGTTCTTCAAGGCCATTTTTCGGTTGACCTTGCTGCTCAGCCTGCTGTTGTAGAATGAAAAGTTGATCATTATACTCCTCACGGGTAATTTTTTCACCATTTACTTTTCCTAAAACATCAGGATTTTTACCAAAAACCTTATCGATACTATCCGGGTTTACCAAGAACGCTAAAAGCGCCAATGCAATTACTCCCATCAAAAGCCAAGGTCTGTTCCTAATCTGTCCTAAAATTGCCATTTTATAAATTATAGTTTTTTATCAGTTTGCGAAAATACACATTTTTAAGAAATTACAGAAATCAAAGCGGTCTTTTTAATTTTTTAAAATTAAAATTATGTAAAAAAGGAAATTTTGGCCATATTTTTTAGCAAAAAACAAATGGCATAAGTATTGTGCATTTTTAGCAAATCATACTATGCCACTATTTTTCAAGGTATATCATGAAATATCACTTTAACGATTTAAAACGAAAATGACAATTTGTCATTCGATTAACTATGACAGAATTTGAAGATATTAGTTTAGAGGAAATGATTAGCGATGGATTTGATATCGTAGCTGAAGAAATCAATCTTTCCGATTTTTCGGAGACTGATAAAAATTCCGAACAAAAAATATTCCCTATACTTCCCGTAAGAAACATGGTCATGTTCCCCAATGTGGTAATTCCTATTACTGCTGGAAGAAAGACATCGATACAGCTTCTTGAAGAGGCACAAAAAAACGGAGATTTCATCGGAATTGTAAGTCAGAAGAACTCTGACCTGGAACAACCGACAGAAAAAGACATTTACCAAACCGGTACCCTGGCAAAAATTATTAAAATCATAAAACTTCCGGAAGGTAATATTACAGCCATTACCAAAGGTTTTCACAGGTTTAAGATTAAGAATTTCGTAGAAACAAAACCTTATTTTAAGGCGGAAATTTCAAAACTGAAAGATTCAAAACCTAAAAACAAGGAAGAATACGAAGCCTTATTAGAGAACGTTAAAGATCTGGCTTTAAAAATTATTGAACTGGATCCTAATATTCCGAATGCCGCAAATTTCGCCATCAAAAACATCAATAATAATGATGATTTACTAAATTTCATCTGTACCAACGCAAATTTTGGTTCTATCGAAAAGCAAAAGCTTCTTGAAGAGAAAAACTTAATGGAAAGAGCGAACAGATGTTATGAAATGATGCACGAAGATTTTAGAAAATTAGAATTGAGAAATCAGATACATCAGAAAACTTCCAAGGACCTCGATAAACAGCAGAGAGAATATTTTCTGAACCAGCAGATCAGAACTATCCAGGACGAACTGGGAGGTGGACCTGAGAGTGATGTTGAGGATCTGATTAATAAAGCGAAAGACAAGAAATGGAGTCTTGAAGTAGAGGAGCATTTTCAAAAAGAAATTGGAAGACTGCAGCGTCAGAATCCGAATTCCCCGGATTACAATGTACAGAGAAACTATCTGGATTTCTTTACAGATCTTCCGTGGGAAACCTATACCAAAGATCTTTTTGACATTGCAAAAGCTGAAAAGGTTTTAGATAAAGCCCATTTCGGACTGGAAGATATCAAGAAAAGAATTTTAGAACACATGGCTGTTTTAAAATTAAAAAATAATATGAAATCCCCTATCCTTTTACTGGTAGGGCCTCCGGGAGTAGGTAAAACGTCTTTAGGAAAATCTGTTGCGGATGCACTGGGAAGAAAATATGTTCGTGTTTCTTTAGGCGGACTTCATGACGAGAGCGAAATCAGAGGGCATAGAAAAACCTATATTGGTGCTATGGCCGGAAGAATTCTTCAGTCCATCAAAAAATCAGGAACCTCAAATCCTGTAATTGTTTTGGATGAAATTGACAAAGTAGGAAAAGGAATTCATGGTGATCCGAGTTCTGCATTGCTTGAAGTTCTTGATCCTGAACAAAACAAAGCATTTTATGATAACTTCCTGGAAATGGGTTACGATTTGTCAAAAGTAATGTTTCTGGCAACCGCCAATTCACTTTCTACGATTCAGACTCCGTTGTTAGACCGAATGGAGATCATTCAGATCGCGGGATACACGCTGGAAGAAAAAATTGAAATTGCAAAAAGACACCTTATTAAAAAGCAACAGGAAGAGAATGGATTGGATACCAAATCATTCAAACTGGGAAATCCTGAACTGAAGCATATTATTGAAGCTCACACTTCCGAAAGCGGTGTAAGAACGCTGGAAAAAAGAATTGCAGGTATTGCCCGTTGGGTCGCTTTGCAGACTGCTTTATTAAAAGAATACGATCCTAAAATTTCTCTGGAAAAAGTAGACGAAATTCTCGGAGTGCCAAGGCCGAAAAGTATTTCTGAAATTACCGGAGTTCCGGGTGTTGTTACAGGATTGGCCTGGACCAGCGTAGGAGGTGATATCTTATTCATTGAGAGTATTTTAAGCAATGGAAAAGGAACCCTGACGATGACCGGTAACCTGGGAACTGTCATGAAAGAATCGGCGACGATTGCTTTGGAATATATCAAAGCTAAACATGATGAACTTGGAATCAGCCAGGAGGATATCGATAAAAAGAATATTCACGTCCACGTTCCCGAAGGAGCCACTCCAAAAGACGGACCTTCTGCAGGAATTGCGATGCTTACTTCAATGGTTTCTTCATTTAAAAATAAAAAAGTGAAACCTCATCTTGCCATGACCGGAGAAATTACCTTACGAGGAAAAGTGCTTCCTGTGGGTGGAATTAAAGAAAAACTTCTGGCGGCTACCCGTGCAGGTATTAAAGATGTTATTCTTTGCGAGGCCAACAGAAAAGATGTGGAAGAAATTAAAAAAGATTATTTAAAAGATCTTAAAGTACACTATGTCAACAGAATGGAAGAGGTAATTGAAATTGCAATTGAAAAATAGCAATTTATTAACTTATCAATATATCAACACATCTCAAAATTTGAGATGTGTTTTTTCTTTTCATAAAAAAAACAAAGTATTTTTTTTATCTCTGCGAAACGGAATAAAGTCCTTTAGTTACTTCACGGAATAGAATTTGCTTAAACAAAAAGAATTTAAGTTTTTTTTAACTTAAGTTCCACAGCTTTTGTTATTTTTATACTACACACTTGAAACTATGAATTTCCTCAAACTTCCTTTCCTTGTCAACCTCACTCTTGTTGTTGTTTCCGTCATTGGTATCGGATACCTTCTTGTGCTGGGGCAAAGTATTTTAGCACCTTTTTTCTTTGCTTTCTTAATGGCGATGCTCTTTTTGCCTATTGCAACGTTTATGGAAAGAAGACTGAGATTCCCCCGATCCATCTCTACCATGACTTCTGTGATGATCATGCTGGTGATTTTAACGGGACTTATTTATTTTTTCGGATCACAGTTATCTAATTTCAGCAAAGACCTTCCGCATCTTAGAATGCAGTTCAATACTGTTTTTCACAATCTTCAAAAATGGGTTTCTGAAACTTTTCATGTTAAAATTGATGAGCAGCTGGGATATATAGATCAGGGATTAAACAAGCTTTTATCCTCCTCAGGCGTAATTTTAGGCTTTACTTTCGGAATATTTTCGACAGGACTTGGATTTATATTATTTTTCATTCTGTTTTTCATCTTCATTTTAAATTACAGAAGAGTCCTGAACAATTTCATCGTAACTGTTTTTAACGAAAAACATAAAACAAGCGTGCAGGAAGTGGTTACGGAAATTCGCATCATGACGAAAAAATACATTACCGGACTTTGTCTTCAGGTCTTGATTGTTTCAACGCTTGCTTCAATCGTTCTTACCATTTTTGGGGTCAAATACGCGGTTCTTCTGGCGGTTCTTACCGGATTATTAAATGTGATTCCTTATCTGGGAATATTCATATCGCTTTTAATTTCATGTTTCATTGCTTTTGCAACAGGAACTCCTTCAACTTGCATCTATGTCGTTATCGGCTATATTGGAATCCATATTGTTGACGGAAATATTGTGCTGCCGTTTGTGGTTGGTTCAAAAGTAAAGATCAATGCCCTGTTTTCTTTTATCGGAATTATTTTAGGAGAGCACCTTTGGGGGATTGCAGGAATGTTTCTCTGTATCCCGGCGATTGCGATTATTAAAATTATTTTTGAAAGAATTGACGGTTTAAAACCCTGGGGTAAATTGCTTGGGGAAGAAGAAAAGCCCCACAAGAAGAAAAAGAGTTATAAAATATCCAAGAATATCACCTTAAAAGAAATGGATTAAGATATCGGTACGCAATCGGCAACGGCTATCTAAAAAAAGAAAGCCCTCAAAATTGAGGGCTTTTTTATTTTTTATCCTATGGCACAAAACGGACTCGTTCCGTTTGGACAGCTTTGGGTACAAGGAATATAAGTATGACTGTCCGGGCAATATCCTACAGGATCCCCACCAGGACCTCCGGGATCACCTCCACCACCAAGACATGGATCACCGGCAGGGATTTTACATGGACATCCAACAGGACCGATATCACAAGGGCCAATACCTATTCCTCCATTAATTTCTTTTAATTCACTGCGATTTAGTTTTTGAAGATTTTTCAACATAATACTGTTAATTTAGTTTGATTTGTTTAGCAAAAATATAAAATCAAATTGTATTTATTACATGAAATTTGAAGTTAATTCAACAAAATAGATAAATTTTATTCCAAAATACATGTTGAAAAACATTTTTGTTTTACATTTAATTAAATATCATCAATCATGAAAATCGTAAAATTTATTCTGTGCCTGCTTTTTGGTCTTATGTTTATTAATGCGGGTCTTGACAAGTTTTTTCACTACACTCCTATGCCGAAACTTACAGAAGAGCAAATGAAATTATTTGCTGCTTTCACAGAAATCGGCTGGCTGATGCCGCTGGTGGGGACTGTAGAAGTTATTGGAGGGCTGCTATTCATCTTTCCAAAAACGAGAGCATTGGGAGCTATTGTTATTCTCCCGGTAATGGTGGGTATTTTGCTGCATAATGTGTACAGAGCTCCGTCTTCTACCGGTATTGCCATAGCTGCTGTTTTGTTCCTGATTAACATCTGGATTATTATTGATAACAAAGAAAAATATAAAGCTTTAGTAAGCTGAGAAAAATACTGTATGAAAAAGAGTGAATGGTCAATAGTAAGCTAAACTATCTTGACAGCAGAACTTATTGACCATTCACTATACATTATTTATACAAATGCACTGAATCCGGTAATTGATCTTCCGACAATCAGGGAATTGATTTCTTTTGTTCCTTCATAGGAATAGATTGCTTCGGAATCTGCTACAAATCTTGCCACATCATATTCCAGCAAAATTCCATTTCCACCCATTACTTCTCTGGCCCTGGAAACAATATCTCTTGTTCTCAACGTACAGAATACTTTTGCCAAGGATGCATGCTCATCTTTTAAAATACCTTCGTCCTGCATTTCAGACAATCTGAATACCATGGTTTGCATTGCGGTAAGGTTAGACAACATTTCTACCAGATGTCCCTGGATCATTTGAAATGAAGCAATGGGTTTTCCAAACTGCTCTCTTTTTCTGGTGTAATCCAAGGCACTTTCGTAGGCTCCTCTTGCACAGCCGGTCGCCATCCAAGCCACTCCTGCCCTGGTCATTCGTAATACTTTTGCTGTATCTTTAAATGAATTGGCATTCTGCAGCCTGTTTTCTTCTGTGACGACGCAGTCTTTTAAGGTTATCAAGCCGTTCTGAACGATTCGAAGGGCCATTTTTCCTTTAATTTTTTCAACAGAGAATCCAGGATTATCTTTTTCTACAATAAATCCTTTCACTTCTCCACTGTCTACATCTTTTGCCCAAATGATAATCAGATCTGCAAATGTTGCATTTCCGATCCATTTCTTCTGGCCATTAAGGATCCAGCCTTCCGGCGTGTTTTTGCAGGTTACTGTTAAACCGCCTGCTGCACCGGAACCCACTTCCGGTTCTGTCAACCCGAAAGCCCCGATCTTTTCAAATTTCTGCATCTGTGGAAGCCATTTCTGTTTTTGCTCTTCTGAACCGCAGATATAAATTGAGCCCATTGCCAACCCGGACTGTACACCAAAAAATGTAGCAATAGAGGCATCAATCCTGGCCATTTCCATTGCAATAACTCCTTCCATTAAGAAAGGCATTCCCGGACAGCCATATCCTTCGTAGGTAACTCCGCAGATATTCAGTTTTTGAAATTTAGGGATCAGCTCGAAAGGAAACTCGTCTCTCAGCCAATAATGATTAACCAAAGGTTTCACCTCTTTTTCCATAAACGCTCTTACCTTAAGCTGAATTTCCCGCTGTTCAGGAGACAGTGTATGGTAGATATCGTAAAAATCGCCATCAATAGGCGGCAGTTCTTTCTTTTTTTTATTCGGATCAAGCATCTTCATTAATCCGCCCATCTGTTTGTCGTCTAATGTGGAAAAATTCTGCATCAGTTTGGGAAGGTCGACTTTTTGAGAAATGGCACTTAGCTGATCGAAATCTATGGATCTGAATAATTCTATCGCGTTTCTGATTTTGGAAAAAGTATTTGACATAATTATAGTTTGGATTTGATTTGTAAAAGACAAGCAAAAATCAATCCGTAAATTACTTTAAACGCCAGTATTGATTTTACAAAATATTGATTTTTAAAACATTACATCAAATTCATTATTTACAATTTTTTTACTTGAGTTTTTCAAACATTACAACAGATTCGGAGGGAACTTTGGAGTAAGCAAACAATAAAAAAATCAATACTATGAAAACGACTTACATCACGTTATCACTATCTGCTATTTTTGTACTGGGTCTCTCTTCGTGTAAAAAAGGGGAAGCAGCAACCAGTAAATATGAATCTTTACAGAACGCAGATTCAGCAGCTGTAATCGTTTCAGATAGTGTTTCTTCTGCTGCAACGGTGGCCGTAAAAGACAAACAGTTCATCAAAACGGCACAAGTAAATATGGAGGTAAAAGATGTGTATGAAACTACCGTTTCCATAGAAAAATCAGTTCAGGATCTGGGAGGATTTGTTACCCACAGCAATCTTCAGAGTAATGTGGTTTCTGAAAACACATATGATACATCCGATGAAGAAGCTATGCTGGTAAAGAAATATCAGACAGAAAATACGATGAATGTTCGTGTACCTACTGAAAAATTAGGTGAGTTTTTAACGCTCATTAATAATAAAAAACTGTTTTTAAATTCAAGAACGATTGATGCTGAAGATGTAACAGCAGGCATAAAATACGCAGAGCTTGAGGGCAAAAGGATTAAAAAGACAAATGAAAACATTGCACAGTTAAAAACCAGCAAAGACAAGGTGAATATGGGTAATGAAAACATGCAGGAAGAAAACACACAGCAGCTTGCCAATATGAATGTAGCCGATAATTTAAAATACAGTACCATAGACATTTATATTAAAGAACCTAAACTCCGCATTACCGAAATTGCCATCACCAATACCACCAGTATTGATAATAAATATAAATTCAACTTCCTGTATGGGGCTAAAACCGCTTTTGTGGAAGGGTTTTATCTAATACAAAGAATATTTGTCGGATTAATTGTGATATGGCCGATCCTGTTAATTTTAGGAGTCGCAGTCTATTTTTTAAGAAAAAGAAAAGCATTCAAAAAGCCGAATCAGAATATTTCTGAATAACCATCAGCTATCCTAACCTTCGGGTTATTTATCATAATTTTAGATTTTACTGGCCTCCGCATTTCTTGCGGAGGTTTTTGTATTTTCAACAATTATTAAAAAAAACTGTAACGAATATTTCATTCTCTTACTTACTCATTAAAAACAAGATAAAATTAATAGTATGAAAACATTCGTTCAACTTGGATTCGCTGCTTTAATATCATGCATGTCTCTTGCAGTAAAAGCACAAAATAAAATTTCCGATGACAATAAAAGTCTTTTATGGGAAGTTTCCGGAAACGGAATTTCGAAACCTTCTTATATTATGGGAACCTTTCATATGATCTGCAGTAAAGATTTTGAAATAAAACCAAAAGTAACCAAAGCCCTGGAAAATTCTGACAATCTGATACTGGAAATCAATTATACCGATTCAAAAGAGATGGCAGCGATGCAGAAAATGCTTATGTCGGATCAAAAAATTTCTGATAAGCTTTCTCCTAAAGAAGCAAAAGAACTGGATGCGATTCTTTCGGAATATGGAACTACCTTGCAAAATGTAAACAGTTACAGCCCTCAGGCACTTTATTCTCTTATTAGCACTAAAACTATTCCGTGTCCGCAAACAGAAGTAAAAATGTATGAAATAGAACTTCTTAAAAAGGCACTGCAAAACAAAAAACATATTGGAGCGCTGGAAAAGGTAGATGACCAGTCTCATGCAATAGGAGGAGCATACACTTTAAAGGATGCTATTTCCCAGCTCAAAATGGGAAATGAGTATGCAATACTCGCTCAAAAAATGGTTGAATCATTTAAGAAAGAGGATTTGCAGACATTAGACAGACTCGTTAAGGATAAAAGATTCATGAATAAAGATCAGGAAAAAATAATGCTGACAGACAGAAATAAAAGCTGGGCAGAAAAGATGCCCGAAATCATGAAAAATCAAAGTTCTTTTTTTGCAGTCGGAAGCGCTCATTTACTAGGTGACAATGGCTTAATCAATCTATTAAGAACAAAAGGATATGCTGTAAACCCAGTAAAAAATCAGTAACTAAAACCAGAAATTACCGTGAGCAATCCAACCGAAGCTGCTTTCCTGAAGCTCATCACGCAACATAAAGGCATTTTGTATAAGGCCTCGCGTATGTATGCTGATTCTATCGAAGACCGTGAAGATCTGCAGCAGGAAATAATGATCCAGCTCTGGAAATCTTACCAGAACTTTAAAG
>Ga0153980_1001321_pt1 | contig 10475 bp, 9 predicted proteins | sample TSGA064MetaG_FD_104722 | JGI IMG/M metagenome (GOLD analysis project Ga0153980, IMG submission 104722) | Attine ant fungus gardens microbial communities from Georgia, USA - TSGA064 MetaG | ecosystem: Host-associated > Fungi > Mycelium > Unclassified | place: USA: Georgia, Magnolia Springs State... | reverse complement strand
TCCTGTTCGGTCAGGTCGTTGCGGACGCGCCGCGCCAGCAGCACCGCGATCAGGGTGATCGCCAGCACCGACAGCCCACCGACGATGAAGGTGGTCATGCGCACCATCGCCGCGGTATGCAGCAGGGCACTGGAGAACGCACGCGCCTGGTTCTGCATGCCCACGTCCAGCGCCTGCACCCGGTGCAGCAGGGCATGCTGCACCGCTGGGGTGAGGCTGCCGGCAGCATGCCCGGCCTGGACCCGGTCGGCGATCGCCACCAGTTGCAGCAGGTCGTCGTCGGTATCGCGCCACAGGCGGACCGCGTCGCGGAAGTACGGCTGGTCGCGCAGGTAGCGGTAGGACAGGATCAAGCGGTTGATGTCGCCGTGGGCGTTGCCCCCCTCGATGAAGCCCTGGCGTGCCGCGGCGATGTCCGGATCGGCCTGCTCCAGTGCACGGCGGGCAGCGAGATCGCCCAACGGCACCCGCAGTGCCTGCCGGGTCGTGCCCAGGTCCCCGGGGTCGCCAGAGGTGATGTACCGCGACAGCGCATGGGTGGCCTGCTGCTGGCCGCGCGACCAGTGGCTCTGGCCCATGATCCACGCGGTGGAGGCGGCCTGCAGTTCCTGGATGAGGGCGGAAATCCCGACCAGGCCGATCGCCGTGCCGGTCAGCAACACGAAGCGCAGGGTCAACCCCCGCATTGAATACGGTATCGCGGTGCCGCCATTCTCCCTGCGACCTCCAGACATCGCCGATCCCCCCGGGGCTGCGGATGTGGAAACTCATTCCATTGGAGCATGGTCCAACCCTGAGGCTAGGGCCAGCACTGTTGAAACGGCGCGAAACCCCGAGGCCGGCGCCCGGGTCCGGAAACGACGACGCCAGCCCGGAGGCTGGCGTCGATGCGATCACCCGGCGGCGATCAGAAGTTGCGCGGACCGCGCGGCTTGAAGCCGTCACGACGCGGCGGACGGTCGTTACCGCCGGGGCCGCTGCGCGGGCCACCCGGACCACGCGGCTTGCCCTGGCCGAACTTCGGCTTGAACGGCGGACGCGCCGACGGGGTCAGGTCCTCACCCGGCTCGACCTTGCGCATCTGGAGCTGCTGGCCCGAGACCCACACCTTCTTCAGGTGGGTCAGCAGGTCCTGCGGCATTTCGGCCGGCAGGTCCAGCACCGAGAAGTCGTCATGGATGTCGATGCGGCCGATGAAACGGCTTTCCAGGCCGGCTTCGTTGGCGATCGCGCCAACGATGTTGCCCGGCTTCACACCGTGCACGTGGCCCACTTCGATGCGGAAGGTTTCCATGCCCGGCTCGGCGGCACCGCGCGGGGCAATGTCACGGCGCGGCGCGCGCTCGAAGCCACTGTCGCTGCCGAACTCGCCTTCCGCACGCGGCGGACGCGGACCACGATCATCTTCACGGCGCGGGCCACGCTCGAAGCGCGGCTCGAAACGGGCCGGACGCTCGCCGCGGTCGTTGCGATCGTTGCGCTGGTGCGGCGCACGCTCTTCACGGGCACCGCGCACCGGCGGGGTCAGCAGGAACGGAGCATCGCCCTGCAGCAGCTTGGCCAGCGCAGCGGCGATGTCGATCGCCGGGACGTTCTTTTCGGCTTCCAGGCGCTGCAGCAGATCGCGGTAGAACTCGGTGCCACCGGCATCGAGCGCATCGCTGATGCGGCTCATGAACTTGGTGATGCGGGTGTCGTTGACCGCGTCCACGCTCGGCAGCTGCATCTCTTCGATCGGCTGGCGGGTGGCGCGCTCGATCGCACGCAACATGCCCTTCTCGCGCGGGGTGGCGAACAGGATCGCGTCACCGGTGCGGCCGGCACGACCGGTGCGGCCGATGCGATGCACGTAGCTTTCGGTGTCGTACGGGATGTCGTAGTTCAGCACATGGCTGATGCGCTCCACGTCCAGGCCACGGGCCGCCACGTCGGTGGCGACCAGGATGTCCAGCTTGCCTTCCTTCAGCTGGCCGATGGTGCGCTCGCGCTGGGCCTGCTGCATGTCGCCGTTGATGGCGGCCGCGGCCAGGCCACGCGCCTGCAGCTTCTCGGCAAGTTCTTCAGTGGCCGCCTTGGTACGCGAGAAGATGATCATCGCGTCGAACGGCTCCACTTCCAGGATCCGGGTCAGGGCGTCCAGCTTGTGCATGCCACTCACCCACCAGTAACGCTGGCGGATGTTGGCCGAGGTCGTCGTCTTGCTGACGATGGTGACTTCGGCCGGGTTCTTCAGGTAGGTCTGCGCGATGCGGCGGATCTGCGACGGCATGGTGGCCGAGAACAGGGCGACCTGGCGGGTCTCCGGCAGCTTCTTCAGCACGGCTTCGACGTCGTCGATGAAGCCCATGCGCAGCATTTCATCGGCTTCGTCCAGCACCAGCGTCTTCAGCTCGGACAGGTCCAGGGTGCCGCGCTCGAGGTGATCGATCACACGGCCCGGGGTGCCGACGATGACGTGCACGCCACGGCGCAGGGCCTGCAGCTGCTGGCCGTAGGGCTGGCCGCCGTAGACCGGCAGCACGCGGAAGCCGGGAATGCCGGAGGAATAGGTCTGGAACGCCTCGGCGACCTGGATGGCCAGTTCGCGGGTCGGCGCCAGCACCAGCACCTGCGGCTTGGTCTGGTTGAAATCGAGGTTGGACAGCACCGGCAGCGCGAAGGCGGCGGTCTTGCCGGTACCGGTCTGGGCCTGGCCCAGCACGTCACGGCCTTCCAGCATGGCCGGAATGGTGGCCGCCTGGATCGGTGACGGGGTTTCATAACCGACGGTGGCGACGGCCTGCATCACAGCGTCGGACAGGCCGAGGTCTGCGAACAGCAGCGGCGCGGGGGATTCTTGGGACATGGGAAACTCCGAAGCACTGCCGTTTTACGCGGCAGTGAGATAAAAAAGGGGGATGGTCCGCGCTTTGGGCGCCCTTTCTTATCGCGTGCCCTGGCGCTGCTCGGTCGGAGGAGAATTCACTCACTCAGGGGGCGATGATACCGCATCGTTCCTGAACAACGTGTACAGATTGCCACGTGGATCCCGTTCTGCCGCGCGCTGGCGCACAATACGCGCCCTCCCCGGCCGGGCCCGACGCCCGCGCCCCTTCCCAGGATACCCGTTTCATGCAGACCCTCGAATTCGAACTGGACCGCGACTACGTCGAGCTCAAGCAGCTGCTCAAGCTGGCCGACCTGGTCACCAGCGGGGGCGAAGCCAAGACCGTGATCGGGGACGGCCAGGTGCTGGTCGACGGTGCGGTGGAACTGCGCAAGGCATGCAAGATCCGCGCAGGCCAGCAGGTGCAGTTCGCCGACACCGTCATCCACGTGATCGCCGACAGCGACGCGCCCTGACCTGCCCGGCCTTGCTCAGCGCAGTGTATCGCGCTGGGTCAGGTGGGCCGCGATCAACTGGCGGAACGGGGCCACGCCGTGCGCCAGCCGCAGCCCGGCCCGGCGCAGCAGCCGTGCCGGCAGGCGGTCATCGGTGTACAGCGAGGCGATCGCATTGGTCGCCTCATAGAGCGGGCGCGAGGCCAGCCGGTGCCCGCGCTCGTACGCAGCCAGGCCGGACGGTGTGGCGATATCGCGTCCCTGAGCCGCCGCCCTGCGCACGATCCCGGCCAGCCGATGCTGGCTCTGCAGCCCCAGGTTGAACCCATGGGCAGTGACCGGATGCATCCCGACGGCGGCATCGCCGATCAACGCGCAGCGATCACCAGCAAATGCGTGGGCATAGACCCCCACCAGTGGATACGCCACGGGCCTGGCCAGCGGACGCATCGCGCCCAGCCGGTGTTCGAAGAAGCTGCTGATGCTGCGGCCGAAGTCACCCTCGTCCTGGGCCATCAACCCCGCGATCTGGCGCGGCGGCAGCGTGATCACCGCCGACGCCCGATCGCCGTTGAGCGGCAGCAGCGCCATGGTGCGGCCATAGCCGAACCATTCCCAGGCGGTGTGCTGGTGCGGCACCTCGATCTGCATCCGGCACACCAGCATCGATTTGCCGAAGTCGCGCATCTGCGCGCCGATCCCGAGCAGGCGGCGGGTCGCCGAGAAGCGGCTGTCGGCGGCGACCACCAGGCGCGCGGCCCACTGGCGGCCATCGGCGAGGGTGACAGTGCTGTATGTGGGGCCAGGGGTGACGGCGCTCACGCTGGCCTGGTCCACGATCTCCAGCCCGGCCTGACCCTGCACGCTCTGCCAGGCGGCACGACGGATCAGATGATTGGGCACCAGCCAGCCCAGGTCATCTCCCGTGCGCTGGTGCGCGGCGAAGGTCAGCGCGAACGGCGAGCCGCCGTCCATCACCTTGGCGTCGCGCAGCGGGGAGATCTCGGCTGGATCGAGCTGCGCCCACAGGCCCAGCGATTCCAGGATCTGGCGGGAGGCGTGGGTCAGGGCGATCTCGCGGCCGTCGAACACGGCCTCGGCCAGCGCCGCGCGCGGCTGCTGTTCGACCAGGGCCACGCTCAGGCCGCTATCGGCCAACGCACGTGCGAAGCACAAGCCGGTCGGCCCGGCACCCACCACCACCACATCCACAGACTGCATGATCCCATCCTGCCGTTACGTGTCCGGTGCAGCTTAGCGCCGCGTCACCGGCGCCGTCCTTGATCTGGATCAGGGGCGCAAGCGCCGGTTCACAGCAACGCCCACAGCAGCATCAGGATCCCGAGCAGCGACACCAGCCACACCAGGCTGCGCAGGTACGGCACTCCGGCGGCGTACAACGGCAGGTAGATCAGGCGCGCCCAGAAGTACAGCTGCACGGCCACGGCGGTGAGCCCGTCCTGGCGCTGCGTCAGCACCACCGCCAGCACCGCGGCGGCGAAGAACGGGAAGGTCTCCATGAAATTGCTCTGGGCACGCTGCAGGCGCCCGGCCAGCGGCCCCGGCGGCGGCATCGGCTGATCACGCGCGGAGGCGTTCCAGCCGATGCCGCGCTCGCGGGTGATCAACGTGGAGGGCGCGAACACGTGCACGATGCCCAGCAGCATCGACCACACCAGCATCTGGATCTCGATACTCATCTGCGCAGCTCCGGCAGTCAGGGGGTAGCGGCACGCACGCTGTAGCCGGCCAGGCGCCAGACACGGTCCTCATCGAACCGGAAGGAGACCAGTTCGCGCACCGGCTGCGCACTGTTGGCAAAGCGCGTGGGGAAACTGACGTTGATGTAGAGCCCTTCGGGCACGGTCGCCCCGGCGGCGTACTTGACCCGGGTCACCACCGGTTGGCCACGTGAGGCCAGGGCGCCAAGGCGCTGGCGATCCGCGTTGAGCTGGCTGACGAAGGCCTGCTCGGTGACCGATTTCCTGGCCACGGCCGACGCGCCTTTCCACGCTTCGCCGGCGCGGTTGCCATCCACCAGGTGCGCGACCTGCAACGCAGCAGCGGTCATTTCAGCGTCCTGCTTCTGCACCTGCGCCTGCTGCGCGGGGCTCAGCGTCGGGCGCGCCGAGGGGGCGGCGGCGGGCGCCGGCCGGGCCGGGGCGGGCGCTGGCGCGGCCGGCGGTGGCGGCGTCTGCGCCAGCGTGGCGAAAGGCAGCAGAGCGGACAACAGCAGCAGCGGAACACGCATCAGGACACCGTTGGCTGGAAGGAACGGGCCCAGTCTACGGGAAGGACGTGAGTCCTCCGTCAGTTGCGTCCGGCGGCCTCCGCCGGTGTTGGGCGGGCATCGCCGAGGGTGCGCTCCGCTGCTGCCGGCTGCTCCGGGGCCACCGTGGTCGGCAGCAGCGTGGAGACGTCGATTTCCGACAGTGGGCTCTCGTCCGGGCACGTCTCGTCGGGGAAACCAAAGCGCTGCTTCAGCGCCTGCCCGCAGCTGTTGACGGCCTCCAGCTCGCTACCCTCGCGCTTGCACTCCTGATCGAAGGCGACCAGGAACGCATCTTTGCGGCGCACGAACGCATCCCCGCATTTGCGCATCTGCTTGATCCGTTCCAGGTCGTCCTGCACGGCATTGGTGCCATCCAGCCCGAACTGACGCAGCTCCTCGGCCGTCAACAACCGCAGGCTGCGGTTGGGCACGGTCATCATCAGGTCGGCCACGCCCACCGCCACGCCGTTGCGCTGCAGATAATCCTTCACGTTGTCGTAGACCTCGTGGAGTTCGCGGTTGAGTTCGGCACGCGAGGTCGCCTTCGAACTGATCCGCATCATGCGATGGATGCCGACCTTGCCCGAGACGAGCCGGTTGTCCCCGGCCGCGAGCACGAACACGCAGGCGCTGTGGCAGACCGAGCCTTCACGCACCCAGATGGTCCAGTTGGATTCGCCAATGCGGTCGCCGGCAACGATGGCGGCTTCGACCTGCCCACCACTGGAATCCAGGTCGAGGATGCGCCGGGAAATCCGCTGCGCATCGGCGACCACGGCCAGCCGTGCGACCAGCTCCGAGAAGCCGGGATTGATCTTGCCCACGTAACGGACGCGCAGCAGGCCGCGCTCGGCGCAGGGCTGCAGCGCGGCATCGATGCTGGCCCGGTCCAGCGCCTCCAGCGGCGCACCATCGCCGGCCTCACCGGCGTAGTCGGTGTCGCAGCTGATCCAGGCCTTGCCGTTTTCCAGCGCGGCCTGCGGCCAGCTCAGGTCGCCCCGCTTGGGCGCGGGCGGCGGCGGTGGCGGCGCATCGGCCGCGTTGATCGACACCATGTGGTCGCCATCGGCGGTCTGTGCCCGCACCGCCTTGTCGGCGGCGGTGACATTGCCCGGGTTCTCCAGCTGGCTGCACGCGGCCAGGCCCAGGCACAACAACGGCAACCACCACGACTTGAGCAACATGGACAACCCGGAATCCTTGCAGGGGGAATGCGCGGCAGAACGAGCGCGGATGCACAGTCTAGTGCGCGACCGGCGCGGCGCGGCAACCTGTCCTGAACCGGGCGACGCCGGCCCGGCATTGCTGTCCGAAAATGGCGAGCCAGCGTCGGCCGCCGGGCATAGACTGGCCCCCATGGAGACCGCCCTGCCCCTGGACCACACCGCCTGCGAAAGTGCCCGCCTCGCCCGCGATGCGCGCTTTGACGGCGTGTTCTTCACTGCCGTGCGCAGCACCGGCATCTACTGCCGTCCGGTCTGCCCGGCGCCGGCGCCGAAGCCGTCCAACGTGACGTACTACCCCACCGCAGCGGCCGCCGCGGCGGCCGGCTACCGCCCGTGCCTGCGCTGCCGCCCCGAGCTGGCGCCGGAAGCCCAGGACGTACTCAACAACGAAACCCTGCAGCGCGCATTGGCACTGATCCATGATGGGTACCTGCAGGATGCGCCGGTCGCGGATCTGGCGGCACGGGTGGGCCTGAGTGCGCGCCAGCTGCAGCGCCTGTTCGTCGCCCGCCTGGGCGCCGCGCCGGCGCAGATCCATGCCACCCGCCGGCTGCTGCTGGCCAAGCAGTTGCTGACCGAAACCGCCCTGCCGGTGACCGACGTAGCCATGGCCTCGGGCTACAACAGCCTGCGCCGGTTCAATGCTGCCTTCGTGGACGGCTGCGGCATGCCGCCGACCGCGATCCGGCGCCAGCGCGGCGCCCTTACCGAGGGTGCGCTGACCCTGCGCCTGGGCTATCGGCCGCCGCTGGATTTCCCCGCGATGCTCGGCTTCCTGCGCCGCCGCGCGATTCCCGGCATCGAACAGATCGGCACGGACAGCTACCAGCGCGTGATCGGACCGCCCGAACGGCCCTCGCTGCTGCGCGTCAGCGCAGACCCGCGCCGGCCTGAACTGCTGCTGCAGCTGGGCCAGGTCGATCCGCGTGCGATTCCGGGCATTGTCCGCCGCGTGCGACGCATCTTCGATCTGGATGCGGACCTGCGCATGGTGCATGCCACGCTGGCGCAGGATCCGTTGCTCGCCGCCGGCATTGCGCAACGCCCGGGGCTGCGCGTGCCCGGCGGCTGGGATGGATTCGAAGTCGCCGTGCGCGCCGTGCTGGGCCAACAGGTCAGCGTCGCGGCGGCGGCCACCCTGGCACGTCGGGTGGTGGACCGCTTCGGCGCCACTCTCGACGGCATGCCGGCTGGGCTTGACCGTCAGTTTCCCGCGCCGGAGGTGCTGGCGCAGGCTGCGCTGGAAAGCATCGGCCTGCCGCGCACCCGCGCCGCCACCGTGCGCGCCGTGGCCCAGGCGGTGGTCGACGGACGGCTCGATTTCGGTGCCGGCCAGTCACTGACCGACTTCGTTGAACGTTGTGTCGCCCTGCCCGGCATCGGCCCGTGGACCGCGCAGTACATGGCGCTTCGCGCCCTGGCGCTGCCCGATGCCTTCCCCGCGGGCGACCTGGTGCTGCAACAGGTGCTGGGCGGCGACACGCGATTGAGCGAACGCGCCACCGAGGCACGTTCACAGCCCTGGCGTCCCTGGCGTGCCTACGCCGTCCTCCACTTGTGGCATTTGGCCACCCCTGCTCCGGGAGTCACCTCATGAGCCTGCTCTACGACACCTTCGACAGCCCGATCGGCGCGCTCACCGTCGCCGGTGACAGCCAGGGCATCCATCACATCCTGTTCGAGAACAACCGGTACGACGCCAGAGGCCGCGAGCACTGGCAGCGCGATGCGCATGCACTGCGCGGCGCACGCGGCCAACTGCTGGAGTATCTGCGCGGGGAGCGCGTGCGATTCGACCTGCCGCTCGCCCCGCACGGCACGCCCTTCCAGCTGCGCGTGTGGAAGGCACTGGCCGACATCCCCTTCGGCCGGACCTGGAGCTACGTCGAACTGGCGCGGCACATCGATCACCCCACCGCCAGCCGCGCGGTCGGTGCCGCCAATGGCCGCAATCCGCTGCCGATCGTGCTGCCCTGCCATCGCGTGATCGGCGCCAGCGGTGCGCTGACCGGGTTCGGTGGTGGGCTGGAAACCAAGGCGGCCCTGCTGCAACTGGAAGCAAGACGCGAGTCACTGTTCGCGTAGCACGCCACGCGTCGACGACGACGTATGCCATCGGTTGTCTTCGACGCGTCACCACCACGCACTATCATGTCGCGATGATTTCCGTCCGCCTTCCGCTGGCGCTCGTCGCCGCTCTGTCGCTGGCCGCCTGCGCCACCGCACCCTCCACCCCGCCGCCTGCAGTCCCCGCAGCGAGTGTTGCAGCCGACGCCCCGGCAACCCCGCCCAGACTATTGCTGGTGTCCATCGATGGCCTGCGTGCGGACATGCTCGACCGCGGCCTCAGCCCCAACCTCTCGCGGATCATCGACAGCGGCGTGCGTGCGCAGTGGATGACCCCGTCGTATCCGGCCCTGACCTTCCCGAATCACTACACCATCGTCACCGGGCTGCGCCCGGACCACCACGGCATCATCCACAACAGCATGGAAGAAGCCGAACTGGGCAGCTTCCGCCTGAACCGGCGCGAGGCGGTCACCGATGCCCGCTGGTGGGGCGGCGAACCCATCTGGGTCGGTGCCGAGAAGGCCGGCGTGCATACCGCAACCCTGTCGTGGCCCGGCAGCGAGGCAGCGATCCAGGGCGTACGTCCCAGCCAATGGCGCGAATACGACAGCAAGGTGACCCTGCCCGACCGCGTCGACCAGGTGCTCCGCTGGCTCGGCCAGACCGACGCGCAGGCGCCGCGCCTGGTCACGCTGTACATGGAGCAGGTCGACCATGCCGGCCACGACCATGGCCCGGAGTCGCCGGAGTACGCCGCGGCGATCGGTGAGGTGGACAGTGCCATCGGCCGCCTGCTCGAAGGTCTGCAGGCACGCGGCCTGGCCGACAGCACCAACCTGATCGTCGTCTCCGACCATGGCATGGCAGCCGTGCCGGACGGCCAGGTCATCGCTACCGAAGACATGGTCGATCCCGCCATCGCCAAGGAAGTCACGGTGGGTCAGTCGGTCGGGTTTGCCCCCTTGCCGGGCAAACAGCGCCAGGCCGAGAAGATCCTGCTCGGCGCGCACGCGCGCTACGACTGCTGGCGCCGCGACGCCCTGCCGCCACGCTGGGCATACGGCAGCAACCCGCGCATTCCCCCGATCCTGTGCCAGATGCACGAAGGGTGGGATGCATTGACCCGTGATCGCATCGCCACGCGCAAGCCCGGCAACCGCGGTTCGCACGGTTACGACAATGCGCTGCCCTCGATGCGCGCGGTGTTCATCGCACGCGGCCCATCGTTCCAGCAGGGCAAGACCCTGCCGGGATTCGACAACGTGGATGTCTATCCGCTGATGACCCGCCTGCTCGGCATTCCGGCGGCACCGAATGACGGCGATGCCGAGCGGCTGCTGCCTGCGCTGCGCTGACCGGCAGCCGCAACCCGGGCAAAAAAAACGCGGCGCAAGCGCCGCGTTCTTCATGGACCCGCCTGGCTGGATCAGCCGGCCTTGGCCACCGCTTTCTTGGCAACGGCCTTCTTGGCCGGCGCCTTGGTCACGGTCTTCTTGGCGACCGGCGCAGCTGCGCCCACGGCCACCTTGCTCACGGCGTGCGAGCGCGAATTGCCGTAGCTGGCGTTGTAGCGCTTGCCCTTGGCG
>Ga0153980_1001317_pt1 | contig 10488 bp, 12 predicted proteins | sample TSGA064MetaG_FD_104722 | JGI IMG/M metagenome (GOLD analysis project Ga0153980, IMG submission 104722) | Attine ant fungus gardens microbial communities from Georgia, USA - TSGA064 MetaG | ecosystem: Host-associated > Fungi > Mycelium > Unclassified | place: USA: Georgia, Magnolia Springs State... | reverse complement strand
TGACTGGACCTAGAGAAAATACGACCTCGATCACCCCTCTAGCAGGACTAGGTCGATATAAAATAGCATAGCCAGCATTCACTTCATTGGAGTGCTCCGGTGAATGAATAGTGATTTCATCTTCTGAGATGAATTGATTAGCGATCAATTCATCTAAGTAATTCCTAATCTCTAATTCCGATAAAGTAGATACATCTTTGCCAATTGATACCGTCAAAACAGCATCGCATGGTTCTGCCTTTTCACATGATTTTTGTGCCATCACCAACCCATAATCGTATTCTTCAGTGTATCTATATTCATAGTGGATGATGAGACCATTACTATTGCTATAAGTAATAACTCGATCTATTGACCAACCTTCCATGTTCGGTAGGAGAAAAAATTGAGCTAGAGATATTAGTCCAACCATCACCATTAAAAATAAAATGATATTTACCCATTTAATGTTAGACTTTTTTTGAATCATAACCCAAACTCACCCTTTCAAAATTCATACTATAACCTTATTTTTTCTTTTGCCCCGAATTAGATGAATTTCGATAAGAACTTTTTTTCTTCTTTCTTTTTTTAGGTTTATTTTCAGCACGGTGATTTGAACTCGTTTGAGCATCTTTTTGCTTTGCAGTAACCTGCCGTGTATCTATGCGCTTAAAAGTTGATTTAGGACGACTTTTACTCATGCCAACTAATTGAAAATCAATCGTCCTTTCTTCTTTGCTCGCTGCTGCCACAACAACTTTCACAATATCCCCTAATTTATAAAGATTTTTTTTACGACGACCCACTAAGATTAAGTTGTCTTCATCAAATTCATAAAAATCATCGGTCAAATCACTGATATGAACTAATCCCTCTATAGTATTGGGAAGCTCCACATACATACCCCATTTTGTTACGGACGAAATAATGCCTTCAAACTCTTCACCGATAAACTGTGACATATATTCCGCTTTTTTCATATCTTCAACTTCACGCTCAGCGTCGATAGCATCTCGTTCGCGCTTTGAAGTTTGAAGCCCGACTTCTGGCATCACTTCACGATAATAAGTTAATGTTCCTTGAGATAAATCTTCTTCAATTAAATAACGACGAATTAAACGATGAACGATTAAATCTGGGTAGCGCCTAATAGGGGAAGTGAAGTGGGTGTAGTACTTAGTCGCTAATCCGAAATGACCGATACTTTCCTCACTGTATTTAGCTTTTTGTAGCGAACGCAACATCATCGTATTTATGGCAACATGTTCAGGTTTTCCATGAACAGCTTCTGTAATAACTTGTAATGCTTTGGGATGCACATGATCTCGGGTTCCTTTAATTTCATAACCCAATGCACCAGCTAATTTATAGAAACGCTCTAACTTTTCAGGCTTTGGATGCTCATGAACACGATAAATAAACGGAACGTCCATCCAGTGAAAACGTTGCGCAATAGTTTCATTAGCTGCTAACATAAAATCTTCAATAATGCGCTCAGCAACTTCACGTTCTCTAATGACAATATCAGTAGGAAAACCATATTCATCAACCAAAATTTTTGACTCTTCTAAATCAAAATCAATAGCTCCCCGCTGGTAGCGACTCTCTCTTAAAATCTGTGCCAATTCATACATCAGTTTAAAATTAGGAACTAAAGAAGCATATTTTTGGCACAATTCTTGATCTTCATCTATTAAAATGCGGTTAACCTCATGGTAAGTCATTCTCGCAGTTGTTTTAATGACCGCTGGAAAAATGTCATGATTCACAACCTCACCTTCCGGTGAGATTTCCATCTCACACGTTAAAGTTAAGCGATCAACTTGTGGGTTTAACGAACAAATCCCATTAGATAATCGATGGGGGATCATAGGAATAACTCGATCCACTAAATAGACACTAGTTCCACGAAAATAAGCTTCGCGATCAAGCGGGGAACCTTCAGTCACATAGTAAGAGACATCTGCAATAGAAACACCTAATAAATAATTTCCATTTTCAAGTTGCCGTACATGAACGGCATCATCTAAATCTTTAGCATCTTCACCGTCAATGGTGACAATTACTTCATCTCTTAAATCCCGGCGATTTTCATAACTCTCCGGGTTGATAGCCGCTGGAATTTCCGCTGCTTGCTGTAAGGTATCTGGTGCAAACTCCGGCACAATATCATACTTATAAACAACTGACAAAATATCAATACCAGGATCATTTTTATGACCTAATATTTCAACGACTTCAGCTTTTACCATGTTATTTTCTAAATAATCAATGACACGGACCCGAACTTTATGATCCTTGGTTGCTCCCTTAGTTTTGTTTTTAGGGATGGCAATCGTCGCATGATATCGTGAATTATCTGGCTTAACATAGCCGACTTGCTTAATTTCATAGTAAGTACCAATAATATCTTCTATGCCTCGCTCTAGCACTTGAACGACTTCACCTTCTAAACTATTACCTTTAGTGGTGAGATGGGTTTTAATTAACACCGTATCTTTATGTAAAGCGCCTTTTAAATCATTGCTAGCAATATAGATATCATCCATTTCATCAACTTCTACAAAACCAAAACCTTTAGGGTGAATGGAAATAATACCTTTATAGAAACCTAGTTCTCTAGCTAAATCATAGCGATTGTTTTTTGAACGAACAACTAGTCCTTCTTCTTCTAATTTAACCATTAATTTAACAAGATCTTTAAATCCGTTTGTACCTTCTATTTGAAAATATTTAACTAATTCATCAATGGTCATCGCCTCATAATGAGGGGATCCTAATAACTCCAATACCGTATTACGCAAATAATACACCTCCAAATCATAAATCTATTTTATCACATTTAAAAGAATATTTAGTAAAAACTTCAAATTATATCGGAAGCAATGATTAAACTCGCTATAATTTGCTATAAAATCAATATCCTCTTGTTATTTTACACACATCCATCATTTTTATAGGTTAAATCCTATACTTAATTTACTTTTATGACAAAAAAAATAACTCATAGAGTTTTCCCCCAGAATTAAAGTTCAACATCATACCTTATTCTAAAAAAATCTTTGCATTCTATCTCCGATTGAATTGAAACTAACGATCTTTAGTCGCAAAAAAAGCTGGTTTATGCCAGCTCATTTTTATCTCATAAATATAATCAGGCTTAATACTAGAAAAACGACTGCAAAAACATAAGTTGCTCTTACAATATAGACTTCTGCCCCTCGTTCTTTTTGATTTTTAAAAAGCTCACTATTTCCACCTGTTAACGAATCACTTAAATCTTGTTTTGAGTTTTGCATCGCAACTAGTACAATTAAAATGACTGCGACAATCATTAATAAAATATCAAGAATTCCTATTTGATACATCTAAAAACCTCCTTGTGCTATGATAACACCTTACCATAATTAATGTACATTTTCAATCATTTTCACAGCATTCAACTAAAAAAGTTATAAAAAAGTCAACTTTAGTGTAAATGAGAGTCTAAATTTTGATATATATCTTAAGTAAACCAAAAAATAACAATATATAAAGCTTTTAATTATAGGCATATCAACTAATAAACCTCTTTAAAATTACTTTTATAATACAGTATCAGCTTAACCTCATGACAGTGTGGTTAAAGCTATTTAATTAAATGTCTTATAAAATTACCACAAATAACTCGCTTAGATTTACCTACCAATGTCTTTAATTATAATATATTATACCTATAAAAAAATACGCCATACCTAAATGTGGTATGGCGTAAAAAATAATGACTAATTATTTCTTTAAATTATAGAATGATTGAATTCCGTTATAAGTAGCTAAATATCCTAACTCATCTTCAATGCGTAATAATTGATTATATTTCGCAATACGATCAGTACGTGACATAGAACCCGTTTTAATTTGACCTGCATTTGTAGCGACTGCAATATCAGCGATGGTCGCATCTTCAGTTTCTCCAGAGCGGTGCGAAATAACTGCTGTATATCCAGCTTTTTTAGCCATTTCAATTGCTTCAAAAGTTTCAGTTAAAGTTCCGATTTGGTTAACTTTAATTAAAATTGAGTTAGCAACCCCTTTTTCAATTCCTTCGCCTAAACGCTCGGTGTTAGTAACGAAGAAATCATCGCCAACTAATTGAACTTTTTGACCCAGTTTTTCAGTAGCATAAGCCCAACCAGCCCAATCATCTTGATCTAGACCGTCTTCAATTGAAATAATTGGGTATTTATCACATAATTCAGCATAGAAGTCTACTAACTCATTTGAAGTAAATGATTTTCCACCTTCACCAGCTAAGACATATTTTCCGTCTTTATAAAATTCAGAAGATGCAACATCCATTGCTAAAACGACGTCTTTTCCTGCTTGGTAACCCGCTTTTTCAACTGCTTCTAAAATCACTTGAATAGCTGCTTCATTAGATTCTAAGTTTGGAGCAAATCCACCTTCATCACCTACTGCAGTATTTAATCCCATTTTACCTAACACTGATTTTAAAGCATGGAATACTTCAGCTCCCATTCGGATCGCTTCTTTAAAAGATGGAGCTCCCACTGGCATAATCATAAATTCTTGGAAATCAATATTGTTGTCAGCGTGCTCTCCACCATTGATAATATTCATCATTGGAGTCGGTAAATCTTTGGCATTGAACCCACCTAAATAACGATATAACGGCAGTCCAACAAAGTCAGCAGCAGCATGAGCAACAGCCATAGATACACCTAAAATTGCATTTGCACCTAATTTACCTTTGTTTTTAGTTCCGTCTAATTCAATCATTAAAGCATCAATTCCAGCTTGATCAGTTACATCCATTCCTAACAATTCAGGAGCAATGATTTCGTTTACGTTTTGAACAGCATTTAGAACACCTTTCCCTAAATAGCGTGATTTATCTCCATCACGCAATTCAACCGCTTCATAAATTCCAGTAGAAGCTCCAGATGGTACTAACGCACGACCAAATGATCCACTTTCTGTTGTTACTTCCACTTCAATAGTAGGATTTCCGCGTGAATCTAATACTTCACGAGCATACACATCAACAATATAAGGCACGTCTAACATCTCCTTCGTTTCTAATTTTTATACACTTATTATTATAATACATTTTTTGTTGTATAAACATTTTTTTTGCTCTGTAAACGTTATTTCTGACACATTTTAGCGATTTTTCATACTAAAAAGTAAAGACAATCCTAAATTTTATGTACAACTTGAATTCGTTTCATTTGTAAAAATGGTCTTCTGTATACACAATTCATTTAACACATAGTTAATTATTAACCTTTTATGGTAAGTTTATTCTCCAATTCAATAATTATTATTCAAACATGACCAGTCAATCAAGCTATGATTAGAGCTTACTCATCCAAAAAACTTTTTACACATCTAAATAAGTCTCTTTTCTTTCCTATCAATTTCTGTTGATAAGTATTGAATCATTCTGAATAAGGTGATTTTTAGATTGTAAGAACCTTTACTACAATGATTACTTAAGTTAATTAGGATTTCAGGAATACTGCTTCAGTTTAATAAAACAACTTCTTAATTTTTTAATTAAGTAGACTCGTTTTTTCTATGACTTAATTAATCAAACTAATCTCAAATATCAAATGTAACTCTCGTGGTTAGAGAGATAACGGTAATCCATAATAATTTCGCCTCTATATTTTTCGACCGCTTTGCTTAAATTCAACAGACCATAACCACGGCCATCTTTTTCTTTCGTTGAGTAACCATCTTATTGAAAACTGGATGTCCTTGCTTATAGCATTGGCTACCGATATGAGTACATAATATTCAGCGATAGACACATTAATGAATATTGGTATATTTCCTCCATGCTCCATTGCATTAATCTAGCAATACTCCGAGTATATAAAAGATCATCGTTAGGGATAAGTTCTGGTTTTTATCATAATAATTAAGCTCAATTAAGAATTTTGAACCGTAAACAAATTCCTCTTTTTTTTGTTGAATAAAGGCTAAAACATTTTTTTGGGCTTTTTCCACTTGAATATGCTTCATTATCTAAGCCCTTTTGGACTTCTTGAATATTTTCTGTTCCATAGGCCGCTGTATGAAGACCTATTAGCATATTCCTCACATCACGAAGCTTCATGGGAACTTCATTTTTATAAAATGATACTCGACGAAATTATCGACATACCTAGAATATTTATAATTTATCAAGTTCGTTACCAATTGCTAACGATACCATATAATCTTTAATATCTATTTAACTAATAATTAAGCTCTCATACACCGCTAAATGGTTATCTAGACTTTCTAACGGTTATTATAATTTTTATTAATGGTGCCGGGTGCGAGAATCGAACTTAAGCTATCAAAAATATCTTATATAGCTAGTAGTATCAATGTTTTTACAAGTTATATGTAATCCTCTAATAACACTTGTTACCAATTCTGTTACCATTAATTAATGTCCCACGTAATCAAAATTTTAATCTATTAAGTTTTCAATAATTTTTTCTGCTTGCTCCTCCACATTTTTTAAAAATGTACATAGCTATAAGTCTGCTGAATACTAGCATGACCCATTGGTTTACAGATAACTATTTCGTTTACTAATTTAGATATACATATAGTCGCATATGTATGTTTTAATTCATGTGGACTTTTCAATCTCTGCAAGTTTACATATTAGTTTTAATAAATTTGTCCACTGCGACTTGGATAATGGATACCCAGTTTGTGTACGAAAGATGTACTTATCATTTGCATAGTTCAAGTGATTATGAATTAGTTTTAATTTGCTTCATATACTCTCTAGATTTTTTATTATAAGAAGCTAAGCGTATACCAATTTTAGATTTTGAAGTACCTAACATCCATATATTCTTTGGCTCTCCCTCTTTTTGATTCCAATTTTTAACCCAAGAGATTTATTTACTCGAACACGTTGCTCTTGATCTAGTAAATCGCCCCAAGTTAGAGCTAACATTTCACCTTTCCTCAATCCAGTATTAATTAAAAACAATACGTATAGCCATATTTTGCTATTATACTTGTCCATTTATTGGTCATCCATGCCTTTTCAACCTTATTTTTAACTAATTTTTCAATGCGTTTGACTTCCTCTATTTCAAGATAATAAATTGGATTGTCATCTTGAACTATATCTTTTTTTTGGGCTAAATCACTGTATTATGATACTTTTTTCAATAGTTTTTTCATTAGCTAATTAAGTATAACATTGATTTAAAATACGATATACACTGTGTTCATGGGCAGGCTTACTCCTACAAATAATGAAAGCGCTGGGAAGAAAAAATCTGTTCGAGTTTCCAAGGCAGGTTGCTACATCAAACCTCTCTTAGTTCAATGTGCTAATCCAGTTATAAGAGTACCAAATATCCTAAAATCCGTAACCGCTACTTACGGATTAAGAAACGTCGAGGTCATAAGAAAGCCATCATTGCTATTGCCAGAATGCTTCTTATCGCAGTCTATCATAATCTGAAGAAAAATGAACCTTACGGTGCTGACCTTTATAAAAAAGCAAACGGAATCCCCATGGAACGAGAAATTACTATAGAGCAAGCTTTAGTATATGCACAGCCCACGGTTATCAAATAATACCTTTACCTGGCTAATTCCAAAAATATTATTTACCATTCAAACCGCTAAGATGGCTCTTTTTGTCATGCTACAAAATCTAAGAGTAACCTTAGCGTCCTTTTTCAACCTTAAACCCTCCTTAAAATTCTAATTCTTTTTTTCTGAATATAGCCATGGAAAGACAAACTGGTAGGATGATATAACTTAAAATCAGTAATATCATAGGGAGATGAAGATGTCCATTTTGAAGTAAACCTTCTATTTCTGAGCGTAAACTATTGGTATACAAGTATGGAACTAAGTCTCCAACTGCATCTTGAATGAATGCCTGATTCAATATTCGCACTGCCACCATTTTAGTTAAATTAGAATTTAACAGGATATAAAGTATGAGACCTATCGTCGCGTTTTGTGAATAGTATACTAGGATAGCTGATAGACTTATATAACCTATAACAATTAATACTTCCTCAAAAATATTTAATAGCAATTGAAGGTGTTGCGCAGAAATCAAGGATAGATTTAAAAATGGGAGTAGAGTCCAAACAATAAGTCCTAGAAATAGGGCTGATCCGATAGATGTCAAAATGATTGTGATAAATTTTGATAAGATTACTTTAGGTCTTGATATCCCAAACCCAATAGCTGTCTGTAAGGCTTTACTTTTAAATTCGTCATAGTAGACAGATAGAAAAACAGGGATTCCAATAATGAGCCGATAGAAAGGTGCATTAGTTATTATTAGTTCAAGATAGGCCTCTTCATCAAATTGTGAATTATATTTAATAATTAATAGGGACAGAAAGACACCGATCATACAAAGATTTGCATAAATAAATGTTGGTTTGCGAAATATTCTAAAGACGTCTGCTATGACATAATTAAGCATCCTTTTCCCCTCCTATTAAGTCAAAATAGTAGTCTTCTAAGCTTTTAGACGGTTGCTTTTCAGTTAGTATAGTAATGTGATTATTCCTTAACGCTTCTCTTGCTTTCTCTATATCATCTACATTTACTTGGATAACATTAGATTGGCTTTGCAAATCATCTAGTGTAATTTCCTTTAATATCTTTCCATTATGAACGATACCAAATCTATTGGCTGTGTGTTCTAGCTCACCCAATATGTGAGAAGAAACAATAATAGTTAAACGGTATTCTGTATTTAGTCGCTGGATCAGGTTTCTAATATCAACGATTCCTTGAGGGTCAAGGCCGTTAGTCGGTTCATCTAATATGAGAATTTCAGGACTCCCCAGTAATGCGTTCGCAATTCCCAGTCTTTGTTTCATCCCCATAGAAAACGTTTTATATTTAGCTTTTGTCTTGTTCAAATCCACTATTTCTAAAACTCTATCTACTTCTTTTTTATTTTTAATCCCTTTTAGTCTCCTAAAATAATGTAAGTTTTCTTTTGCGTCTAAATAATCATAGAAGTTTTTACCGATAAGAAAGCCTATTTTTTTTCTATTTAGTAATATATCCGCCGTGTTCTTACTCCCCTTAATCATGAGTTGACCATCTCGGAAGGTTGATAAACCCAAAATAATTTTAAAAATAGTTGTTTTACCTGCACCGTTCTTGCCTATTAATCCATATATCTCACTCTTGTTAACATGGAGATTTAAATTTTTTATCACCTGTTGATTACCATAAAACTTATTAATCTGTTGAAGTTCAATCATGAAGAATTCTCCTTTCTTTTACATGACCTGGGTTAAGCTTAACATACAGATCAAGGCTTGACAACAGATTACCTGTTATCTCTCAGTATTGTCACTTTATGATAGAAAAAGTGACGATTTTGTCATCACTATGTATGTATAAACTAACACTTTTAGATTTTAGCAACCACTATGGAATATGAAGTCCTCATGGTATCTTGAGTGTTTAGATCAATTAGGAGGGTCAACCTAGAAAATTGTCTGATAGTGATGTTAAGAGTTCTGTTGCAAAGCTTAAAAAGAAAGACACGGATCTTGATATAGGCACGAATTTACATGGGAATGCCTAACATTTTCTTGATCTCATGACAGACTGAAAAGCCGTATAATATCCGCGTTTTGTCGGCAGGATCCCTAAATTAGAATTAACAAACAAAAGCAAACTCTCCACTTTGATTTCCATTTACATTTAAATTAGCATTTGTGCTATTCGATTCTAGTATCATATCACTAAGGACACCATTTGTATCTGTCAATGTAATACTATCACCAACTGTGACAGATACTTTGTCATTATGCCATGAGGGAAGCGTATCTTGTTTGTTTACTAAAGCCATGATTTCGGATTTACGTTGATGATAATTTGGGTAGTAGAGGAGATATACTGGTCTCCTAATTGTTCCCATATCATAACTTGAGTTACTGCATAATCATAATGAGATTGATCAGTTACTGTGTACCCAGTACCCATAGTATGCTATTTGGGACAATATATCCTTTTTAGATTTACAATAGTTTCTGCAATGTTTCCAGCACCACTATTTGCAATAATACTTGATTCAATGCAAAATACTTTCTTACCATCCATTTTTTTTTTAATACAAAAATTCTATTGTGCGTAAATGCATGACCAAGTTGAGGACTTACCCCAGTATAAAAATAGCTAGTCAACTCATCTAGCACTAACGTAGAATTAGCGTAAATTATAGGGCTACTAAGAAAGAAGTGACTACATACTGTTACTACAACTGTTATATAGATAGTTAACTGCTTTAATATATTAAGTTTTATTTTCATTTTCAAATTCCTTTCAATTAAAATATATTTGTAAACGTAAAAAAGACAACTTGTTTTTTTAACAAATTGCCTTTTCCTATATAAATATTTAATTTTATTCATTATGTATTAATTTAACCTATCAAATTTTTTGTTACCAATGTTACCAAACTGTAACGGTCTTAAAACAAATTTTATATAT
>Ga0153980_1001315_pt1 | contig 10491 bp, 6 predicted proteins | sample TSGA064MetaG_FD_104722 | JGI IMG/M metagenome (GOLD analysis project Ga0153980, IMG submission 104722) | Attine ant fungus gardens microbial communities from Georgia, USA - TSGA064 MetaG | ecosystem: Host-associated > Fungi > Mycelium > Unclassified | place: USA: Georgia, Magnolia Springs State... | reverse complement strand
GGGGCTGGACGCCGATTCGCCCGCATGTGCGACAATCGGCGCCCGCTTATCGACCCGTGATCTTAGTGAATTACGAAGAGTTGCTGGCCTTTGCCGGCCGAAACCCGATGTTGTCGATGGCCCTGGTCGGCCTGACCGTGGCCATCATCGTGACCGAAGTCCGTCGCCTGTTCCGCGGCTTCAAGTCGCTCAAGCCGGCCGAACTGACCCAGCTGATGAATGCCGGTGGCGCCATCGTGGTCGATCTGTCTTCGAGCAGCGATTTCGAGAAGGGCCATATCGCCGGCAGCCGCAACGTGCAGCCGAGCCAGTTCGGTCCGGAGCACAAGCTGGTCGCCAAGGCCCAGCAGAGCCCCGTCGTGCTGGTGTGCCGTACCGGCAATGCTTCGGAAACGGCCGCCAAGGCGCTGAAGAAGGCCGGTTTCACCCAGATCAACGTGCTCGACGGTGGCATCCCGGCGTGGCAGCAGGCCGAACTGCCGCTGGTCAAGGGCCGCAACTGATCCCCATCCGATTGCAGTGCATGCCTTGTGCCCGGCGCACAGCGCCCCCATCGCAGGGCATGTAACAATCCGTTTTTACAGCATTCATTTTTGGAGCAACAGGAAATGTCCGAAGAGAACACCAACGGCGCCGTCGCGCCGGTCGACGCCGCTACCGGTCCCTCGTTCACCGTCGAGAAGATCTACGTCAAGGACGTTTCGTTCGAATCGCCGAACGCTCCGGCCGTCTTCAATGACGCCGTGCAGCCGGAACTGCAGCTCAACCTGAACCAGCGCGTGCAGCGCTTGGGCGAGAGCGCCTTCGAAGTCGTGCTGGCCGTGACCCTGACCTGCAAGGCCGGCGAGAAGACCGCCTACGTGGCCGAAGTGCAGCAGGCCGGTGTGTTCGGCCTGGTCGGCCTGGACCCGCAGTCGATCGACGTGCTGCTCGGCACCCAGTGCCCGAACATCCTGTTCCCGTACGTGCGTTCGCTGGTGAGCGATCTGGTCCAGGCCGGCGGCTTCCCGCCGTTCTTCCTGCAGCCGATCAACTTCGAAGGCCTGTACGCCGAAACCCTGCGCCAGCGCCAGGAACAGGGCGAAACCTCGCTCGCCGATTCCGAGCCGGCCGGCAACGCCTGATCGGCGCTGCAGTCGTACGGATGAGCAACCACGCAGACAAAATCGCGGTTCTCGGCGCCGGCTCCTGGGGCACCGCCCTGGCGAGCCTGCTCGCGCGGCACGGTCATCCGACCGTGCTGTGGGGGCGCGATGCGGCGATGGTCGAGGCCATCGACCAGCGCCACGAGAACACCCGCTACCTGCCCGGCATTCCGTTGCCGGCCACGTTGCGTGCCACCACCGACCTGGCCGCTGCCGTCAGCGACGCCACCTGGGTCCTGGTGGTGGTGCCGTCGCACGCCTTCGGTGAAACCGTGCGTGCCCTGGCACCGCTGCGCCCGGCCGATGCCGGCGTGGCCTGGGCGACCAAGGGCTTCGAACCCGGCTCCGGCCGGTTCCTGCACGAAGTGGCGCGCGAGGTCCTCGGACCGGACGTTCCGCTGGCGGTGGTGACCGGTCCCTCGTTCGCCAAGGAAGTCACCCAGGGGCTGCCGACCGCGATCACCGTCCACGGTGACGCGCCGGACTTCGCCCAGCAGGTGGCCGATGCCATGCACGGCCCGGCGTTCCGCGCCTACACCGGCGATGACATGGTCGGTGCCGAGCTCGGCGGCGCGATGAAGAACGTGCTGGCGGTCGCCACCGGCGTGGCCGATGGCATGCAGTTGGGCCTCAACGCCCGTGCCGGCCTGATCACCCGTGGCCTCAATGAAATGCTGCGGCTGGCTGCCGCGATCGGTGCCAAGCCGGAAACCCTGATGGGTCTGGCGGGGCTGGGCGATCTGGTGCTGACCTGCACCGGCGATCTTTCGCGCAACCGTCGCCTGGGCCTGGCCCTCGGCCGCGGCCAATCGTTGAACGATGCGGTGCGCGAGATCGGCCAGGTGGTGGAATCGGTGCAGACCGCCGATGAAGTGATGCGCCAGGCGCGGCGTCACGGCATCGACCTGCCCATCTCCGATCGGGTGCGCGCCGTGCTGCACGGTGAGCAGACCCCTGAAGAAGGCTTGCGTGCGCTGTTGGCACGCGAACAGAAACCGGAATACCCGGACACGCTGTTCAAGTGATGCACGAAAAACCCCGGCAGACGCCGGGGTTTTTTGTAGGCATCCACGCCCGGACACACGGCCCCGGATACGAAAAAACCCGGCACCAGGCCGGGTTCTTTCGTGGCGTACCGACGAGGGTGTCGCCATGCCAACCGCAGAAAACCGCGACGGCCGGCCGTGCAGGTAGAGCCGACCGTTGGTCGGCTGATGCAAAAAGCGAAGCCCGGCGTGAGCCGGGCTTCATGGCGCAGGGGAGAGAGACCGCGCCATCCAACAACGTACCGCGGTGTTGCGTAACGCGTATTACCAGGTGAAGCGCGGACCGACGAACCATTCCTTGTCGCCGCCCTTGGCCAGCTTCACTTCGCCGGCCAGGCCCCAGTTCTGGTTGAGCTTGGCCTGGGCGCCGACGCGGCCGTAGAACTCGCCGTCCGGGTTGATGCCGTGCTTCTTGCTGTAATCCTCGTAACCGGCCATCACGTAGCCTTCGAGGTTCGGGGTGAACGCGCTGCGCACGCCGACTTCGGTCGAGTAGCCATTGAAGTCCAGGCCGTGCTTCGGATCGAACTTCTGGTAAGCAACGCGGGCCACCAGGTCGGTGGTCGGGGCGATGCCGTAGTTGTAGCCGACACCGACCTTCCACTGGTCCACATCATTGCTGCCGCGCTTGGTTTCCTGCGCGTTGTAGTCACCGAAGACGTGGAAGTTCGGCGCCACGGCGACCGAGCCCTTCACCGCCCAACCATCGGCGTCGCCGCCCTTGGCATCGGTGTTGACGTAGCCGCCTTCGACATAGTTGTACGACAGACCGTCGGTTGCCGAAGCAGCGAACGGCAGTGCAGCGAGCAGACCCAGGGCAAGCAGGGAAGTCTTCATCATCGGGGACACCTTTATATTTTTTGGTTTTGTCCGCCAGCAGAGGGGAGGGGGAATCGCTGCTGGCGACAGGTGTGAATTATCCGTTAGGCACCCCAATTAGCCCTGAATATCAAACTGAGCAGTACATAAATACAAGGGTATTCGAGGGAACTTTATCCGCACGATCTGCTATGTACGCGCGCACTGCATCGCGACGATGGCGGTGCATCGTCGCCGCACGCTGCCGCGGAGTGTCCGGTAACGGACCGCTGCGATCAGCGCTCGCCGTCGCGCAGGTAATCGAACAGCTCAGCGTCGCCCTTCAGGCCGAGCTTCAGCATCGCATCGCCTTTCTGGCGGCTGATCGTGCTCACGCTCTTGTGCAGGTGGATGGCGATCTCCTTGACCGTCATGCCGCTGCCGAGCAGCCGCAGCACTTCCACTTCGCGTGGGGACAGCGGGCGGCCTTCGCCCTCCTCGACGCTGTTCGTGCCGATCGCGTCAATGCGTTCCTTCAGCGCCTGGCTGACATACGGCAGGCCGCGCTGCACGGTCTGGATCGCCAGTGGCAGCTCATCCATCGAAGAGGTCTTGTCGACCAGGCCCAGCACGCCGGTGGCCACCACCATGCGCAGGATCGCCAGATTGTTGGACACGCTGAGCATCAGCACCGGCAGCTCCGGAAAGCGCCGGCGGATCATGGCGATCATCGCGAAGCCGTCGGCCTGCTGGCCGCCGGGCATGGAGTAATCGGTCACCAGGACATCGCACGGATGGTCGGACAGTGCGGACATCAGCTCGGCCACGGTGCTGGCCTCGGCCACCACCTGGCCAACGCCACTGGATTCAATCACGGCCTTCGTGCCGATCCGCACGACCGGATGGTCATCGGCAATGATAATGCGCAGGGTCATGGACTAGTATTGCCTGTAAGGCAGCCGTCGGGCCGTGCCTGGATGGGGATAATATTCTACGGAGATCAGGCAGCATGCGTACCCACGTCGTTCGCTGGCTGGTGCTGTTCGTGCTCGCAATGGCCAGCAGCGTGTCGGCATCCATGGCCAAGCCCCCTGCCTTGTCGCCCCGGCAGAGCGAGTGGCTTGGCGGGCACCCTACCATCATCCTGGGCATGTACGACAGCGGCTGGCCGCCGTTCGAATCCATGCGCGATGGACAACCGGTCGGCCTGGGGTATGACTACCTGAGCCTGCTCACGCGGCAGCTGGGCGTGCAGGTGAAGGTGCGGATGTACCACGACTGGACCGATGTGCTGGACGCGGCATGCCGCGGCGACGTCGATGTGGTGATGAACATCACCCTCACCGCCGACCGCACGCGCTGCATGGTCTATACGCGTCCCTACGCCGAAGCGCCGCTGGCCCTGGTCGGCCGTCCCGGCGATACGCGGGCCTCGGCCGATCCGGACCTGCGTGGCCTGCGCGTGGTCACCGAGCGCGAGTTCGTCACCAGCGACGAAGTGCGCGCGCGCTTTCCGGCCGCCCATCGCGTGACGGCCCCCAATACCGCCGCGGCGCTGGCCATGGTCGGCAAGGGCGAGGCCGATGTGTATATCGGCAATGCCTACGTGGCCACGGCCCTGATCGCCGAGCGGGCACTGACCAATGTCGCGCTGCTGCGCCCCAGCGACCTGCCCACGGAGCGCCTGCACTTCGGTGTGCCCAACGCCAAACAGCCGTTGGCCGAAGCCCTGGACATGGGCCTGGCGGCCCTGGCAGACAGCGAGCGCGAGCGACTGCAGCGGCGGTGGCTGCAGCTGCCGGAGTGGTCGGCGCAGTCGCAGATGATCCTGGGCAATGCCGAGAAGCGGGTGCTGGCGACGCCGCTGCGCCTGGCGTTCGCGCCCAATGCAGCGCCGCTTGCCTTCGTCGACAGTGCCGGCCGACCCAGTGGGGTATCGGCCGAATACCTCAGGCTGCTGCGCCTGCTGGGCGCGCACCTCACCCAGCTGCCGGCCCACGACTGGTTCGATGTGCGCGAACAGCTGCGCCGCGGCGACGTCGACGCGATCATGGGCATTCCCAACGACTCGACCTATCTGGGCGAGGACTGGGTGTTCAGCCAGCCCTTCATCACCGTGCCCAACGTCGTGGTCACGGCCAGCGGCAGCCCGTCGGTGCTGGGCGTGCGCGATCTCGATGGGCGCAGCATCCTGCTGTCCGACCCGGACCGCTTGCGTGGCTACGTCCTGCAGCAGGCCCCCAATGCGCGCATCGTCCCGGCGCGCAGCACCGAACTGGCATTGGCACGCTTGGCCAACGGCGACGCCGACGCCTACATCGGCAACCTGGCGGTCATCGATCGCATCGTGCGCGAGCGCTATCCGGCGCAGCTGCACGTGGCCGCGCCCGCGGGCTTCAGCGACCGCCTGTCGCTGGCGGTCAAACGCGAGCACGCACCGCTGGCCACCACGTTCGATCGCATGCTGGTCGACATGAGCGCCCGCGAGCACGAAGCGATCCGCAGCGACTGGCTCTCGGCCGAGTACCGCAGCGACCTGGACTGGCGCGGGATCGCGCGCTGGGCGATACCATTGGCGCTGGTGCTGCTGACCGCGCTGCTCGTCCATGGATGGGGCTATTGGCGCCTGCGCAAGGAAGTGGCGATGCGCCGGCGTGCCGAGCAGCGCCTGGCCGAAATCACCGACAACCTCCCGGCCATCGTCTACCAGGGCCGACGCGAACGCGATGGCCGGTTGTCGCTGCCGTACATCGCCGGTGACACCGAAGCATTGTTCGGCCTCAGCGCGGCCGAGGCGATGGCCGATGAAAGCGCCCTGATGGACCGCATCGACGAGCGCGACCGTGCCGGAGTCCTCCACGCGATGGACCGTGCCGCACGCGATTTCGCCCCCTTGGACATGGAATTCCGCACCTGCCCGCGAGGCGTGCTGCGCTGGGTGCGGTCACGCGCACTGCCCTACGACGCCGAAGACGGGGCATTGCTGTGGAGCGGCTACTGGGTGGACGTCACCGAGGCGCGGGCGCAGGCCGATGCGCTGGCATTGGCGAAGGCCGCTGCCGAGCGCGCCACCGCGGCCAAATCCGAATTCCTGGCCACGATGAGCCACGAGATCCGCACGCCGATGTCAGGGGTGCTCGGCATGGTGGAGGTGCTCTCGCACACACCGCTGGACGTGGAGCAGCGCCGCATCATCGCCGTCATCGAAGATTCGGCGCAGATGCTGCGGCAGATCCTCGATGACCTGCTGGACTACTCCAAGATCGAGGCCGGCGCGCTGTCGTTGCAGCCGCATCCCGTCGCATTGCGCGCGCTGCTCGGCAATGTGCAGCAGCTGCTCGCGCCGCAGGCGGTGGCCAAAGGACTGGCGCTGCAGATCCAGATCGACGACGACGTGGCGGCCATGCACCTGGCCGACGGCATGCGCCTGCGCCAGATCGCGTTCAACCTGCTCAGCAATGCCATCAAGTTCACCCACGCCGGCGAGGTCGGTATCGCCCTGGCGGTCCTCGATTCCGAGGCGGACGGCGCGCAGACGCTGCGCCTGACCGTGCACGATACCGGCATCGGCATTTCGCCCGAACAGCGTGAGCGGCTGTTCGCACCGTTCGCGCAGGCCGAGGTGGCGATCAGCCGTCAGTACGGTGGCACCGGCCTGGGCCTGAGCATCTGCCAGCGGTTGGTGGCGATGATGCATGGCACGTTGACGCTGCACAGCGTGCCCGGCGAGGGCACCCGGGTGGAAGTGCTGTTGACCGTGCCGACCGTGCCGGCGGAGGAACAGCTGGACGCCGTCGACGCACGGACCCCGACGCTGCCACTGCCGGCCGCACTGCTGCAGCGGCGCGTGCTGGTCGTCGAGGACCACCCCACCAACCAGGCGCTGATGGATTGGCGCATGCAGCAGCTGGGAGTGCGTCACGTACTGGCCGAGAACGGCGAGCAGGCGCTGGCGCTGCTGGCGCGCGCCCGCTTCGATCTGGTCCTCACCGATTGCCGGATGCCGATCATGGACGGCTACGCCATGACCCGCCGCATCCGCGAGCAGGAACGTGATCGCGGAGGGGAGCGGATGCCGGTGATCGCGTTGACCGCCAGCGCCATGGAGGACGATCTGCAGCGCTGCCGCGAGGCCGGCATGGATGATCTGCTGGCCAAGCCGGTGGCGTTGGAGGCCCTGCGCCAGACACTGCTGCGCTGGCTGTCCGACGAGGGTCCGTCACCGCCCAGCACCGCGGAAGCGCCGGATGCCATCGATGTGCCCCCCGATCGGGCCGCGTTGGTGCGCCGGTTCGGATCGGCGCACGTGGCCGGGGTGCTGATCGAGAGCCTGTGCACCACGTCCGGGCAGGATCTGCTGCGCCTGCAGGCCGCCCTGCGCGATGAGCAGCGCCTGGATGCCGCCGACGTCCTGCATCGGCTGGCGGGAGGCCTGGGAACGCTGGGTGCGCAATCGCTGGCGGTGCAGGCACGCTCGCTGATGGACGGCGTCGAGGTTGCGGGCGTGGCCGCGCACGCCGATGCCATCGCTGCGTTCGACGCGTCCCTGCGAACCTACCTGGCGCACCTGCAGGCGTCCTGAGACGGGCCGCGGCAGCAAGCCTCAGCGTTGCTGCCGCAGGTATCCGGTCACATGCCCGAGTAGTTCGGGCCGCCGCCGCCCTGCGGGGTCACCCACACGATGTTCTGGGTCGGGTCCTTGATGTCGCAGGTCTTGCAGTGCACGCAGTTCTGCGCGTTGATCTGCAGCTGCTCGTGCCCGTCGCTGCCGACGAACTCGTACACGCCGGCCGGGCAGTAGCGTGCTTCCGGACCGGCGTACTCGGCCAGGTTGATCCGCACCGGCACGCTGGCGTCCTTGAGCGTCAGGTGGCTGGGCTGGTCTTCGGCGTGGTTGGTGCTGCTCAGGAATACCGAGCTGAGCCGATCGAAGGTGAGCACGCCGTCCGGCTTGGGATAGTTGATCCTGGCGTGCTTCGACGCCGGCTCCAGGCAGGCGTGGTCCGGGGTGCTGTGGCGCAGCGTCCACGGCGGGTTGCGGATGCCCAGCTTGGGCAGCAGCCACTGCTCGATGCCGGTCATCAGCGTGGCCACGGTCTGGCCCTTCTTGAACCACTGTTTGAAGTTCTTGGCCTGCTGCAGCTCGGCATGCAGCCAGCTGGTCTCGAACGCCTGCGGGTAGGCACTGAGCTCATCGTGCTGGCGATCGGCGGCGAGCGCATCGAAGGCGGCATCGGCGGCGAGCATGCCGGTCTTGATCGCGGCATGGCTGCCCTTGATCCGGCTGACGTTGAGATAGCCGGCCTCGCAGCCGACCAGTGCGCCACCGGGGAACACCGTCTTGGGCAGCGACATCAGGCCGCCGGCGGTGATCGCGCGGGCGCCGTAGCCGATGCGCTTGCCGCCTTCCAGATGCCTGCGGATGGAGGGATGGGTCTTGAAGCGCTGGAATTCTTCGAACGGGCTCAGCCACGGGTTCTTGTAGTCCAGGCCGACCACGTAGCCGATCGATACCTTGCCACCTTCAGCGTGGTACAGGAACGCGCCACCGTACGTGTCGTTGTCCAGCGGCCAGCCGGCGGCATGCACCACCAGGCCCGGCTCGTGCCTGGCCGGATCGATCTGCCACAGTTCCTTGATGCCGATGCCGTAGGCCTGCGGATCCTTGCCGGCATCGAGCTGGAAGCGTGCGATCAGCTGGCGGCCGAGATGGCCGCGCGAGCCTTCGGCGAAGATCGTGTACTTGGCGTGCAGCGCCATGCCACGCTCGAATGCGGGACCGGGCTGACCGTTCTTCTCGATGCCCATGTCGCCGGTGGCCACGCCGATCACCGCGCCATCGTCGCTGTACAGCACTTCAGCGGCCGGGAAGCCGGGGAAGATCGCCACCTCCAGCGCTTCGGCCTGCTGCGCCAGCCAGCGGGTGACCTCGCCCAGGCTGACGATGTAGTTGCCTTCGTTGTGGAAGCACTCCGGCAGCAGGGCGTTGGGCGTGCTGCGCGCACCGGTCTCGTTGAGGAACAGGAATTCGTCGCGGGTGACTTTCTGCTTCAGCGGTGCGCCGCGCTCGGCCCAGTCCGGGAACAGCTCGCTCAGCGCCCGCGGGTCCATCACCGCGCCGGACAGGATGTGCGCGCCCGGTTCGGAGCCTTTTTCCAGGATGCAGACCGACAGTTCGCGGCCAGCCTCGATGGCACGCTGGCGCAGCCGGATCGCGGTGGCCAGGCCAGCGGGGCCGCCACCGACGATCACCACATCGAATTCCATCACTTCACGCGGGGGCAGGACGTTGATTTCTTCGCTCATGGGGCTGCGTAACTCTTGGGTAGTGCCGCGGGCGGAACGGCGGCGGTTGCCTGGGAATCGCGCGTGTCACGTCACGGCGAAACAGTGGATCAGTGCGCCAGAGTACCGGCCCGGCGCATTTAAGCCTAGATCGCGGACGATGACAGCGGTGTCGCTGCATGTTCGACACCGCGATGCTGCGTTGCAGCAACTGCTCGGGACGCCGCCGCTTGGCCCCTTCCTGCACAACGACCACAATGGGGGCCTGTTCCACCGCCACCTGCCGGGATGCCATGTCACTGAATCCGTTCGATCTGTTCGATATCCGTTCGCTGCTCAGCGAGGAGGAGCGCGCGGTGCAGGCAACGGTGGCGCGCTTCACCGACACGCGGGTGCTGCCGATCATCGGCGATGCCTTCGACGACGGCCGCTTTCCCGATGAGCTGATCCCCGAGATCGCCGCGCTCGGCCTGCTCGGCTCCAGCCTGCCCGAGCAGTACGGCGGCGGCGGACTGAACGCAGTGAGCTACGGCCTGATCTGCCAGGAACTGGAGCGTGGTGATTCGGGCCTGCGCAGTTTCGTCTCGGTGCAGAGCTCGCTGTGCATGTACCCCATCTACGCTTACGGCAGCGAAGAACAGCGCCTGCGCTGGTTGCCGGAGATGGCCACCGGCAAGGTGATCGGTTGCTTCGGCCTGACCGAAGCACACGGGGGTTCCGATCCGGCGGCCATGAAGACGCGTGCGGTGCGCGATGGCGGTGACTGGCTGATCAATGGCAGCAAGATGTGGATCACCAGCGGCCCGGTGGCCGACATCGCGGTCGTCTGGGCGCATACCGAAGATGGCATCCAGGGCTTCGTGCTGGAAAAAGGCATGGCCGGGTTCACCACGCAGGAGATCAAGCACAAGATGAGCCTGCGCGCCTCGCTCACCGGCGCGCTGTTCTTCGACAACGTACGCGTCCCCGACCGCAACCGCCTGCCGAACGTGCAGGGCCTGAAGGGTCCGCTGGGCTGCCTGAACCAGGCGCGCTACGGGATCAGCTGGGGCCCGATCGGTGCTGCGGTCGCCTGCCTGGATGAAGCACTGGCGTACACCAAGCAGCGCGTGCTGTTCGGCCGGCCGGTGGCGGCCACGCAGAGCGCGCAGATCAAGCTGGCCGACATGGCGCGGCGGATCACCACCGCACAGCTGCTCGCGCTGCAGCTGGGACGC
>Ga0153980_1001312_pt1 | contig 10499 bp, 17 predicted proteins | sample TSGA064MetaG_FD_104722 | JGI IMG/M metagenome (GOLD analysis project Ga0153980, IMG submission 104722) | Attine ant fungus gardens microbial communities from Georgia, USA - TSGA064 MetaG | ecosystem: Host-associated > Fungi > Mycelium > Unclassified | place: USA: Georgia, Magnolia Springs State... | reverse complement strand
CCATGATTGCAACCCTACAGCAGCAGGTCAATACTATGCTCCTTCAGTAACAAGGGAGCAGAGTGGAGGTTGCAAGACCTCAAGTTTTCAGTGGAAGGATGGAAAAGGTGAGCCGCGTTAATGAATGCGCTCACCTATACATTAGAATGAAGATGACAGAAGAAGCAGCAGCAACCCAGGTGGCCTGGGTATTGTCATATGTGTAGGGAGAAATAGCAGAGGCATGGAAGGATAACTTGTTGGATGAGCTGGCCAAAGGAGAGTCAGAGGTGGAATCAGCAGAGCAATTGTTTACAAAAATAAGAAACAACTTTAGGGAGACATTGGAAGAAAAGAGGAAGATAGAACAACTGAGAACAATTGAGCAAGAAGGGAGAACCTGCGATGAGTATGTGCAGGAATTCAAAAAGGTCACCAGGGGGAGTAGCTATGAGAGAAGACCCCTCATTGAAGAATTTAAATGAGGACTAAATGGGGCCATCAGGAGGAAGTTAGCTGAAGCAGAGGAACCACCAACCACTATTGGAGTGGCAAGAAAGGGCAGTGAGACTGGACAGAAACCAGAGACAAAGCAGGGCAGAAGAGAGAGTACTGGGGAGGAATGCGGCACACCCAGGGGGAAATACACAGCCAAGAGGAGGAGGATCATATGGGGGAAAAGGGGGACAAATAATGTGGAGAACGGGAGAAGAATACAGAGGAAGAGGAGGAAGAAGTACATTTGATAGAGAAGGAGGTCAAATGGGTCCAAGGAGAGACCCAAATGCAATGGATATAGATGGAAGTAGGAGAGGAGATAGGACATGCTATGTGTGTGGGAAATGGGGCCACATGGCCAAAAATTGTTGGAAAAGGCATAAAGGAAGAGTAGTGGAAATGCCACAGGAGTCGGCAAAAGAAAATGGAGGACAGTGAGCTCTTGGCTGGCCTCTAATAATCTATACAGTGTATTGTACCTGGAAAAACTAGACAATAAATTGAATTCCACCAATACAACTGAGAGAGTAAGAGATATATGGTGTACACTATGGCCATTGAGAGAAGTCTGGTTGAAAGTAGGGTTAGAAAAGTTGGAGAGTCATGAAGGAGTAGTAGTAAAAGCATTGTTGGATAGCGGTGCAACAGGTCTATTCATGGACACAACCTTTGCAAAAGAAAAGGGGTTTAAAATAGAGAAGCTAAAAAAACCCCTCTTAGTTAGGAATGTAGATAGAATGACGAATGTGGGAGGAGCTATAACGCACCAGGTTGAGTGCAATATGTTCTTCAAGGGACATGTGGAAAGAGCAAGAATGGACATATATAACTTGGGAAAGACAGAGTTGATACTAGGGATGCCATGGCTAGCAGCCCACAATCCAGAAATAGATTGGGAAAAAGGAGAGGTGAAGATGACGCGTTGCCCACCTATATATGGAAAAAGAAAGCAAGAAGGAAAGGAGAAGAAAGTGAGAAAGACAGAAAAGGATGAGGACAAGAAAGTATTAAGAAAACTAGTGCCTAGGAGATTCTGGAAGTGGAAGAAAGTATTTGGAAAAAAGGAGTCAGAAAGGATGCCAGTACAAAAGACCTGGGACCATGCCATAGAGTTGAAAGAGAGGTTTATACCAAGAAAAGGGAAGGTATACTCACTATTGAAAGAAGAAAGAGGGGAAGTACAAAAATTTGTGGAAGACCAACTAAGAAAAGGATATATCTGACCCTCCAAGTCACCCCAAACATTGCCAGTACACTTTGTGGTGAAAAAGGATGGCACACAGAGGATGGTATAGGATTATCGACATCTAAACCAGTGGACAGTAAAAAATGGATACCCTTTACCCCTCATCGCAGATATATTAGATAGAGTAGGAAAAGGAAGGTGTTTACGAAGCTGGACTTAAGATGGGAATATAATAACATCAGGATTAAGGAAGGGAACAAATGGAAGGCAGCATTCATAACACATATCGGAGCATACGAACCCACAGTCATGTATTTTAGGTTAATAAACTCCCCTGCCACCTTCCAAGCAATGATGAACAACCTGTTCCAGGATCTCATAAACAAAGGGGACACAGCAACCTTCATTGATGACATCCTAGTAGCCACAGACACAGAGGAGGGCCATGATGAACTGGTAGAAGAAGTGTTAAAGAGATTGGAGGAGAACAACCTATTTGTAAAGCCGGAGAAATGCAAATAGAAAGTAAGAGAGGTAGAATTTCTGGGAGTAGTGATTGGTCCAAAAGGAGTAGAAATGCAGAAGGAGAAGGTAGAAGGAGTTCTAAGCTGGCTAGCACCTAGGAACGTCAAGGAAGTGCAAAAATTCCTAGGCCTCGCTAATTACTACAGAAGGTTCATAGAGAACTTTGCTAGGATAGCAGCACCGCTACACGTGCTAGTCAGGAAAGAACAAAAGTAGAAGTGGGAGAGGGAGCAGAAGGAAGCGTTCAAGAAACTCAAGACAGTATTCACCACAGAACCCGTTCTAGCCATTCCGGACATCAATAGGGAGATGAGAGTAGAAGCTGATGCCTCAGACTATGCAACAGGGGGAGTACTATTGACAAAGTGCGAAGATGGAAAGTGGAGACCTGTAGCCTTCATCTCTAAGTCGTTAAATGCCACAGAGCGAAACTATGAAATTCACGATAAAGAAATGCTAGCAGTTATAAGATGCCTAGAAGCATGGAGGCATTACTTGAAAGGAGCAAAACTCAAATTCGAAATCTGGACAGACCACAAAAACCTCCAGTATTTTATAACAAGTCAAAAACTGAACCACAGAAAAGCAAGATGGGCCTTATACCTATCATGGTTTAATTTTACGTTAAAACATGTCCCAGGAAAGAGCATGGGGAAGGTGGATGAACTGAGTAGAAGACCAGACTGGCAGAAGGGAGTGGAAAAAGATAACGAAGACCAGATACTGATAAAACCAGAATGGATTAGAGAAATGGAAATGTTGATGCAGGAGAAAGATCTAAAAGAAAGAATCAGGAAGGTGCAGGAAGGGGATGAGAAAATCATAAAAGCAGCAGAGGAGCTGAAAAAGGCAGGAATCAAGACACTGAGAGACAAAGAATGGAAAGTAGAGGATGGAATAGTAATGAAGGAAAAAAGGATATACATACCAGAAGGGGACCTCAGAAGGGAAATAATACAATTGCACTATGATACCCTGGTAGGAGAGCATGGAGGGAGATGGAAAACGACAGAGTTGATTGGCAGGAATTACTGGTGGCCAGGAATAATGAAAGAGGTGGGAAGATATGTGGAGGGATGCGATGCTTGTCAAAGATACAAGAACCAAAGCAAGGCACTAGCAGAAAAACTAATGCCCAATACAATCCCGGAAAAACCATGGAGTCATATATTGGCAGATTTTATCACCAAACTGCCCTTAGCCCAGGGATACAATGCAATCCTAGTAGTGTGTGATTGTTTTAGTAAAATGGCACATTTTATAGCAACAACGGAGAAAATGTCAGCGGAGGGACTTGCAAAGCTGTTTTGGAACCATGTATGGAAGTTGCATGGGCTTTCAGAAAGCATCATATCAGACAGAGGAGTACAGTTTGCGGCGGAAATGATGAAGAAGCTGAATAACTTGCTGGGGATCTAGACAAAACTCTCGACGGCCTATCACTCTCAAACGGATGGGCAAACAGAGAGGATAAACCAGGAGCTAGAACAGTACCTAAGAGTCTTTATCGATCATAGGCAAGAGCAGTGGCCAGATTGGTTAGGAACAGTGGAGTTTGCATACAATAACAAGGTCCATACAGCAACAAAAACATTACCATTCAAAGCAAATTATGGTCAAGACCCAAAGATGGGATTTGAAGGAAGAAGAAAGGGGAAGTACAAAGCAGTGGAAAAATTCATAGAGAGAATGAGAAAAATCCAGGAGGAAGCAAAAGCAGCATTGAGGAAAGCACAGGAGGAAATGAAGAAATTTGCAAACAAAAAGAGAAGGAAGGAGGAAGAATACAGAGTAGGAGACTTAGTACTGCTAAGCACAAAGGATTTAAAGTGGCAAATAAAAGGAAGAAGATCGAAGAAACTAACCAAATACTTTGTAGGCCCCTACAAAGTAAAAGGAACCATCTCGAGTAACACGATAGAGTTAGAATTACCTAAATCTATTAAAATACACCCTGCAGTTAACGTAAGTAGAGTACAACTCTATAAACCACAGATGGAGGGACAGAAGAAGATACCACCAAAACTGGTCATCATCAAGGGAGAAGAGAAGTTTGAAGTAGAGAAAATTTTAAACAAAAGAATGATTAGGGGGAAGGAAAAGTTCCTGGTAAGATGGAAAGGCTACACGGTGGAAGAAGACACCTGAGAAAATAGAGAGAACTTGGAAAATGTAAAGGAATTGGTAGAAGAATTTGAGAGGGAGTACGGGAAAGAAGTTAAAGAACTAAGGCGACAGGAGCAAGAGAAAGAAGAAAAGAAGTCCAGTCTTGAATTACCTAGGGAATTCATGGCAAAACTACTATACGGTTGGAAAAGAAAAAGATATGAAAGGGAAAGGAAGAGAAGATGGGATGAAAACTGGGATCAATGGAAAAATTCCTTGGGACAAGGAAACTTGAAGGAAAGGCCATATTATGGGAGCTCCAAACAGGAAAAAGTCTCCCATGCATTTAAACACTTAGTCCAAAACCTCAAAGTGTACAATGGGGTTAAGATATAAATAGCAGGGGAACTTAGGAAGCCAAGTCACATGATAAGGTCACAAGGTTGTAGAACATTCTGGAGGGACATGTGATCGTAGACTAGTAGCAGTATAGCCACTGTAAAAGTAGTATAAGTAGTAGTCCAATCCAAGGAAGAACTCTATTGAGTTCTTCTTGAACATCCATCTAGAGTGATCACTAAGGGATATTCATTGTCTATTGATAACATCTCCAATGGTGGTTGGTGGTTCTTTTGCTTCTGCCAGTTTCCTTCTAATACTTCTGTTCAACTCTCTCTTGAATTCTTTGATGAGGGGTCTTTCCTCATAGCCACTCCCCCTGGCGACCTTTTTGAATTCCTGCACATACTCGTCACAGGTCCTCTCTCCTTGCTCAATTGTTCTTAGCTGTTCTATTTTCCTCTCCTCCTCTGATGTTTCCCCAAAGTCGTTCCTTATCTTTGTGAACAGCTGCTCTGCTAATTCCACTTCTGACTCTCCCTTAGCCAACTCATCTAGCAAGTTATCCTTCCATGCCTCTGCTATTCCTCCCTGTACATATGACAATACCCAGGCCACCTGGGTTGCTACTGCTTCTTCTGTCATCTTCATTCTAATGTATAGGTGAGCGCATTCATTAATGCGGCTCACCTCTTTCATTCTTCCACTGAAAACTTGAGGTCTTACAACCTCCACTCTGCTCCCTTGTTACTGAAGGAGCATAGTATTGACCTGCTGCTGTAGGGTTGCAATCATGGCGAGGAGTTGCTTCTCTCTAGTTTGGGGAGGAGCGGGTACTGAAGGGTATTTCCCCTGTTGCTGTTGCTGTTGGCGAGATATTGGTGATGGCAATGGTGATGGTGATGGTGATGTTTTCTCATAGGAGGATGAGTAGTCTTCTTCATCTGTACTTATGACTGACTACTGACTAGGAAGAGTGAAACAATATTATTCCTAAGAAGAGAATCTCTAAGCTAGATGGGCCTTTAAGAGGTTCCCGTCATTCCCCTGCATAGACCAATCACAATGGATTGGTAGCATAGAGCTGATAATGAAGAACTGATTATGAGCCCACTCAATATAGAGATCAGGTCTTGGGCAGGGACATGAGCTTTGTCTAGGCTGTCTTCCTACTGTCTCTAACTGACAGTAAAGTCCCCTTTACAGCTAGGGCCCACTATCCAAGAGGCTTGAGAGTGCTGTGCTCCCTAGCGAGGGAGAGTGTGGAATAAGTGTGGTGGGGAAAATCACTTACAGGGCTGGTATGAAGCCAACTGCACCTTTAAGTGATTTTGAGCAGGGTTTAAGGTGAACAGTGTTTGGATGTGGTATTGAGTTCTTATGTTATTGATAGGCAGTGAATGCTCTTAGTGATCACCCTAGGTGGATGTTCAAGAAGAACTCGATGGAGTTCTTTGTTGGATTGAACTACTACTTATACTATTTTACAGTGGCTGTACTACTACTAGTCCACAGTCATATGATCTTCTAGAATATTCTATGGTCACCTGATCTTGTCATGTGATTTGGTTACCTAAGTTCCCACACTATTTATACCTTTGACCTTATTATATAACTTAAGATTTTAGATTAAGTGTTTAAATGCATAGGAGACCATTTCCTTCTTAGGGCTCTCATAACAAAATGCCTCTATACTTCTAGACACCTGACTACTGCTAACATTTCTTTATTATAGATCTTGTAATTTTTTTCTGTACCACTTAGAGATTTAGAAATAAAAGCAACTGGTCTCTATAACTTATCAGAGCACTTCATTGATAGTACTTCTCCAGTAGCATAGTTTAAAGCATCTGCTTCTACCCTAAATTCTTTGTCTAAATCTGGGGCTGCTAACATTGGCCTGGTTGTGAAGATCCCTTTTAGCTTGTCAAATGCTTGTTGCTGTTTCTTTCTCCACTGCTACTTTACATCTTTCCTCATCAATATGTTCATTGGCCTTGCTACTTGAGTGAAGTCTTTAATAAACCTCCTATAATAGTTGGTGAAGCCTAAAAACTTTCTAACATCTTTCATATTCTTTGGCTCTGGCCAACTTAATACCCCATCCACCTTTTCTTTCTCTATTTCAATTCCATTGGATTCTATGATAACCCCTAAAAACCCAATTTTCCACACCTTCTACACACATTTTTCTGGCTTAACATACAAATCATTCTCTTCTAGTCTCTTTAGTACTTTCTCCACAATCTCATCATGTCCTTCTTCTATTTCTGTTCCTACCAGTACATTGTCTACAAAAGCTGCAACTTTTCCTTCATTAATCATATCTCTCAGGATCTTATTCATCATCATCTGGAATATAGCTGGTGAATTTGTCATTCCAAAGAACATAACTATTGGCTTAAAGGACCCTACATGGGTTGTGAATACCCTCTTCTACTCATCTATCAAGTTTGTAATTGATGGAAGTGGGTAGTTATTCTTTATTGTCTGGTTGTTTAGGTTATAGTAGTCTATTACTACTCTCTTTCCTCAATCTTTTTTGCTTGTGAAGAAGACTGGTAACATCTAGGGGGATTTTAATGGTCTGATGTATCTCTTTCTTAACTAATCTTCTATAAAATTCTGAACTTCTTCCCTTTTATTTCTAGATAAAGAATAGATCCTTTCTTTTTTAGGTTTAAATGTCTTCTTGAGATCTATGGCATGATCCCAAATTTTTCTCATCAGTATCCTCTCTGACTCTACCTTCCCAAACACCTTTCTCCACTTTAAGAACTTCTGTAGCACCATTTTTTCAATCTTCCTATAGTTTGCTTCAACTTCTTCTTCTCTTCTCTAATCTTTTTTGTTGTCTACTGCCTATCTCATAATCTTTTCCTCTTCTAGAGTCACTACTCTCTTCTCTCTTTTTACTTTACTTTCTTTCTTTAGTTTCATATTCCTTCCACACAATGGTGGGCACCTCATTATTTTCACTTCTCCTGTTTCCCAGTTTATCTTTAGGTTGTGTGCTTGTAACCATGGTATCCCCAATATAACATCTGTCTTCCCAGATCACATACATCTATTCTTATTCTTTCTACATGACCTTTGTAGTACACATTCACTTCTACTTGATGGATAATAGCTCTTGCACTGTTGTGGGTCCTATCAATATTTCTGACTGTTATTGGTCTGTCATAAACTTTATTCAGACCATAACTCCAGGAATACTTGACTGATTCCGACAATCTAAATGGCCACAAAAAGCCCTTAAGAAGACCTTTCAAATGGTACCAAAAACATCTCAAAGCAATCAGTATTCATTGAGTTATCAGCAGATCAGTTAGTGATCACCAAGTCACCAGACACTAAATCACCGATATCTCAGAAACTACTTAATATAATTGTTCTCTTCAATAACCATTGTGAAGCTCTCTTTAATGCGCTTCTTTCAGCTATAAATAGAACTAGAGGCAATAAGATTCCATGGAGATACAAAGTCCTCAATGTTTGCATATGACACTGATCTTTACCCATAGATTATCATCTGTTCTTGAATAGAACAAAGGACTGCCCTAAGATGGTTAGGTTATCTCTATTTCAAGAAAAATAGCACTCTTATATATAGAACAATAGGTAGTGATCATGTGGTAGGCTGTCCTAGTGTACAGACTACCACAATCATGTATTTAAGAACTGTATGTCTGAGGATAAACCTCAGACTTAACAATATCTTTTGCTGCTTGTCTAACTTCGCTTTTTTGAGTACTTTGATTATCAAATCAAGCAATCACAAATCAGTAAGTAGTCATTTGTAATATGGTCTCTAATTTTTGTAGCCTAAATCTATGTCTTGCCATTATCTTCTGATTCATAAACATTCCTGTTGTGCTACTGTCTAAGAGCACTTTTACTGTTACATCTTTATGTATATCCACCTTTTCTACTCCAATGTCCAGCCATACTTCTCTCAGCATTTTAAATATCCTCCTCACTTCTTTTTGTTCACTTCTTTTTCTTGCTGTGCCTTTTGGACCCTCTGTCCATATGCTGCCTTACTGCACTTTTCCCTCTGTAGGGCATGCTACTTCTTCCCAGTTCTACCACTCTCTTTTTCTCCCTACTCTATATTCTGGGCATAGAATCTTTTTTCTTTCCCATTCTAATACCTTCCTTACAATTGCATCCCTTCTTCTATACTTTACATACTCCACTCTCATTATCTCTTCTTTCTTTGCTTCTCTCTCTCTCTAGTTCCACACTTTTTGACATAGGCTGTACCATACATTTCTTACTTGTCTCTCAAGAAGAAATCTTTGTCCCTGATTTTTATAGGTTTGTACCCTCTTACCTTCACATTCTCCACAGTCCACATATGTTACCACTATCTCCCTTGTTATCTATTCTCTTTTTAGTTGCACCTTTTTCCATGTAGGATGAAATGGCCTTCTCTTCTGCTGCGCCTTTTGTAGTATTGCCATACATACCACTATCTCTTCATGTCTTCTCCTTTCTACTTCAATACTTGGGTACTCCCACTTGTGGTGCTCTACTCTCCAACATCTGAAGCATTTTACTTCTTCTACCACCTACTTCCTTACTTCTATTTCTTCTCTCACTTTATATTGCATTACCTTATTCACTATTGCTTCAAATTTATTTTGGGAAATTTGTTTCCCTTTCACCTCTTCCTTTTTATTCCTATAGTTATAGACCAGATACCCAAACTTCTTGTAATATTAGCATATCCTCCTTCTTCTTCCTTTTAACTCTGCCCTTAGTTTAGCAAGAGTATGCTTCTGGTTGAGCAGACCGCTCATGAGAGAATTGTATTGGAATTGAGACATTGTGTTGATACCTCAATGGTATAAAGTAAATAATTGATCTTATTACTGTTATATCTACTAGAGCACAAGATCTTCACCTAGCTAGACATCTACTGCCTTACTTACTACTGCCCTAGTAATATGGTTATACTATCACCCCAAGGAGAGAATCCCTAACCTAAACACCTTTCTAAGGATGTGGCATTACTTCTCTGTGTATACAGCCCATAATAGGATTTTAGCACAAGGTTTCTACTAAAAATAGCACAAGTATACTACATAATACCACTCAATTACAAGGTCAGGTCTTAGACACAATACCTGAGCTTGGTACTGTACTTCCACTGATAGTCTCTAACTAACTATCAAGTTCCCTTAAGCCTAGAGCCTAGCTATGTTGTAGTAGTTCTAAGTTGTGTTACTCAGGTACCAAGGAAAATAAGAGAATAAGAAGTGGCAGGGCTCTGTGATGAGCAGTGCTGGTAAAGGAATTAAGTTCTGGTGTAAGATCTTAGACTGTAACAACTTAGATCCACTTCTAGTCTGAGTTGACAAGAAAAACTTGATAGAGTCCTCATCCGATTGCTGTATACTACTTATACACATTCTATATTTACTTTTATTTATAAAGTCCCATACCTTTTTTTTGAGTCATTCCTTCTCATACATCTATTGATTTCCTAATTAAATGAAAAGAAAAGAAAAAAAAAGAAATAATGACTTAGCCATTTGGCTAAGTCATAATATTTCACAGAACACACCCCAAATCTCTAAGATCCACTATAGCTGACTTAAGACCATCTAGTAAAATGAATATAGCTATGAGAACATGGTATTAGAAAAGGGAGAGTGATATCAGAGTTAAAGACTAATCAAATAATTGATATTGAATCTACCTATTACATAATCATTAAACTACAAGTATCTGTAAATTATAATTCTTCTTTAGCCTCAAAAACTCAATAAAAGCTAGTAATTCTAGTCTAGGACTCTTGTATCTGATACTATGTTAGAGTAAAACCTATCCAGACCAAAGATAAGGCTTCCAAGGTTCT
>Ga0153980_1001308_pt1 | contig 10508 bp, 9 predicted proteins | sample TSGA064MetaG_FD_104722 | JGI IMG/M metagenome (GOLD analysis project Ga0153980, IMG submission 104722) | Attine ant fungus gardens microbial communities from Georgia, USA - TSGA064 MetaG | ecosystem: Host-associated > Fungi > Mycelium > Unclassified | place: USA: Georgia, Magnolia Springs State... | reverse complement strand
ATCTGGCAAAAGCGAACCTGGGGCCTGGCCTGTTTTTTTTGTCGATCGTGCTGCTGTTTATTGCGGGCTCCATGTTTTCAACGTTGATAATTAATGCCGGGCACCGCAGGAATATCCGTACTATCTATGCCTTCGTTATTCTGATTGAGGGCATCGCGCTGATGACGCTGGGCGTGATTGAGAATCACTTTCCGCCGAGGTCGCCCGGTGTGGTGTTGATCATGAGCCTGAGCTTTTTAATGGGGCTGCAGAATGCGGTCGTCACGCGGATCTCCAATGCCCGGGTTCGCACCACCCATATCTCCGGCACGGCGACTGATATCGGGATTGAGCTGGCGATGCTGTTTGAAGTGTTGCGGCGTAAAGCCTCACCGAAAGATGCGCCGAACTTGCTGGGGCGGTTGCGGCTGCACAGTCTGACCCTGCTGTCTTTCCTTGCAGGTGGCGTGGCCGGCATAGGGCTTTACCGACTGCTCGGCTACGATTTCCTGTTGCCCATAGGGTTCGGGTTAATCTGCCTGGCGCTGAATGCCCTGGTTACTAAGCCAGTAAACCAGAGGGTTTGAAACGGTGATTTTGCTGTTATCGCTGCGGTTCAGATAACCGCCGCGCGTAGCTCTGATTTATTGGTCCCGACTGCGCCGATGATCCGTGCGGTTAAAAGATCATAGCCCGCGCAGGGTAACATTGAGCCTTATACTCTGATTGATACTGCCATTGAGACAGTCACGCGAACAGTCTTAAACCTGCTGATGGATAATTAACATCGACATTAAACAACTCATTTACCTGTGTAACCTGGAGCGGGAACGCCATTTCGGCCGGGCCGCGGAAGCCAGTTTTGTTACACAGCCAACCCTCTCCATGCGCCTGAAAAATCTCGAGCGCGAGCTGGGCCTGCCGCTGATTAACCGCAGCAATAACTTTGCCGGATTTACGCCAGAGGGCGATCGCGTGCTGGCGTGGGCGCGGGAAATTGTTTCGGTCTATCAGGGGCTGAAGCTGGAAGTGGAATCACTGAAACATGGGGTAAACGGCACACTGCGGGTTGGCGTGGTGCCGCAGTGCAGCGTGGCACTGCCGCTGCTGCTGAAAGCCGTGCAGGCGCGTTATCCCCAGCTCGATTACCGCATTGCGGTACTCAGTGCTGACCAGCTGCTGGAAGCGCTTAACAGCCACACTGTGGATGTCGGCATTGGCTTTTTTGAGATGGCGACGCTGCGGGAGCTTCATTTTCAGACCGAGATGCTGGCCGATCAGGGCGTTGAGGCCGTATTCCATCCTGATCACTTCCCGGCGCTGGTGGGAGAAACCCCGCTGACGCTGGACGAACTGGCACAACAGCCGCTCTGCCTGGCAGAGCCAACACGCTATTTCCGTCGCTATCTTGATATGGCCTTTCGCGAGGCGGCGCTGGTGCCGCGGGTTATCGTGGAGAGCGCCTCTATCATGCAGCTGATGCAGTGTGCTCAGGTCGGTCTGGGGTTGCTGGTCTCGCCGGTGGGTCATCTGCTACCCGCATCACTTCAGGGGTTACAGCAGCGCGGCATTACGCTGCCGCCGATGGCGCGCCAGGCGGCGCTGGTGATAGCGGAACCTGGCCGTGCCACTCCGCTGGCACAGCACTTTTTCGACGAAGCGCGCGGTCAGTTGCCGGTCTAGCTCAGGCTACTGCGCCTCGCCCAGCGCGTAAAACAGGCGACTGTTCCAGTTGCCTATCGCCACGCTCTGAATCAGCGCGAACAGCGCCTCAGGTTCCCAGCCCGCCTCCATCAGCGGCTGCAGATGGGCCGCACTGAAACGCTCGGGTGAACGGGTCAGCTGCGCCGACAGCGCGACGATCTGTTGCTCTTCTCCTTTTAAATTCGTGTCATCGACACCCTCAATCAAAACCTCATTCCCGGCCAGCAGCCGGAACGCCCAGCGGCTGCCGAGAATACGGGCGGCTGTCGCTTCCGCCAGGGTGTTTTCCTGTGAGAGATGCTGACGCAGTTGCGCCCAGCCATACAACGCCGATGGGTCATGGGCCAGCAGCCATACCGCGTCCTGCATACCGGGCAGCGTCTGACAACGGGTAACGGCAGCGAGCTGCTCTGCACTGGCATACCGCAGCTCCAGCGGCTTCAGCACCGGCTGCCAGTGGGCTGGCTGGTCAAAACCAATGGAATCTGCATCAGGTGGTGCGGTGCTACCGGGCAGCCAGCGTACCGGCTGGGCCTGCAGCGCCTGTAATCCGGCGACGACGCGCGCCTGATAACTGACAAAGCCAATCAGCTGATTCAGCGTCACAATATCGGGTTCGGTCAGGCCGACCGCATCCAGGGCGGTGATGGCGCTGGCACCGATCAGCTCAGGCTGCATCGCCAGCTGGCGCGCATACTGCGTAATCTGGGTCAGGCGATTATTACTCTCGCGTGAAGAGTCAGGGCCAGGCAGCGGATTGAGGCGGGCAGAGTAGTGATTACACAACCGCTGCACACCCGCGACCTGCGCCACGGTCAGTGCGGTGCTGAGGCGGTCGTAAAGCGTTAAGGTGTGCGTCAGCGAGGTGACAACGCGATCGGGGAACAGCAGCTGTGCCAGATCGCGCGCCGCCAGCAGAGCCGGCTGATGCGTGCGCAGCAGTGACTGCACTACGGCGTCGCTGGCGTGGCATCCCAGCAAAAAACGGTCATCGATATGGGCAGCCTCTGGCACCAGCGGTGCGGCCTGTGTGGTACGTGGACTGGTCTGGCTCTCGTAAAACCAGTGGTTATGGCCCGGATAGCGGCGTTGTTCCATGATCAATCCTTTTGCAAATTCGGGTTCGGTATGCAGGCGGCAGAATCTGAAAATATGCATAAACCGAAGGGCAGGCTTATCGTCGCTGATGGCCAGTCCGGGGCAAAAGATTGATCGGTGATAATTAATAGCGTTACGGTATAACGGCAGCAAAATCAGGCGGGAAGGGCAGGATGGGCGTAAAGAGAAGGGCGAGCCAGGCTCGCCCTTGCAGAACTTATTTCAGTTCCAGTTCGTTCATTGCGGCGATGCTGAAGCCGCCATCAACGTGTACCACTTCACCGGTGATGCCGCCAGCCAGGTCAGAGCAGAGGAATGCTGCTGAGTTGCCGACATCTTCAATGGTTACGGTACGGCGAATCGGGGTAACCGCTTCGCAATGTGCCAGCATCTTACGGAAATCTTTGATGCCTGATGCAGCCAGGGTGCGGATTGGACCGGCAGAAACGGCGTTAACACGCACACCTTCCGGGCCCATGGCGTTCGCCATGTAACGCACGTTCGCTTCCAGCGACGCTTTCGCCAGACCCATTACGTTGTAGTTCGGGATCGCGCGCTCAGCACCCAGGTAAGAGAGGGTCAGCAGCGCAGAGTGTGGATTCAGCATCTCGCGACACTCTTTGGCCATCGCGACGAAGCTGTAAGCACTGATGTCATGCGCGATTTTAAAGCCTTCGCGGGTAACGGCGTTCACGTAGTCGCCAACCAGCTGCTCGCCAGGGGCGAAACCGATAGAGTGAACGAAACCGTCAAATTTCGGCCAGGTTTTTGCCAGTTCAGTGAACAGAGATTTGATGCTCTCATCTTCGGCTACGTCACATGGCAGCACGATGTCTGAACCCAAATCTTTAGCAAACTCTTCCACACGACCTTTTAACTTGTCGTTCTGGTAGGTGAAAGCCAGTTCTGCGCCCTGTTTGTGCATCGCCTGTGCAATACCGTAGGCGATGGAAAGTTTACTGGCAACGCCAGTAATCAGAATGCGCTTACCGGAAAGAAAACCCATAGCTGTAATCCTTATGGTCATTGTAGTTGGCGGCCGCATGGTTAAAAAGTAAGCGGCCGACGTTAATCGACGTGCGGATTCTAGCACGTCTCTCATAAATCAGGTAAATCGGCCCGCCATTTCCGCGATATGCAGCAAAAATCAGCGCTCGCGCCGCCAGGCCTCTGCACTGAGTGCTTCGCCAAAATGGCTGCTGATCAGGCGCCGGGTCAGATCGTGCAGGGGGGAGGCGAGCACGTCAGCCGTGCCGCCGCGCTCGACCACTTCGCCCTGATGCATCACCAGCACTTTATCGCTGATGTGCTTCATCATGCCCAGATGCTGGGTGACATAAATGTAGGCGATTCCATGTTTCTCCTGCAGCTCCAGCATCAGATTTACCAGCTGGGAGCGCATGGTCATATCCAGTGAGGCCAGCGCTTCATCGGCCACAATCACTTTGGGTTGCAGGATCAACGCGCGCGCCAGACCCAGACGCTGTTTCTGACCGGGTGCCAGCATGTGTGGGTAATATCCGGCGTGATCGCGCAGTAATCCCACCTGACGCAGGGTGGCGATAATGCGTTTCTCGCGCGCTTCTGCATCCAGTTCGGTATTAAGTCGCAGCGGAAATTCCAGAATCTGACTGATGCGCTGACGCGGATTCAGTGAGGTTGAGGGATCCTGAAAAATCATGCGGATGCGCTGACTGCGATAGCCGTAATCGCCAAAGGTCAGCGGGTGGTCGTCAATCAGAATCTCACCTTCGGTGGGGGCGATCATGCCGCTGAGCATCTTCGCCAGCGTGGACTTGCCGGAACCGTTTTCACCGATAATCGCCAGCGTCTGTTTTTCGCGCAGGGTAAAGCTGACAGACTTTACTGCCTCAACGTGCTGACGGCGGAACAGGCCGGTGCGATAGCGAAAAGTTTTACTCAGGTTGCGCACTTCCAGCAGGGTCTCCATATTACTGGCCCTCCATATTCAGCGGGAAATGACAGGCAAAGAGATGTGTTTTACTGCCGGTGAGGCGCGGCGTTTCGACACATTTACGCTGCGCGTAAGGACAGCGTGGCCCCAGGCGGCAGCCTATCGGCAGGCTCTCCAGTGATGGGATCGCCCCTGACAGCGTATTGAGACGGCTTTTGTGCGGCAGCGCGCGGCCAAAATCGGGCATCGCCCGAATCAGCGCCTGCGTATAAGGATGATGTGGCGTGCTCATTAAATCTTCGCTCTGAGCGGTTTCCACCGTCTGACCGCAGTACATCACGTTAATACGGTCCGCCCACTGGCTCATGGTGCGCAGGTCGTGGCTGATCAGCAGAATAGTGGTGTTGTTATTCTGGTTCAGGCGGCTCAGCAGGCGGAATATCTGCGCCTGCGTTGTCGGTTCCATCGCATTGGTGGGTTCATCGGCAATCAGCAAACGCGGCTGGTTAGCCAGCGCAATGGCAATCATCACTTTCTGGCATTCGCCTTCGGTCAGCTCATAGGGGAAGCTGCGCATGATGTCTTTATGATCTTTAATGCCGACGCGATGCAGCAGTTCGATAGCGCGGGTTTTGCGCCAGAACCAGAAGCGTTTCAGCCAGGGGCCTTTATACGTCCAGCGCGGGATCACCTGCATCAGCTGACGGCCAATGCTCTCGGAGGGATCCAGACAGGATTGCGGCTCCTGAAAAATCATCGAGACGTTATGCCCGATAATGCGACGGCGCTCGCGCGGGGAGAGGCGCAGCAGGTCCACATCATCAAACACCATGCGATCGGCCGTCACACGCCAGTTATCGTTGGTCACGCCGCAGATAGCCTTGGCGACCAGACTTTTACCGGAGCCGGATTCACCGACCAGACCCCGGACTTCACCTTCGCCCAGCGTCAGATTGACGCGATCGACCGCTTTGACCGGCCCGTCAGCGGTCATAAATTCAATGGTCAGATTACGGATATCAAGTAACGGCATTTATTCCACTCCCGCTTCGACGGCGCGACGGATGCCGTCACCGAGCAGGTTAACAATGAGTACGCTGACCATCAGCGCCACCCCGGGCAGCATCACGGTCCAGGGCGCAACGTAGATCAGCTCCAGCGAATCGCCCAGCATCGCGCCCCATTCCGGTGAAGGCAGTTGCGCGCCCAGGTCCAGAAAACCGAGTGCGGCAATATCCAGAATCGCCATCGACAGCGCGCGGGTAATTTCGGTAATCAGCAGCGGCAGAATATTGGGCAGGATGGCGTAGCGCAGGATATTACGACCTCTGGCACCGTCCAGGCGCGCGGCAACCACATACTCTTTTTCCAGCTCATCATGCACGGCACTGTAAATTTCGCGCACCAGACGTGGCATCAGCGCCAGCCAGACCGCCAGCAGCGCATGCTCAAGACGCGGCCCAAGAAACGCCACCACGATAATCGCCAGCAATAGCGACGGAAGAGAGAGCAGGGTATCCAGCACGTGATTCATCACCGCCGAGCGAATGCCGTGCGTCATGCCCGCCAGCACGCCCAGCACCAGCGCGCCCAGCGTAGCGAACAGCGTCACCAGAATCGCGGAACCCACCGTCGGACCGGCACCGCTCAGCAGGCGACTCAGAACATCCCGGCCCAGATCGTCGGTGCCGAGGAAAAATGAGACATCGCCGTAGCGCGACCATGACGGTGGCAGCAGCTGATATCCCAGGAACTGCTGGTCAATACCATAAGGTGCCATGAAACCGCCAAACAGGCAGAGCAGCAGCAGTGCGCCAAAGCCATACAGGCCGACCATCGAAATCGGGTTGCCATAGAAATGATGCCAGCTCTGACGAAACGCGCTGGGCAGGCGTTTTTCGGCGTAGATATTATCGGAGGGCATACGTTTTCACTTTACTATCCTTAACGCCGGGCAATATTGCTTCAGAAAAATCAGTCATTTTAGTTACTTGCCCCGTGGGTCTGCTTTATGTTGCTTTGTCATGGAAAACTCTGAACAGCTTTAATTTACAGGGTTTGTGTACCCTTTTGCGAATACGCAAAAAGAATGCACCTGTCGCTTATCGATATCAGACACCGTTAAGCGCCGCGATAAAACGAAGGTATTCCCTAACACGTCCAGCCTGCATGTCAGCCTCTCCCTTACTGGCGAAGTGACATTTTCAACCTTTATTGCTGGTAGGGTAAGCCCGTTCAGCTGACTATAGGGGATTATCCGTCGAGATCCCCGTCACAGGCAAGGAAACGGCTTCAGCAATTTCGGCGCTGGGTTACAGAGAATTACAATCCGGGCCATCGGGTGTTCCGTAACAGGCTGCAAAAAAGGGTGGCAAAGCCGACAGAACGTTAAGACTCACATAAATCAGCAAAACTTCCTGGACCCTATCAGCCGGTCCAGGGGCAAAGGAGAGTGAACAAAATGATTAAGAGTAACGTTATGGGAAGAAAGCTGCTCGCTCAGGTCAGTCGCGGGTCTTTAGGATACCTTGCCGTTACCGTCGCTACAGCGTGCCATGCAAACGGACAGGGATAAGCCACGCGGCGATGTTAATCGAATCCGGTCAGCCACTGTCAGAGCACTCGGGCAAGTCGATTCATGTGTGAACCCTGATGAGTGTAGCGATCGCCTGATGAAATAAAAAACCGCGATTTTTAAGCGGTTTTTGATGTGAGTGACAATAAAACGGTGGGTAATATTCAAAGCGTATGTTTTATAATTTTTATATAAACGTAATATTTTATTAACAGCATTGATAGTTTATGTTTTTATGTCGCCACCTTAAAATTATGTTTTCTTTTTAAAAGTTCACCTTTGTCGTCTGGCTTATTTTTTATCGGTGCGTTTCGCTTAACGGGTTTTTATCGCGGGGTCTTTCCGGGTGCGCTTGCAAACATCAGGGGTGCTTCTGGAATAGATATTGCAACATGACTATGACCGGTATAGCTTATTTATACTGGTTGCCATCTATAAATAGAGTTATCCAGGAGGATATCATGGCCGAACATCGTGGTGGTTCAGGTAATTTGGCAGAAAGCCCTGAGAAAGCATCTGAAGCGGGTAAGAAAGGTGGCCAGAATAGCCACAGCGGCGGACGTAAGTCTGAATAATCTGATATTCTGATCAGGACGCAGGCCCCGGCAAACCAGTCGGGGCTTTCACGTTTAAATATTTATTAAATAACGTGGTTTTTACAATGAAAGTATCTGCCCTGAATAAATCCCTGCCGAAAATATACGGTTTATTAGCGGGGATTTATGTGTTTGCCTGCGTTAACTATCCTAGTTATTATAAAATGTTTCTCATTTGCTTGCTGGATTGTCATAACAGAGTAAACGAAGCAGGTCTGAAAAGAGAGTATGATAAATTAATCAGCCATTCACCGCGCGACATCATTAAAATATTGCAACCTCAGCCCGGCAGTCGTTTATGCAAAAATAACGCTGTCTGGATTTTGTCATTCACTCCCTGCCAGACCTGATTCAATCTCTAAAAATGCTTAAGTCATAAAGAGAATCAACGCTGAAAACGGTTGAGATATTTTTCCGGCGTGGCATCCGCAGCGTGAAGACTGTGGTGATCAAAGGATTCAATTTAATCAGGAAACATGCTGTCTGGCAGCGGCAGGCTGGACGCTCACAGCAATCACAACAACATCGTGAGTCATCCCAGTCTGCTTGCGGTTATCTCATGCGTAAATTATGTTTAAGTATCAGGATTTAATGGAAATCATTGCGTTGAATAAAAACAGTGGCGGTGTTGTACCTTCAGGTATCCGTAATTCTCTTGGCCGCACGATGGCCTTTTTCCTTTTAGCAACCGTGCTTGCTGTTGTTGTGATTAACATATTTACGCTCTGGGGATCGTGGCAGCACAATCAGAATGTCCGCGAAGATGATGCCCGTAACCTCTCTGTTTCTCTCGCTAAACAGGCAGAAGATGCCTTTCTGCAGGTAGATATTACGCTGGCGGATGCCGTCAGACTGCTCAGCCTGAACGGGCTGGATTACGCGGCAACGCCCGTCTTCGCTCGTCAGCTTAAAGAGCAGCAGGGGAAACTGCGTCAGCTTCATGGGCTGTTTATTTATGACGCACAGGGTAAATGGATTGCCACGTCGGGCAACTACGTTCCGGCAAACGGAAGCAACGCCGATCGGGACTATTTTATCTGGCACCGTACCCATGAGGATACCCGCGTAAGGATTGGCCGTGTTATCCGCAGCAGATCTACAGGTGACCTTGTTATTCCGGTATCGTTGCGACTGAACGATTCAAAAGGCAACTTTGCCGGCGTCGCGCTGGCAACGGTCAAAGTAGACTATTTCCGACAGTTCTATAGCTACTATACGCTGGGTGAGCGCGATGTTCTGGGGCTGATTCTTGCTGATACCTCTGTCCTGTATATCCGGCCCTTCCCGGATTCTGCCATCAACCGCAGCCTGTCCATGAGTCCATTATTTACAACCGTCCTGAAAACCTCTGCCAGTGGCAGCGCAACGTGGCGTTCTGCACTGGATGGGGTAGAGCGGGTGTATGGCTACGCCCGCCTTGAGCAGTATCCGCTTATTGTCACGGCGGGATATGACCTCGATAAGATCCGGAGCGACTGGTTCTCCGCCAATATCATCGACGTCATACTGAACGTGGTTCTGCTTGTAATGATTTCCGGGATGGGGATGTTTGTTCTCAGACAGGTTAAAAAGAACGTCAAAAATCAGCTGGAATTAACACAGATCAGGGATGAGCTGACCACGATCAACCATACGCTGCAGTCACTGGCATTGATGGACGGACTAACCGGACTGGCTAATCGCCGCCAGTTTGATGCGATGTTAGATCAGGTCCTGAAGCGCTCTCAAAAATCGGGTGAACTCGTGTCACTGATCATGTTTGATATCGACTTTTTCAAGCGTTACAACGATACCTACGGGCATGTCGCCGGCGATACCTGTCTGCAGCGTGTCAGCGCCATTCTGAAAGAAATTACGCAGCGGCAGGATGCCGTGGTTGCACGTTACGGCGGAGAAGAGTTTGCCATTATCCTCCCTTCGGGTGGAGAAAGCATGGGGAAAAAGGTGGCGGAGCGAGCAGTAAACGCAGTTATGTCTGCCGGAATACCGCACGACACCTCCGGTATTCCTGAAGGTATTGTGACCCTCAGCGCCGGATACAGTAGCCTGATTTCAAACGGACAGCCAGATGAGGCAAAAAGACTTAAGCAACAGGCTGATAAGGCGCTCTATGAGGCAAAACACAATGGCCGCAACCGTGTCCATGGGCTGAGTTAAATGAAATTCAGGATGTGATTAGTTCGTCCTGTTCTGACTGTTTGGGAGTCTGGCGCCGCGCATGACCCGGCTGGGGTAATAAATCAATCGGCTGACCATTCCAGGGTTTTGGCGACGAAGGCGGCCTGACGCAGGTTTGTGCCAGAGGCTGACGTTGTTTCACCCTCCGTTAACGCTATCGAAAAACACTTACCCTCTGAGTCACCCTTCAGCTTTACCGATTTAACCCGAAGATTCCCTTGTTCCTGTGAAGAGATGTCGGTAAGCGCTGGCTGGTTTTGGGCACAAAAAAGCCCGCGTTACGCAGGCATGAATTGCATCAAAAAAGGAAAATCGTAGCATCAGCAAAGGCTGATTCGCACACCATACAGTGTTGCTGTGCGATTGATAGTGACAAAAGATTTAATAGCGAAGCGTAAGCACGTTATGTTGGCAGGAGCTGAAAAAGGCCCGCCCGGACCAGGTTAGCCGAATGAACCTGATT
>Ga0153980_1001302_pt1 | contig 10533 bp, 7 predicted proteins | sample TSGA064MetaG_FD_104722 | JGI IMG/M metagenome (GOLD analysis project Ga0153980, IMG submission 104722) | Attine ant fungus gardens microbial communities from Georgia, USA - TSGA064 MetaG | ecosystem: Host-associated > Fungi > Mycelium > Unclassified | place: USA: Georgia, Magnolia Springs State... | reverse complement strand
TTTAAAAACCCTTACCGCAGATAAAGGAGCCCATCATATGGTTTTCTTTAAAACCAAAAAAGGAAAAGAAGTTGTCGCAGTACAAAATAACTTGTTGAATATTCCTAACTTAAATTCCGGCACGATCAGCGTCATTGAAATCGAGACGGGGAAAACATTAGGAACAGTCGATTTACGTGGCAAATATGGAATACTGCCCGAATCAATCGAAGGAACCAATGGTCCCAGCAGCTACATGCACCACTAAAACTTAAAATAATATTTCAGATGAGAACCTACCCAAAATAGTATCTGCTGTTTTGGGTAGTTTTCTGTAAGGTTTCCAGTTATTTTAAATATAATTTCATTCTTTCCTCATACTCAGGCTTTAATTTTAAAAGCTTCAGAATTTTTCTGTCATCAGGGTAGGTCGTCCGGTAGAATATAATTTTATCAGCAGAATATTTAAAATAAGGATGTTCTTTCAGCCATTCCTCAGGAGCTGTAACCAAAGTATACCTGGCAACTCCAGAATTGTCGAGCGGGCATGTAGAAATTAATTTTCCGACGATTTCCTTATCAATATTATAGGTATCAAGAATTTGTTGCTTATTGATAAATCCACCCAGCTTTTTTCTGAAACCCAGAATGGATGCCGCACTTTTTTCATCCAGCCCAAATTCTACAAGCTGTTTAAATGTAATTGTATTCAGATTGATTTTTGAAAAATCAGTTTCCTGTTTGGGCTCTGTCTTTTTTGTAGCAGTTGCAATAGATGGGATAATGTTAATATAAGGTTTTAACTCTTCAAATTTTTCAGCAGAAATCATAAAGCATTTTTGAAGGTCTTCCGGGCTTTTAAAGCTTCCTTTTAAGATTCTGTCCCGATAATTGACAATACTCTGAGCTTGTTTTTCCGAAAAGCCAAGCGATTGCCAGCCATTTGCATCCAGACTGTTGGGATCAAAAGAGTGATACTGAATTTTTTGTTGCTTTATATTGTAGTTTTTAGAGAAACTTTTATAATTCTCAGGCGTTTTTGCAGGAAGAAGCAAATAGGGTTCTAACTTTTTATAATTCTCTGTGGAAATAATAAAACAGTCTTTAAACTTCTCTTTGCTGATAAAGCTTCCGCCTAAATAATGTTTATATTTAAAATGGCTTGAGACTGTTTTTCGCTCAATCCCATAGCCATCCAGTCATCAACAGAAAGCTGATCAGGATTGAATTTTCTTGAAATTGTAAGCTGTCTTTTCTCAAAACTTTTAAAAGATAATGCAGAAGATGCTCTACCATTTTCCGGGAGAAGAATATATGATTCCAGGACTTTGAATTGATCGCTGGAGATCGCATAGCATTTTTTTAGCTGTTCCCTGGAGGTGAACTTTCCACCCACTACTTTTTTATAGTTCAGAATGGTTGAAATCTGCTTTTCAGTAAATCCGAGCTTCTGCCATTGATGCTCATCCAAAACATTAGGGTCAAATTCAGTTAAGTCAAGAGGAACCTTTGCTTCTGTAATGAATTTTACATCAGAAAAATCTCCCTTGTCTTTGCTTGTAAACTGCTGAAAAATCAATAGGGCAATGGGTAATAATCCCATCAATGCCAGTTTTTGGTAATAGCTTTTCTTCATCATATCGTAAACTTAATGATAAAAGAAAAGTGAAGCAATGCAAAAGATAGAAATGCATTATTTTAGAATATAAATTCTTTCTGATGATTTTTAAAATACACAAAAATACTTTTTATGATGAATGATTTTACATTATAACCCTTAGATTTTTAGACTATTAATCACAAAAAAAGCCTCCAAAGGAAGCTTTTTATTATGTATTTTGATTACATTATTCCGAATCTTTCTCTCCCAGAGAATCTTTAAGCTTTAAAAGCTCAGCTTTTACAAACTCCAGACGGTCAATAAGGGTTACAGTCTCAGAAATTTTACTGTTTGTTGTCAGTGCAACACGCGCACCGTCTAAAGTATATCCTTTTTCCTTTACCAGATGATAGATCATCTGAAGGTTCTTGATGTCTTCTGGAGTGAAGTAACGGTTCCCTTTTTTGTTCTTTTTAGGCTTGATAATAGGGAATTCCTGTTCCCAATAGCGTATTAATGAGGTGTTTACATCAAATGCTTTGGCTACTTCTCCTATTGAATAATACAGCTTATCAGGTAAATTTATCTTCATTGTATGAATCCTAAAAGCCAAAGATAAAAATTTTTTAAAGTTTAACCCAAATATGCGGGGTCAAATATTTGTTTAAATGTTCTGTAGCAACCGTTTCCTCTACTTTGAACGGCTGTATTTCAGTATATTTTCAACCTGATGATGCCTATTTCTTCATTCAGTACAGGCAGAACTTGCAGTTTGCTTTTATTTATAGTATTTTTATAATCAGCAATCATTTGTTTACTTAAAAAAATATAGGTGGTAAATTCGATCTCCGTACTTCATATTGATCTTTTCCAGCCGGGAACCCAAGCCTCGGATTTTTATTTCAACTCAATGAAAAACCATTTGGTGTTGGGTCATAAGCATATTGAAAAACCCCACCGCCATGATTTCTATGCAGCCGTCCTTTTTACGAGAGGAGAAGGCGTTCATGAAATTGATTTCCAGAAGTACGAAGTTTCCTCAGGAAGTCTGTTTTTTCTGTCACCGGGCCAGATCCATAGCTGGGAGCTTTCGGAAGACATAGATGGGTATATTTTCTTTTGTTCTCAGGAATATTATGAGATGCATTATGTTAATCAGAAGCTTAAAAATTTCCCTTTTTTCGGTTCTGTGGCATTTCCCAGGAAACTTCAGTTGCAGTCTGATGATCTGAAGAAATCCATTGTTCAGTTTGAAGAGCTGGGAAAAGAATACCATTCGCAGCATTTAATGAAAGAATCCTATATTCTCTCTGTAATGTCACAGATTTTTATTCATGCAGCCAGGCAGTTTTCAAAAGACTATCATCATTTGGCTTCACCGGCAAGCATTTCTTACTTTAAGCACTATCAGCATTTTGAAAACCTGTTGGAACAGCATTTCACTACCGAGAAATCCATGGCGTATTATGCATCTTTGCTGGAGATTTCACCCAAGCATTTAAACAGAATCGCCCAAACTACCGTTCAGAAAACGGCAACGGATGTGATTACAGAACGGGTGATTCTGGAAGCCAAAAGAATGCTGATGTACCTTGATGAAAGTCTTGGAGAAATTGCTTTTCGGTTAGGATATGAAGAATATTCCTATTTTGTGAGAGTATTCCGAAAAAATTCCGGAATGACTCCCACGCAATTTATAAAGAAATATAAGGCTTAATAATTATAGAGAAAGTTTAAAAGGACCTTCAAAAGTAGTGTCAAAGGAATCCAGCATTTCCCCTTTTTCATCAAAAACACCAATCACCATATTCTGTTTTGAAAATTTAATATCGTCTTCCGGAAAAGTGATGTTGATATTTCCTTTCAGAATTTCATCTCCTTTCAGGGTGATTTTGTCTGATCCGAAATAGGTAATTTCAGCATGTTCAGGAGTCAGTACTTTAATCGTAATGGTTTTTTTCTGATTGGTTTTATTAAGAAGGGTATAAATGAAGGTATTGGTTATTTTACCATTTTTAATAAAGAAGGTAGATCCTGCAGGTTTGATGAATTTTGCTTCCATTGAACCTCTGTCGTACATCAGGAATCCAAGAAATCCAATAAGCAACGTCAGGAAAAGCGTAGTGACTTTCATTCTTGCGGTAAATTTGAACTGTTCCTGATTTTCTATTTCAGCTTCTGTGGCATAGCGGATCAATCCCTTAGGCATTCCGACTTTTTCCATCACTTCGTCACAGGCATCAATACAGGCGGTACAGTTTACACACTCCAGCTGCTGGCCGTTTCTGATGTCGATACCTGTTGGACAAACCACCACACATTGATGGCAATCGATACAGTCGCCTTTTCCTGCTGTTTTTCTGTCTTCATTATTTCTCCATTTTGAACGGCTTTCTCCCCGTTTAAAATCATAATATACATTGATGGTCTGTTTGTCTATCAACACACCCTGAAGCCTTCCGTACGGACAAACCAGTGTACATACCTGCTCACGCAGCCAGGCGAAAGTAAAATAGAATGTTGCCGTAAAAGCCAGCATCCCCATAAACTGGAAAGGACTTTCTGCCGGACCCTGCATCATAATGTTCAACACTTCTTCATAGCCCACAATATACATGAACATAAAATGACTGATAAGTAATGAAGCCAAAAGGAACACCGACCATTTTGTCACTCTTTTCCGTATTTTTTCAGCATCCCATTCCTGTCTCTCCAGCTTCATCTGTTTATTTCGGTCTCCTTCAATCCAGTATTCAATTTTACGGAAAACCATTTCCATGAACAGGGTTTGCGGACATAGCCAGCCACAGAATATTCTTCCAAAGACCACGGTGAACAGCATAACAAAGATTACGGAAGTCACCGCTCCCAGGGCAAGAATAAAAAAATCCTGAAGGTAAAAAGGTTGTCCTACGATGAAAAACTTTCGGTCGATAACATTAATCAGCAGGAAAGGATTGTTATTGATCTTGATGAAAGGAAGCCCGAAAAATAAGGCCAGCAGTACATAACTCGTGTAATTTCTATAATTGGTATATTTTCCTTTGGGTTTCCGGGGAAACACCCATTTCCTGTTTCCGGTTTCATCCATTGTTCCTACTGAATTTCTGAAATCTTCATTTTCAATAGCTGAAGTTGTTATATTTCCGGGCTCTATGCTCATTGCTGTACTTGTATTATGCTTAAAAGATTGTCATATAATCTCTTAAAGATTGATTAATATCCCATTTGTTGAAACATTTTCATAAGAAAATGAATCCTCTTTTCGTTTATGCAAAGCTCTGAAATAAACTATTTTGTTACTAATATTATCTACTTGTAAAATAGGACTATTAGGACATTTTTAAAATAATCTCATACACAGTGACTAAACAGATTATATAAAGCATATGAAAAATAATTGATGGAAATGCTGTGATTTTATTAATGAATCAAAATGAGAAAATAAGCTTGGTGTTGTATGATTCCAATTCGTAAATTGTGAACTTTAAATAAGGAAATGAAAAATATATTTAAAACAGGGCTGATTGGTTTGGTTTTCGCATTAGTAAATTGCAAATCAGTAAATTACAAGAACATGTTTTATGATGGGGTACAGCCGGAAGTAGTTTCGGATCAATTTAGTTTTACTGAAGGGCCGTCTTCGGATAAAGAAGGAAATGTTTATTTCACGGATCAGCCGAATGATAAAATTTATTATTGGGACTGGAAATCGAATAAAGTGATTGAATTTTTAAATAAAACGGGAAGAGCAAACGGAACTCATTTCGATAAAGATGATAACCTGATTACCTGTTCAGACGACCAGGGAGAAATGTGGAAGATCTCGAAAGACAAAAAAGTACAGGTTCTATTCAGAGGGTTTGAAGGCAAAAGACTGAACGGACCTAATGATGTATGGAATGATTCTTTCGGAGGAATGTATTTCACGGATCCGCTGTATGAAAGAGATTACTGGACTAATTTTAAGAAAGAAATTCCTGATAAAAGCCTTTATTACAGAAATAAAAACGGGAAAATCACTAAACTGGATACCTTCACCCAGCCCAATGGAATTGTGGGAACTGAAAAGTTTAAAAAATTATACGTTTCGGATATTGACGCCGGTAAAACCTATGTATATGATATTTTAGGTGAAGGAAAATTATCTGAAAAAAGACTCTTTTGTGAAATGGGTTCAGACGGGATTACGGTAGATAAACACGGAAGTCTTTATTTAACGGGAAATGGAGTTCATGTTTTCAACCGCGGCGGGAAAAAGATTTATCAGATTCCGATTCCTGAAAAATGGACGTCTAATGTTGCTTTTGGCGGCGAAAATAATAATGTTTTATTTATTACCGCTTCAAAATCAGTATATATTTTACCGACCAAAGTAAAAGGAACAAAATAATTTATAAATTGTTTATCAGCATAAAAAAGTTCATTGCCATTTACGGTAATGAACTTTTTATTTATAATATGAGGTGAAATTCTTTAATAAGCGACTTCCATTTTTACTTTTTTTCCTTTCAGCTTTTCCGTGGACAATTTCTTCAGCAAAGCATTTACTTTTGCCCTTGCAACGGCAACATAAGAAGTCGTGTCTTTTACTTCAATCAAGCCAATATCTTCCTTTTGAAGTTCTCCTTTTTTGATTAAATATCCTACAATGTCTACTTTATTCACTTTGTCCTTTTTACCGGCACTGATATAAACCGTTTGGAAAGGTGTCTTTCCAGGTATTTTATCGAATCCGGCAACCGTTTCTTCAGGAGTATTGTTTTTAATAAACGGGAAATTCTCTTCCGCAGTCATGATTAAATATGCGAAACCTTTAGCATTCATTCTCGCTGTACGCCCGTTTCTATGAATGAAAGCATCCTCTTTGGAAGGCAGCTGATAGTGAACGATAGATTCCACTTCAGGAACATCCAGCCCCCTGGAAGCAAGATCTGTCGTTATTAAAATTCTGGCAGAATCATTTCGGAATTTCAGCAGGGCGCGCTCTCTTTCATCCTGTTCCATTCCGCCGTGGAAGGTTTCTCTGTCGATTCCTTTGTCAGCCAGAAGATCAGAAATACGGTCTACCGCTTCACGGTGATTACAGAAGATTAATGTTCTTTTGTTTCCGATTTTACATATTAAATTAAATAAAGTATCCAATTTCTCCTCCGAAATAGTCATTACTTTTCGCAGTTGAATATCGGGTTTTACTTCACTCAATTTTAAAAAGTCGATAATTTTTTCATTTTTTAATCCTGTAAACTTTGGAATATCATCCATAGCGGTGGCAGAAGTTAAAATTCTTTGGGAAAGACCTCTCAGAGAATTTGATATAAATTCCATATCCTCATGAAAACCTAATTCCAATGCCTTATCAAACTCATCCAATACCAAAGTCTTAATCGTAGAAGGATCAAAATTGTTATTTCTCAAGTGGTAGACGATTCTTCCCGGAGTTCCGATTAAAACAGCCGGAGCTTCAATTAGATTATTGACTTCAATTTTTTTATCATGGCCGCCATAGCAGACAGAAACCTTAAAATCGGTCCCCATTGATTTGAATACCTGTTCAATCTGAAGTGCCAGTTCTCTTGCCGGAACTAGAATCAATGCCTGAGTTCCTGAAACATCTTTTTTAAGATTCCGAAGGACCGGAAATAAAAAAGCGAGTGTTTTTCCTGAGCCCGTAGGAGAGAGCAAAACAACATCAGTATTATTTTCAGAGGTTTTATACGTAGATTTCTGCATCTGATTCATATCCTGAATCTGCAGTTTTTGATAAATTGATTCTAATTCCATGCTGCAAAGTTAAAATAAAGGAACGGTTTGCGAATGGGAAATGTAAAATAAAAAGCAATAAACAGGCAGAAATTACCTGCCGATTCTATTCAGCATTTCTTTTCCACGCGTCAAAGTAACAGTATAAGCCTGGTCGGGATTGTGTATTGCTTTTTCATACAATTTTCTTGCTGTGTCCCTGTTTCCCTGGATAAGATTTGTAAAGCCGGATATTTCATACATGAAATTTTGAAGCTTGGGATCTGAAGAATCTTTAGCAGATAAATACTGCAACAGTTTTTGCGCCGCATCTATTTTAGGATCTTTGTACTGCAGTACCTCATAGCCTTCCGGAACACTGAACCAATAGCCCCACATTCCACCGTTGGTATGGGCATTCCATGAGTATTTAATAAGCTGTAAGGCGACTTCCAGCAAAGCTGGGTCAAGGTTTTTGTTGGTGGCTGATGTTTTTTCGCTTTCTGCAATATAATGATCAACAGTTGGATCTAATCCTTTGTCTGTTATTTCCTGAAAAATAGATTCTTTAAGATAGAGCGCGTGATTTTTTGAATAGTTTTCATAGGCAAAATTGGAAGAGAAATGATCTGCAAGATTCTCTACTCGATAGCCCTTTTTTAGTTCAGCTTTTACATCTATGGTATATGCTGTATTGAAATTGTGAAAAAGATAAACATAGATGATTCCTTTTTTCAAATCACAAATAGTGGAGTAAAGGGTGTTGAGTTCCCCTTCCTGATGTGTTTTATCCAGAATCGTTTTTAAAAATTCCGCACCGTTCTGCTTTGAACCTGCAAGCATTTCGTTGGCTAGATCCGGTCTTCTGCAGGATAATTTTCCATTCAGCATGTTGCAGTTGGCATTTACCTGAAATTCACCTTTCTTTTCAATAATCTCTTTCGGATTTACTATAATAGAATTCCCTTCTTTGTCTGCGATTAAAATCTTGGCCTGGGCATAAAAGTTATATTTCTTAAGATACACCATCGCTTCTTTCACATTTTTACATTTTCCTAATATTTCCCACATTAGAAATCCTTTATAAAGATTCGGGGCTGCTAATTTACTTAGGTCATAATTGGCAGCGGCGAAATCAAAAAATAATCCGTGTTCATTCATCGCTGATGCGACCTGCATATCCGGTCCCCCGAAACATACGGATCCGTAACGGTCTTTTGTAGCAGGATTATACCATATTCTGGTAAAAGGAGTGATGTCATCTTCATTAGCTGCGGCGAAAGTTTCTCCTCCTCTGGAACAGGAAAAGATCGTACAGGCTTTCATTGTATGGCTGCTATAAAGCAGGATGCAGGTTAATAATAGAAGAAAATGTTTGTGCATGATTATATTGTTTTATGTAGGGTTTGATTAGAATATAGACAGGTTGTTAAAGCGTGCTTACAATAAAATATTGATTTATACAGCAATAGTGAAGAAAATGCGCTGGGCTACGGAGGAATATTTTTGTTGATTATTAATGATACAGAGAAGAAAAATCTGTTGTTCATTGTAAATAAATTTCATATCTTTGCACCACTTTTTGTGGGTAAGGTTTGAAAAGGTAAAATATTATAAATTAATTACTTCCGTATTTTTTAAATCCACATTTATTCAGACCATTAAAAAAGAAGGAATACAAATTTTATTAGAAAATGTCAAAAGAGACAAATTCAGCAGAGGTTATTTTAAACCAAAACGTAGCACCAGAACAATTTGATTGGGATTCTTTCGAATCAGGTCTTGATGCAGACGCAAGAAAAGAAAAAAGCGATTTAGAGGAAATCTATAACGGATCTTTAAGCAGTTTAAATGATAACGACGTTATCACTGGTAAAGTAGTAAGATTAACTGATAAAGAAGCTATCGTTGACATCGACTTCAAATCAGAAGGTGTTATTTCTCTTAACGAATTCCGTTACAACCCAGGCCTAAAAGTAGGTGACGAGGTTGAAGTAATGGTAGACAGAAGAGAAGATAAAACAGGACAGTTACAGTTATCTCACAGAAAAGCTAGAACGCTTAAAGCTTGGGATAGAGTAAACGAACTTCACGAAACTGGAGAAATCGTTAACGGTTTTGTTAAGTCTAGAACTAAAGGAGGTATGATCGTTGACGTTCACGGAATCGAAGCATTCTTACCAGGTTCTCAAATTGATGTTAAGCCAATTAAAGATTACGATCAGTTCGTAGGGAAAACTATGGAGTTCAAAGTTGTGAAAATCAACCCTGAGTTCAAAAACGTAGTAGTATCTCACAAAGCATTGATCGAAGCAGATATCGAAGGTCAGAAAAAAGAAATCATCGCTCAACTTGAAAAAGGTCAGGTTCTTGAAGGTACTGTTAAGAATATTACTTCTTACGGTGTATTCATCGACTTAGGAGGTGTAGACGGATTGATTCACATTACAGATCTATCTTGGTCTAGAGTGAACCACCCATCTGAAATCTTAGAAGACGGACAAACTGTGAAAGTGGTTATCCTTGACTTTGATGATGAGAAAACTAGAATCCAGTTAGGTATGAAGCAATTAGAAGCTCATCCTTGGGATGCTCTTTCTGCTGACTTGAAAGTTGGAGATAAAGTAAAAGGAAAAGTAGTAGTTCTTGCTGACTATGGTGCATTCGTAGAAATCGCTCCAGGTGTAGAAGGATTGATCCACGTTTCTGAAATGTCTTGGTCTACTCACTTAAGATCTGCAGGAGATTTCGTTAAAGTAGGTGATGAAGTAGAAGCTGAAGTACTTACTTTAGATAGAGAAGACAGAAAAATCTCTTTAGGTATGAAACAATTATCTAAAGATCCATGGGAAAATATCGAAGCTAAATACCCAGTTGCATCTAAGCATGTAGGAACGGTAAGAAACTTCACTAACTTTGGTGTATTTGTAGAATTAGAAGAAGGTATCGACGGATTAATCTACATCTCTGATCTTTCTTGGACTAAGAAAATCAAGCACCCATCTGAGTTCTGTGCAGTAGGTGATAAATTAGACGTTGTAGTGTTGGAATTAGACATCCAGGCTAGAAGATTATCTCTAGGTCACAAACAATTGACTGAGAACCCATGGGATAAATTCGAAACTAAATATGCTGAAGGAACTATCCACGCTGGTAAAGCTGTAGAAGTTCATGATAAAGGAGCTTCTGTACAATTCGAAGATGCTGAAGTT
>Ga0153980_1001300_pt1 | contig 10560 bp, 9 predicted proteins | sample TSGA064MetaG_FD_104722 | JGI IMG/M metagenome (GOLD analysis project Ga0153980, IMG submission 104722) | Attine ant fungus gardens microbial communities from Georgia, USA - TSGA064 MetaG | ecosystem: Host-associated > Fungi > Mycelium > Unclassified | place: USA: Georgia, Magnolia Springs State... | reverse complement strand
ATAGAGATAACCTAACCATCTTAGGGCAGTCCTTTGTTCTATTCAAGGACAGATGATAATCTATAGATAAAGATCAGTGTCATGTACAAACATTGAGGACCTTGTATCTCCATGGGATCTTATCGCCTTGGGTTCTATTTATAGCCGAAAGAAGCGCATTGAAGAGAGCTTCACGATGATCATTGAAGCAAACAATTACATTAAGCGGTTCCTGAGATATTGGCAATTTAGTGTCTGGTGACTTGGTGATCACAGACTGATCTGCTGATAACTCGATGAATACTGATCACTTTGAGACGTTTTTGGTACTGTTAGAAAGATCTTCTTAAGGGCTTTTGGTAGCCATTTAGATCGTCGAAATCGGTCAAGTATTCCTGGAGTTATAGTCCAAATGAAGTTTGTGACAATAAGCATCTGAGAAACATAGATTTTTCCAAACTAGCTACTAGAGTACCAGAGATTTGTAAAGCTCTTCTAGAGCTCAATATCACTATTCCATAGACATAATATAATTGAAATGGTATTCGGTGTAATATAATAGTATTAAGAGGCTAAATTTGAGCATTTTTTCCTTTTATCCCTTTAAAAACATACTCAAGAACCATAATTAATTACTTAAATTAGATATGTCAACTTTCAACAACTTTACCACTACTGTTTCCTTTTCTGATTTCAGTGCTGAGAATTGGGATATACTAGTGAAGAATAGTATAAGTGCTGAGCACATGTCTTAGAATAAAACTAAAATACAGATGCTGCAAAATGTGCATTAAGGAACCTCTCTTCTTCTCAAGAGCTATATTGATCAGGTGCTCAATGGAGTAATCAATCATTATAATAGTACCTTAACCACTGCTTACAATAAAATTGCAACTTTGGAGGCAGAAGTTGTCTGTCTTTGGGAAGAGCTAACAAAGCTCCCTGGAGGAAACATTGCCTCCAAAACCAGGGTGCCAGAGCTACTAACATTTGCAGGCTCTGAAAATAAGATGCATCTGTATGATTGGTTGAGCCAGATTGCTCTCTATTGTTTGGCATCTGGTATTATATTGGATAATCAAAAAATCATATATGCCCTCATCTATTTACATACTCCTGCCAGCACATATATAAAATTGTATTATGACAAGGTTTAGATAGGATTGAGTGTTGGTTCTTAGGGCAACTTTGCCCAAGAACTCAAAAATATTTATGGACAATGAGATGACAAGAAGGGAGCAAAGAAGGAATTAACAGTGCTCTAGGTCAATAAGGACCTAGCAAGAAAGAACTTTGTCAAGTACACAGAACAATACAGGATGTTAGCAAGAATTGTTAACTATAGTAACAAAGTTCACATTGACAAAATGAAGGAGGTTATTTCTAATAAGCTGTGAAATGCACTCATCATCTATAAAATTACAAATCAGTCTCCAAAAACATAGAATAACTATCTTAAATTGTTGATACAAGCATATAAGGCCTTATATCCAGACAAGACCCAGGGCACAATATTCAGTCTAGGAACAATTGAAGAGAAGAGTGGAGGAAAGAAGGATCTAGATGCAATAGAAATAGATGAGATTCAGAGAAAGAAAAGGAAAAGCTCACAATACTGTCAGATATATACTGGAAAAGGCTTTAAGAATAAATCAAAGATGCACAATATAGTAGACTGTTATGACAAGTCTGGTAATGAGGACAAGCACTCTCATAAGATCTCTTCCCAGAAACCATCTCTACTGGGTCCAAGCAAGAACAAAAATCAGTCGTTTAGAGCACAGCTAATGAAAATATTGGAGGAAAACAGTAATAACCTAGATTTCTCTCTTGAGGACGTCAAAATTAATAGCATGTCAATTGAGGAAATCTCTGATCCTATTCCTCCAAGTGGGAAGGGAAAGGGGATGTCCAAATTGGATTTTTCCTTGGGACTGTAAAGTATAATGTCTGTGATCTACAGTCAAAGGAAAGTGCACCTTCTATTAGCTCGTCAAAGTTGGAAGTAGTACTGGAATCTTGTAATAATACAGTGTACAACAAGACTATCTCCTTTTAAATTCCAGTTATACTTTGGGTGTTATCAATAAATAGTGAATTTTCTTAGTGATCACCCTAGGTGGATGTTCAAGAAGAACTCGATGGAGTTCTTCGTTGGATTGGACTAAGTGTTCAAATGCACGGGAGACTTTTTCCTGCTTGGGGCTCCCATAACATGGCCCTCTCTTCAAGTTTTCTCATCCCAAGGAATTTTTCCATTGATCCCAGTTTTTGTCCTATCTTCTCTTCCTTTCCCTTTCATATCTTTTTCTTCCCCAACCACACAGTAGTTTTGCCATGAATTTCCTAGGTAATTCACGACTGAACTCCTTTTCTTCTTTCTCTTGCTCCTGTTGTCTTAGTTCTTTGACTTCTTCTCTATACTTTCTCTTGAATTCTTTTACCAATTCCTTTGTATTTTCCAAGTTCTCTCTATTTTCCCAGGTGTCTTCTTCCACCATGTAGCCTTTCCATCTCACCAGGAACTTTTCCTTCCCTCTAATCATTCTTTTGTTTAAAATTTTCTCTACTTCAAACTCCTCTTCTCCCTCAGTAATGACCGGTTTTGGTGGTATCTTCTTCTGTTCCTCCACCTGTGGTTTATAGAGTCGTACTCTACTTACGTTAACTACAGGGTATATTTTAATAGATTTAGATAATTCTAACTCTATTGTGTTACTCGAGACGATTCCTTTTACTTTGTAGAGGTCTACAAAGCATTCAGTCAGTTTCTCCGATCTCCTTCCTTTTATTTGCCACTTTAAATCCTTTGTGCTTAGCAATACTAAGTCTCCTACTCTGTATTCTTCCTTCTCCCTTCTCTTTCTATTTGCAAATTTCTTCATTTCCTCCTGCGCTTTCCCCAATGCTGCTTTTGCTTTCTTCTGGATTTTCCTCATTCTCTCTATAAATTTTTCCACCACTTTATACTTCCCCTCCCTTTTTCCCTCAAATCCCATCTTTGGGTCTTGACTATAATTTGCTTTGAATAGTGATGTTTTTGTTGCTGTATGGACCTTGTTATTATATGTGAACTCCGCTGTTCCCAACCAATCTGGCCACTGCTCTTGCCTATGATCAATAAAGACTCTTAGGTACTGTTCTAGCTCCTGGTTTATTCTCTCTATTTGCCCATCTGTTTGAGGGTGATAGACCATCGAGAGTTTTGTCTGGATTCCCAGCAAGTTATTCAGCTCCTTCATTATTCCCACCACAAACTGCACTCCCCTGTCTGATATGATGCTTTCTGGAAGCCCATGCAACTTCCATACGTGGTCCCAAAACAGCTTTGCAAGTCCCTCTGCCGATGTTTTCTCTGTTGTTGCTATAAAATGTGCCATTTTACTAAAATAATCGCACACTACTAGGATTGCATTGTATCCCTGGGCTAAGGGCAGTTTGGTGATAAAATCTGCCAATATATGACTCCATGGTTTTTCCGGGATTGTATTGGGCATTAGTTTTCCTGCTGGTGCCTCACTTCAGTTCTTGTACCTTTGACAAGTATCGCATCCCTCTACATACCTTCCTATCTCTTTCGTTATTCCTAGCCACCAGTAATTTCTGCCAATCAACTCTGTTGTTTTCCATCTCCCTCCATGCCCTCCTACCGGGGTGTCATGGTGCAATTGTATTATTTCCCTTCTGAGGTCCTTTTCTGGTACATATATCTTTTCTTTCTTCATTACTATTCCATCCTCTACTTTCCATTCTTCATCTCTCAGTGTCTTGACTCCTGCCTTTTTCAGCTCCTCTACTGCTTTTATGATTTTCTCATCCCCTTCCTGCGCCTTCCTGATTCTTTCTTTTAGATCTTCCTCCTGCATCAACGTTTCCATTCCTCTAATCCATTCTGGTTTTATTAGTGTCTGGTCTTTGTTATCTTTTTCCATCCCCTTCTGCCAGTCTGGCCTTCTGCTCAGTCCATCCGCCTTTCCCATGCTCTTTCCTGGGACATGTTTTAATGTAAAATTAAACTGTGATAGGTATAGGGCCTATCTTGCTTGTCTACAGTTTAATTTTTGACTCATCATAAAATACTGGAGGTTTTTGTGGTCTGTCCAGATTTTGAATTTGAGTTTTGCTTCTTCCAAGTAATGCCTCCATGCTTCTAGGCATCTTATAACTGCCAGCATTTCTTTATCATGAATTTTGTAGTTTTGCTCCGTGGCATTTAACGACTTAGAGATGAAGGCTATAGGTCTCCACTTTCCATCTTTGCACTTTGTCGACAGTACTCTCCCTGTTGCATAGTCTGAAGCATCAGCTTCTACTCTCATCTCCCTATTAATATCCGGGATAGCTAGAATGGGTTCTGTGGTGAATACTGTCTTGAGTTTCTCGAATGCTTCCTCCTGCTCCCTCTTCCACTTCCACTTTTGTTCTTTCCTGACTAGCATGTGTAGCGGTGCTGCTATCCTAGCAAAGTTCTCTATGAACCTTCTATAGTAATTAGCAAGGCCTAGGAATTTTTGCACTTCCTTAACGTTCCTAGGTGCTGGCCAGCTTAGAACTCCTTTTACCTTCTTCTTCTGCATTTCTACTCCTTTTGGACTGATCACTACTCCCAGAAATTCTACCTCTCTTACTTTCCATTTGTATTTCTCTGGCTTTACAAACAGGTCGTTCTCCTCCAATCTCTTTAACACTTCTTCTACCAGTTTGTCGTGGCCCTCCTCTGTGTCTGTGGCTACTAGGATGTTGTTGATGAAGGTTGCTATGTCCCCTTTGTTTATGAGGTCCCGGAACAGGTTGTTCATCATTGCTTGGAAGATGGCGGGGGAGTTCGTTAACCCAAAATACATAACTATGGATTTATATGCTCCAATATGTGTTGTGAATGCTACCTTCCATTTGTCCCCTTCCTTAATCCTGACATTATTATATTCCCATCTTAAGTTCAACTTCGTAAACACCTTCCTTTTTCCTACTTCATCCAATATGTCTGCGATAAGGGGTAAAGGGCATCCATTTTTTACTGTCCACTGGTTTAGATGTTGATAATCCTATACTATCCTCTGTGTGCCATCCTTTTTTGCCACAAAGTGTACTGGCAATGTTTAGGGTGACTTGGAGGGTTGGATATATTCTTTTCTCAGTTGGTCTTCTATAAATTTTTGTACTTCCTCTTTTTTTTCTCTCAATAGTGAGTATACCTTCCCTTTTCTTGGCGTAAACCTTTCTTTCAACTCTATGGCATGGTCCTAGGTCTTTCACACTGGCATTCTTTCCAACTTATTTTTTCCAAATACTTTCTTCCACTTCCAGAATCTTCTAGGCACTAGTCTTCTCAGTACTTTTTTGTTCTCATCATTTTCTGTCTTCCTCACTTGCTTCTTTTTTTCCTCTTGTTTTCTTTTTCCACATATAGGTGGGCAATGTGTCATCTTCACCTCTCCTTTTTCCCAATCTATTTCTGGATTGTGGGCTGCTAGCTATAGTATCCCCAGTATCAACTCTGTCTTTCCCAAGTTGCATATGTCCATTCTTGCTCTTTTCATATGCCCCTTGAAGAACATATTGCACTCAACCTGGTGTATTATAGCTCCTCCCGCATTTATTGTTCCATTCACATTTCTAACTAAGAGGGGTTTTTTTAGCTTCTCTATTTTAAACCCCTTTTCTTTTGCAAAGGTTGTGTCTATGAATAGACCTATTGTACCGCTATCCAACAATGCCTTTACTACTACTCCTTCATGACTCTCCAACTTTTCTAACCCTACTTTCAACCAGACTTTCCTCAATGGCCATAGTATGCGCCATATATCTCTTACTCTCTCAGTTGTATTGGTGGAATTCAATTTATTGCCTAGTTTTTCCAGGTACAATACACTGTATAGATTATTGGAGGCCAGCCAAGAGCTCACTGTTCTCCATTTCCTTTTGTCAACTTCTATGGCATTTCTACTACTCTTCCTTTATGCCTTTCCCAACAATTTTTGGCCATGTGGCCCTACTTCCCACACACATAGCATGTCCTGTCTCCTCTCCTACTTCCATCTATATCCATTATATTTGGGTCTTTTCTTGGACCCGTTTGACCTCCTCCTCTATCAAGTGTACTTCCTTTTCCTCTTCTTCTGTATTCTCCTTCCATTCTCCATGTTATTTGTCCCCCTTTTCCCCCATATGATCCTCCTCCTCTTAGCTGTGCATTTCCCCCTGGGCACGCTGCATTTCTCTCCAGTACTCTCTCTTCTGCCCTGCTTTGTCTCTGGTTTCTGTCCAGTCTCACTGCCCTTTCTTGCCATTCTCCAATGGTGGTTGGCAGTTTCTCTACTTCAGCTAACTTCCTTCTGATGGCCCTGTTTAGTCCTCGTTTAAATTCTTTGATGGGGGGTCTTCCCTCATAGCCGCTCCCCCTGGTGACTTTTTTGAATTCCTGCACATACTCGTTGCAGGTTTTCCCTCCTTGCTCAATTGTTCTCAGTTGTTCTATCTTCTTCTCCTCTTCTGATGTCTCCCCAAAGTTGTTCCTTATTTTTGTAAACAGTTGCTCCACTAATTCCACCTCTGACTCTCTCTTGGCCAGCTCATCCAACAAGTTATCCTTCTATGCCTCTGCTATTCCTTTCTGTACATATGACAATACCTAGGCCACCTGGGTTGCTGCTGCTTCTTCTGTCATCTTCATCCTAATGTATAGGCAAGCTGCGTTAATGAATGCGCTTACCTCTTCCATCCTTCTACTAAAAACTTGAGGTCTTGCAACCTCTACTCTGCTCCCTTGTTGCTAAAGGAGCATGGTATTGACCTGCTGCTGCAGGGTTGCAATTATGGCAAGAAGTTGCTCTTCTCTAGTTTAGAGAGGAGTGGGTACTGAAGAGTGTTCCCTCTGTTGCTGTTGTTGTTGGTAAGACATTGGTGATGGCGATGGTGATGGTGATGTTAATGTTTTCTCGTAGGAGGATGAACAGTCTTCTTCATCTGTACTTATGACTGACTACTGACTAGGAAGGGTGAAACAATATTATCCCTAAGAAGGGAATCTCTAAGCTAGATGGGCCTTTAAGAGGTTCCTGTCATTCCCCTGCATAGACCAATCATAATGGATTGGTAGCACGGAGCTGATAGTGAAGAGCTAATTACGAGCCCACTTGATATAGAGGTTAGGTCTCGGGCAGGGATACAAGCTTTGTCCAGGCCATCTACCCACTGTTCCTAACTGACAGTAAAGTCCCCTTTACAGCTAAGGCCTACTATCCAAGAGGCTTGAGAGCGCTGTGCTCCCTAGCGAAAGAGAGTGTAGAATAAGTATGGTAGGGAAAATCACTCGTAGAGCCGGTATGAAGCCAACTGCGCCTTTAAGTGATTTTGAGCAGGGTTCAAGGTGAACAGTGCTCAGATGTGGTATCGAGTTCTTATGTTATCAATGAACAGTGAATATCCTTAGTGATCACCCTAGGTGGATATTCAAGAAGAACTCCATTGAGTTCTTTATTGGATTGGACTACTACTTATACTACTTTTACAGTGGCTGTACTGTTACTAGTCCATGATCACATGTTCCTCCAGAATATTCTACAACCCTGTAACCTTATCATGTAACTTGGCTTCCTAAGTTCCTCTGCTATTTATATCTCAACCCCATTGTATGCTTTGAGGTTTTTGGACTAAGTATTCAAATGCATGGGAGACTTTTTCCTGCTCGGGGCTCCCATAACATTGGGTATATAGAAAGAAAGTACAGACCAAGGCTTTAGTTAATTCAGAAGCCACCATGAACTTTGTCGATAGAATTGTTATAGAAAATAATAATCTGGTAACTTATAAACTGGCAAATCCATATTATGTAATCAATGTGAATGGCACTTCCAACAAGATAGAACAGATAACTGAGTATATCTGAGCTTATATAGAAATTGGATCATACAAGACAACCCAATATCTCTTTGTTACTAACTTAGGGAATAAGGAGATAATAATTGGGTATTTGTACTTGTATAAGCATAATCCAAATATTGATTGGCAAAAAGATTAATGGGAATTCACCAGGTACCTAGATACATGCACTAGTAAAGTCCATAAAATATGAGATATAGAAGTAAAAGCTAATGAACTTTACCTTGAACTGGATATTAGTGGATCTCCCTTATTGGATGGCATAGGAGATAAGGACTCCAATAACCATATTCTTAGCTGGGCAGACATAACTGATCCAGGTAGTCATCAACAAGCAATAACGATTGCAGTTATATTCAACAATCAAGACTAATATAGGGACTCAGATTGCAAGAACACAAAGACCTAGAAGGCTCATGTGCCAGAGTGGCTACACAAGTATAGGAATGTGTTTTCAAAGAATAAGTCAGAGAGAATACCAATATAGAAACTATATAACCATACAATTAACTTTATAGAAGACACAACACTTCCTAAACTAGCTAAGGTCTATCTACTCTCTCTAGTAGAAAGAAACTCTCTTGACACGTAGATCGATGAGAAACTCAAAAAAGGTTATATTCAACTATCTACTAGTCCAATAACAGCTCCATTTTTCTTTGTAAAGAAACATGATAGAAGTTTACAACCTGTTATAGACTACAGAGCCCTTAATGGAATTACTATCAAAAATTGCTATCCAATCTCTAGAATAGCTGACTTGATTGAATCACTTAGCAAAACCTTAATCTTTACCAAAATTGACTTGAGATAGGGTACAACAATGTTTGTATCAAAGAAAAGAATAAATGGAAGATAGTATTTATTACAAGATGAGGCCTTTTTGAGGCAACTATTATGTATTTTGGTTTTTCTAATGTACCAGTAACCTTCCAAAGCATAATGAATAATATATTAGGAGACTTGATTCACATATGACTAGTAATAATATATTTAGATAATATTCTAATATTTGGGACATGTTTGAAGGAGCACAGGCAATTGGTCAAGGAAGTGCTGAAAAGACTCCAATTTAATAACCTTTATACTAAAGCAGAAAAGTATTTCTTTGAGCAAAGTAGTATCAAGTATTTAAGTATAATTATTTTGGAAAATAAAGTACAAATGGATGAGAAAAAAATTTCAGGAGTTCTAGAGTGGTTAGTACCAACTAAAGTCAAACAAGTACAACCATTTTTAGGCTTTGCAAATTTCTATTGTAGGTTTATTGAAAACTTTGCCAAGATATCAAAACCACTCTCTGACTTGACCAAGAAGAATATTACCTGGACTTGGGGTGTAGAGCAACAAAATGCTTTTGAGACACTAAAAAAGACCTTTACCATAGCTCCAGTCCTAAGAATACCAAATGACAAAGATCCCTTTAAGTTATCCACTAATGCTAGCAACTTTGCAATAGAAGCTGTCTTATTACAAAAGAACATGCAAACCAATCTGTGGTACCCAGTAGCTTTCTTCTCCAAGTCATTAGATATTCACAAAAGGAACTATGAAATCTATGACAAGGAACTACTTGCAGTAATTTAGGGACTAGAGGAATATAGATACTATTTGGAGGGATATCCATATAAAGTTAAGATCTGGTCAGATTATCAGAATCTTATATTTTTTAGGACAGCTCAAAAGCTAACTAGGAGACAAGCAAGATGGACACTTTTATAACTCGTTTTGACTTTGTACTCTATCATAAACTGGAAAAGACAATGCAGGCAAAAGACCTCTTGTCCAGATGAGTAGACCATGAGATGAGGACAGACCTCGACAATATGAACTAGATGTTGTTAAAATCTAAGTTCTTTGCTATTAATGCACTAGAGGCTACTCATGAGATGCCAATAAATGATGAGATAATTCTAAAAAAGATCAAAGCAGTACTCTTATTGGACAAAGTCACCAAAGACTATAAAACATTACTCAAGTCTAGTCCAAGAGAATTTGGGAAATCCTTGCAAGACTGGAACTATAAGAATAGACTACTCCTGTACAGAGAGAAGGTTTATATTCTCCATAGTATAGAAGACACCTTGCAATAGCAGATCATTAAGATGTACTATGATTTGCCATCTGCTAGACACCCAGATTAGTGGAAGACCTATAAGTTGGTCTCCAGAAATTACTGGTGGCCTGGGATGACAACATTTGTTAAGAAATATATTATGGGTTGTGATATGTATCAGCAGATGAAAAATCATACATAGCAACCTTTTGGACCACTTGTGCCTAACAAGGTACCTAATAGACCTTGGAAAATAATCTCAATGGACTTAATTATACAATTACTAGAGTCAAATAGTTACAACACTATTTATGTTATTGTCAACAGACTCACCAAAAGGGCTCATTTTATTCCTATTAACAATTGGTTTTTATTCAAAGATATGGCGTAGTTACTATATAACAAGGTCTATCCATTGTATAGACTACCACTACAAATAATTTTGAATAGAGGAGTACAATACTCAGCTGAGCTATTCCAAGAATGGTACAAGATTTTAGAAATAGAATCTACAATGTCGACAGCATATCATCCACAAACAGATAGACAAATAGAATGAGTAAACCAGATGTTAGAACAATATCTTCAGTGCTATGTGGATTATAATCTCAGTAATTGGTTGGATCTACTCTCCAGTACAGAGT
>Ga0153980_1001295_pt1 | contig 10570 bp, 11 predicted proteins | sample TSGA064MetaG_FD_104722 | JGI IMG/M metagenome (GOLD analysis project Ga0153980, IMG submission 104722) | Attine ant fungus gardens microbial communities from Georgia, USA - TSGA064 MetaG | ecosystem: Host-associated > Fungi > Mycelium > Unclassified | place: USA: Georgia, Magnolia Springs State... | reverse complement strand
GAAAGAGAGAATTGCATCATATTTAAAGATAACGGTTAATCCCAAGAAAGCTCCCATACACATCAGGTCCACCACCCTTTCCAGGATAATCGTTCCGAAAGATTTGTCCACCGGTACTTTTTCCACTCCATACAAAGCTGTTGCTCTTGCCACTTCGCCGCTTCGCGGAATGGTAAGATTCATCAAATAGCCAAATGAAATTGACCAGAGTGCATTGGAACTGGAAATGCGGTGACCCATCGGTTCCAGCATCAGATTCCAGCGTATTGCTCTGAACCAATAAGCGAGAATCCCAAATACTGAAGCAAACAAAACCCAAAGATAATTGGCTTTTGCCAATGATTTCTGGATTACCTTAAAATCAAGACCTCTTAAAGCAAGCCATAAAAAAAAGCCTGCAAAAGCAAGCGATATTACTATTGTTAGTATTGATTGTAAAGGATTCGTTGATTTTTTCTCCATGTATTAGGTAAGAAGGTTTGTTTTTTCATCCGGAAAAACGATTTTCGGCTGGAAAACCTGAGCTTCTTCGGGAGTCATCTGTGCATAGGCAATGATGATGATGATGTCGTCTCTCTGAACTTTCCTGGCTGCAGGACCGTTCAGGCAAACTTCTCCTGACTTTCTCTTTCCTTTAATAACGTAGGTATCAAAACGCTCACCGTTATTCACATTCACAATATAGACCCTTTCTCCGACTACCAGACCGGCTGCCTCTATAAGGTCTTCATCTATCGTTATACTCCCAATGTAATTAAGGTCTGAGGCCGTAACCCTTACCCTATGGATCTTAGACTTGAAAACTTCTATTAACATGGTGCAAATTTATTAATAAAAATTAATAAAACGGGCTTTTAAAATGATTTTAAACTAACAGAAACCCAGTACTTTAATTTTATTAAAAGTAAAAAAAATTAATTCTGGTTATAAAATCAGTAAGTATATCATTAAAAACATTAATACTTTGTACATAATTCAGGATTTAATAAATACAGAAAATAATATTCATTTTTTGCTAAAGTCAATACACATAAGCATTTGGCATGATTTTAGTAACGCCTAACGTAGGTTTTACGTGAAAAATCAAATTATCATATTTTAACCAATTTCACTCAAAATCAAAAAAATTATACAAGTTTTAATAAAAAAATTGCACAATTACAAAATATTATTATATTTGCTATAATTACGAACTAACTTAATATTAAAAATTATGAACAAGTCTGAATTAATCGACGCAATCGCAAAAGACGCAGGAATCACTAAAGTTGCAGCTAAGTCTGCTTTAGAATCCTTTATTTCTAATGTAACTTCTACTTTAAAGAAAAAAGACGGAAAAGTTTCTTTAGTAGGATTCGGTACTTTCTCAGTAGCTGAGAGAGCAGCTAGACAAGGAATCAATCCTGCAACTAAGAAACCAATTAAAATTGCTGCTAAAAAAGTTGCTAAATTCAAAGCTGGCGCTGATCTATCTAACGCAGTTTCTGGAGTGAAGAAAAAATAATCATTCAGATTAAAAAATGCAAACCTCATCCATGGATGAGGTTTTTTTATGTGTAAATCTTAGTAGAGGAATATGATTGGGGAATATGATTAAGGTGCTAACCTGGAAATTTTCCAATCCAGACTGTCTACCAGTTCATAGATAATTCTATCGTGTAATCTATTGGGTCTGCCCTGCCAGAATTCAATTTCATAGGGTTTTGCTATATATCCGCCCCAGTTTTCAGGTCTTGGAACCTCGCTGTTCTCGTATTTCTGTTCGAGCTCTTTTAATTTCACCTCCAAAAATTCTTTATTGGGAATCACCTGACTTTGAGGAGAAACTGCCGCTCCTAGCTGGCTTCCCTTCGGTCTTGAATGAAAATAGCCATCACTAAGGTTTTCCGCAATCTTCTCTATATCTGCTTTGATAATGATCTGCCTTTCAAGACTAGGCCAGAAAAAATGGAGACATGCTTTATGGCTTTTTTCTATGGCTTTTCCTTTTCTGCTGTCATAATTCGTATAAAAGATAAATCCTTCATGTGTATAAGCTTTGAGTAAAACCATTCTTGTTCTCGGACAGCCATCTTCCTCTACCGTAGAAACTGCCATTGCATTGGATTCGGAAATAGCAGGATTTTCGCTGGCTTCCATAAACCAATCCCTGAACTGCTCTATCGGATTCTGTTTTATCTCACTTTCAATAAGTTGGGATTTCTCGTACACTTTTCTGTGGTCGTGCAGGTTTTCCATAAATATTTTTTATTAAATTTGAGTATGAATTACTCATACAAAGGTAAAATATTAATTTCCACACCTGACATTTCCGGTGATATTTTTTCCCGATCGGTCGTATTGATCGTTGAGCATAATGAAGCGGGTGCATTTGGTTTGATTTTAAACAAGAAAAACAGCCAGATGAGCGGTAAGTTCAAAAATTTTTTTGACTTCAAAATAGAGGTATATGACGGCGGGCCGGTAGAAAATGAAAAAGTGTTTTTTATTGCCAAAGGAAAGAAAGTAACTGAATTGTATACGGACATCAGCGACGATTTTTACGTAACGGAAGATATAGAAAATATCATCAGTGCAGTGCTGAGCGGTGAACTGGATATCCAGAATGTGAAAATATTTTCAGGTTATTCCGGGTGGTCTTCTCTTCAGCTGGAGAATGAGGTTCAGCGGAAAATGTGGACGGTAGTTGACATTTATAATCTTGATTATACTCTTCCTAATGACCAGACGCTTTGGAAATCTATCATGCAGAATCTCGGCGGAGAATACCTTCTGTGGGCCAATGCACCGGAAGATACTTCCTTGAACTAATAGAATCCTATTCAAACCGGGGTGAAATAACATTAACAAACTTTAAGATTATGTTAACCAATTTTATAGAAAGAATTTCCGTTATTTGAAAAACCAAAATCACTGAAAAATGAAAGGAATTAAACTTCTTGCTTTATCAGCCTTTTCTACAGCATTTTTATCTTTCACTCCTGTTAACAAGAAATATATTGTCATTGATGCCGGACACGGTGGTAATGATATGGGAGCCGTTTACCAGGATACTTCAGAAAAAGACATCACGTTGCATATTGCCCATGAAATTGAGAAAATCAATACAACTCAAGATAAATACGAAGTTATTTTAACGAGAGGTTCAGATGATGATATCATTCTGGCCGACAGAACAGCAAAGATCAACGATCTTAAACCTGAAATGGTGATTTCACTTCACGTCAACAGCAATCCTAAAGAGGAAACTCCTGATAGAGGAACTGAAATTTTTGTCCAAAATTCCGAAAGTTCACGAAAATTAGCTGAAAAAATTTCCAAAAAATTTAATGTCCGTAAAATTGAAGAACGCAATCTTCATATATTGAAAGAATCACAATCACCTACCGTATTGGTGGAGCTCGGATTCGTTAATAACACCGAAGACAGACGGTATATGACGAGTGAAAAGGGACAACAGGAAATCGCAAAAAAATTCATTGAGGTTATCAAAGAATATTAGATAAAGAAACAAGTTCTGATCTATTCAGAATAAAACCCGGTAAAGGACTGTAATATTAAGTTGTTTACCGGGTTTGTCAATATTAAAAACTTTTTCTCCAGCTTTCTATCAATTCCTGAAAGCGGGAACATTCAAAAGTTTTATTTCTTATTTTACCTACAGAAAATATACCTTTTTCATCGGAAATCATTAGAATTTCTTCGGCTTTCTGAGATTCAAAGGCAATAATTTCGTGTTCCTGAATGTCGGCAAGATTATTTTTATGCAGAAAAGTAACAAAATTTTCCAGTAAAGGAGAAATGTACGCTCCTTCGGACTGCTTGGGAACTTTTATAATATCCCCTTCCAAAAACAGCAGGTTTCCGGAAGTGGAACGGGCAATTCTTTTATTGGGGTTAAGAAGAATAACATCATCCAGATCATTTTCCTGGGCATAAATACTGCCATAGATGTTTTCCGGACTGTGAACCCTGATGTTGCTCAGTAAATTGTTGTTGACGTTGATTTCTTTAATCAGATCAAGTTCCAAAGGTCTTGGATGTACTGCCAGAACATCTTCTTTTTCTTCGACTTCATAGAAGTATGAAATGGATGATTTAGACAGCGTGATTCCATCAGCATTTCTGAATACCTGAAAATTGATGATTCCCTCTTTAATTCCTTTTCCTTCAATAACGTCTTTTTGAAAGAGTGACTGGAAAAACTCCAGGGTATAGGTTAATGGAATATTCATTCTCATTTTTCTCATGGAAGCCATTAAGAAGAAATAGCATTCTTCATCCATGATAAGCTGAGCATCCTTTATAAAAAAGGAAACCTTTACCGCATCTCCTACAAGAAATGCTCTATTCTTTGCATTGAACTGGCCTGATGTAAAATATTGATCTTCCAATTTTCTATCTGATTTAATTATAAAAAAATAATGAACGATAAATCGTTCATCAGTTTTACCATTTCATACAGCCCGACATTATGCCGCGCCCAATTTTATTCTAAGGTTTTCGATAAGGTTTTCCCAATACATGGCATTTTCTTCCTCATCTCCTTCTTCACAGAAATCTGTGATATTTAAAGCTAAGTCTTCTGTAATATCATCTATAGTGATCGTCATTTCAAAGAAATGTTTTGTTCCTTCATCTTCTTCCCATCTGAAACGAACGAAACCTTCAGGCTTATATCTAATCAAAGTGGCCTTCTCAGCAGGACCCCCGCCCCAACTAAAAAAGAAATCGTCCCCTTTCTCTACTACCTCATCCGCAAACCATTCAGACAAACCCTCTGCAGTCGCCAGATATTCATATAAAATCTCTGATAGACAATGCATTGGAAATTCGTAATGGACTTTATGTTTAGCCATATAATCTTTGTTTTATCGTCCCGCAATATATAAATTAATTTTTTTATTACACAAAAATGGGTGTATTTTTTTGTACAATCTTCATGATATTTGTCACGGCTGCCAAACCTTGATTTTAAAAGAAAAAATAAGATGTCATGCATAAAAAATCTCCTCCGAAACGGAAGAGATTTTTGTATTAGTTTTCGTTCAGTACCTCGAGAATAATCCGGCATCCTTCTCTGATTTCCTCAAGAGAGAGGGTAAGCGGCGGGGAGATTCTTAAATATTCATTTCTGTATAGCTGCCAGAAAACGATCAGGCCTTTTTCCATGCATTTTTTGGCGACTTCCAGGGTGTATTCGGGAGAGCCAAGGTTCACGGCAAGCATCAGCCCCATTCCATTGATATTTTTAATTTTCGGATGAACTAGAAGTTCCCTGAAAAGGTTTTCTTTTTCCTGTACTTCATTCATCAGGCCGCTATCTAAAACTTCTTTCAGCGTAGCATAGCTTGATGCTGCAATTAAAGGATTTCCGCCAAAGGTAGTAATGTGGCCTAACTTGGGAGAGTGAGACAAGGTCGTCATGATTTCACGGGAACTCATAAAAGCTCCTACGGGAACTCCACCGCCCATACCTTTACCCATCACCAGAATATCGGGAACAATCCCAAAATGCTCAAAAGAAAACAGTTTTCCCGTTCTTCCGAATCCTGGCTGTATTTCATCTAAAATTAAAAGAGCGCCTACTTCTTCGCATCTCTTTTTCAGCTTAATCAAATAATCAGGGCTAGGTACTAAAAAACCAGCGGCTCCCTGAATGGTTTCCAGGATAACACATGCTGTTTTTTCAGTAATCTTGTCAAAGTCATTCTCATTATTGAATTCAATGAAAGAAATCATGGGCAGCAACGGACGGAATTCCCTTTTATGGGTTTCGTTTCCGGAAACGCTTAGTGCACCGTGGGTATTTCCATGATAGGAATCTTTAAATGAAACGATTTCTTCTCTTCCGGTGTACCTTTTGGCAAGCTTCAGGCTTCCGTCGATAGCTTCGGCCCCGCTGTTCACTAAGTAGGTAATTTCAAGCGGATCCGGGGTTGCTTCGGCCAGCAAACGGCATAGCGCAACCGGTTTTTCCTGAGCATATTCACCATACACCATTACATGAAGGTATTTATCTGCCTGTTCTTTTATAGCCTGAACAATTTTAGGATGAGAATGTCCCAATGTATTGGCAGAAACTCCTGCTACAAAATCGAGGTATTTTCTACCGTCTGTGCCGTAAATATAGCTTCCTGATGCCTTTTCAACTTCAAAACCTGCTGCAAATTGTGTGGTCTGTGCCTGATATATAAAAAAGTCTTTCTGCATTTCCATTATTGTGAAAAATTTCAGCAAAGCTATAAAACATTCATTACATGCCGAAATTATCCTGCCAGAATAAAAATTGCCCTTAATAAAAAATTAAGGGCAATACCATTCGATGGTAATATATTGATGTGTTTATTATTGATTATAAAACTTTTTCTACGGTTACATAGCTATTGTTCGTAACGGTATAGGATGTTGTCCCTCCGACTTCCGAAACGGCCTCCAGCGTTATGTACTGTCCCTGCACCACATATACTGAAAAATCAAGATTAATTTTTCTATTTGTTCCGTCGTAGTTTACCGTACTTTCCAAAAGCTGAAATCTTTGTGCATCGTTCACGTACAAGCCTGCGCCTAACCTGCTGCTGAATGATCCTGCAGGACCTGTAAAGTTTATATTTAAATTTATTCTGTATAAGCCTGTCTGCCGTACATACAGCCTATTAAGGCTAGCACCGCTCACTGCTACATTGGTTTTCAGCTTTAACGGATCTGCCAAGAAATTAGGTTTGTCTATTAAAGAATTAATGGGGAGCAATACAGATCCGGAAGTGGTAGACACCGAATTGATCTGAAACCGTGAAATATTATCAGATTCCACTTCAAAGGCTTTGCTCCAAACGAGTCCGTCAAAAACCATTGCCTCTCCTGTACTTTTTACAAAAATCAGCATTCCTTTTAAAACATCTATGCTTACTGATGGCGCATTTACTCCTGTATAGGGAAGATCTGTAGGAATTTCAACAGCGGGAAGACCAAAACCTTTTACTCCGGTTGCTTCACTGGTATTGGTAATATACATCATTACCTTATCATTTCCGTTGGCGTTAGAATCCGGATTGGGAATATTGGTAAAATTTACCTGTGCATTGTAAATACTTAGGATAAATAAAAACAAGCAGTATATATATTTTTTCATGATTAATAGGCTTTAATTAAACGTGCAGCGATATACGAGTTGATGGAATTGGTGTCTGTTCCGTACGCAGATAAAGCTCCTCCTGAAATGGCATTGGAACTTATCGATGGAACAACTCTTAATTCTGCACCAGCCGGCAGTGAAATGGTCTGGGCAAAACTTGAAGATTTATTGCCCTGGGTATCAATAATGAAAACTATGGAAAAGTTAGATTTTGTAACAACTGTTTCCCAGTCTGAAGCCGGTGTATATTTTACCTGCAGGGTTAATTTAAATTCAGTAACACCCGCCTGGGCACCAAAACTCCCGCCTGTAAAGCCTAAAGCCACTCCTATATCATAAATTCCGGCTACTTTTACCGTTACCGAACTTGGATTTTTTAATAACAGATTATCTACCAGAACCTGGCTCTTGTTATCTGGTGCAAGATAACTTGGAGTGCCTCCTGCAAAACAAAATCCTATTCCGAATGATATACACGGAATCGTGATTCCGGCAGAAATCCCCAATCTGGAACCTTTAGGCTGGTAAATCCCCTGTATTTGTCTGGCAGGATTCCATGAATACCCATCATATTTATAATACTGATCATCATTCTTATTATAAATCAAACTCCCCGTAAGATTAGCGTAATCATCAAATACATCCGGTGCCGCAGCATCATATCTTGGAAACGATGTATAGATATTAGAGTAAGGAAGTATGACTCCTCTTGTTCCGTCTTGAATTTTCAATATATTTTGATTACTGCTCACCGCACCTCCAATCACTACCTGAGCATATAAGGAATATTGAAAAAAGAGTGTTATAATTAATATAATTCTTTTCATTTTATTGCATTTTTATTTCTTCAACAATCACTTCAGATATCGCATTTCCTACTGTAGTCATCGAAAAAGACATATTATTGCCTCCCAATGCTCCGGTACAAATTCCAGATCCTATATCCTGGCTTCCCGCAAGGGTAAGTCTCAGTTTATCTCCTGCATTAAAAACTCCCACATAGGTAAATGCTAACGACTGTCCCACATCAATAGAACCTGGCAGCAGACTGCTTACAGAAAGCGCCCCTGCTGTAGAACTGCTGGATGTATTATTAATGGGTCTCCAAGTTGCATCAGCAGCAGTACTCAACTCAAGACCAAGTTTTGATTGCAGATTGATCACAACTCCTACACAAAGCGGTGTACTGATATCAACGGTACCGCTTTTAAAAGAAACTTTGTATAAGCCTTTCGTATTGATATTAATAACATTACTGGTACCGGCCGCCAGCGAGACATCTGTAGAAATTTCGTTGAAACTCGGGCTGCTGGTGGTAAAATTAATATTGGCAGGTGTGCACGTCTTAACGGTAAGGGCACAGGCTAATCCACAGGTTCCGCAACTCGTCGTGACGTTTCCGGACCTTACAAAACGGCTCATTTTATTATTTTTCATTACTGAAACAATAGGATCTGATATTTTCCATGTTGTTCCGTCATTCTGTACAACGCTTCCGGTCTCACTATTAAAAATGACGGAGCCCTGGGTTCCGTTTCCTGTTGTACCTACAGCAGAAGCGGGAAGTACTGATGCTGTATTGGCCCTGGGTAATCGGGCGGCGTAATCGTCTTGTTTCACGTGAAGTTGTGTTCTGGAATCTGGCTGAAAAGTCAGAGTTTTAGAAATCCCAACCTGTGCTACAATTTTTATATTACATAATATAAAAATCATAAGAATAAAGTTTGTTTTCATTTTGTTTTTATGTTACTTAAATTTAAAGAAAATTATAATTCAATATCTATTTATCTCCATAAAAATAAAATTCAGGCAGGTATAATTCTCTCAAAAAGAGGGGTTTCTCTGTGGTAGCGCCACTTTGTGATTGTAAAATAATTCACAAAACGCATTCCTAATAGTTCGAAAAAAATCTTTTCATTACAAATATTGGCACTTATTTCGATTTTACTCAAAAAAAAATCACCATTTCTTTGTTTGAAATGGTGATTTTTTTTATTTGATCAAAATTATTTTCTGGTCCGCTTCGGTTTTTTGGCTTCTTCCTTAGCCTGCTCTTTTTCTATTGCCTCCTGTGCCTGGTTATACAGCTTATCATCTGAGGTATATTTAATTTCCTCATAATTAGGGGTATCCACTAATATATCCTGCCATTTTCGGATCCGGTCCTTTGTATTCCAGTTAAAATCAGCAAATTTTCTTTTGGCAGGTTCTATTCTGCTCATTGGATAAGTATCTGAGTTGGCACCGATGCTGCAAGAAATAATCTGCAATGCTTTTTCTTCAAAAAGAGCACCAATAATACCACAGGTAGAAAGGGTAATCCCAATTCGCTCCGGCTTCTTAGTTTCCTTATTCACGTCATCTACATAGGCGATTGACTGGGCATTCCCAACAACTCTTGCTTCTTTAATATTATTTTTTTCATAGTAGACGGTCATATACTTTCCTTTCACCTGATTGAATTCATCTTTAAGAGTTAATGAATCAACTTTGGTAATAGCAAAAGCATTTCCTATTACTTTCAATGAATCGAGATCTTCGGTTGCAGTATTAAAATATGCTTCTACTTTATCACCGGTTACCTGTTTTTCGCCACTCCAGAGGATGGGTTTTGTATACATGTGCATAATCCCGTCTGTCTCATTGAATGCTATGGAATCTGCTCTTCCCTGCGCATTTGATTTATAGAATCTAGCTTTTTTATAGGCCCGCAGGAAACTTTTTTTCACATTGATATCCAAAGCATCCGGTCTCTGATAGGATATGATTTTTTCTGCTGCGAAATAAATAGAGTCTTTTTCAAAAGCTTTTACCGCGTAAGGATTTTTGGTCATCATGGAAGAGTCTTTCTTTTCAAAAATTTCTCCATAACCTCCTTTTATAAATCTCCTTTCTTTTGGATCATCCAGCGTTACATTACCTGTTGCCTTTCCAAAACCGGTAAGCTGATTGAAATACATATCATCTCCTGTAAGAATCTTATCATTATAAAAAATCTTGGAATTTTTATTCATGAAAGCTTCCTTGGTTTCCATTTTATAGGTTCCTCTTTCGGTATATAAACGGTTTTTAGGATTAGCACGATTCGTGATGGTGGTGGGTCCAAAAAACTCAGCCACTTTTGTATTTTGATTCTGCTTGATATTCACTCCTTCTATGACATACTGAGGATTGTCGATTTTTACATTTCCGACAAAGTCAATCATTTTGGTATTCAGAAAATAGGTTGCAGACTTGGTATACATCAGGTTTTGTCCGTCTGAGATTGTTCCTCCGGTATTAAAGTACGCCTGATTGGAAAGCCTGTCATAGTACATGATATCGGTCTTAATTGTCTGCTTCGGATCGGTAAGCACTACATTTTTACGGGCCACTCCTTTTTGGGTATTGGCATCATATTCCATCTCACCGGCAGTAATGACGGATCCGTCTGTG
>Ga0153980_1001291_pt1 | contig 10581 bp, 5 predicted proteins | sample TSGA064MetaG_FD_104722 | JGI IMG/M metagenome (GOLD analysis project Ga0153980, IMG submission 104722) | Attine ant fungus gardens microbial communities from Georgia, USA - TSGA064 MetaG | ecosystem: Host-associated > Fungi > Mycelium > Unclassified | place: USA: Georgia, Magnolia Springs State... | reverse complement strand
GCGGAGACGCAGAATGCGCAGGTCGAGGCGATCGCGACGCGGGCGGTGCCTTCGGTGGCGGTGCTGGGCGCGGACATGCGCCTGGGCGTGATGCTGGAGGCCGATGCGCTGCTGGACATGGCGGATGCGCCGCCGCGGCCATCGCTGGACGCGCGCTTCCACGACACCGACGGCTTGCCGCTGCTGGTCAGTGCGGACAAGGATCTGGACGACACCGCCGTGGTGCAGGTGCAGATGCCAGGCTTCACCACCCGTGACGGCGAGCGCCGCGCGCTGGCGTTGCTGGAGCCGGTGGCCGATTCCCTGATGGGCCAGGCGCTGTTGGTGCTGCCCGAGCTGGACGTGGTCGAGGAGCGCGTCGTTGCCGGTCTGCGGCGGCGCGACGAGCAGGTGGTCGAGCAGGTGCTCACCATCGAACTGCTGGTGCCGGCCGACTGGTCGGCACCGCTGCGTACCTATGCCGCCGACTGGCTGCATGCGCGTGCGGCCTACAACGGCCTGGACCCGCGCCGGTTTTCGGTGAATGTTGCGGTGGCCAGCCAGGCGGCGGACGTCTGGTCGCGCCTGCAGCGCATCACCGATACGCTGGCCCAGGGCGAGCCGCGCTGGTATCTGGTGCTGTCCTGCGCCTCGGCCGTGGATCACGCGACCATCGCGGCGTGGCTGGAGAGCAATCGCATCCTGCACCGGCGCAACAAGGACGGGCAGATTCCGGGCGAGGGCGCGGCCGGCGTGCTGTTGGCCTCGTCAACCCTGGCGGCGGCAAGCCCACGCCTGTGGCGCCCCCATCGCATGGAGCTGGCCGATGGGCTGGGTGGGGCTGAATCGCGCCGCCAGGCCGAGGCGCTGGGCCGCGCGGTGCTGGCCGAGGTGGGCATCGCCGCGGAGCGGGTGAGCTTTGCGCTGCATGATGCCGACCAGCGCAGCAACGTGGCGGTCGAAGCCTGTGCCGCAGCGAGCGCCGCCAATCCGGATCTTGAGATCCACCAGCAGACACTGGGCTTGCCGGTCTGCGCCGGCGAGCTTGGGCCGGTGCTGCCGCTGGCACTGCTTGCCCTGGCCCATGCCCATGCGCTGCGTGGCGAGGGGGCGGCATTGGTGCTGTCGGTGGGCGCTCCCGCCCAGCGCGTGGCCGCCCTCATGGATATTCCCGTTTCGAAAGACCCGTCGACCGACACCGTGTCGGCGGCATAACCCTGGACGCCTAGATGATGTTGAGTAATTTCAGGTACTTCCTCGGCGATTACCGCCTGTGGATGGTGATTGGCTTGATCGGTGCGGGTTCGCTGGCGTATTTCGGTGCCGCCGAAGCCCGTCAGATCGGCATCTGGGTCGCGGTCGTACTCGGCGCGTTGCTGTTGCTGGCGCTGGTGGTGTGGGTGGTCAAGCGCATCCTGGCCCGGCGCGCCGCCAAGCGGGTGGAGTCGATGGTGCAGCAGCAGGCGAACCAGGCCGTCGCCGCCGCACCCAGCGCGCAGCGGGCCGACACCGAGGCGCTGCGCACGCGCATGATGGAGGCGGTCAAGCAGATCAAGTCCTCGCGCCTGGGGGCGCTCAAGGGCAAGGCGGCGCTGTACGAACTGCCGTGGTACGTCATCATCGGCAACCCGGCAGCGGGCAAGAGCACCGCGATCCTGAACTCCGGGCTGCAGTTCCCGTTCGAGGACAATCGCAGCAACGTCATCCAGGGCATCGGCGGTACCCGCAACTGCGATTGGTACTTCACCACCACCGGCATCGTGCTCGATACCGCCGGCCGCTACTCGGTCAGCGTCGAGGACCGGATGGAGTGGCTTACCTTCCTGGGCCTGCTCAAGAAGAACCGTCCACGCGCCCCGATCAACGGCGTGATCATTGCGGTCAGCATCGCCGAGCTGTCCGGCAGCAAGCCCGAATTCGCCATCGAGCTGGCCAAAAATCTGCGCCAGCGGGTGCAGGAAATCACCGAGCGCCTGGAAGTCTTCGCGCCGGTGTACGTGCTGTTCACCAAGGCCGATCTGATCGCCGGGTTCAGCGAATTCTTCCGCAGCCTGGACCCGGCCGAGCGCGACAACGTCTGGGGTGCGACGCTGCCCTTCGACGTGCATGCGCAGAGTGACGCGCTCACCGCGTTCGACGCCCATTTCGATGAGCTGGCCGAAGGCATCAAGGAGATGAGCCTGTCGCACATGGCCATGCAGCGCGGGCGTGAAGTCTCGCCCGGTCTTTTGACCCTGCCGCTGGAATTCGTGGGCATCAAGCCGGCGCTGCGCACCTTCATCGCCACGCTGTTCGAGGACAACCCGTTCCAGTTCAAGCCGGTGTTCCGCGGCTTCTACTTCAGCAGTGCGCTGCAGGAAGGCCACTCGGTACATCACGCGTCCGACCGCGTCGGCCGCCAGTTCTCGCTGTCCTCGCGGGGGCACAACAGCGATGAAGCGCCGACCGGCCAGACCGCGTTCTTCCTGAAGGATCTGTTCCGCAAGGTCATTTTCTCCGACCGCGAGCTGGTCCGGCAGTATTCCAGCCCGCACCAGAACCGCCTGCGCTATGGCGTCTTCCTGGGCGCGGTGGGGGTACTGGCCCTGGCGCTGGGCCTGTGGACGTGGTCCTACACCACCAACGTGCAGCTGGTGAACAACGCGACCAAGGATCTCGAGCAGGCTGTGCGCGTGCAGAAGGACCGCGTCGACCTGAAATCGCGCATCGATGCCCTGTTGTTGCTGCAGGACCGCATGGAGCAGCTGGACCGCTACAAGAAGGACGGTGGGATCACCACCAGTCTGGGTCTGTACCAGGGCGACAACATCCGCGCCAAGCTGATGAAGGAGTACTACCACGGCATGCAGCAGGTGATGCTGGATCCGACCGTGGCCAGCCTGGAAGGCTACCTGGGGCAGGTGGTGAACGAGCGCGAGAAGCTGGGCCAGGCTGGTCCGGTGGCCGCGGAAAGCGAAGTGCTGTACCAGAACGCCTCGCCCACCAACACCAATGACGCGTACAACGCGCTCAAGACGTACCTGATGCTGGGCAACCGCAAGCAGGTGGAAAGTGCGCACCTTTCCCAGCAGCTGACCCTGTTCTGGCGTAACTGGCTGGATGGCAACCGTGGCCAGATGACCCGCGAAGAGATGGTGCGCGCGGCCGAAAAGCTGATGAACTTCTACGTGGCCCAGTCGGCCGACCCGGCCTGGCCGCAGGTGCAGAACAAGGTAACCCTGGTCAGCGACAGCCGCCAGGCACTGACCCGGGTGATGAAGGGCCAGCCGGCCATGCAGCGCGTGTTCGCCCAGATCAAGGCGCGCGCCGCGGCGCGCTTCCCGACCGTCACGGTGGATGCGCTGATCGGCAATGAGCGCAACGGCAGCCTGATCACGGGCAGCTACGCGATTTCCGGTGCGTTCTCGCGCAAGGCCTGGGAAGACTACGTCAAGGATGCGGTCAGTGAAGCGGCCAATACCCAGCTGAGCACCACCGACTGGGTGCTGGGCACCACCGAGCAGAGCGATCTGTCGCTGGCGGGCAGCCCGGAACACATCTCGCGTGAGCTGGTCACCCTGTACAAGCAGGAGTACGCCAAGGAGTGGACCAAGTTCCTGCAGGGCCTGAGCGTGGCCCAGTTCGACAGCTTCGAGGAAGCCACCGCGCGCATGAACGCGCTGGGTGACGCCAGCAATTCGCCGCTGCGCACGCTGCTGGAGAAGATCAACGAGCAGACCATCTGGGACAACCCGGTGGCCGAGGCGCGGTCGAAGAAGGCCCAGGGCGGGTTCGTGGCCTGGTTCCAGAAGACCATCCTGCGCAAGGACCCCGAGGCCGCTGCCCAGCAGCAGCCGGTGGGCCCGATCGGCAAGGCGTTCGAAGGCATCGCCAAGCTGACCACCAAGCGTGCCGACCAGCCGGCCGTGATCGATGCGTACTTCGAGACCCTGGCCAAGCTGCGGGCGCGCCTGAACAGCATCAAGGGGCAGGGTGAGCTGGGCGTGGGCACCCGCAAGCTGATGCAGGACACCTTCAGCAACGAAGGATCCGAGCTGAGCACGGCGGTGGCACTGGTCGACGAGCAGGTCCTGACCGGCCTGGATGCGGCCCAGCGCGATGCGCTGCGTCCGCTGTTGCTGCGCCCGCTGACCCAGACCTTCATGGCGCTGGTGCAGCCGACCGAAGAAGAGGTCAACAAGAGCTGGTCGGCCCAGGTCTACAGGCCTTTCAAGGATCGCATCGGCCAGCAGTTCCCGTTCAACCTCAACTCCGACGTCGACGCGGCACCCAGCGACATCGCCGCGATCTTCGGCGCCAGCGGCAGCATCGCGGCCTTCAACAAGGACCAGCTGGGCACCCTGGTGATCCAGCGCGGCAACCTGCTGGAAGCACGTCGCTGGGCCGGCATGGGGATCAATCTGTCCTCCGACCTGGTGGCCAACTACGGCAACTGGGTCAGCGGCAGCGCGGCGGGCGCCGCGGCGCAGGACACCACGATCTTCGAGATCCTGCCGGCCCCGGCTACCGGTGCGGTGGAGTACACCATCGAGATCGATGGCCAGACCCTGCGTTACCGCAACACCCCGCCGCAGTGGACGACCATGCAGTACCCCAACGTGGGCCAGCTGCCGGGCGTGAAGATCACGGCGGTATCGCCGGATGGCCGCACGGTGGACGTGTTCAATGCACCGGGCAGCAACGGCTTCACCCGCCTGATGAAGGAAGGTACGTTCGAGCGCCTGGAAGGCGGCAGCAGCCGCGTGACCTGGAAGGCCGACAACGTCGAAGTGACTGTGGAGATGCGCGTGGTGCGCCGTGCCGGTGAAGGGGCCGGTGGCGGCGACTGGCAGCGCGGCGCACAGCTGCCCGAGCGCGTGGCAGGCGGTGCAGCACCCGTGGCCACGGCGCCGGGTGCGGCCCCGGCTGCGGCACCTGCCGCGGCGGAGCAGAGCGGAGGTTCGCGATGAGCCGCGTGGTCAGTGCGGGCGTGTCGTATTTCGGCAAGGTGCCCTCGCGTGGCGACTTCGTGCGCGCGGCCGACAACCACCAGCTGCTGGGCTGGCTGGACCGGTGGGCCGGTGAGAGCGTGGAACTGCTGAGCCAGAACCCGGACTGGAAGCGCGTCTATGACGCGTCCCCGGAGATCCACTATGCGTTCCTGGGCTCGCGCAGCAAGCTGGTGCTGTGCGGGCATTTTCTGGCCAGTTGTGACGCCTCGCAGCGGCGCTTCCCGCTGCTGTCGGCGGTGCGGCTGGAAGCGTCCGAGCCGCTGCCGTTCATTGGCCGCAGCCCGCTGGCGATGTCCAACGCATGGTCCGGGCTGTCGCGCATGGCCAAGCAGGCCTTCAACGACGACGATGCCGGCAACGCGCTGAACGAGCTGGCCGATGCCCGTTTCAGCATCAGCACCGACCCCAGCGCCTACAACGCCACCTTCCGTGACTTCCTGGAAGGGCAGACCCTCGGCTCGATGGAGCGCCTGCTGCGCGATGCCGGTCATCCGGATATCTCGCTCAAGAACGCGCTGCTGGCCCTTGGCCTGCTGCTGCAGCCAGTGCTCGGGGGCGGTGATGTCAACGTAGACCGCGCGCTGGTGTTCCCGCTGGTGCGCGACCCGCTGTACCGGCCGCTGGTGGCTGCGTTCTGGCTGGACATCGTGGCGTGCTTCATCGCACGCGGCGACTTCGAGCTGGCCGTGCTGATCCGCAACGATGCCGCGCCGTCGATGCTGGTCGGCTTCAATGGCGCCGACCGCCACGCGCTGCGCGCGGCGCTCGACCCGGCCGAGGCCGGCGACTTCCTGATCCGCCTGCAGGAGGCCCAGTGGGTCGAGGAATACCTGCACAGCGACTACAACCTCAACCGCCTTGCCAGCTACCTCGATCGTGACGATCTGGCATTGAGCACGGCGCGCAGCCTGTTCGGCGAGACTTTCCTGGGAACCTGACCATGCGCCTTCGCTCTACTCTCATTGTTGCCCTGGCCGCGTCGTCGATCAGCGGCGCGGCATTCGCGCAGGCGCCCGCGTCGTCGGCCACCACCGAACGCCCGGTCGTGATCGAAGGCGTGGTGCCCGACCAGGCCACCAAGGCGCGGCTGTTGAAGAACCTGCGTGAGGTCTACGGCGCCGATCGCGTGGTGGACCGCATCCAGGTCGAATCGATCGCCACCCCGCCCAACTGGGGCGACTACGTGGCCAGCATGATCACCCCGGGCCTGAAGCGGGTGTCGCCAGGCAAGCTGGAGATCAATGGCCAGGCGGTGCGGGTCACCGGCGAGGTGGGCAATGAAGCGCTGCGCCAGCAGGTCGCAAGCGACCTCAGCCTGGCCAGCAATACCTCCTACACCGTGACCAACGCGCTCAAGGTGGGATCGCAGCAGAAGCTGCTCGACCAGACCCTGGCCAACCGCATCATCGAGTTCCAGAGTGGCAGTGCCAGGCTGACGCCGCTGGGCATGAGCATCCTGGACGAGATGGTGGCCAAGATGGCGCTGATGGGCGACACCAGCTTCGTGATCATCGGGCATACCGACAACGTGGGCCAACGCGAGAGCAACTTGACACTGAGCCACGCCCGCGCACAGGCGGTGAAGGCCTACATGGTGCAGAAGGGCATCGCCGGCAACCATCTGGACGTGCTGGGCAAGGGGCCGGACGAACCGGTCGCCGACAACACCACCAACGACGGCCGCGCGCGCAACCGTCGCATCGAGTTCAAGATCCAGTAAGGCGACACCCTCGCATGCGACCAAGGTCCGTGCGAGGGTGACACCGCGACGCTCGACCGGCTATTGCCCGTCGAGATTCTGGTTGATGTCCAGCATCTCTTCCATCTGGTCCAGCACGCTGTGGTCTTTGATGACCCGCTTGAGCCAGACATGCAGCGGCATTTCGCCCCAACGGGCAGCTTTCTCGGCCAGGTAGGCGACGGGGCTGTGCGGTTCGGTGCGGCGGAAGAATTCGGCGACCTGGCGCAGCTGCTGCAGCGCTTCCTTGCGGCTGGTCGGGGCGCCGGCCGGGCCACGTGGCGTGGCGGCGGCGGGCTCGCTGCTCGCGACGTCCACGGCGGCGCTGTCCTCGGTCGCCACTTCATCGGCCACGTCGCCACCCAGCAGCATGCCGGCATCACGCGCGAAGCGCATCACGGTGCGCTGCAGGTGTTCAATCTGCTCGCGTACCGCGCTGAAGCTGGGGCCGTCCAGGCCGAGGCGGCTGTCGACTGCCGCCTGCAACGCGGCCAGCGCGTCCGCGCATTCGGGCAGGATCTCGACCAGCTGCCGGTAGAACTCATGCTGGGTATCGCGGCGTGCCGCTTCCAGCTGATCCAGGCCCGGCCGGTCGTCGTGGTAGTCGCCGCCACTGCTGGCGCGCGAATGCGCCACTTCGAAATCGGCCAGGCTGAAGCGGCCCTGCGGTGCGGAAACGATCGGCACGTTGCGCAGCCACTGCAGCGAATTGCTGAGCAGCCAGCTGAGATTGCCGATCCGCTCTTCCTGATCGTCATCCACGGCCACCGGATGCACGTTGTCCCAGTACTGGTCGCACAGGCCCGCGACCACCCGGTAACCGGTGCTCAGGCCACGGAAACCTTCCACCTGGGTGGCCGCTTCCGTGAGCCAGCCAGCCAGGCGCAGGTCCTTGGTGCGGTTCTGCAGCAGGTCGGCGCAGTCACGGGCGACGCTGCTCCAGTCCGCGTACTTGATATCGGTCTGCCATTCGCCCTGGTCCAGGGTCGGGTCATCGGCGCGTCGGCTCTCCTGGATCCGGTCGAACTCGGGCGAGAAGGAAAGGTCCTCGCCGGTGGGCGAATGGTCGGCGATGGGGGCCAGCAGGGCATCCTGATCCAGCATGGCAAATCTCGATAGGGGAACAGGGGGATTCTAGAATGAAAGGAAACCTTCTGTGTGCCAGCACAAACCGGGCCGGCCGCAACCACACCGACAGTGACATCCTGCCGTTCCCCCCCTCGGAGGGTGTGCTGCTGCAGCCCCGCATCGGCCGCTGCAGCCGGGTGCGATGTTTCGCGCGGTGGCGCAGCGAAGGAGTGCCGGCCTGGCGCAGTGACGTAATCCGGTCATATGTTCGCGTGAAAGTGTGATGAATATCTCAACGGGCCCGGAATCCAATCGCGATGGTGTTGGGTTTCTGACGCATCTGATACATTTTGGGGTTGGGAAAGGACGTCCCGCGCCTCGGGATGACAGCTGGCAGAGATGGCATTGGACGCGTTGAACTCATTATTCGCACAGGTATCGGGGCTTTCAGGTGCCCCGCGGTTGCATCGTCTGGCCCTGCCGGGCACCGGTGACGTGGTGGTCGAGCGCTGGAGCGGCGAAGAATCGCTGTCAGCGCATTTCGATTACGTGGTGGACTTTCTGTCCCTGGATGCCGGCCTCGACCTGGAGGCATGGCTGGGCAAGCCGGCCACGCTGTCCACGCGCGCGGCCAGCGGCACCGATATCGAACGCGTTGGCCTGGTCAGCGATGCGACCCTGCTGGGCAGCGATGGCGGCGTGGCGCGTTACCGCATCAGCCTGCGCCCCTGGACCTGGTGGCTGGAGCACGGCCGGCACAGCCGGGTGTTCCAGGAGCGCGGCGTGCAGGAGATCGTGGCGGCGGTGTTCGAGGGCTACGCGGGCATCGCGCGCTGGCACTGGAGCGATGAAGTCGCCGGTTTCCTCGGCAGCGACCGCAAGCGCAGCTACTGCGTGCAGTACCGCGAAAGCGATGCGGCCTTCGTGCAGCGGCTGCTGGCCGAAGAAGGGCTGGGCTGGCGCATCGACAACGATGCCGATGCGCCGGCCGGGCACCGCATGGTGATTTTCGCCGACAGTGGCGGGCAACCGGAGGATGCCACCTCCGCCGGTACCGGGGTGCGTTTCCACCGCAGCGCGGCCACCGAAGGCGAAGACACGGTGCAGGCGCTGGGGCAGTCGCGACGGCTGGGCAGCAACCGGCTCACCCTGGTCAGTACCGACTACAAGCACAGCAGTACGCAGGGCACCCAGGTGCCGGTGAATGGTGGCGGCAGCCAGTCGTCGCGGGAATCCTATGACCCGCTGGGCGCCTATGCCTTTGCCGACAGCAGCGAGGGCGATCGCCTGGCTGGCCTGCAGGCCGAAGCGCAGGAAGCGCGCAACCAGGCGTGGCGTGGGCGCGGCAGCGTGCGCTCGCTGCGCAGCGGCCAGTGGGTGCGCATCGGCCAGGTGCCGGCCTCGGCCCCGTCCGAACTGCTGCTGACCGCGATCACCCATGTAGGCATCAACAATCTTCCCGTGGACCTGCGCGCGTCGCTGGACCACGCACTGGGCGCGTCGGCGCTGTCGCATCCGGTGGCGCCGGCGGTGCAGGCGCAGGCCGAGTCGGTGGGCTATGCCAATACCTTCTCGGCGATCCAGCGCACTGTGGCGTGGCGCCCAGTGCTGCATGACGAGACCGGCGCGCGCTTGAACCCGCGTCCGCTGGCGCCTGGCTACCAGACCGCGATCGTGGTGGGGGCGCAGGCGGCAACCAGTGCGTCGGGCAGCCAGGAGGTACACGCCGACCTGGCCGGACGCATCCGGGTCAAGTTCCATTTCCAGTCTGGGCAGGGCGGCGATGCCCGCGACAGTGCGTGGCTTCGGGTGGCGCAGCGCTATGCCGGGCCGGGCGTGGGCAGCCAGTTCCTTCCCCGGATCGGCCAGGAAGTGCTGGTCGGCTTCCTGGACGGTGACATCGACCGCCCGCTGGTGCTGGGCGCGCTGTACAACGGTCGGGGCGAAGCCGGCGTGGCACCCACCCCGGCCGGGCAGGCGGCCAGCAGCGACACCTCGGCCTATGCCCAGGCGGCCGACGGGCGTGCCAGCGCGCAGGCCAACCTGGCTGGTGGCCACGCGCCGGCATGGCATGCCGCGGCGGCCGGCGAGGACGCCCACCGGCACCCTGGCGCGCTGTGGGGCGTGCGCTCCAAGGAGTGGGGGGGCAGTGGCTACAACGCGCTGGTCTTCGATGACAGTGACGCGCAGCTGCGCGCGCAGCTGCTCACGACCCAGGCGGTGACCAGTCTCAACCTTGGGCACCTGATCCACCAGGCCGACAACTTCCGTGGCAGCCTGCGCGGTGAAGGGTTCGAGCTGCGCAGCGACGCTTGGGGGGCACTGCGCGCGCGCTCGGGGCTGTGGCTGAGCGGCTATGCACGCGGCGCGCAAGGCAAGGCCGGCGATGCCGCGCAGCCGGTGGCGCTGCTGACGCAGTTGCAGACGCTTGGAACCTCATTCTCCACCGCGGCCAGTTCGCACCTCACCAGCCGGCTGGCCGCGCACGAAGGCACGCAGCAACCCAATCGCTCGGTGCTGATGCAGGACCAGGCCCCGCTGGCCGCGATGCTGGCCAGCGCGCGGACCACCGTGGATGGCACCGACTATGCAGCGGCGCGCGGACAGGCCAGCGAGCGCGACGGCAGCGCCGGCGATGCACGAGTGCCGCACGTGGGGGATGCATTGCTGGGGTTGGCTGCACCGGATGGCGTGGTGCACGTGGCGGGCCAGGCGCTGGGCTGGGCCGTGGGCGAAACCGTGACCATGGCCAGTGGCCAGGCCAGCGAAGCGGTGGTGATGGGCCAGCTGCGGCTGCATGCCGCG
>Ga0153980_1001289_pt1 | contig 10592 bp, 7 predicted proteins | sample TSGA064MetaG_FD_104722 | JGI IMG/M metagenome (GOLD analysis project Ga0153980, IMG submission 104722) | Attine ant fungus gardens microbial communities from Georgia, USA - TSGA064 MetaG | ecosystem: Host-associated > Fungi > Mycelium > Unclassified | place: USA: Georgia, Magnolia Springs State... | reverse complement strand
TTCGTCATCGATCCTGGCCGATGCCTCGCTGCAGAACAACGTGATCTCTCCCCAATCACAGAGCAGCAGCGCCTGCGCCGCACCCCCATCCTTCGCGCAGCCGATGACCCCGATGCGGCCCTCAAACACCTCGTAGCCATGGCAGTAAGGGCAGTGGAACACGCTTCGACCCCAGCGCTCGCCGATGCCCTCGATGGCGGGCAGATCATCGATCACGCCGTATGCCAGGATCACCCGATCCGCCAGATACGTCTCACCTGCCTCTGACTCGATCCGGAAGATCCCATCGTCCTCCGCGCCTGCACGGACCGCAGTCCCGATGCGCCACGTCAGGGTGGGATAGCGCAGCAGCTCATCGCGGGCCTGCGCGGCGATGTCCGCCGGCGGCAGTCCTTCCCTGCCAAGGAACCCATGGGCGACGCGCGCATGCCGATTGCGCGGCTGTCCCCCATCGATGATCAGTACCTTCCGTCGGGCGCGTACCAGCTGCAGCGCTGCGGACATGCCCGCGTAGCTGCCACCGATGATGATCACGTCGTGTCTCTGGTCGTCAGGCGCACTCGTCGGCATGGGGCATCCACATAGGGGGAGAAAGGCAGGGTCAGCCCGCATCATGCGCCTGCCCACCGGCTGGATTCTGTGAGGCCGGCATGAGCGGTATGCTGCGGCAACACCTGCTCCGCAAAGGATGAACGCGATGCGCTACGCCACGCCCCTGGCCCTCTGCCTCGGCCTGTGCGCCGCCCTGCCAGCGCCTCCGGCGTGGAGCAGGACGCCAGCAACGCCCTTGCCGCGCACTGAAACCGGTGAGATGCAAGGGGCCCCCTGGCGGATCGACTACCCGGCCCGCTGGAATGGCGAAGTGGTCCTGCTGGCGCATGGCTTTGAGCCGCTCGGGACACCGCGACCCGAACCCTGGCCCGGCAACGAAAACAGCGAGGCCCTGGTCAAGGCCGGGTATGTGGTTGCCCAGAGCGGCTATGCGACCCAGGGCTGGGCCGTCATCGACGCCATCGAGGATACCGAGCGCCTGCGTCAGCAGGTCCTTGCGCGCCATCCCGACACCAAACGGACCTGGATCCTGGGTTTCTCGATGGGGGGTGCGGTCGCCATCGCGACGCTGGAGCGACTGCCACAACACTATGACGGGGGCGTCTCATTGTGCGGCGCCAATCTGCCCGGCGACGTGCTCGCCGGGGAGATGCTCACCTCGCTGGTGGCCTTCGACTATTTCTTCCCGAACACGAGTGGGCTGCCCGCGGACGGACTGACCTCACCTGCGGCGGGCGCGCTGCCCCAGGCTGCATTGTTCGAGAGCGTCGCCGCCGCGGTGCAGACGCGACCTGACGCCGCCGCACAGCTCGCCAAACGACTGGAGGTAACGGTGGACGAGCTGGCCGGTACGATCAGCCTGCATGCGCTGGTGTTCCAGCAACTTGTCACCCGCAACGGCGGCACGCCGGTCGGCAACGAGGGCACGGTCTATGATGGATTTGGCGACGATGCCGCATTCAACGCAGGCGTGCGGCGCGTGGCCGTGGATCCGGCGGCGCAGGCGAAGCTGGCACGCGACCTGCGCCTGACCGGAGCGCTGCGCAGACCATTGTTGCTTCAATACAACCACCACGACCCATCGGTCACCCCGCGCTTCGAACCGGTGTACCCGGCATTGGCCGCCAAGAACGGCGCCAGCCCTGCGCCACGGGTACTGCCGCCGGTTGGCGAGGGGCATTGTGCGTTCACACCCGACGAAGTGGTGGCTGCAGTGGTGATGCAGAGCCGCAGCGTGCCCCCACCGGACCGGTAAAGGGGCCGCCAATGCGCCGGTAATGCAGGCACCACACGATTCAGCCGGCGCTGGATTTCAGCGCGAACCAGGCCGGTCGCCGCAGGATGGATGAGGTGACCGGCTGGACGACCGCTTGAATTTCCCGGGCAGAAGCGGCTACGTTGCCGGTGCATTCACCAAGGAAGACCACCGATGCACGGAAGGCCGACACGACCGATGGATGCGACCCGGGCAGCAACGCTGACGGTCGCCCTGTTCGCAGCCGCCGCTGCCGCCGCTGAGCCGGCCAGCTTCTTCACCGCGCTGGATTCCTACGGCAACAACGACTACGCCGCCTGCAGCACCACCTTGAGTGACCTGTACACGCAAGGCATCCCCTTCCCCGACGGTGGCGAACTGCTGCTGATCGAATGCACGGCGGCGGCGGGCGACCACACCGCGGCGTTTGCGTACGTGGATGCGTTGCTCGCCAGCGGTCGCCTGCCGCTGGAAGATCTGCGCACGAAACAGCGTCCCGGGTTGGATGCGCTGCGTGCCGATCCCGCATGGCCGGCGGTGCTGCAGCGGGTCATCGCCGAAGAAAACAAGCACGAGGCGCAACGCGATGCGCCATTGCGGCAGGCCTTGCTCGCACGCGAAGCGGAGGACCAGGCAGCGCAACATGCCGCCATCTCCGCAGGCGGCGGCGATGCATGGCGGCAGACGGCGCCGGTGAGCGAAGCCAATGCAACGTGGCTGAAAGCCGTGATCGCCGAGAAGGGGTGGCCAGGCATCACGCGGGTCGGCCGCGACGGGGCCAAGGCGGCCTGGCTGATCGTGCAGCATGCCGACCATGACCCCGCGTTCCAGGCACAGGCGTTGGCCCTGATGCAGAACGCCGCCAGGACCGGCGATGCCGACGCCGCGGATGTAGCGCTGCTGACCGACCGGGTGCTCATCGCGCAGGGCAAGCCGCAGCGCTACGGCACTCAGTTCAAGAGTGCCGCCGACGGCGTGATGGAGCTGCAGCCCACCGAGGATATGCAGACGCTTGACGACCGTCGGCGCGCAGTGGGATTGCAGCCTCTTGAGGCCTACAAGGCCATGCTGTCGGAAACCTACGGCAAGCCGGTGAAATAGGCCCAGCGCTGCCCGCTTACCAGTTCCAGCGGACGCCCACCTTGCCGTCCCAGGCGTCGAAGGCGCGGTCGAAGCTGCGCTGGTAGCCGATGTTCGCGTAGAGGCTGGTCGAGGCGCCCAACTGCCAGGTCGCCCCGGCGTTGAGCTGCCACCACGTGCCTTTCAGATTGGCTTCGAACGGCACATAGCCCTCCGCCGAGGAGAACTCGGTCACCGGTTGGCCACGGAACTCATGCCAGCCATTGAGCCGCAGCCATCCGGTGAACAACCGCCGGACGCCGTCATGCGTGGGCTCCAGGGTCCACGTGTTGGCCCAACGCAGGCCCAGCCGCGCAGCGAGCGAGTCCATGTGGCTGAAACGGATCAGCGCGGCAGGGTCGCGGTTGTGGTCGCGCTCGATCCGCTGGTAGATCACCTGCAACTGCGGCTCGAGGATTTCATCCTCATCCTCGTCGTTGATCTGGAACGGATAGCCTCCCTCCAATGATGCTCCCCAGCCGAAGCTGTCGCGCTCCAGCAGAATGCCGTTGCTCGACCTGGATTTGCCTTTGCCCCAGGTTCCCTGCCATACCGCATCCAGGTACTGGCCTTGATCCCAGTAGCGCGTCCAATACAGTCCCAGCGAGGTGCCCTTGACCTGGTTGCGGCCAGCCAGCGTGCCATCGAAATGCGTGACGTCACTGCGCATCCTGCCCTGCCCCAGGTACAGACCGGCATGGTCGCGCTTTCCGTCGTCGTGCTCCGCCGCATAGAGATCCGCGCCGGCCTGGATGGCCAGGAGGTCGTAGTCGTAGCGCGGGCTGCCACCGTAGATGCCGCGTCGGCTGCCTTCCACGTCGCCGTTCTCGCCGATCACGCGCACCCAGGCGCCGTTCAAGTACGTATCCCCGCGCAGGTCGGCGCGCTGGCGCAGCTGTTCCTGCTCGCCCACCCGCTCGTGCAGATTGCCCAGCGTCGCCCAGCCGTAGCGCAGGCCCATCGCCGGCAACGCGGTATAGAGAGACACCTCGCTGCGGTACTGCGGTACGGGCACCGGCTGCGGCACATACGGGTCCGGCTCCGGCGGCGCCGGTGACGGTGGCGGCAGCGGCGGCGGCTCGGGTGGGGTCGGGTCAGGCAGCGGGTCCGGCCCCGGTGTGGGGTCCGGCGGCGTCGGTCCCGGCGGTGGATCCGGCGGCGGCGGTGGCGGTGGGGGAGGCGGAGGGGGTGGCGGAGAGGGGCACGGGGGGGACGGCGCGGCCGGATTGTTGCAGTCGATCGACGAGCGCAGGAACCAGTCCTGCCCGTCACCGGCGGCGTAGCCGCCGCGGTGCAGGCGGTACGCGTAAGGGCCGGCCAGCAGCGGCGTGTCGACGAAGAACGTATCGGGCGCGGTGGTTCCGCCATCCAGCGCGGTCACCACGCGGATGCCATCGCCGAAGGTCAGCGCACCGGGGCCGTCGGTATTGCGGATGTCCAGGCGGGTGCTGCCACTGGCGCTGCCGCCCTGGATGACCAGTTGGTCACTGGGCGAACCGTCGCTGTCCAGATAGGTGTTGAGCGCGATCACGCTGCCTGCGGCGCCAGCATACGAAGCGGTGTAAAGGAATTTGTAATCGTTTGTGGCGGCCGGCGGCAGGAACTCGATGCGCCCGTCATTGCGCACCCACTGCGAGACCGTCGAATTCTGCGGGATGCTCCAGGTGCTGGTGGCATCGATGACGGCATTGGTGAGATTCCACGCCGCGCCCGTCCAGTGGCTGCCTGCCTGCAGGGCAATGTTGGCCTGCGCAGCGCTGCTGGCACCGGCGTCCCCCTGCAGGACGCTGTTGGCGGCGACCAGTTCGATCAATGTGGCTTCGCCGGTGGTGCCGATGTTGCCGGCCCACAGCAGGTAGTCGTCACCACGGACCGCGGTGTTCTCCAAGGTCACGTTCAGCGGGCCATACGCATAGAACGCAGTCTGCTCGGTGGTGAGCGAGCCGCCCCGCATCGTGAAGATGTTGTCCCAGCCATTGGACTGGTTGCCGGAGAACACGCCGAATGCGCTGCCGGTGGCGGTGACCGTGGTGTTGCTCAGGTGGACTTCGTTGTTGTCGGTGACCTGGGTCGGGCTTCCGTAGTTGCGCATGTAGATGGCGTCGGAGCCGCCGGTGTTGCGCAGGGTCGCATCGGCCACGTACACGTGCGCATGGCCGTAGGTACCGATGCCGACCGACCCTACTCCCGAAGTCTCGATGGTATCGCCCGTCAGGTTCACCACACTGTCGAGCGTGCTGTTGGCGCCCGCATAGATGCCATAACTGTCAGCAACGGCGTTGGTCCAGGTGGTGCCCGTGCTGTTGAGGGTGCCGGTGGCGACCACCGCACCGCCTCTGACGGAAGTACCCGAAGCAGTGCCAAAGATGGCGTCCACGCCGCCCATGCTGGTGCCGGCGGTGAGCGCATAGCGCTGGGCATTGGTCGGCGAAGTGATGCCGATGCGGCTTGCGCCGCCCAGAGTGATGGCTGAGTTGTCGGTTACCCAGACACCGATGCCCACCCGCGGCCCGGAGACCACGAAATTCCGCAGGCTCGCGGTCGCGCCCCGCTGAGCGACCAGTCCGGTTCCCGCCGTGCCGGTGGTGGCAGTGAACGTCGCGGTGATGCCATCCAATACCTGGGCATTGCTGCCACTGTCCACGGTGACACCGACGGAGTTGGCCCCATTGAAGGTGAGCGCGAGTGGGCTGTACATCTCCAGCTGACCGCCGCCGTACAGGTACACGCCCATCGCGCCAGACTGCTGGAACGTGAACTGGTTGGTACCGTTGAGCACCGCCCTGGCGCCCGTTCCCTGTACCCCCAGCCCGTACGAGTTGCCGGTCCTGCCGATATACAGGCGGTTGAATCCACCCAACTCCACCTGCGCGGTACCGTCGATGCCGATCCCGTTGCCCTGCGTGCCCGAGGAGAGCGCAGGATCGTTGTAGCGCATGTTGGCTATCTGGATCAGGCCCGCCGTGCCACCGGCCAGCTTGCCGATGCCCGTGCTGGTGACATTCCCGGCAAAGACCGAGATCGTGCCGCCGTCGGCATAGAGCGCCTGGCCCCGACCGCCGACGCGCAGGTTGATGCCACGGGGGGCGGAAATGACGCCCGTTGTCGCGTGCAGCGATAGCGCGTTGGACAGGACAGTGATCGCACCCGGCGCGGCGAACGGCGAGTTCATGTCCAGCACCACATCGCCGCCGCTGGCCCGCACGCCATCATTGTTGCCGGTATCGATCGTGGTGTTGCCCACGACCGTGGTGGTGCCGGACGTCGCGGTGACCGTGCTGTTGACCGTGCCGGGGCCGACCACCGCCTGCGCCGCAGCGGTCATCGGCAGCGCAACCGCACCGGTCAACGCGGCCGCAATCGCCATGGGCAGCGTGTGCCTGCGCGTGTTCATGGCCACTCCTTGCCTGAGGTGAGACAGCCCTGCATGGCGTGCTTCCCATGGTCTGGACCGAGGTCCGATCCGTGCCGTCGATGTTCCCGCCGTCGCGGCCCCGGATCGACCGCATAACTACTGGGTCTGCGCGGTAAATCTACTGGGCGCGACGTCTCCAGTACTTCTGCCAAGCGGCGGTGGCCCGTCTGTTTTCGGGTGCCAACGCGGATCGCGATGGCGACACGGGGCATTCAGTACATCGAGGCGCGACATGCGCCAGGCACTCGCCGGCAGCCGCCTTGCGTTTCCCGATCAGGCTTATCAGGGGCATCAGAATGCGTTTGCGACGGTTATGCCCGTTGAAGGTGAGCGAGGCGTAGACTCCAAGTGCGGCGTGCACTCCATGGTCATGGGTCGGTCAATGCTGGTTTCTGACTTCTCACGAACGACAGGATTGAGCCGGGATACGGTGCGGTTCCATGCCCGCCGATGATGAGGATTGAGGCATGCTGACCCCTCCCACAAACCGGAGGCAAACTACATGATCGACGGCCCTGAAAAGACCCGAGCGCCGCGGATCCGGGAGGGTACGCTGGATGAGGCGCTGCACATACTGACGCAGGTTGGCGAGCTCGCCCAAGGGCGCCCACTGTCGTCCTATGTCGAAAGGCTGGCTGCCGAACATCTTGTTCTGGTCGCCGAGTGCGGCGACCAATTGGCGGGATTCAAGATTGCTTATGCGCTGGATGAAAGCACGCTCTATAGCTGGATCGGCGGGATTTCTCCGGCATTCCGTCGGCAGGGATTGGGGCAGTCATTGCTGCAGACCCAGGAGAACTGGGCAAGACAACACGGCTACCGCACCATTGAGGTGAAAAGTTCGAACAGATTTCCTCAGATGCTTGCGATGCTCCGCCGCAATGGCTACATCTTTGTAGAAGACGTCGAGGGCAAGCAGCTGTATCGCAAGGTGCTCATGGTGTCTTGATGAGCCAGGCGCGACCACGCTCTGGCCCGCCCAGCCATTGCGACGGTCACTGCGCCTGTCTACGTTCGAGCAACCGCTTGAGCCACAGCAAAGCTGTCCTCGAACATACGAAACCGGGTGATCTTCCCTTCCTCGACCAGCAGGTCGAACGCGAATTCAGACGTGATCAGTTTGTCCGTCTGACGAACACGTGACTCCAGCGCACCCAGGATGATCGCGCGTCGCCCCTGTACCACTACATCCGCGATGTCGAACGTTTCCGAAATGATCTTCTCCCGTATCTGCCGATAGAAGTCGGCGGCACCGGCCTGTCCGTACTTTCGTCCGATCCAGGGAACAGTGGCCAGATCACCTGCGACAAAGAAGTCGACGTCGTCACTGAACAGGGCGCCTATCTGTTCCACCGGTGCCCCGTGCGCTGTCAGTGAAAGAAAGGCCTGTACCACTTCCTGCGTGCTCTGGATCATCTCGCATTCCAATTTATGTAGTTATCGCTACATAAAACTTACACCCTCCACGTCACAATGCGCAATCCCCAAGACCGAGCTCCATCGACTCATGCCAACCGCTGCCCGTGGCCGCCCCCGCAGCTTCAACCGTGACCAGGCGGTGCACCAGGCAATGCTCGCCTTCTGGGACCATGGTTACGAACGCACCTCGGTTGCCAGCTTGATCGATCTCATGCAGGTCAGGCCGCCAAGCTTCTATGCTGCCTTCGGCTCCAAGGAGGCGCTGTTCCTCGAGGCACTGGAGCTTTACCGAGGGATGATCGGTGCCAAAACCATGGCGGCCCTCAACAGTACGAGTGGCCAAGAGGCCATCGCCGCGTTCTTCAGGCAGAGCGTTGTCAACGCCACCACGCGCCCGTCTGCAGGATGCCTGATCACGCTCGGCGGGCACGTGCCCGTTGACGGCAGTCCCGCAGCGACGGCAGTTGCGTCACTTCACGCGGCAACGTGGACCGCAGTGCATCGCCAGCTCGAGTCGTCCCGGTGCGAAGGACGGCTGCCCGCCGGTGCAGACCTGTCAGCCCTGACGGACTTTCTGATGACGGTCCTCAAAGGCATCTCACTGCAGGCTCGTCATGGCGTCGCAGCCGATACGCTGCAGCAGGCGGCCGCCATCGCGGTGAATGCGCTGCCTTGGACTCCATCGGGTTCCAGGGCTGGGTGACCATCATTTGGGGGGTCGAATAGGGAGCCACAGCGCCGGCCCGTAGCGGCATGCAGCAGTCCGGAAAAAGCTGAAGGCAGGAACCCAAGCCTGGCAACGAGCCGAGCTCCGTAACGAAGCTCGGTCGGACCAAGGGGCAATTCCCGAGCACTCCGCCAACCCGCGCCGTGCCAGGTGCATTGCCCGAAAGAGGCCCCACCCACGCATGATCACCGACATCGCGATGAGGCCCATGCAGATCAAGTCGCCTGCGCTTACGACAAGCACCCGGTGGCCAGGGGTGGGTCCGGCAGCTTGAACCCGGACAACGCACGCCGCATGTGGAAGCCCCTGTCCTGCGCGAAAGGCTCGACGTACACTCCGCTGGGATGGACTCGACAATGGATGGGTCGTAATGGCCATCACGCTCAGGACGGCATCGATCATCGGCGCACTGCTGGCCGCGGCGGGCACTGGCTGTCACCAAGCCGCGCCCCCTCCTGCGGAATCGATCGCGCGGGCGCCCGACGGCAGCGTCAGGATGTGCGGCGCCACGCTGAAGACGAACCCCGCGATCACCACCCTGCGAGGCAGCAAGGACGTTCTCGTGATCGAAGTGGCGTTGGACAAGCTCCACGGCAGCCCAACTCACGATCCTCTGGTCGTTCTAGTGGAATGCCTTTCAGGCAACGCGGAACTGGGCAGTACTGTTGCCCTAGCACAGCCGTGGACCGAACAGGTGGACCACCCCGACCTGCACCTCAGGGAATTCAGGCGGGTACGCGCAGGCCAGGGCGGCTTGAAGTCCCAACTGTTCACGCCGCTGGATACATCGTATGTAAATCCGGACGGTTCGACGTTCTATATAGAAGGTTCGCCGACGAAAGATTGGACCCCCACCATCAACTACGTCGAGTGGAAAGCGGGACCATATCTGGTCAGATATCACTTTTACTCACGGGACAATCTCAAAAGGTGGCGCGATCTCGACGAGCTGGTTCGCACGATGACAACTTCAAAGGAATGATCGATAAGCTTCAACGTCCCGCAGCAGCAACGGGATTTCATCCGCGCACGGCGGCTCGATGGGCCGCGCGCCGGGACCGTCATCGCCGTCTCGCGCGTCAGCGTCGCGCGATGCCCGAAGGGACATCAGCGATTCGTCTTAGCGATCCTGCCCGCTTCTACAACGGGGACTGTTACGCTCGCCTGCTGCTGAGCCTCTGAAATTCAGAGGCCTACTTCACATTTTTGGCGGAGAGAGTGGGATTCGAACCCACGGAAGGAATGACCCTTCGCCGGTTTTCAAGACCGGTGCCTTAAACCGCTCGGCCATCTCTCCGTATCGGTAACGCCTTACGCGCCCCGCGTGCCCGGGTCATTGCAACCCGGGCAACCGGTCGGGGCAGCGTCCCCGTCCGGCATGGCTCCCCGGCATGGGCCGGGGGTCGCATTCTCGCATTTCAGGTGGGATTTGCCCACCCGCTGCCTGCCGGGCTCAGCCCGCATCCACCGCCAACGCACCCAAGGCACTCGCCTTGATCTTCTCCTTGGCCCGTTCGCACGCCCCGCCGCAATCCAGGCGCGAGGCCTCCAGCTGCGGCGGCAGGTGTTCGGCCAGGAAGTCGATGAACACGCGCACCGCCGGCAGCAGGCCGCGGCGGGAGGCGAAGACGGCATGGCAGATGCCCTGCGGCAGCGACCAGTCCGGCAGCACCACTTCCAGCTCGCCGTTGCGCACGGCGTCGGCGCAGACAGTTTCCGGCAGCATGGTAATGCCGAAGCCGTCCTTGACCATGCTCTGCAGCAGCGGGAAGTCGAAGCCGGCCACGCGTGGCTGCAGGTCCACGCGGCGGACCGCGCCTTCGGGGCCGTGCAGTTCCCAGCGCTGGCGGGCTTCGTCTTCGCTGATGCTCAAGGTCACGTGATTGGTCAGCTCGTCCGGATCTTTCGGGCGGCCAGCGCGATCCAGGTACTTCGGGCTGGCGACCAGCAGTTCCTGCACCTGGCCGAAGCTGCGCATCACCAGGCTGCCGTCGTCATCCAGGCGCGAGCGGACGCGCAGGGCGACGTCGTAGCCTTCGTTGATGATGTCCACGCGGCGATTGCTGATGTTCAGCTGCAGCCGCACCTTGGGGTACTGCGCGAGG
>Ga0153980_1001288_pt1 | contig 10595 bp, 10 predicted proteins | sample TSGA064MetaG_FD_104722 | JGI IMG/M metagenome (GOLD analysis project Ga0153980, IMG submission 104722) | Attine ant fungus gardens microbial communities from Georgia, USA - TSGA064 MetaG | ecosystem: Host-associated > Fungi > Mycelium > Unclassified | place: USA: Georgia, Magnolia Springs State... | reverse complement strand
GCCGGAGGTGGGCTTTTCGTTGCCGCTACCGCAGCACCCGCGCCTGCTCGAGGTGTGCAATGCATTGCTGGCGCACCCGGAGCGGGACGCCGGCCTGGCCTACTGGGCCGAGCGCCTGGGGCGTTCGCAGAAGACCCTGATGCGGTTGTTTCAGCGCGAGACGGGGCTCAGCTTTCGCGGCTGGCGCCAGCGCATGCGCCTGCTGTCGTCGCTGCAGGCGCTGGAGCAGGGGCAGAGCGTGACCCAGGCGGCGCTGGGTTGCGGCTATGAGTCGACGTCGGCGTTCATCGTGGCGTTCAAGGGCTTGTTCGGGGCGACGCCGGGGGAACTGTTCAGGCAGTGAGTGTCTGCCATGTTCGGGAAGCCACGAGGCACTCGGTGCAGGCGGGATTAAATTATTTGGACATTATCGGGTCCACTTCCTTTGAGGGCCTTGTTGTATCGTGAGCGCGCATCTGGCTCATGGCTGTGAGACGATGGCCGGCAACCCGTGATACCCGTGTGTTTGGCAAAACAGGACCCAGAACAAAAGCCGATGAAGACTCCAAAACGCATAGAACCACTGATAGAAGACGGGCTGGTCGATGAAGTCATCCGACCCCTGATGAGTGGCAAGGAAGCCGCGGTGTACGTGGTGCGGTGCGGTACCGAGCTGCGCTGCGCCAAGGTCTACAAAGAGGCCAACAAGCGCAGCTTCCGTCAGGCCGCCGAATACCAGGAGGGCCGCAAGGTGCGCAACAGCCGCCAGGCGCGGGCCATGGCCAAGGGCTCCAAGTATGGGCGCAAAGAGGCCGAGGAGGCCTGGCAGAATGCCGAGGTGGCAGCCCTGTTTCGCCTGGCCAGTGCCGGCGTGCGGGTACCCAAGCCGTTCGATTTTCTCGATGGCGTGCTGTTGATGGAGCTGGTGTCCGATGCCCATGGCGATGCGGCGCCACGCCTGAACGACGTGCACCTGGAGGCCGATCAGGCCCGCGAGTACCACGACTTCGTGATCCGCCAGATCGTGCTGATGCTGTGCACCGGCCTGGTGCATGGCGACCTGTCGGAATTCAACGTGCTGCTCGGCCCTGACGGCCCGGTGATCATCGACCTGCCCCAGGCGGTGGATGCGGCCGGCAACAACCATGCGTTCAGCATGCTCGAGCGCGATGTGGGGAACATGGCCGGGTACTTCGGCCAGTTTGCCCCGGAGCTCAAGGCCACCCGCTACGCCAAGGAAATGTGGGCGTTGTACGAGGCCGGCGAGCTGACTCCGGAAAGCCCGCTGAGCGGGCAGTTCGCGGAGGACGAGCACAGCGCCGATGTCGACGGGGTGATGCGCGAGATCGAAGCGGCACGCCTGGACGAGGCGCGCCGGCAGGCTGCACGCGCCGAGGCGGAGAACGGCCCGGCCAAGGCCGAGGAACCGCCACCGCCGTGGATGCAGTAACGCGCTAGTGACAGCAGCTGCCGGCTGCCAGGTCCTTGAGGATCGGGCAGTCGGGGCGATCGTCCCCCTGGCAGTGGGCGACCAGCTCGCTCAGCGTATCGCGCAGGCTCACCAGTTCGTCGATGCGCCGGTTCAGGTCGGCTATATGCTCGTTGGCCAGGGCTTTCACATCGGCGCTGGCGCGCTGGCGGTCCTGCCACAAGGTCAGCAGTTTGGCCACTTCCTCCAATGAAAACCCCAGGTCTCGCGAGCGCTTGATGAATGCCAGCGCGTGCAGGTCGTCCTGCTGGTAGAGGCGGTAGCCACTGTCGCTGCGCGAGGCCGGCTTGAGCAGGCCGATGGACTCGTAGTAGCGGATCATCTTGGCGCTCAGGCCGGTACGTTTGGCGGCTTGTCCGATGTTCATGGGGCATCGTCCTGTGGCGGCGTTTGCGGTTTCCAGGTTTTGAGCAGCAAGGCGTTGCTGACCACGCTGACGCTCGACAGGGCCATGGCCGCACCGGCCAGCACCGGGTTGAGCAGGCCGAAGGCCGCCAGCGGAATACCGATCAGGTTATAGATGAAGGCCCAGAACAGGTTCTGGCGGATCTTGGCGTAGGTCTTGCGGCTGATCTCCAGGGCGGCCGGTACCAGGCGCGGGTCGCCGCGCATCAGGGTGATGCCGGCGGCCTGCATGGCCACATCGGTGCCGCCACCCATGGCGATGCCGATGTCGGCGGCGGCCAGGGCCGGCGCGTCGTTGATGCCATCACCCACCATCGCTACCACACCCGATTTCTTCAGTTCGAGAACAGTGGCGGCCTTGTCGGCCGGCAGCACCTCGGCGTATACGTCATTGATGCCAAGGGCCTGGGCCACCACCTTGGCGCTACCGCGGTTGTCGCCGGTCAGCAGGTGGCTGCTGATGCCCTGTTGGCTCAGCTGGCGTACGGCGGCGTCTGCGCCAGGTTTGAGGCTGTCGCCGAAGGCGAACAGGCCCAGCACCCGTGGTTGCGCACCGCGCTCGATCAGCCACGACAAGGTGCGCCCCTCGGCCTCCCAGGCCTGGGCGCTGGTGGCGAGTTCACCCGGTTGCAGGCCGCTTTCTTCCAGCAGGCGACGGTTGCCCAGGGCCAGGTCGCGGCCATTGAGGTGGCCGGCGATGCCGCGGCCGGTCAGCGATTGGCTGTCGTCGATGTCGGGTACGGTCAGGCCCTGCTCCTGGCAGGCATCCAGTACCGCCTTGGCCAGCGGGTGTTCGCTGCCGCGTTGCAGGGCGCCGGCCAGTTGCAGCAGTTCGCCTGCCTCGATGCCCTGGGCCTTGCTGTGAACGATGCGCGGGCTGCCGGAAGTGAGGGTGCCGGTCTTGTCGAACACCACGCGGTTGACTGCATGGGCACGCTCCAGCGCTTCGGCGTCCTTGATCAGGATGCCGTGGCGCGCGGCCACGCCGGTACCGGCCATGATCGCGGTGGGTGTGGCCAGGCCCAGGGCACAGGGGCAGGCGATGACCAGCACGGCCACGGCATTGATCAGCGCGGTTTCGATTGGCGCGCCGGCCAGCCACCAGCCGACCAGGGTTGCCAGGGCCAGCACCAGCACGGCTGGCACGAACACCTGGCTGACCCGGTCGACCAGTTTCTGGATGGGGGCCTTGGCGGCCTGGGCGTCTTCGACCAGGCGGATGATGCGCGCCAGCACGGTTTCAGTACCCAGAGCCAGCACACTTACCAGCAGGCGGCCTTCGCCGTTGATGGCGCCGCCGGTCACGCGGTCGCCCGGCTGCTTGGGCACGGGCAGGCTTTCGCCGCTGATCAGGGCTTCGTCGGCATGGCTCTGGCCCTCGATCACCTCACCGTCCACCGGGAAGCGTTCGCCAGGCAGCACGCGCACCAGGTCATGCAGGCGCAGGGCGCTGATGGGTACGTCGCGCTCCTGGCCGTCGATCACCTGCAGGGCGCGCTCAGGGCGCAGGGCTTCGAGGGCGCGGATGGCACTGGCGGTCTGGCGCTTGGCGCGGCTTTCCAGGTACTTGCCCAGCAGCACCAGGGCGATGACCACCGCCGAGGCTTCGAAATACAGGTGCGGCATGCTGCCTGCGGTGGCCCGCGCCCATTCGTACAGGCTCAGGCCGTAACCGGCGCTGGTGCCCAGGGCTACCAGCAGGTCCATGTTGCCGGCCCCGGCGCGTACCGCCTTCCAGGCCGCGACATAGAAGCGTGCGCCCAGGATGAACTGCACGGGGGTGGCCAGTACGAACTGTGCCCAGGCCGGCAGCATCCAGTGGATGCCGAAGGGCTGCAGCAGCATCGGCAGCACCAGCGGCAGGGCCAGCAGTATGGCCAGGCCGACCGACCAGCGCTCCTTGCGCAGGCGTCGCTCGGCGTCGGCCTGGTCGGCCTTGCCCGCTTGCGGCAGGCTGGCCGTGTAACCTGCCTGGGTCACCGCGTCGATCAGCAGCGCGCTGTCGACCTGCCCCAGCAGCTCGATGTGCGCGCGCTCGTTGGCCAGGTTGACGCTGACTCGCTGTACGCCGGGCACCTTGTTCAAGGCCCGCTCCACGCGCCCGGCACAGCTGGCGCAGGTCATGCCGCCAATCTGCAGTTCGAGGCTCTGGGCGGGCACGCTGTAACCGGCCTGGCTGACGGCGTCGACCAGTGCCGGCAGGGCGTCGGCAGGGGCTTGCACCCGGGCGTGTTCGGTGGCGAGGTTGACGCTGACGTGTTCGGCGCCGGCGACTTTGCGCAGGGCGCGCTCGACACGACCGGCGCAGCTGGCGCAGGTCATGCCTTGAATCGGCAGATCGAAGGTGGTTGATGCGGACATGGGGCTCTCCTCCTTGGACAGGCGCCAAGCATCAACCTTACCCCATTGGCAAGGTCAATAGCCCAGAGCGGCCTTCTTCAGGCTGAGGCCATTGTTGTCCATGACGATGCGGTACTTGTTGACCTGGCCCGCCAGTACGTTGATTCGCGTGCTGCGCTGGTTCTCGATGCCGTTGTTGCAACCCGGTGCCTGCCCGGGAAGCAGGCGCAGGCGCACGTTCACCGGGCCGCCCGGCAGGTTGAACGAGGTGGAGTGTTCCTGGAACAGTCGCGCCGACAGCTGGTCGTTGAGATAGATGCCGATCTCGCAGGACGTGGCGACCTCCAGACGCTCGCGGGAAATGATCAACACGCTGTAGTCCGACGGCCCTTCGGCGCTGGCCAGGGGCACGATGCTGCACAACCCGAGCAAACCGATAAGGCCCAATGCTGCCCTGCCCATGAATGAATCTCCTGCTGATCGTTCGACAAGGGCGCAGCTTGGCCGAGCTTGGCGCGGATTTCCAGTTCGGCATGCACTTGACCTTGCCCCGATGGCAAGCTTGAGACTGCGCTCAAATCCCAAGGAGGTAGTTCCCATGCAAGTATTCACTGTTCAAGGCATGACCTGTGGCCACTGTGTGAAGGCCGTGACCCGTGCGGTACAGAGCCAGGATGCACAGGCCATCGTAGAGGTGGACCTGGCCAGCAAGCAGGTGCGCGTCGACAGTTCGCTGCAGGCGCCGCAGATCGTGCAGGCGATTGTCGATGAGGGTTACAAGGCCGAGCTTGTGGCCTGAACAAGCCGGTAGCCGCTTCGCCTGTAGGAGCCAGCCTTGCTGGCGAACCGACGCGAAGCGGCTACCGACCCTGCATGGGCGGTGTGTCTGCTGCACTGTGCATTCCGGTGTGCGAGCGCTGCGCGCTCGATCCCCGGCAAGGCCGGCTCCAACAAGGGGCGCACGTGCCAGCGAATTCGGCAAAAGATTCGCGGCTTATCCATGGCAGCCCGGTTAGACTAAGGCACTTGCTTAGCCTGCTATGGATTCCCGATGAACCTGCGCACCATCCTGATTCTCGGCGCACTCAGTGCGTTCGGGCCGTTGGCGATCGATTTCTACTTGCCCGGCTTCCCGGCAATGGCCCTGGCCTTTGCGACCGACGAAAAACACATCCAGACCACCCTGGCGGCCTATTTCCTGGGCCTGTCGCTGGGGCAGCTGGCCTATGGCCCGGTGGCCGACCGCTTCGGTCGACGCATTCCGCTGCTGGTCGGGGTGACCCTGTTTACCCTGGCGTCGCTGGCCTGTGCCTTTGCACCGAGCCTGGACGCCCTGATCGCCGCGCGTTTTGTACAGGCCCTGGGTGGTTGCGCAGGCATGGTGCTGTCGCGGGCCATCGTCAGCGACAAGTGTGATGCAGTGGCTTCGGCCAAGGTGTTCTCGCAACTGATGCTGGTGATGGGCCTGGCGCCGATCCTTGCCCCGATGCTGGGCGGGGTGCTGGTCAACCTGTATGGCTGGCAGTCGATCTTCCTCGTGCTCACCCTGTTCAGCGCCGGCTGTACGCTGGCCGTTGCCCTGGGCCTGCCGGAGAGCCTGCCTTCCAACCAACCACGCCAGCCGCTGTCGGGGGCGTTGCGCCAATACGGGCGCCTGCTCAAGGACCGCGTGTTCATGGGGCATGCACTGACCGGCGGCATCGCGATTGCCGGCATGTTCGCCTATATCGCCGGGTCGCCCTTCGTGTTCATCAAGCTTTATGGCGTACCGGCCGAACATTACGGCTGGCTGTTCGGCAGCAATGCGGCGGGCTTCATCCTGGTGGCGCAGGTGAATGCGCGATTGCTGGCCAAGCGTGGGCCTGCCTTTTTGCTGGCCCGCACGGTGTGGGTATACCTGGCGGCCGGGCTGGTGCTGCTGGGAATCAGCGCGCTGCATACGCAGGCGCTGTGGCCGTTGCTGGTGCCGCTGTTCGTGTGCATTGCCAGCCTTGGCTGCATCATCCCCAACGCCTCGGCCTGCGCCATGAGCGGGCAGGGTGCCCGCGCCGGCAGTGCCTCGGCGTTGCTGGGGTGCGTGCAGTTCAGCGTGGCGGCGGGTGCGGCTGCCCTGGTGGGAGTGCTGCATGACGGCAGCGCGCTGCCGATGGCGCTGGTCATCAGCCTGTGCGGTACGGCGGCAGTGGGCGTGGCTATGTTGACCCGACGCCTGCAGCTCAGCCGACCTGCTTGAGCGGGTGCGGGGCCCGCAAGCGTTGTTGCAGGGTGTCGACAAAGGCGCGAGCCTCGGCCTCGCTGCGAAAGCTGACCACATGCTGGTCGAGCTGAACCTGCCACGGGCACCCGGGTTTGCGTGCTGATGCACTGACGATAATCTTCATCGCTGCCTACCTGTGTGGTTGGGTAAATGCAGCAGCATTGTAGCGCCGCGACCGGGCCCCGGCATGACCGGCGTCAGTGTACTGACTGACGGTCATGCCGGGGCCCGGAGGGGCTCAGAACCCTTCCAGCACGATCTTGCCCTTGGCTGCACCGCTTTCGAGCAGCGCGTGGGCCCGGCGCAGGTTGGCTGCATTGATCGGGCCGAAATGCTCGCCCAGGGTGGTCTTGAGGGTGCCTGCGTCGATCAGCTCGGCCACGCGGTTGAGCAGCGTGTGCTGCGCCTGCATGTCGGCGGTTTCGAACAGCGAGCGGGTGTACATGAATTCCCAGTGCAGCGACAGGCTCTTGCGCTTGAGCTTGGTCACGTCCAACTGCTTGGGGTCGTCGATCAGCGCCAGCTTGCCCTGCGGGGCGAGTGCCTCGACCAGCTGGTCCAGGTGCTGGTCGGTCTGCGTCAGGCTGGCAACGTGGGTAACGCTATCGATACCCTGCGCCTTCAGGGCCTGGGCCAGGGGCTGACGGTGATCGACTACCACATCGGCGCCCAGCTCCCTTACCCAGGCCTGGGTTTCGGGACGTGAAGCGCTGGCGATGACCTTGAGCCCGGTCAGTTGGCTGGCCAGTTGAGTCAGGATCGAACCGACGCCGCCGGCGCCACCGACGATCAGCAGGCTCTGGCCCAGGTCGGCCTTGCCTTCGGCGATCTGCAGGCGTTCGAACAGCAGCTCCCAGGCGGTAATGGCGGTCAGCGGCAATGCGGCGGCTTCGGCGAAACCCAGGGTTCGGGGCATGTGCCCGACGATGCGCTCGTCGACCACGTGCAGCTCGCTGTTGCCCCCGGCGCGGGCGATGGAGCCTGCGTAGTAGACCTTGTCGCCAGGCTGGAACAGGCTGACCTCGCTGCCCACCGCCTTGACCACACCGGCAACGTCCCACCCCAGCACTTTGGCCACGCCGGCCTCGGGTTGCACGTTCTGGCGCACCTTGGTGTCGACCGGGTTGACCGAGATGGCGTGCACCTGCACCAGCAGGTCGCGCGGGCCAGGCTGCGGGGCGGGCAGCTCGATGTCCTGCAGCGCGGCGGGGTCGGCGATCGGCAACGATTGATAGTAGGCAATGGCTTTCATGAAGAGGTCCTTGAGGGGGGGAGTGCCGCCATCATCAGTGCTTTCACTTGGGGTTAAAACCCGATAAAACGGCAGATACTTTCAATTTATTTTTGATAATGAGGCCGACAAGTGCTGCGTACCGATGATCTGCAACTGTTCGTGCGCGCCGCGGAACTGGGCAGCCTGTCGGCCGCTGCGCGCCAGCTCGACCTTTCGCCGGCAGTGGCGAGCGCAGCGCTCAAGCGCCTTGAGGCGCAATTGAAGGTGCGGCTGCTGGCCCGTTCGACGCGCAGTCTGCGTCTGACCGCTGAAGGCGAGGGGTTCCTCAACCACGCCCGGGTAGCCTTGGCCAGCCTCGAGGAGGGACGGCGGGCGTTGGCTCAGGGCCAGGCCGAGGTGAGCGGCGTGCTGCAGTTGTCGGCACCGTCGGATTTCGGACGCAATGTGCTGTTGCCCTGGCTGGACCAGTTGCAGCAGGCGCACCCGTTGCTGAACGTGCGCCTGCTGCTGGGCGATCGCAATGCCGACCTGTTTCGCCAGCCGGTGGATGTGGCGCTGCGCTACGGCACCCCCGAAGACTCGAGCCTGGTGGCGCTGCCCCTGTGCTCCGACAACCGCCGGGTGCTGTGCGCCGCACCTGATTATCTGGCGCGCCATGGCCAACCGGCGACGGTTGCACAGCTGGCCGAGCACAACTGCCTGCTGTACCAGTTGGGTGGCCGTGTGCATGACCAGTGGCGCTTCAGTGACGGGGCCGCGACACAGACGGTGCTGGTGCGTGGCGACCGCTTTTGCGACGACGCCGACGTGGTACGGCGCTGGGCCGTGGCAGGTGTGGGCATTGCCTACAAGTCATGGCTGGATGTGGCAGCCGATGTGAAGGCCGGGCGCCTCGAAGTGCTGCTGCCCGGGGTGCGGGGTGAAGCTGCGCCGCTGAATCTGCTGTGCACCCACCGGGCGCAGCTCGGCAAGCCGGTGCAGTTGCTGCGCGACGAACTCAAGGCCAGATGCCGGCACCTGCTGGAGCCGCTGCTGGCGATGACCGGCTAGGCAGGGCCGGCTGTCGGGCGCTGGATCAGGGTCATACATTTCATTTTAGGTTGAGTGACTTGTTTACCTTGGATGTAGGGCGTTGCGCGCTCATCGGCCCTTGAGCGCAACCCTCGCTCTGCAGGGAAAGCCGCCCCCATGCGGCTGTGGTGCCAGGGGCGGAAGGCCCGCCACCCGAAAGTGACCTTTGCAGAAGGCCACATGGTTGCCCAAAACGGGCAATTTTGCCGGAGATAGAGGCCGTTTAAGTGCTTACAGGCCGGCATATACTTGCCCCCGCAGTCGTTACCAGCAAGAGACGTTTCCATTGCAGGGGCGGGCAAGTTACGTCTTCGGAATCCGCAGGGAGTGCAGATATGAAACCTGTAGCAAGTATCAGTGTGATCGCCAGCCTGCTGGCTGACCCCAAGCGCAGCGCCATGCTGTGGGCCTTGATCGACGGTCTGGCCCGCCCCTCCGACGAGTTGGCCAGGATGACCGGCCTGACACCTTCTTCCACCTGCGCTCACCTTGGGCGCCTGCTGGCAGGGGGGCTGCTGAAGATAGAGGCGCGCGGGCGCAAACGGTATTTTCGGCTGGCAGCCCCGGAGGTGGGCGCCGCTGTGGAGGCGCTGGCCAGTGTGCCGGTGCGCGAGCATTTTCGTCAGGGCGTGCGTGTCAGCCGGGAGGCGCCGGGGATCCCGCTGGCGATGCGCCGCGCACGCTTGTGCCGTGACCACCTGGGCGGTGAGCTGGCGGCCGACCTTTACCAGCGCTTGCAGGAGGCCAAGTGGCTGGAGCTCTGCGACCGCCAGTTGGAGGTCAGCTCGCTGGGGCGCCTGCACTTTGCCGACTTTGGCATCTTCGTCGAGGCATTGGCACTGCGCGAGGGCAGAGCCTGCAGCGCGTGCAGTTGCTGCAGCGAGTGGAGCGAGCAGCGCCCGCACCTGGGCGGGGCTCTGGGCAGCAGCCTGCTCAGGCTTTTCGTGCAGTCGGGCTGGGTGCGCATGAACGGTGACTCGCGCGCCTTGCACGTCACTCCCGCCGGGTTGCGTGAAATCCCGCTGATTGCACAGTCGCCCATGCCGTTGGCGGTGGGGGAGTAGCCGCAGGTGGCGGGCAAGGCCGACCCACCGGTGATGGGTCGACCTGCCCGCGCAGAGGTCAGGGCTTGAGCAGGCGCGCATCCAGGCTGTTCTGCGCCAGACGCCTGGCCTGGTCCTGGGTCATGCCGAGGTGGGTATGCAGGGCATGGAAGTTCTCGGTCACGTAGCCACCGAAATAGGCTGGGTCGTCCGAGTTCACCGTGACCTTCACGCCACGTTCGAGCATCTCGAGGATGTTGTGTTCGCGCATGTGGTCGAACACGCACAGCTTGGTGTTGGACAGAGGGCAGACGGTCAGCGGGATCTGTTCGTCGATGATGCGCTGCATCAGGCGCTCGTCCTCGATGGCGCGCACGCCGTGGTCGATACGCTGGATCTTGAGCAGGTCCAGGGCTTCCCAGATGTACTCGGGCGGGCCTTCCTCGCCGGCGTGCGCGACCGTCAGGAAGCCTTCGCTACGGGCGCGGTCGAACACGCGCTGGAACTTGCTGGGCGGGTGGCCTTGCTCCGAGCTGTCCAGCCCCACGGCGATGAAGGCATCGCGAAAGGGCAGGGCCTGATCGAGGGTGGCGTGGGCCTCGTCTTCGCTCAGGTGGCGCAGGAAGCTCAGGATCAGGCCACTGCTGATGCCCAGCTTGCGCTGGCCATCCTTGAGGGCTGCGCTGATGCCGGCCAGTACCACCTCGAACGGGATGCCCCGGTCGGTATGGGTCTGGGGGTCGAAGAACGGTTCGGTGTGGATCACGTTCTGTGCCT
>Ga0153980_1001287_pt1 | contig 10602 bp, 9 predicted proteins | sample TSGA064MetaG_FD_104722 | JGI IMG/M metagenome (GOLD analysis project Ga0153980, IMG submission 104722) | Attine ant fungus gardens microbial communities from Georgia, USA - TSGA064 MetaG | ecosystem: Host-associated > Fungi > Mycelium > Unclassified | place: USA: Georgia, Magnolia Springs State... | reverse complement strand
TGGCTGCCGAACTGTCGGCTCTGAACGCGCAGGCGTTGCAAAGCAAAGGAGGGCGCTGATGTTTCAGCTGCATTATCTTTACTGGCTGGCGGGATTGATTCTGCTGGTCGTGGCCGTGATGTCATGGCGGGACGAGAAAAATCCACGCCGTTTAACTACCGGCTTGTTCTGGGCGCTGTATGGCCTGGTCTTTTTTATCGGCGATGGGGCCGCAGCATGGCTTGGTGCGCGAACGCTGCATATCGCCATTGGTCTGGTGGTGGTGGTTATGGCGCTGATTGCCGGTCTGGGCGGCGTGAAGCTGGGTTCTTATCATCAGCGTACGCCACAGGAAAGAGAAGCGAGCGCTAAGCGTCTCGGTAACCGCCTGTTTCTGCCCGCGCTGGCCATTCCCGTGGTTACGGTGATTGGCGTACTGCTGTTTAACAATCTGCCCGGTTTACGTACGGCGGTCTTTGGCGCGGGCAATAACGCCACGCTGGTCACGCTGTTTTCGATGATGGTGGGCTGTCTGGCAGGCTGGCTGATTGCGCTAAAAATGACGCGTGAGGCACCCGCGCAGTCAGTTCAGGAGGCGCGTCGCCTGCTGGATGCTATCGGCTGGGCGTTTATTCTGCCGCAGATCCTTGCCACGCTTGGCCTGCTGTTTACCGCCGCCGGCATGGGTACGGCTATATCTCACCTGACGGAAACCTGGCTTGCCGTTGATAATCGTTTTGTTGCAGTGGCGACTTATGCCATTGGTATGGCGCTGTTGACGATGGTAATGGGTAACGCTTTTGCGGCCTTCCCGATCGTCACCGCCGGTATCGGTATTCCCATTCTGGTCGTGCAGCATCACGGCGATCCGGCGGTAATGGCGGCCATCGGCATGTTTTCCGGCTACTGCGGCTCGCTGATGACGCCAATGGCCGCCAATTTCAATATCGTTCCCGCCGCGCTGCTGGAGCTTCCTGACCGCAATGCGGTGATCAAAGCTCAGGTACCAACCGGCGTGCTATTGTTAATAGTGAATATTTTCCTTCTCTGGTTCCTGATGTTCCGCTGAGGTTACTGATGAAAAACGTACTGATCGCCGCGTTTGAGCCGTTTGAAGGTGAACCGGTTAACGCTTCCTGGGAAGCCGTTAGCCAGCTGCATGAGCGCTTAATCTGCGGCGCACGGGTAGTGGCGAAGCAGCTTCCCTGCGTGTTTGGCGAATCGCTGACGGAGCTGCATAAAGCCATGGACGAGCTGGAGCCGGAGCTGGTTATCGTGGTGGGGCAGGCCAACGGCCGACCTGATATCACGGTTGAGCGGGTAGCCATCAACATTGACGACGCGCGCATTGCCGATAATGCAGGCCAGCAGCCCGTGGACGAACGCATTGTAGAGGATGGCCCGGCCGCGTATTTCACCACGCTACCGATCAAGGCCATTGTGGAAGGCATTCGCGAAGCCGATATTCCCGCCTCGGTCTCGCAAACGGCTGGCACCTTTGTTTGCAATCACGTGCTGTACGGGTTGCTGCACCGGCAGGTAAAGCAGGGTGGTCGCGGCGGCTTTATCCACGTTCCGTATCTGCCGCAGCAGGCGGTCAGGCATCCGGGCGCGGCCAGCATGCCGTTACAGACGGTGGTGCTGGCGCTGGAGATGGCGCTTACCATCACGCTAACCGTTGAGCAGGATATAAAACTGACGGGAGGCGCTACCCATTAATCGACTAACAAGGAGGCACCATGCCGGAAGGCCCTGAAATCCGCCGCGCTGCGGACAAACTGGAACAGGCGATTAAAGGCAAAACGCTGACCGAGGTCTGGTTTGCTTTCCCCCAGTTAAAAACCTACGAATCTTCGCTGACCGGCGAACGCGTTGAGGCCATAGAAACGCGTGGCAAGGCAATTCTGACCCACTTCTCTAACGGTTTGATTTTGTATAGCCATAACCAGCTGTACGGCGTCTGGCGCGTCGTCAAGAGCGGCACCGAGCCGCAAAGCAATCGCGTGCTGCGCGTTAAGCTGGCGGCGGAAGACAAAACGCTGCTGCTATACAGTGCTTCCGATATCGAACTACTCAATGAAGACACGCTGGCAGCACATCCTTTTCTGCTGCGCGTTGGGCCGGACGTGCTGGATATGACGTTAACGGTGGCAGAGGTGAAAGAACGCCTGCTTTCAACGCGCTTCCGGCGACGCCAGTTTAGCGGCCTGCTGCTGGATCAGGCTTTTCTGGCCGGGCTGGGCAACTATTTACGCGTGGAAATTCTCTGGCAGGCCGGTCTCGCGCCGCAGCGTAAAGCACAGGATCTGGACGCAGAACAGCTGGATACGCTGGCGGAGGCGCTGCTGGCAATCCCGCGCCTGTCTTATAAAACACGCGGTGTAGCCAAAGAGAACAAACATCACGGCGCGCTGTTCAGCTTTAAGGTTTTTCATCGCGCGGGGAAAAAGTGCGAGCGCTGCGGTGGGATTATTGAAAAAACGTCGCTGTCATCGCGGCCGTTTTACTGGTGCCCAGGTTGTCAATTTTAAGATCTCGTATTTTGAGAATATTGTTGATAAAAAATGGGCTGTTTATTTAAAGTATTAACGATTTGTTTTTTATTTTTTTTCTGATGTTGCCCTTTTAATAAGGGCATGCAGTTTATTTTCGGTTGGATCGCTTTTACAGCAAGCGGGTATTTTAAAATAAGGAGGAAGGGCATAAGCTAAGCAGGCTACTACCCACATATATATAATTTCTAACAGGTAAATATAATGAATTCCAAAATTAAATATTTTCTAATTATGACTACGCTGGCTGGTGTTTTGAATACGTCTCTGGCCATTGCTGCTTCTAAGTGTACGCCCGCTACGGCAGACGGAATAAGCTGCGTCTGTTTGCCCGACCCTGTCGGCTGTATTGATAGTAACGACGGCGGTCTTCGTCCTTAATCTTTTTGCCTCATGATAATACCCAGCTATTGAAAAGCTTAATGTTATTAATAAAAAAAGCGCCGCAGTGCGGCGCTTCTGCTCTTACAGCATGAGATTACTTCGTTGCGGATTTAAACTCGCGCTGGTCGTAACCGGTATAAAGCTGACGCGGACGGGCAATTTTAATGCCGTCGTCGTGCATCTCTTTCCAGTGTGCAATCCAGCCCACGGTACGCGCCATCGCAAAGATAACGGTAAACATAGACGAAGGAATACCCATCGCTTTCAGGATCAGACCTGAATAGAAGTCGACGTTAGGATAGAGTTTACGCTCGATAAAGTACGGATCGTTCAGCGCGATATGCTCCAGCTCCATGGCCACTTCCAGCAGGTCATCCTTCATTCCCAGCTCTTCCAGCACTTCGTGGCAGGTTTCACGCATTACCGTGGCGCGCGGGTCATAATTTTTATACACGCGGTGACCAAAGCCCATCAGACGGAAGGAGTCGTTCTTGTCTTTCGCGCGACGGATAAATTCTGGAATGTGCTCAACCGTTTTGATCTCTTCCAGCATACGCAGGCAGGCTTCGTTGGCGCCGCCGTGTGCCGGTCCCCACAGGGAAGCGATGCCTGCGGCGATACAGGCAAACGGGTTTGCGCCGGAAGAGCCAGCGGTACGCACGGTAGAGGTAGAAGCATTCTGCTCATGGTCGGCGTGCAGGATCAGGATACGATCCATTGCGCGTTCCAGTACCGGGTTAACCACATACTCTTCACAAGGCGTGGAGAACATCATGTTCAGGAAGTTGCCGGCATAGGAGAGGTCGTTGCGTGGATAGACGAACGGCTGGCCGATCGAATATTTGTAACACATCGCGGCGACGGTAGGCATTTTGGACAGCAGGCGGAAAGCGGCGATTTCGCGGTGACGTTCGATATTCACGTCCATCGCATCGTGATAAAACGCCGCCAGCGCACCGGTCACGCCGCACATGACCGCCATAGGATGCGAGTCGCGACGAAAGCCGCGGAACAGATGGTGGATCTGCTCGTGGATCATGGTGTGGCGGGTAACGATAGTGCGGAATTCGTCAAACTGCTCTTTGGTTGGCGCTTCGCCATTCAGCAGGATATAGCACACTTCCAGATAGTTGGAATTCAGCGCCAGCTGATCGATAGGGAATCCACGGTGCAGCAGGATGCCTTCGTCACCGTCGATATAGGTAATTTTGGATTCACAAGAAGCGGTGGAGGTAAAGCCCGGATCGAAAGTGAAATAGCCTTTAGAGCCAAGAGTGCGAACGTCGATCTCTTCCTGACCCAGCGTGCCGCTTAGCACGTTAAGTTCAATAGCATCTTCGCCTGGCAGGTTAAGCGTTGCTTTTTTATCAGCCATTTTAAGTCTCCTTAGCGCCTTGTCGATGAATCTATGACATCTGAAACGCCGTTATGTCCACCGTCGCGTGCTAAAAAGCAATATCAACTCTGTGGCAGTTAATCATGTGCAGGGTACAGAGTGACGGCGCGTACTGGCCGGAAGAGCACAAACAGGTTTTGTTTAGCAGTTGTTAAAGATTCGGTATGGTCGTAGCTTACAAACCAGATACTTAATAAGTATATATCACCAATGTTACATAACTTGTGCTTAGGGGAAAGTGTATCCCCATAACTTTTGTGCATCATAGAACTTTTAGCGCCCAGTTTGTAACAAAAATGTTGAAGTTTTGTCAAATCAGATAATTAAATTTGTATTAAATGTAAAAAGCGTGAGTCAGATCACTGTTTCACCTAATTTTCACCTGGATGTTTGTAGGGTAATTGTAATGAGATTGTGATCGACTTATACTGCGGCCAGGTCTCCGGAATACCCTGACACCAGGAGCCACCCAGCGTTTTAGCGCCACAATTAACACTGGATGTTGCTGTTTTGGTGCCGGTTCACAGTTGCAATGCTTATGTATTCAGCTGTCACCTTCAGGACCGGAGGAAGCAAAATAAGAAAGGCTCTGTGGGCAAAACCGTGAAAAAACAAAGACCTGTCAATCTGGATCTCTCAACGATCCGTTTTCCCGTTACCGCAATCGCGTCCATTCTCCACCGCGTATCCGGCGTTATTACGTTCGTTGCCGTTGGCATACTGCTCTGGTTACTGGGCCTGTCGCTGTCGTCGCCGGAAGGCTTTCTGCAGGCATCCGCCGTTATGCAGAGCTTCTTCGCTAAATTCATCATGTGGGGCATTCTGACCGCGCTGGCGTACCATACCGTCGGCGGCATTCGTCACATGCTGATGGATTTTGGTTATCTGGCGGAAACTCAGGTAGTGGGAACGCGTTCGGCGCAAATCTGTTTTGGTATCACCGTCGTGCTTTCAATTCTGGCTGGAGTCCTCGTATGTTAAGCAACGCTTCTGCACTGGGACGCAATGGCGTTCATGACTGGCTGCTGGTACGCGCTACTTCTATCGTAATGACGGTCTACATCGTCTATATCCTCGGCTTCTTCGTGATGACGGACACGCTGACCTACGATATCTGGCGCGCTTTTTTTGCCTCCTCCGTAACCAAAGTATTCACGCTGCTGACGCTGTTCTCCATTCTGATGCATGGCTGGATAGGGATGTGGCAGGTGCTGACAGACTACATCAAGCATCTGGCAACGCGTCTGCTGTTGCAGATGGCGATTGTGGTAGCGCTGTTTGTCTATGCGATTTATGGAACTGTTGTTGTGTGGGGTGTGTAAAAAATGAAGTTGCCAGTCAGAGAATTTGACGCCGTTGTTGTCGGCGCTGGTGGTGCAGGCATGCGTGCCGCGCTACAGATTTCCCAATCGGGCCAGACCTGTGCCCTGTTATCCAAAGTTTTCCCGACCCGTTCCCACACTGTTTCCGCGCAGGGCGGGATTACCGTCGCGCTGGGCAACACCCATGACGACAACTGGGAATGGCATATGTATGACACGGTGAAAGGCTCCGACTATATCGGTGACCAGGACGCCATTGAATATATGTGTAAAACCGGCCCGGAAGCGATTCTGGAGCTGGAACATATGGGTCTGCCGTTCTCCCGCCTGGACGACGGTCGCATCTATCAGCGCCCGTTCGGCGGCCAGTCGAAAAATTTCGGCGGCGAGCAGGCTGCACGTACTGCGGCAGCCGCTGACCGTACCGGTCACGCCTTGCTGCATACGCTTTATCAGCAGAACCTGAAAAACAAAACCACCATCTTTTCCGAATGGTACGCGCTGGATCTGGTGAAAAACGCCGATGGCGCGGTGGTCGGCTGTACCGCGCTGAATATTGAAGATGGCGAAGTCGTCTACTTTAAAGCCAAAGCCACCGTGCTGGCTACGGGCGGCGCGGGCCGAATTTATCAGTCCACTACCAATGCGCATATCAACACCGGCGACGGCGTTGGCATGGCGCTGCGCGCTGGCGTGCCGGTGCAGGATATGGAGATGTGGCAGTTCCACCCAACCGGTATCGCGGGTGCGGGCGTGCTGGTGACGGAAGGTTGTCGCGGCGAAGGCGGCTATCTGCTGAACAAGCATGGCGAACGCTTTATGGAACGCTACGCGCCAAACGCGAAAGACCTGGCGGGTCGTGACGTGGTTGCCCGTTCAATGATGATTGAGATCCGTGAAGGCCGCGGCTGTGAAGGCCCGTGGGGCCCGCATATCAAGCTGAAGCTCGATCATCTGGGGAAAGACGTTCTGGAAGCGCGCCTGCCGGGCATTCTGGAGCTGTCCCGTACCTTTGCCCACGTCGATCCGGTCAAAGAACCTATTCCTGTTATCCCTACCTGTCACTACATGATGGGCGGTATCCCGACCAAAGTGACCGGTCAGGCGCTGACGCTGAACGAGCAGGGCGAAGATGTGGTGGTGCCGGGCCTGTTCGCCGTGGGCGAAATTGCCTGCGTATCCGTACACGGCTCTAACCGTCTGGGCGGTAACTCGCTGCTGGATCTGGTGGTGTTTGGCCGCGCGGCTGGCCTGCACTTACAGCAGTCCATTCAGGAGCAGGGCGAACTGCTGGACGCAACGGACGACGAGATTGACGCTTCACTGGCGCGCCTGAACCGCTGGAACAATACTCAGTCTGGTGAAGACCCGGCCGAGCTGCGTAAAGCGCTGCAAACCTGTATGCAGAATAACTTCTCGGTATTCCGCGAAGGCGAAGCGATGGCAAAAGGTTTAGAAGAGCTGAAAGTGCTGCGTAAGCGTCTGCAAAACGCGCGTCTGGATGACCGTTCGCCAGATTTCAACACTCAGCGCATCGAGTGTCTGGAACTGGATAACCTGATGGAAACCGCTTACGCCACCGCCGTTGCTGCTAACTACCGTACCGAAAGCCGTGGCGCGCATAGCCGCTTCGACTATCCAGATCGTGATGATGCAAACTGGCTGTGCCACAGCGTCTATCTGCCGCAGAGCGAAAGCATGGCCCGCCGTGAAGTTAACATGGCACCGAAGCTGCGTGCGGCCTTCCCGCCAAAAGCGCGTACCTACTAGTTTGCGGAGAGTAAGATGAGAATCGAATTTTCAGTTTATCGTTACAACCCGGACGTAGACGACGCGCCCCGGATGCAGGACTACAGCCTGGAGTCCGAAGAAGGGCGGGATATGATGCTGCTGGACGCCTTAATACGTCTGAAAGAAAAAGATCCGACACTGGGCTTCCGCCGCTCCTGTCGCGAAGGCGTTTGCGGCTCCGACGGCATCAATATGAACGGTAAAAACGGCCTGGCTTGTATCACGCCGGTTTCCGCGCTGGGCGCGGGAAAACGTAAAATTGTGATCCGTCCGCTGCCCGGTTTGCCGGTTATCCGCGATTTGGTAGTAGACATGGGACAGTTCTACACTCAATATGAGAAAATTAAGCCTTACCTGTTGAATAATGGAGAAAATCCACCGGCACGCGAGCATTTACAGCAGCCGGAACAGCGTGAAAAGCTGGATGGCCTGTATGAGTGTATCCTTTGTGCATGCTGTTCCACCTCCTGCCCGTCGTTCTGGTGGAATCCGGACAAGTTTATCGGGCCGGCGGGGCTGTTGGCCGCTTACCGTTTCCTGATCGACAGTCGCGATACGGAAACCGGTCCGCGCCTGGACGATCTCAGTGATGCCTTCAGCGTTTTCCGCTGCCACAGCATCATGAACTGCGTCAGCGTCTGTCCAAAAGGGCTGAACCCGACGCGCGCCATCGGCCACATCAAGTCGATGTTGCTGGCGCGAAGCGCATAAGCGCGTACCGTCCGGGAGCCTGGCTCCCGGCTGTTTTATCAGGCCACGCCTGCAGGCGTGACCGAGGGCAAGCCGCTCACGCGGCGCGGGGCTTAGCTGTTCCGTTACATAATCACGGCAAAAAAAAGCATATTGCTTTAAGGGATCACAATGCAGAACAGCGCGATGAAACCCTGGCTGGACTCCTCCTGGCTGGCCGGCGCGAATCAGACCTATATAGAGCAACTCTATGAGGGCTATCTAACCGATCCTGACTCTGTCGATGCGGCCTGGAAAGAGCTGTTTCAGCAGCTTCCGGGCCACGGGGTCAGGCCAGAGCAGTTCCACTCCACCACTCGCGAATACTTCAAACGTCTGGCGAAAGATGCTTCTCGCTATACTTCTTCCGTCAGCGATCCCGATACCAACGCCAAGCAGGTCAAGGTTCTCCAGCTGATCAACGCCTTCCGTTTCCGTGGTCACCAGCAGGCCAATCTCGATCCGCTGGGCCTGTGGAAACAGGAATCCGTACCGGATCTGGATCCTGCTTTCCACGATCTTACCGAAGCGGATTTCCAGGAAACCTTCAACGTAGGCTCTTTTGCTTTTGGCAAAGACACGATGAAGCTCGCCGATCTGTTCAGCCTGCTGCAGCAGACCTATTGCGGCTCTATCGGCGCGGAATATATGCATATCACCAACACCGAAGAGAAGCGCTGGATCCAGCAGCGTATCGAATCGGTGGCGGGCCAGGCCTCTTTCTCTACCGATGAGAAAAAAGGTTTCCTGAAACAGCTGACCGCTGCGGAAGGGCTGGAGCGTTATCTGGGTGCCAAATTCCCCGGTGCAAAACGCTTCTCGCTGGAAGGCGGCGACGCGCTGGTGCCGATGCTTAACGAAATGATCCGCCACGCGGGCAAAAGCGGCACGCGCGAAGTGGTGCTGGGCATGGCGCACCGTGGTCGTCTGAACGTGCTGATCAACGTGCTGGGCAAAAAGCCGCAGGATCTGTTTGACGAGTTTTCCGGCAAGCACAAAGAGCATCTCGGTACCGGTGACGTGAAGTACCATATGGGCTTCTCTTCCGACGTGGAAACCGAAGGCGGCATGGTGCACCTGGCGCTGGCGTTTAACCCGTCGCACCTGGAGATTGTTAGCCCGGTCGTCATGGGATCGGTTCGCGCTCGCCTGGATCGTCTGGACGAGCCGCGCAGCAGCAAAGTGCTGCCGATTACTATTCACGGCGACGCAGCGGTCACCGGCCAGGGTGTTGTTCAGGAAACGCTGAACATGTCCCAGGCGCGCGGCTATGAAGTCGGCGGGACTGTGCGTATCGTGATCAACAACCAGATTGGGTTTACCACGTCTAACCCACGCGACGCGCGTTCTACCCAGTACTGTACCGATATCGGCAAAATGGTGCTGGCACCGATTTTCCACGTCAACGCTGACGATCCGGAAGCGGTTGCCTTTGTTACGCGCCTGGCGCTGGACTTCCGTAACACCTTCCAGCGTGACGTCTTTATCGATCTGGTTTGCTATCGCCGCCACGGCCACAACGAGGCCGACGAGCCGAGCGCAACGCAGCCGGTGATGTACCAGAAAATCAAAAAGCATCCTACTCCGCGTAAGCTCTACGCAGACCGCCTGGAGCAGGAAAAGGTCGCCAGCCTGGAAGATGCCACCGAAATGGTCAATCTTTACCGCGATGCGCTGGACGCCGGTGAATGCGTGGTGCCGGAATGGCGTCCGATGAGCCTGCATTCGTTTACCTGGTCGCCGTATCTCAATCACGAATGGGACGAAAGCTATCCGTCAACGCTGGATCTGAAGCGTTTGCAGGAGCTGGCGAAGCGCGTTTGCCACGTGCCTGAAGAGATTGAAATGCAGTCGCGCGTAGCCAAAATCTACAACGACCGTGCCGCTATGGCCGCGGGCGAAAAACCGTTTGACTGGGGCGCAGCGGAAAACCTGGCCTACGCCACGCTGGTAGACGAGGGCATTCCATGCCGTCTCTCCGGTGAAGATATGGGCCGTGGTACTTTCTTCCATCGCCATGCGGTTATCCATAACCAGGCAAACGGCTCAACCTATACGCCGTTGCAGCATATCCATAACGGACAGGGCACCTTCCGCGTCTGGGATTCCGTGCTGTCTGAAGAAGCGGTGCTGGCATTTGAATATGGTTACGCCACGGCAGAACCGCGCACGCTGACCATCTGGGAAGCGCAGTTCGGCGACTTTGCTAACGGCGCGCAGGTTGTTATCGACCAGTTCATCAGCTCCGGCGAGCAGAAGTGGGGCCGTATGTGCGGTCTGGTCATGCTGCTGCCGCACGGCTATGAAGGCCAGGGGCCGGAGCACTCCTCCGCGCGTCTGGAACGTTACCTCCAGCTCTGCGCCGAGCAGAACATGCAGGTTTGCGTCCCCTCAACGCCAGCGCAGGTTTACCACATGCTGCGTCGTCAGGCGCTGCGCGGAATGCGTC
>Ga0153980_1001278_pt1 | contig 10640 bp, 13 predicted proteins | sample TSGA064MetaG_FD_104722 | JGI IMG/M metagenome (GOLD analysis project Ga0153980, IMG submission 104722) | Attine ant fungus gardens microbial communities from Georgia, USA - TSGA064 MetaG | ecosystem: Host-associated > Fungi > Mycelium > Unclassified | place: USA: Georgia, Magnolia Springs State... | reverse complement strand
TTCAGATACTTTTATCCACCGTATCCTGTCAGAAATCGGTTTTGAAAATATTTTTAAGCATACAACCCGTTATCCCGAGATTAAAACTGAAGATCTTAAAGAAGCAGATGTTATTATGCTCTCCTCCGAGCCGTTTCCATTTAAAGAAAAACATATTGCAGAACTCAAAGAAGTGTATCCTGATAAAAAGATTATAATTGTGGATGGTGAGGCCTTTTCATGGTATGGAACCCATATCGCCAAATGTGAACATTACTTTAATGGATTGCTCTCAGAAATGCATTCGTTCAAATAGTTGTAAACTTAAAAATAACGAAACACTTTACCTTTATCAAGGTAAAAATTCGTCGTATCAAAATTCCCCTCCCCTGGAGGGGTGGCAAATCGCAGATTTGACGGGGTGGTTCAAAAAAAACTCCGATCTTTCGATCGGAGTCAATATATTTTCAAATTATATAATCTTAGAAACTTCTTTACAAAGCCATTCTAATAATTCCCTGTCTTCATCTGTGAATGGATCCACTTTATGAGAATCGATATCAATCTGACCAACGTTTTTTCCGTCTTTAAAGATCGGAACTACAATTTCAGCCTTTGTATCAATGGAACAGCTCAGGTAATTGCTTTCCTGGTTGACATCAGGAACCACAAACGTCTCGTTAGAAACGGCAACCTGACCGCAAATTCCTTCTCCATAAGGAATAATGGTGTGATCGGTAGGAGCTCCTACGTAAGGGCCTAAAATCAACTCATCCTTATCTCCGTTTTTAAAGTAAAAACCGGTCCAGTTGAAATAGGAAATCTCCTGATCCAATAGATGACAAACTTTTTCAAGTTTTTCATTTGTATTATGTTTTGGGCTTTCAAGAATAGAAGAAAGCCTTTTCTTTAATTCTGACATTGTATATTGTTTTATTTAAGAAAATTGTTTTAGCGAAAGTTCTTCTTTAAATCCGAACATTCCGCGCTCTTTTATCATTTCTGCGACTCCATCTGGAACCTGGTTTTCCCATCCCTTGATATTGCACGCGATTTTTCTTAATATTTCTCTGGAATAAATTTCCAAAAATTCCGGGTTATAACTGGTAATATCTACAATACGGTTGTTGTGTTTGAAATATTTATACAGTTCTTTAAGGTTTTCTTCTACTTTAAGGTTTGAAGAATCCAGTAATTCATGGGTTTCAGGATCTTTATAAGGATACAGATACACTCTCATTCCGTTACGGAAAAATTTACCGAATGCTTCCAGAATTCCTCCGGATAAGTTAGTATAGTATTTCTCATCAAATACCATCAACAGGTTATTCACGCCCATAGCAACACCGATATTTCCTGATGTGTAAGAAGCGAAGTAATCGATCAATCGGTAATATTCTGAGAAGTTGGATACGATAACGGTGTATCCCAGCTTACCGAGAACATCTACCCTGTCCAGAAAATCTCTTTCATCAATATCACCGTCTGCCCTAAGGTTTGAGATGGTGATTTCAATTAAAATTTCCGTTTCCTCATGGGTACAGGTGGCATCCTTCATAAACATATCGATACCGTTTTGAAGCATGTCAATATTTACTTTGGTAACCGGTCTGAAACTCCCTCTTACAGCAAAAATATTTTTTTTGTATAAAATATCGGCAGGAAGCATATTGTTCCCCTGAGAATTGAAAATAACAGCATCGGTCATATTGTTTTTAACCAGCTGCAATGACATTAGTCTGTTATCTACATACGCAAAAGCCGGTCCGTTGAAATCAATCATATCAATTTCAAGGTTGTCCGTCGCTACATCATCATATAAAGATTCGATCAACCTTCTTGGATTGTCATAATACGTAAACGCTCCGAAAATCAGATTTACTCCTAAATTACCCAGAGTTTCCTGCTGTAAGGTAGCATCATTTTCTTTGAATTTTACGTGAATGACAATTTCGTTATAATCTTCATTTTCTTTTACCTGAAAACGGATTCCTACCCAGCCGTGGCCTTTTACTGTTTTATCGAAATTAATGGTGGTAACGGTATTGGCATAAGAGAAAAACTTTCTGTTGGGATTGTTTTCTCTGGAAATCCTCTCTTCAATTAATGCCACTTCATATCGAAGCATTTTGCGGAGTCTGTTTTGGGTAACATACCTGTTTTTTACCTCTTTTCCGTAAATGGCATCACTAAAATCTTTGTCGTAAGCAGACATCGCTTTGGCAATTGTACCGGAAGCACCTCCTGCTCTAAAAAAATGTCGAACAGTCTCCTGCCCTGCTCCAATTTCTGCGAAAGTACCATAAATAGTAGGATCTAGATTAATTGTTAATGCTTTTTGTTTAGGAGTTAGTTTCTGATACATTAGGACATTAAATTTTTCGTAAATTTACCAAAATTAAACCAACCTCAAAAGAAAATGAAGTTGAAATTTTTAGGAACGGGAACTTCCCAGGGTGTACCCGTTATAGGCTGCACATGTGAGGTATGTACTTCGAAAAATCCAAAAGACAGTCGGCTTCGGTCTTCTGTGATGGTTACAACTGAAGAAAACAGAAAAATATTGATCGACTGCGGCCCTGATTTCAGGCAGCAGATGCTGGCACATCACGAAAACACCGTAGATGTAGCCCTTATTACGCATGAACACAACGATCATGTGATTGGTCTTGATGATATGCGCCCGCTTATTTTTAAAAGTGGAAAAAATATGCCGATCTATTGCTATCAGAGGGTTGGCCATGAGATAAAAAACCGTTTTCCATATGCTTTTGCTGATGTACGGTATCCGGGAGCTCCGGCTTTCGACCTTCATGAAATTGAGAATAAACCTTTCTCTGTTCTGGATACAGAAATTACGCCGGTAGAGGTTATTCATTATCAAATTACCGTTTTTGGATACAAATTTAAAAACCTGGCTTACATTACGGATGCCGGCTTTATTTCTGAAACCGAAAAGGAAAAACTTAAGAATTTGGATGTGCTTATTTTAAACTGTATCAGAAAATTTGATCCGCATCCTGCCCATTTTATCCTTCCGGATGTAATCAGGCTGTTTGAAGAGCTGAAACCTAAACAATTATTTCTTACTCATATCAGTCATCATTTGGGAATGCATGATATTGAAGATAAGCTTCTTCCTGCCGGAATGCACCTTGCCTACGATGGTTTGGAGATAGAATTTTAAAAAAATTGAGGCAAAAACTTTTGAATAATAAAAAAAGTTCCTATATTTGCACACCAATTTAAAACAAGCCCAGTTGGCGGAATTGGTAGACGCGCTAGACTCAAACTCTAGTATCGAAAGATGTACCAGTTCGATTCTGGTACTGGGTACAAACTCCGGAAACCACCTTTTACAAGAGGTTTCTGGAGTTTTTTTTTATACCGGTTTCTTCTCTTCAAACTTCAATTGTTCAACAATGAATATTATTCTGAAAAAATATGATTATTTTTTATCGAGGAATGAAGATCAAAAAACCATTTTTCAATCTTTAAGAAAGATATTGCCTTATACGTTCTCACCCATATTGTATCGGTGGTTGATTATCAGTTAAAAAATATGTTCTAATACTAATTATCTTATCTCCACCGTCTAATTGACCGTTTCCGTTAACATCATCATATTTAGTCTCAGTTACTGATCCATCACTATGGATCGTAGAATGAGTTCTCACTGCACCACCTTTAATGGCAATCTTTTTTTTCGCATTTAAAGCAAAATCTGATAATTTTTTAATTGTTTTCATGTGATTAATATATATCATTACTATGTGAATTTAATAATTTTCATTTAAACCTACAAGTAGGTATAATACAATAATATTAAATCTCAATATTCAAACAGCTTAATAAAAAATCCCTCAGTTTGAGGGATTATACACTAAAAATCTGGTACATTAGGATTAATTTTAATACAGAAGCAATTACAAGCATCATCTATTTCTGTCCCGCAAATGCCAACCGCATCACACATATATTTGTAACCTGGTTTACAAATGCCTTCAGGAACTCCACCTCCTCTAATTGATTTTAAACTTTCTCTTGAAATTTTTTTGAAATTTTTCATTGTTATAATTTTAGTTGACTCTAAATATAAATAATATTCTCCAATTAGAGATTTAACATAAAAAAATAACCATACTATTTCTGTGATTTCTAAACAATACTTATAGGCCTGCATATCTTGAATTCAGTAACTATTGCTTTTCAATTTTTTTAATTGTTATTAATTTTTCATGTGATTTTATTCAGTACCTTAGTTAAACCAATCAAAAAACTATATTTCTATGAAAAATCTTAAAAAACTCTCTAAGCATGATTTAAAATCAATCAGCGGAGGAATCCAACCATGCTATTATCTGGCAGATGGCACTAAAATATGTCCTTGCAACTATCATACTCAGTATGACTGTAACGGTGTCTGCATTCCTAAAGGACAAATTTGTCTGTAATTACATTCTAAAAAATTATTCATTGAAAGTCTCATCATTAAATGAGACTTTTTTTGTTAAATACATCAACTGAGGAGTAAACCATCACAACATGAAAATTATTTAATATTTTCATCTAGCTAAAAAGTTAGAAAAATTCTTTATTTCTTAAATAATAAAACAAAAAAAGACAGAACGAAACTCTTTCGAATATCATTCTGCCTATGTGTATTTAAATGTAAATGATCTGCTTATGATGTCGGCCACATTCCTACATAAGAGGAATTTCCAAGATCAATCTGCTCTGCACTTACGATAAAGCTGATCAGCATACTGTTTTCATCTATCGCGTCAAAATCTACTTCATGCTGGATCACATATCCGTTGTGCCATTTCAAAGTAGTTAAAGTCCCTTCTTCATGGGATTTATTGAAAGTAACCTCACCGGTAGTCGGCTTATATTTTCCATTCAGAAGACTCTCAAGAATATCAGATTTTTCTGTAGCTTCTACCGTTATTTTGATAAGCGCGTTCGATGGATCGGATGCCACTCGTCCGGAAACGTCTGTGGAACGTGATACTGAATAGTTCAGTCTTAGTAATTTTTGTCCTTCACCGCCGTTGAATTTTAAAATTCCTCTTGAATTTTTTTCTGCCATGATTGTAAATTTTAACTGTTAATATTTTGTGATTTGATGGTTTTTATATCACCAAATATAGAAGTAAATATCACATTAAATTCAGAATCAATGACAAAATTTAAAAAATGTAGTACTTCTACGACTAACAAGTGATAGGATACTATTGCTTGTAGCTTATCTGGTTGTATACCCGCCGTTTGCAAATATCGTCTGGCCGGTAATCCACCATCCTTCGGTAACCAAAAATTCTACTAAGGGAGCAATATCTTTAATATCGGTAAGTCCCCCCAATGCAGCTGCTGATTTATGATACGCCACCGCCTCTTCAGATTCCTGCCCATAAAAGAAAGGAGTATCCATGGGGCCCGGTGCTACAGCTGTCACGGAAATCCCCCTTGAACCAAACTCTTTAGAAGCAGCTCTGGTAAAGTGTTCAACAGGGGCTTTTGCACCGGCATAGGTAGAATACAATCCGGTATAGGCAGCCAGTAATGAGGTTACAATAGTACAGATTTTCCCATTATCATTAAGCTTTTTGCCCGCTTCCTGCAAAAAGAAATAGGCAGATTTTGAATTCACTCCAAACATGGTATCATATTCTTCTTCTGTCGTTTCAGCAAATGGTTTTTTCAGTACCATTCCTACCGTATTGACCGCAATATCAATTCCTCCAAATCTGGCAATGGTTTCATCGAAAAATTTCGTAATATTTTCCACCTGAGTAAGGTCTCCCTGAAACAAAAATGCTTCAGCTCCTAAAGCATGCACTTCTGCCAGCGTTTTTTCACTTGCAGCCTTGGAGCTCTCACTGTTATAATGTATCGCGAGCTTAGCTCCTTTTGAAGCAAAATTTCTGCTTAATAATCCTCCTAAGTTTTTACCTCCGCCGGCAATCAATACGACTTTCCCTTTTACATTTTGTGTTGACATTGTTCTTTTTTTAATGTTATTGAAACAAAGATGAACAATGAGAATTGATTCAGTATGGTGAAGTTTTCGGAACTTATGATTCATTTTTCATTTGAAATCATCATTCTATTTTTTGCCAGATAAAAAAAATTAAAAAAATATAAAATTATGCAATGCATATATAGGTAACTATATTTCAGACAAATAAGATTAAAAATCACGCAAAACCCCTGTGTTATAAAGGAAATTTTTCTCACCAAATTGTGGTATGTGCATATTTTAGGCACACCATTTGTTAAGACTAATGCATATTATAGCACACCAATTCATTTTATAATATATTATTTTCTATATCCCCGGTTTCCCGGGGATTTTTTATTTCAAAAAAAATCCTTTCCCGAAAGCTCAGAAAAGGATCAACACCTAAATTAAGAAAATCACCTTATACAATGAATAAGGATGCAATCGTCTGAGCATCGCTGCCCGATAAAACTTCATCGTAGGCTGCGGAACCTGCCGGTGCTCCAAAAGCAGTTGCTGTATTGTATCCTGCCTGAGTGGTATTATCTTCTCCGGCATAAACAGGATTGGTAGCCGCAGGCATATTACCTCCGTCTGCCAGCTCTATCCAGCCTTTATTAGCTCTCATACGTCTTACCTGTGAAGCATGTCTTGCTTCTACAGAATGAATCTGAAGTGCTGCCTGCAGTACCGCCTTATTAGACATCACATTTCCAGCCTGTCCTTTATAAGCTCTTACTCCGGTATCTTCAAAAGCCTGAGCAAGAATAAGAAATTGATTATAATTGGTGAAAGGGGTAAAACTTCCATTAGCTGTAAAATCAAATGTTGGTTTAGCGCCCGGTGTCGTTCCTAAAGAAGTTAATGTACTTTTCAGGAAATTAACGTGCGCAGATTCGTGTTTGGCAATCTGCATGAAAACAGTACGGTCTACACTAGGAATTAATCCTGCAGTAGCAAGTCCGATCGTGTAGTATTCACTTTCTAAATATTCCAATACCAATGCGAGTTGCAGTGCATCAGTTAAAGCTGTTTTGTACGCTGTTCCGGGAACAGTATCCAGTGTTTCTGCTTTTGCAGGGGTTGCCATTAACACACCCAGTCCAAGGGGAGCAGCAGCTACAGCAGCTTGTTTGCCCATGGTTGACATATTAGTGATGGTTTCTAATCTTGAAGCTTCCGTGGTGAAAAATTTATCATTAGAAAGTTTATCTAGTATTTTTAGTAGGTTCATAATTGTAGATTTTTAAAATTAATAATTAATTAAATTCCTCTTTCTTTCCATGTAAAAGGAGTTTTGATAAACCCTCCGGCCACCATTACAATGTCTTTCGGCTCTTTGGCAACATCCAATCCGTTGGCATCTATCACATCATCTCCAGAAAAATCTGCAGATCCCGGATTAATGGTATTTCTGATTGCAGAAGCATGTCTTGCTTCTACAGAAACAATTTTCCCGGCAATAACAAGATAATCAGGATTGGAAATATATTTTCCTGCTCCGTTATATGCTGCTACTCCTGTGTCCTCCAATGCTTTTGCAGTGGCAAGTACGGAACTTCTGCTGTTAAAGTCCACGCCAGGATACTGAAATTCAAGTTTTGGGAGAACATTGGAAGTTACTCCACTTATTGCCGCTTTAAAAAAATCACGGTGGATCAGCTCATGATGGTAAAGATCCGTAAAGAGCTGTTGCTCTATACTTGAAATTCCGGAATAAAAATTATTAACTACTTTAGTATAAAAATCTGCTTCAAGCTGCTCAAGTGCATATGCATAATTAAGTACGCCTACATCGCCAGTGCCCAGATCAAAAACTTTATTATTGATAACCTGGAAATCGTCATCGTCGTCACAACCTATAAGGGTAAGACCTGCCATCGCAAGGCCGATACCTCCTAATTTCAAAAAATTTCTTCTGCTTGTATCCAGAGTAGCTCCCTGGTTAGAAACACTGATTGTTTTTTTCATAATATTAATTTTTAGTGTTGGTTATTGAATTGAAAGAATATCAGTTATATTTTCTATAATGTGTGTTTTTTTTATTAGGCTGACTGATAAAGAGTAAAAACAGCATAATTTCTTATGCTGTTTAAAACTAATAAACCATTACGGCATCAAAACCGTGTCTATAACATGAATAACTCCGTTTGACTGATTCACATCAGCAATCGTAACTTTTGCATTATTTCCTTTAGCATCTTTGATATAAAGATCTTTTCCTTTGGTCCAGAAGGTAACATCTTCGCCTTCTACCGTTTTCATCATGCTTTTTCCGTTTCCAGCTTTTACAGCAGCCCAGATATCTTTTGCACTGTATTTTCCGGCAAGAACATGATAGGTTAATATCTTAGTAAGCGTTGCTTTATTTTCAGGCTTTACCAGATTTTCTACGGTTCCTTTAGGAAGTTTAGCAAATGCTTCATCCGTAGGTGCCAGCACTGTGAATGGTCCTGCTCCCTGAAGTGTTTCAACCAAGCCTGCGGCTTTTACTGCAGCGACAAGTGTTTTGTGGTCTTTCGAATTCACTGCATTTTCAATAATATTTTTGGAAGGATACATTGGTGCTCCACCTACCATTACTGTTTTTTCTTTCATCATCTGTGCAGTTACATTTCCACTGAAAGCGAATGATAAAGCTACCATGCTTAAGACTGCGATTTTTGATCTTGTATTCATTGTATTGATTTTTTTAAGTTAAAGACTGTTTAATTTTTTGTTCTTACTAGCATTTACGACCCCGGTTTCATTTTAGATTTAAAATATTGATATTTTATTTTAAAATATTGAAAATCAATTATTTAATTTTAGAATTAGGAACAAAATCCAGACAAACAGAGTTCATACAGAATCTTTTCCCCGTAGGTTTTGGGCCGTCATCGAAGACATGTCCCAAATGAGAATCACATCTTCCACACAATACTTCACTTCGTACCATGTGATAGGAAGTATCTTTTCTGTATTTTACACTGGTCTTGCTCACCGGCTGATAAAATGAAGGCCAGCCGCAGGTGGTGGCAAATTTAGAGGTAGAAAGAAATAAAGGATTTCCACATACGGCGCAGTAATACATCCCTTTTTCGTCCAGTTCATAATATTTCCCCGTAAAAGCAGTCTCTGTGGCTCCTTCCCTCGCAACCTGATACAGCTCCGGTGAAAGTATTTTTTTCCATATAGCATTACTTACTTTAAGAGGAGTCGTTACGGTACGTGAATAGTATGGGTTTTTAGCTTTAAAATTACCTGACTGTGCAAAGCATCTGCTGCCTGCAAGAAGGAGTAAACATACCAGTCCCGCTTTTTTGATGATACTATTCATAATTGTAAAATTTTAAGTTATTATCTACAATTACATACGATATAAAAGATTTTTAAGATGTTGTTTGTTATATGTTTTATTTTATTACATTTGAAGTGAAAAATATTCATTATTAAAACAACCTATTCGGAAGAGGAACTTATCGTTTTACTACAGGAAAAAAGCGAGACTGGTTTTCATCATTTGTATGACCATTATTCCGGCGCGCTGTATGGCGTGATCCTCCGAATTGTACAATCAAAAGAATATACTGAAGAAGTAATCCAGGATGTCTTTGTTAAAATCTGGAATTCCATCCATCAATATGACTCCAGCAAAGGCAGATTTTATACCTGGATGATTAATATTGCCAGAAATACGGCAATAGATTATTTAAAATCCAAAGGCTTTCAAAACCAGCTTAAAAACCAACCGCTTCCTGATTTCGTATATAACACTGCAGAACTTTCTACGACCAATAAATCATCCGATTTTATTGGATTCAGCAATGTGCTTGAAAGTCTGGAAGTTGATAAGCAGGAACTTATCGACTTGGCTTATTATCAGGGATATACGCAAAACGAAATATCCGAAAAACTGAAGATACCGCTGGGTACAGTAAAAACGAAAATGCGTAATGCATTAATAAAACTAAAGGATTTGTTAAAAGATTATCAATAAATTGAACACTAAGGAATACATATCATCCGGAATTATAGAATCTTATATTCTAGGTCTTGCTTCTCATGAGGAAGCAGGAATTTTGGAGTGTGTGATGAAGAACAATGCTGAAGTAAAAGCAGCTTTTGAGGAGGTACAAAAAACATTGGAAGATCTTGCTACAGCTCAGGCCGTAGCACCTCCGAGCGATCTGAAATCTACTATATGGAATAAAATCCAGCAGGAACAGACCGCTGATGAAACGATACGTTTGGTTCCGGATTCCCAACCGAATCCTACCCTTCAAAAGGAATCAATTGAACCGGTTGTTGCTAACAAACACAGCAGCTGGAAAACTTACGCAGTAGCTGCCTCAGTACTTTTTTTAGTAAGTGCTGCAGGAAATATATTCTGGATGAACAGCCAGTCCCAGAATAAAAAAGAAATCGCAAGGCTGAATACAGAGAAACAGTCTCAAAATCTGGCGCTTCAGAAAATGGAGCAAAAATGGAACATTCTGTCCAGCCCTGATATGCAGATGGTCATGCTGAAAGGCGTAGAAAAACATCCTGATTCTAAAGCCATGGTTTTCTGGGACAAAAAAACAAAAGAAGTATATCTGAATGCAGAAAGTCTTCCTAAGGCTCCAGAAGGGATGCAATATCAGCTCTGGGCAATTGCAGACGGAAAACCGGTAAG
>Ga0153980_1001277_pt1 | contig 10643 bp, 8 predicted proteins | sample TSGA064MetaG_FD_104722 | JGI IMG/M metagenome (GOLD analysis project Ga0153980, IMG submission 104722) | Attine ant fungus gardens microbial communities from Georgia, USA - TSGA064 MetaG | ecosystem: Host-associated > Fungi > Mycelium > Unclassified | place: USA: Georgia, Magnolia Springs State... | reverse complement strand
TAAGATACTATTCCAATCGCAAATTGTAGGGATAGCTTTCATCAAAACATAATCATATTCTAAAACTAGGTCATTAATATATTCAGCATAGTTTGTTACAATTAGATCTATTTTAAGTTTAGTTAGGATCTCTTTATTAAGAGAAGTATAATCTAAAAAATGGATTTGATGATTTTTGCCAAAACTTTTAGTGGCGGAAGATTTTATATCTAAACACAAATTATGATTACCTTCTAGAAAAAAAGCGATGTTCTTAGAATCATCATAAAAGATATTTTCTATTGCATTCATATAGAGCGTTAAATTTACACTCAAATCTTCAACGATATAGTCAGTAAAAATGTCTTTCCTAATAAGTGATTTTTTTAAAAAATCATAATTTTTTTGATATTGTTCGGAGTATAATGTTTTAGCGTATTGATTTATATCAGGTATATTTTTAATATAAACTTCAGTAAAAACAGATCTTACGTAAGAAGTTGTAAAAAACGATAAGAGCTGTTTTTTTTCATGTGCTTCTGACAAATGATGGTTTCTACAATATTCATCAGTCAATTTAGTAATTGCTTCATTTGAATAACTTTGAACAAAGCTTTTTTCATACTCGGATAATTTCATCTCTCTATTAATTAAAATTAGAAACATGACATAGACTAATTCATCTTGTGATAAGTTAATATTTGAATTAATTAAATTTTCAATTACAGGAAAATTTGTATCAGTCTTTATTTTTTCTTCCAACAGTTTAGGAAGTTTAATAATATGACCATTTTTATTTCTTTCTAAAATTATCATTAATACGTAAGTAAATTTTGTAAACTCAAAAGTTATAGGCACTTGTTGTTTAAATTTATTATAATCATTGAAAATATTGAAAACTATATTTTTAATAGACTCATTTGGAATTAAGGTATGGGGAATGATATCTGCTTCATAAAAAAATAAAAAAAAGAACTTCCGGATGTTACATTCATCCCCTATAAAATCAACTGGATTTAATCCAATTTTAAACTTATACTCTTCAACAAATTTATTTAACTTTTTCAAGTATCTCAACACAGAGCTTTCTGAAAGATATAACTGATCTGCCCATTCACCTACACTTAAGATTTCTCCAGTGAAAATTGCTTTAATAATGATAAAGAGAGGCTCATCTGCTATAAGTTGACGTTTTAGATTGCTATACATTTGAGCATTATTTTCTTGAAATGAATACCCACTGTTAGTAACAGTAATAGTAATAGAATCTTTAAAATATTCACGCATAGAGGCAATATCAGAAATCAGAGTTCTAGTAGTAGATCCCGTTTCTATAGCTAACTTTGCTCCGCTAATATTTTTTTTTCTTTCTAATTCATTTAAAATTTTAAAATATCTTAATTTAACTTTATTTGTAATCATTTCTAAATGAAAACTTTGCATTTTTTTCAACTCCTTTATTTAACTAAATACACTAGCTTTAAAAAAGCAACTATCTCCTAAATAGTTTGTGTCAATGTTTCTAATAAATGTGTCGAATTATAGATTTAATTAACATTATATTATAAACATCTTATCGTATAATTATAAAATATAGTTATTTTATAAGCACTTAAGCCGAAAACGATCAAATCGACTTCTACATCACCTCGACAATCTATCAGGTCTATACAAATAGACTTAAAATTTAAAACATCATCCAATGCGTTTTCTAAAGTTATTAATAGCAAACGTAGTATTACAGTGCCATAGTGAATAAATTTAATTCATTTCATCGTTCACCTCTCTGTCAGATATTGACAACGAATCTTAATATTTTACAATAAAACTTTAAAAAAAGAAAAGAAAATGAATTACAAAATTTAGGTTTTTTCACATTTTTAAACTTGCATTTAGAAAAAAGGAGGGTGAAATAGTCAAACTATGGATTATCAATATTATTTAAATAATTTGTTTTTTTAATTTTAAATATGCATTTTAGGAGAATCTTTAATTAAACGTAAAATGAATAACGTGGAGTAACTTAACCTTGTAATATCATCCTAAGTTAAGTAATGCTTCTCAAAACACTAAAAGTACTAAGTTTTAATTAACTTACGTCTTATATGAATTATTTTTAAGCAATGCTATGGAGTGAGTTGTGAGCAATATTACTTAAAAAACTTCATATCTATCCTTTAATATTAATCATTTCTTGACCTAATAATGTAATCCTCTTTTTTCGCTTTACTTACATGATATTTAAAAACAAAATTTATCCCTTTTATTATATATTGTAAGTATTGATAAGTTATAAAGAGTGTCGAGATAGTTCTTAACTTATTAGGAGAAAAAAAATTTTCTCCTTTTTTGTCATGGCTTTGAAATGGGAAGTCATTAGACGACAACATTCATCATTAAAAACTGTATATGACTTAATTATTTATTCTATCCAGATTATTTTTTAAAAAACAGATTGTTGTAGCATATTCCCATCAAACAATTGTCAGTAATTGTAAGATAGATTAACTCTTATCTTAGATTTTTTGTATTTTATCTTAACTTTGTAACAGAATATAAAATACAAAAGATTACAAACCAAAATTTAATTATTGGAAACTCAATTTATTTTCATAATATTACGAAAAATTAGATTAGTATTTTTTCACTAAATATTTTAAAATTAGACCTGTTATTCAACTAAAATGAGTTCTCTTAGGATAAACAGGAATAAATTTCATAAAATGTTTAATTTTATATTATGAAGTAAATACTTATTAAATTCTAGGAAAAGGTTAAATTTAAATAATGAACAAAATCATTTTTAAATTAAATTTAGCAAATGTTAAGGTCGCTTTTGTTTTAGAGGACAAACAAGTCATTAACAAATTAATTTATAGTCATAATGAAGAAGGTTTAACCGTTAGGAGCGTGAGCTAAAATGAAAATAATTACAATTGGTTTAGGGTATATTGGATTACCGACATCCTTAATGTTTGCCAAGCATGGTATAGAGGTTGTTGGAGTCGATAATAATAAAAATATTGTCAAATTATTAAAAGCAGGAGTGGCACCGATTGAAGAGCCACATATTGAGGAGTACCTAACTGAAACGTTAGAAAGTGGTCATTTTACTGTTAGTGAATCACCTGAAGCTGGAGATGTTTTTATAATTGCTGTACCCACTCCTAACAATGCAGATGAGTTCGGTAGTTGTGACTTAAGCTATATTAAATCAGCGATTGAGGGAATTAGTCCCTACATTTGTAAAGGGAACACAGTCATTATTGAATCAACGATTGCACCTCGAACGATGACAGATGACATTCAACCGTTATTTGAAGCACTTGGTTTCTCAATTGGCGAAGATATTTATCTTGTACATTGTCCGGAACGGGTGCTACCAGGAAAAGTTTTCCATGAGCTCGTGCATAATAACCGGATAATTGGTGGGATAACTGAAAAATGTACACAAAAAGCTGTAGAAATATACAAATTATTTGTGCAAGGACAGTTAATTGAAACAGATGCATGCACGGCTGCAATGTCTAAATTAATGGAGAATACTTATCGTGATGTTAATATCTCTTTAGCAAATGAGCTGGTACAAATCTGCGCCAAATTAAATCTTGATGCCTTAAAAATTATTGATATGGCTAATCTGCATCCACGAGTTAACCTTCATAAGCCTGGTCCTGGTGTTGGCGGTCATTGCTTGGCTGTCGATCCCTATTTTATTGTTGCAACAGCTCCTGAAGAGTCTAAACTTATTCAACAAGCACGTCAAATAAACAATCAGATGCCTCATTTTGTCGTGGCACACACGATGAATATATTGCACAGTCATAAGTCGCAAACAGTGACAGTTTTAGGGTTGTCTTATAAAGGAAACATTGATGATATTCGTGAAAGTCCTGCAATTGAAATTACAGACCAATTAAGACAAAAACCGGGAATAGAAGTAAGAACATTTGATCCATACGTTCCCAGTTCAAGTGCAGCATCTTTAGAAGAAGCACTACAAGACAGTGAATTATTGCTTGTATTATGTGACCATGATGTGTTTAAAAAATTACCTATAGAAACGATCAATTTAATGAAAAAGAAAGTTGTTTTTGATACAAAAGATGTTGTGCAAAAAGACGGTTTTGACAACTACTACTCGCTTGGAAATCTCAACACCTGTTCAGATAAATGAAGGAGGTTTTAAATATGAATGAAGGAATTGATATGCGAAGAATAGGCAGTATGATTAAACAAAAATTATTTTGGGTCTTGACTTACATCATAACCCCGGTGATTCTTATGTTTTTGTATATCACCTTCTTAGCTACACCCATTTATCAAAAAAGTACGCAAATATTGGTTAGTCAATCCGAGGAATCACAGAGAAGCCATCTGGATGTACAAACAATTCAAGCTGACTTACAGTTAATCAATACCTACAGTACTATCATTTTAAGCCCAAGAATTCTTATTCAAGTGCAAGAAAACTTAAATTTGAATTATACTTTGGATGAATTATCAAATATGATCGAGGTTAGAAACGCTAATAACTCCCAAGTCATTGACCTTGTCGTCAATAACTCTGATCCTAGAGCTGCAGAGGAGATTGCGGATTTAACAGCAAAGGTTTTTGCTGAAGAAATTTCAGAGATAATGAGGGTTGATAATGTTACTATTTTAACGGAAGCTCAATATTCAGGTACTGGGCAGCCTATTCGACCACAGAGAGTGGTTATGATGGTTCTTTCATTATTTGTAGGAATTTGTTTAGCTTTTGCCTATATTTTTATAAAACTTATTTTACAAAAAACATTTGTTGATACTGATGAACTTGAAAAAATGCTTGACATGCCATTATTAGGAGGGATCAGTTCTTTTCCTGAAGAAATAACATTTCAAAACCGAGAAAAGAAAAATTCAGACCCTTCTCAAAAGGATAAAAATTCCGATTACTCGATTATAACTGAGCAATTTAAGCTTGTACGTGCAAGTATTGATTTTTCAAGAAGAAATCAGAACATGAAAACGATTATGGTAACATCACCAGAATCTGGAACAGGAAAATCGACGATTACTTTAAATTTAGCTGTTACTTATGCACAAAGAGGAGAACGTACTCTAGTTATTGATGCGGACATGCGTAGGCCCACACTACATAAGCAACTTTCCAAGAATAATGATAACGGATTATCAAATGTTGTTTTAGGAGAAGAAAATCTTGAAAATTGTATCCATAACATTGTCTTAAAAGATTGCGAACTATCATTTTTATCCAGTGGTCCCCTCCCAATTAATCCTAACGATTTATTGGATTCACATCAAATGGTTAAATTGTTAACGGGAATAAAAGAACAGTATGACGTGATTCTTATTGACACCCCACCTATTAATGTCGTATCTGATGCCCTAGTGCTATCTAATTTGTGTGATGGATCAATTTTGGCTTGTCGCTATCAAAAGACAGTTAAGAAAAAAGCACTTGAAGCCGTGAAAAAATTAAGGTTGTCTGGTGGAAAGATTATTGGGGTCATTTTTAACGGAACCAATGATTCAGATGAATACTATTATTAAGAATTCTTTTAAAGAACAAAGCGTTGAGCTACGTCATTTATAATAGAATACTTGAAAAAATAAAAGATTTAAAAGCACTTAGGGGACTATATAGATGGAATGTTTACAAAAAACATATGAAGAGGTGAACCATTAAATGTATATAGAGAAAAGAAAAAAAATAAGTTATTGTCACAGGAAATCAAGGTATCCCATATGGAAAAAGCGAATAGAACCCATCCTAATGTTAGGTGCATTAGTATTAACCTTACCCATTTATTTGGTCATAGCATTAATAGTGAAATTGTCTGATTGGCGTGCACCCATCTTTTTTAAACAAGAACGGATTGGGAAAAATGGAGTTCCCTTTAACATGTACAAATTTAGAACGATGCAGGTAGATGCTGAGACTAAATTAGAGGAGTTATTGGATCAAAATGAAATTGAAGGGGCAATGTTTAAGATGAAGAATGACCCGCGAGTTACTAAGGTTGGGTATTTTTTAAGGAAAACAAGCTTAGATGAGTTACCTCAACTTTGGAATGTAGTCAGAGGAGAAATGTCTTTGATCGGTCCAAGACCTCCGTTACCTAATGAGGTTGCGATGTATAACGAATATGAAATGGGACGCCTTAAGATTACACCAGGTTGCACTGGACTTTGGCAAGTAAGTGGACGAAATGAACTTAGTTTTCAGGAGATGGTAGAGTTAGATTTAATCTATATTGAGGAACTTTCATTTAAGCTAGATCTAAAAATATTTTTCAAAACGTTTCTTGTCATCTTCTTTCCTAAAGGGGCTTATTAGGATGCAACAAAATCAAAGAATTCACTTATTAGGTAGCTATTTAGATCCAATATCTATGGATGAAACTTTAAGAAGAATTGAAAATATTATTGAAGCTAAAGAGCCTACCCAACATGTTGTCATTAATGCAGGTAAAATTAATCTGATGCAACAAAATTCAGCTTTAAAAGAAATTGTTAATCAAAGTCCGTTAATCAATGCCGACGGTCAGTCCATCGTATGGGCTGCTCGATTTTTAGGTTATCAGATACCCGAGCGAGTTACCGGAATTGATCTTTTTGAAGAACTGGTTAAACGGTCCGAAAAAACAAAATGGCGGCTATACTACCTTGGCGCTAAAGAAGAAGTTGTTCAAAAGGTTGTTGAAACCCACAAGAGACTTTATCCACACCTAAACATCGTAGGTTATCATAATGGTTATTTTTCCAAGGCTGAAGGAGAAAATATTGCAAGAGAGATTGAAAAAGCTCAAGCAGACATCTTGTTTGTCGCTTTTTCAAGTCCAAATAAGGAGATGTGGATCAAAGAGTTCCAACCTATTATGAAAGTACCCTTTGCTATGGGAGTGGGTGGCAGTTTTGATGTAGTAGCTGGAATAACAAATCGAGCACCGAAATGGATGCAAAAATTGGGTTTGGAATGGTTTTATAGATTTATCCAAGAGCCTAAACGGATGTTTGGGAGATATATAATAGGAAATTTCTTATTTGTCAAACTGGTTATACAAGAAAAGTGGCGTATGAAAAGAGGTTAGCTTAAATGAAAACACCTTTAAATATTTGTCTTTTTAAAGGAATAACAGTTATTTTTCCAGTCATTGACTTCTTAAATGGATTGTTCCTTTCAGTTGGTTTACCGATTCCTATTGGTGCATTATATCGTTTCATGTTTCTGTTATTTTTAGTTTCACAAATTTTAAGTGCTTCACTTCCTAAAGTAGGAGCGACATATATAACGGTCCTATTTATCATCGGTAATTTAATGATCTTTCTTTTACAAAGTATTTTTTTACAAAATCCGCTTTCTTGGATTAGTGCTGATCTTTCCGTTTACATGAGATACTTTTTATGGGTCTTAATTCCATACTATATTTTTCAGAGAAGAAATGAATTCCAAAAAATTGATTATGAGCAACTTTTTATTACGATAAGTTTTCTCTTTACAATAGGGTTATTAATCCCTTATTTTTTAGGTCTAGGTAATCAGACGTATGGTTATTCAGATGTAGGCTATAAAGGATTTTTCTATGCGAATAACGGAATAAGCTTTGCCTTTATTATTTCCATTACATTTACTGCTCATAAACTACTCCTCGCCTTAAAAAAAACGTGGGGAAGACAACTTTTGTTCTTGACATTGCTTTTTTTTAGTAACGTATTTTGTTTATTACTTATTGGAACAAAAACAGGAATTATTTATGGTTCCTTAGTCTTTATTTATGTTTTCATAAGAGCCATTATTGAAAAAAATTACCCTACGGCACTCCATCGAATTTTTATTTGGTTGATCAGTACTATGGCTGTTCTGTGGTTAGCCCTGTCAGGAATTCAGACTGTTTTGAGATTGATAATCGGGACTTATGAGCGAATCGTTTATTTCTATCACCTTTTTAATGGGGACTTAGTCAGATTACTTACTAGTTCTCGAAGTGATTTTTTTGAAGGTGGACTTTATTACTTTATGACGGATCCCAACATTAAATTTACTTATTTTTTTGGACAAGGATTTGAATATCGATTAATGAATTTTGGTCGATTGGGATTAATTGAAATGGATTATTTAGATGCTTTTTTTAGTTTAGGCCTAGTAGGAATAGTTATCTTACTCGCTACCGTGTTTTATTATATTTACATAGCCTTTTACAAATCATTTACGCTCTACAGTTATGTATTAGTCATTACTCTTGGGTACAGCTTTTTTGTTGGTCATGTCCTATTTTCTGCTTTATCATCCACTCTTTTAGGGCTTGTTTGCGGAGGAATTATATTAAAATGGAATGAGTTAAATAAACAATAAAAATTATTTGTTATTTGGGTATCCTCGCAATCAACGCTTTAAATACAAAGTAATTATAATGGTTACCTCATGGAGTCTTAGCTGATAAAATTACTTAATTAAATAATAAGACTGTTTTTTAGATCAAAGTGAATAAAGGAGAAAGTTAAAATGAATCAGAACATTCTCATAAGCCTTATTATACCTGTTTATAATGTCAAGGATTATCTTGATGAATGTATCAAAAGTATACAAAGTCAAACGTATAAAAATTTTGAAGCTATATTTATTGATGATGGCTCAACTGACGGCAGTTCAAGTCTTCTAGATCACTATATCTCTAAAGATGCCCGCTTTAAGGTCTATCACCAAGAAAATCAAGGGGTGTCAAAAGCAAGGCAATTTGGCCTGGATCAAGCAAGCGGCAAATATGTATTTTTTTTAGATGCTGATGATTGGATGCACAATGATTTATTAACTGAAAATGTAAAGATTGCCGAACAAACTCAAAGTGAAGTTGTCTTATTTGGAGCTAATGAGGTCCAAAATGGAAAGATCTTAAAGGAAAGAAGCCCTAATACCAGGCAGACTTATACTGGCAAAGAAATTGTAAACCAGTTTAATCATTTTATTCATGAAAATAATATGAACTGCTTGTGGAATAAATTATATTTACTTAGTTTTCTGAAAGAAAACAACATCTATTTTCCCAATTTAAAAGTTGGTGAAGATGCCTTATTTAACATAGAAGTGTACAAAAAATTAAATAGATTAACGACGAATCCTAAAAAGTACTATTATTACAGAATGGATCGCGACGGATCAGCCATGAATTCATTTCGTTTTGAGAGAATTTATGAAGTGATTGCGGTTAGAAATGGATACTATTCATTATTTAGTTCATGGGAAGCAGATGTGAGTGTAACAAACAATGATACCATTGACTTACTGGCTAGATATTTCAAGCAACTTTTTTTATTAAAAATGAGTGTTAATGAGTATTTACTTTCATGCAAAAAGTTAATTAAATTAATGACCGATAGCCAATTTTTGAAACCGATTATGTTAAGACAACTTTCTTTTATGAACAAAATCTATTACTTACTGATAAAATTAAGAATCATCTACATTCTAAAAATTTTTTTTATAACTAGGTTTAAAAGAGATTAACCTTTAGTTTAGAGCTTAAATTCCTTTCACAACTTATGTACAACTCTTAGAATTGATGTCTATTTAATAATTTTTTTACAGCACTTAAAAAGAAGGAATTTCCATAAAATTTTATAAATATGATGGAGCCCAACATAAGGTTCGTTTAATAAAGAAAAATTTAATATGATACAATCTTGGAGGAAATGATGAGAACTAAACAAGCACTTTACAATACTATATTTGCCTTAATCTCACAATTAACAACCACTATCTGCGGCTTTATTTTACCACGCTTAATTATTGGTTCTTTTGGATCCGTGACCAATGGACTTGTTGTATCAATTAGTCAATTTCTAGGTTATATCACTTTATTAGATTCCGGCATCGGAGGAGTCACTAGAGCTGCCTTATATAAACCCTTAGCAAGAAAGGACATGTATGTAACCAGTTCAATATTGAAAGCTACCGAAAATTTTTTTCAAAAAATTGCCACTTTATTTTTAGTTTATGCCTTTATTATTGCGATATTCTTCCGACAGATCTCAAATACTGAGTTTAGTTGGTTTTTTACTTTTTCATTAGTTTTAATCATAGGTGTCAGTACGTTTGCTCAATATTATTTTGGTATTACTTATTCATTATTACTTCAAGCTGATCAAAAAAACTATATTTCCAGCGGGATTCAGACCGTTACTTTAATTTTAAATACGATATTAGCAGCTATCTTAATTCAATTTAATGCTAACATTCACATGATTAGACTACTTAGTGCCTTAGTCTTCGTCATACGTCCTCTTTTCTTAAATTGGTATGTCAAAAGAAACTATAAAATTGAAAAATCAGTCGATCCAGATAAAAAGGCATTGAGTCAACGATGGGATGGATTAGGTCATCACATGGCTTATTTTTTACGAACAAATACAGATGTGATGATATTAACCCTATTTACGAATTTAAAAGAAGTTTCAGTTTATTCTATTTATTTAATGATTGTTGCAGGTATCAGACAGTTAACTATGATATTCTTCAATAGTTTTGATGGCGCATTTGGAAATATGATCGCGAGAGATGAAAAAGAAAACTTAAGGAATAACTTTAAAATATATGAATTAATTGTGAATGGCATAGCAGTTATTTTATTTACGACAGCATTTCTCTTAATTTTACCCTTTGT
>Ga0153980_1001275_pt1 | contig 10663 bp, 10 predicted proteins | sample TSGA064MetaG_FD_104722 | JGI IMG/M metagenome (GOLD analysis project Ga0153980, IMG submission 104722) | Attine ant fungus gardens microbial communities from Georgia, USA - TSGA064 MetaG | ecosystem: Host-associated > Fungi > Mycelium > Unclassified | place: USA: Georgia, Magnolia Springs State... | reverse complement strand
TGTTTTAACTCGTGCCATCAAAACTTGTAACTATTTACTAGAATACTCAGATCAATTATGGGTACCTCAAATCAAATCTTGGCGCTTAAACGAACGTCATTATGGTAAATTACAAGGACTAAACAAAAAAGAAACTGCTGAAAAATACGGAGACGAACAAGTCCACATCTGGCGTCGTTCTTACGATACTCTTCCTCCATTAATGGAAGCAACAGATGAAGGTTCTGCAGCAAACGACCGTCGTTATGCAATGTTAGACCAACGCGATATTCCTGGTGGCGAAAACTTGAAAGTTACTTTGGAACGTGCATTACCATTCTGGCAAGATGAAATTGCGCCAGCTTTAAAAGACAACAAAACTGTCTTAGTAGCGGCTCATGGTAATTCATTACGTGCTTTAGCTAAACACATCGAAGGCATTTCTGATGAAGATATTATGGATCTTGAAATCCCAACAGGTAAACCATTAGTTTATGAATTAAATGATGATTTAACTGTGAAAGAAAAATACTACTTATAAGAACTTGTTTCTTATTAACAAAAGCGGTTTGCCAAGGCAAACCGCTTTTTTATGGATTAAATAAATTGACTTTCGGTTAAACAATCGTTATAAATCGCTACTATATCCGCTGCATCCAATGGTACATAAGCCTTTTCGGCAATTGAACTATGGGCCACAGCTTGTTGTGCCATTTCTTCAAATTTATCTGCTTCGATGCCAACTTCTGGTAATGTCATCGGAATGCCACAAGCCACAAAGTAATCATACAATGCTTGAATACCTTTTTTCGCTGCTACTTCCTCTTCTTGTTCGACTATTCCCCAAACATTTCGAGCAAACTGTGCAAACTTGCCTACGGTTTGTTCAGACAAAACGTAATTCATCCAACGAGGCGTTAAAATTGCTAAGCCAATCCCATGCGTAATGTCATAAAACGCACTTAATTCATGTTCCATTGGGTGACAAGACCAAACACCTTGTTTGCCGCGCCCTGTTAAACCATTTAAGGCTAAACTGCTTGCCCACATTAAATTAGCACGTGCATCATAATCTTCTGGATTTTCTAAAGCAATAGGACAATTTTTGATAACCGTTCGCATTAAGCCTTCTGACACAAAATCTTGGACGTCTGTGCCTGTCGAAATACTAAAATAGTTTTCAATCAAATGACTGAAAATATCCGCTGAGCCAGCTGCTGTTTGATTTTGAGGAACCGTAAAAGTATTCGTTGGATCCAAGAACGAAACTTTTGGAATCATATTCGGACCACCAAAGCCTAATTTTTGATTGGTTTCTAAGTTAGAAATGACAGCACCTGCGTTCATTTCACTACCTGTTGCTGCTAAAGTCAAGATGGTCACGATTGGTAAAGCAGGACCAGTATACCCTTTTCTGGCTGCAATGACTGTCCAGATATCTTCTTCCGAATAAAAGCCCGCAGCTATTGCTTTGGAACAGTCAATGGTTGAACCACCGCCAACTGCTAAAATAACATCGACTTGGTTTTCTTTACACAACTCAATTCCTTTTCTAACGGTTTCAATGCGCGGGTTTGGTTCGACACCGCTCAACTCAATCAGTGTATGCCCGTTTTTTGGGGCCAAATCAGTAATTTGTTGGTACAAGCCATTACGTTTGATACTACCGCCACCATAAACAAGTAAGACATTTTTGCCAAATTGATCTAACACAGCAGGTAATTCGTCTAAACGATCTTTCCCAAAACGGATGTCTGTTGGTACATAAAAATTAAAGTTTTCCATTCTTTCACCCTCCATTCAATGCTCTTACGCATTTATCATACTATTTTTTCAAAAATCCGCCAATAAAAAAGCCGAGCAAATGACAGTTGCTTTCACAACGACCAATTGACCCAGCTTTTGATTCTTTTTTATAACGAATCGCTTGTTTTGATTAACAAATAAAGAAAATAAGGCGCACCGATGATCGCAACAATAATCCCTGCAGGCATTTCTCCATTGCCAGGCAATAGCCGACCAATCGTATCACTAACCAATAAAAGTAAACTCCCAAACAACGCCGCCAATGGCAATACCTGTTTTTGTTGCGTAAAACCACATTTGCGAGCAATATGTGGCGCAAGTAAACCTAAAAAATTAATTCCCCCTGTAACGGAAATCGCTGAAGCCGCCAACATCACCGCTAACAGCAACGAAACGATTCGTTCTTTTTTCACAGCAATACCTACAGAAATAGCTGTTTCGTCCCCCAATTGTAAAATATCCAACAGACGATGACGCTTCATCGCAAAAAAGAACCCGATGACTAGCCAAGGCAACAAAGCGCCCACAAAGAACCAATTACTGCCCCAGATACTGCCTGCTTGCCACATTGTAACAAAACGGTACTTTTCAGTATCAATTTTTGATGTAATTAATAAGGTGAGTGCTGAAATACCCGTACTCAAAATGACACCCGCTAAGACCATTCGAACTGGCGTCAATCCTAAACGATGATGATACGCGATTACCAAAATCCCAACAGCCGCTAGCAAGCCGCCAACTAAGGCCACGAGCGGAAGTGCAAACGTCGTGATACTTGTCGTCTCAACAAAACTAATAAACAAAATCACTGCCAAACCCGCACCCGCATTAATGCCTAAAATCCCAGTATCTGCTAACGGATTCCGAGTAATCCCTTGAAGAATAGCGCCGCTTAAGCCTAAAGCTGCGCCCGCAAGGACCGCTAGCACAATCCGTGGTAACCGAAAATCCCAAACTAACAGTTGTTTGGCCTGACTTCCCTGTCCCAAAAGAAGGGCTTTTAAATCCATGACGGAAACAGATAATTCCCCTTGCGTTAAACTGATACAAGCAGTTAGGATAATCCCAACTATTAAGACAGCCACCCAACGGGACACTTTTTTCTGTGTCATCCTAATTGCCCTCCTTTACGAAATAAATAAAGAAAGAACGGGATGCCAATTAAGGCCGTGATAATCCCAAATGGTGTTTCAAAAGGCGGATTCACCATTCGAGCGATTAAATCTGCCACCAAAACAAGGAGCGCACCGCCTAACGCCGAAAACGGAATCAAGCGCCGGTAATTTTCTCCAGAAACTGTTCGCATCACATGAGGCACCACCAAACCAACAAAACTGACCGAGCCAACCAGCGCCACAGACAATCCTGATAAAAGCAAAATCGTTATACTGGCGAACAACCGAATACGCTGCGGATTTCGCCCCAAACCAATTGTTGCATCATCGCCAAACCGTAAAATAGTCACCGACGGACTAATCAGAATTGCTAATGCAAATGCACCCAGAAAGATCGGGACGACTATTTTTAATTGCGCCCAAGAAATAACGCTGACACCGCCAAGAAACCAAAACGTTAACTCTTGACTCAAATTGAACTGAATGGCTAAGAATTGACTAAATGATAAAAAAAGGGCACTAATACCAGCTCCCACCAAGGTCAGACGCATGGGGCTTGCTCCTCGAATTGAATGATTAGAAAGATAATAAATCAGTGCCACACTCACGCCGGCACCAAGAAAAGAAACAACTAAAAGCCACCAATAACTTGCCTGAGGGAGGAAAGCAAAAACAAGCGCTAAGCCCAAGCCAGCCCCAGCATTGATACCCAGCAAGCCAGAATCTGCCAATGGGTTTTGTGTAATCCCTTGCGCTAACGCCCCACTCACCGCTAAACTTGCTCCCACAAAAGCGGCCCCTAAAATCCGCGGCAACCGAACCGTTTGGATAACTTGATGCGCTTGATTAGTCGCATCGAAGTGCGTAAATGATTCAATAATCGTTTGAATCGAAACCGACGTCGCACCAAACATCAGCGACAGAAGCATTGTCCCCAGTAGCAAAAAAAGACAGACAAGTAACACTTGCCATTGGTGTCTATAAAATCCGCTTATGCCTTTCATCCATCCAGCTCCATTTCCATCAACTCATAAGAAAGCACTAGTGGCCGCTGTGTCTGACTATGATAACTAATTTCTGCTTGAATAGCGAAAACATCTGCTAAGCCAGTAACAGTAATCACCTCTTGCGGTGTTCCCTCATTGATAATCTTTCCCTCTTTCATCGCAATCACGCGATCAGAAAAACGAGAAGCTAAATTAATATCATGAATTGTCATCACGATAGTTTTCTGATGTTCTTGATTAATTCGTTTTAACACATTTAAAATTTCTAGCTGATGCGCTGGATCCAAATAGGTGGTCGGTTCATCTAAAATTAAAATATCTGTATCCTGCACTAGCGCCATAGCAATCCAAACCCGTTGACGTTGTCCACCTGATAAAATTGCCACAGACTCTCTAGCTAACTCAGTTAAGCCTGTTAATTCTAATGCCCATTGTATGTACTCTTGATCTTCTGTGGTGACGCTTTTCCAGCCCGATTGATAAGGATATCGCCCGAAAGAGACGAGGTCAAAAACAGATAAATCGATTGTATTTTCTGGCGTTTGTGATAAGATCGCTAGTTCTTGCGCCACTTCTTTTGAAGAAAAATGTTGAAGTTCTTGGTTCTTAATGAACACCTTGCCTTTCTCAGCTGGCAAAATACGCGCAAGTGTTTTTAACAAGGTCGATTTGCCACAACCATTTGGTCCAATAATACTTGTAATAGTTCCCGCTTCAAATGAACAGTTCAGCGCCTCACTAATCACTTGACGACCATATCCTGTAGTTAAGTCCTCTGCCTCTAAATAATTCATAACCATTCCTCTTTAATTTTTCTGTCGTTATTTTACATTTATTGAGAATCGTTCTCACTCATTGTTCCTTGATTATAAAAGACCCTTCCTTAAAAAGCAATGTTTCTTCCAATCAAAAAACGAATTATCTAAAAAATGCAACTTATTTGCTCAAAAAAGCAAGCGATGATTGACAAACAGTCGTTTTTAACTGATAATGAGAATCGTTATCAACTAAAAATAAAGGAGTTACACAATGAAACTTTTAAAAAAGACGGTCCTAATTGGTACCACCCTTCTTCTTGGTTCATTCTTACTCGCAGCTTGTGGTAATACGAATAAAGAAGCCAACAACGCTGACAAAACACATGAAGTAACAGATACCTTAGGCAATAAAGTAACCGTCCCCGCGAAACCCAAACGGATTATTGCGAGTTATTTAGAAGATTATCTAGTTGCATTAGGAGAAAAACCAGTGGCACAATGGACAGTTGGACAAGGCAGCATTCAAGATTATTTAGCGAAAGAATTGAAAGATGTCCCCACTATTTCCTATGACTTACCATATGAAGCGGTTCTAAAATTTGAACCTGACTTATTATTAATCAGTTCATCTGCTCTAGTTGAAGGCGGTAAATACAAAGAATACAGTAAAATTGCGCCAACTTATGTAGTCAAAAACGGCGAAAATGTCACTTGGCGTGATCAATTGGAAGATATTGCCACTGTTTTAGATAAAAAAGAACAAGCGAAAAAAGTGTTAGAAGATTATGATACCTTAACCAAAGGCGTCCAAGAAGACCTTGGCAAAAAAGATGCTGGCAAATCTGCGGCAGTCTTATGGGTAACCAACAACCAAGTCTTTATGGTTAGCGATAATCGCTCAAGCGGAACCGTGCTCTATCAGAACTTAGGCCTCCAAGTTCCAAAATTAGTGGAAGAAATTTCTAAAAATGCTACTGCGGATTGGAATCAAGTTTCTTTAGAAAAATTAGCTGAGCTTGACGCAGACCATATTTTCCTTGTAAATAGCGATGAATCAGCACCTCTTTTCCAAGAAGCAATTTGGAAGAACTTACCTGCTGTGAAAAATAACCAAGTTCATACCTATGATAAAAAAAGTAGTTGGTTATACAACGGACCTATTGCGAATACCCAAATTGTTGAAGATGTAAAAAAAGCGCTCTTAAATTAAAAAAATGCTTGGATGAAAACAATCATCCAAGCATTTTTTTAATTAGCAATTGCCGTTTCTAAACCAACTTCAATCATTTCATTAAACGTCGTTTGGCGTTCTTCTGCCGTTGTTTCTTCGCCTGTCACCAAGCTATCACTCACCGTCATAATCGCCAATGCTTCTACATCAAATTTTGCTGCTAAATAATATAACATTGCCGCTTCCATTTCAATCGCTAATACCCCGTATCGACCTAAACGAAAGACATCATCTAAGCTATCTTTGTAAAAAACATCATCTGACAATACGTTACCAACATGGGTAGTAAAGCCTTTTGCTTTAGCAATTTCGTAAGATTTGAGTAAAAGATCAAAGCTCGCAATTTGTGGAAAATCATATTTAGGAAAATCATTGCGAATCGCGGAAGAAGGCGTCGCTGCTGCTTGTGCGATAACTAATTCACGAACGTTGACTTTTTCTGAAATAGAACCACACGTACCAACACGAATTAACTTCTTCACATCGTAAGAGTTGATTAACTCATGGGCATAAATACCTGCTGAAGGCATCCCCATCCCTGTTCCTTGAACCGAAACACGCTGTCCCTTATACGTTCCTGTGTAACCTAACATCCCACGAACTTGATTATAGCAGACAGGATTCTCTAAAAAAGTTTCCGCAATATATTTTGCTCGGAGGGGATCCCCTGGTAGTAAAATTTTATCGGCAATTTCACCTGGTTTTGCTTCGATATGCACACTCATTCTGGTTTACTCCTTTTTTTATAAAGCTGCTAGTGTTGCTTTCACTAACTCTTTGAATTGTCCTTTAACGCGTTCAGTTGTTTCAACTACTTCTGCATGATTTAAGCTACTTTGCATACCAGCTGCTAAATTCGTAATACAAGAGATGCCTAGTACTTTCATGCCACTATGCACAGCTACAATGACCTCCGAAACAGTTGACATGCCAACTGCATCCGCACCCATCGTCCGTGACATCCGAATTTCTGCAGGCGTTTCATATGTCGGGCCAGAAAAGCCCATATACACGCCTTCTTTTAAATCAATATTTTGTTCCGCAGCCACTTTTTTTGCCACTTCCCGATATTCTTGCGTGTAAGCATGACTCATATCTGGAAAACGCGGCCCGATTTCTTCATCATTTTCACCAATTAACGGATTATCGCCTGTAAAATTAATGTGGTCATTGATTAACATCAAATTTCCCGGTGTATATGTTTCATTTACGCCACCAGCTGCGTTGGTTACAATCATTGAATGAATGCCTAAAGCAGCCATCACACGAACGGGATAAGTGACCGTTTGCATCGAATGTCCTTCATAATAATGAAAACGTCCTTGCATCGCCAAAACTTTTTTTCCAGAAAGCGTTCCGTAAACTAATTGTCCAGCATGTCCAACGACTGTTGAAACAGAAAAATGGGGAATTTCAGAGAAAGGAATAGCAATCGCATCGGTTATTTCATTAGCTAATTCACCTAACCCTGAACCTAAGATTAGACCGAAGTCTGCTTGTTGCACCCCTTTTTCTTTCAAAAACTCAGTTGTTTCGTTTAAATGATTCGTTAACGTTGTCATGTGTTGCCTCCTCGAATTATTGTAATTGATTTAAAAAGCTTTGACCGTTTTCCGTTGCAGGAACTTCAAAGTTTTCAGCAATCGTTGCTGAAATATCTGAATAAAATCCTTGTGGCAAGCTGCCTTGTTTTGTCATTTTTTTACTATAAGCCAATAAAGGCACATATTCACGTGTGTGGTCTGTTCCTGGGAAAGTTGGGTCATTCCCGTGATCTGCTGTAATTAAAAGCAAATCATCTTCGGCCATAGCTGCCATAATCTCTGGCAAACGACCATCAAAATCTTCGATGGCTTTTGCATAGCCCTTCACATCACGACGGTGGCCATACAGCGCATCGAAATCCACTAAGTTAGTAAAACTTAAGCCTGTGAAATCTTTGTTCATGACCGTTAATAATTGATCCACCCCATCCATATTGCTCTTCGTGCGGATAGCTTCAGTAATTCCTTGTCCATTAAAGATGTCGTTAATTTTCCCAACAGCGATCACATCATTGCCGTTTTCTTTTAACGAATCTAAAACAGTATGGCCAAAAGGATCTAGAGCATAGTCATGACGGTTACTGGTTCGAGTGAAATTACCTGGTTCACCAACATACGGGCGAGCGATAATCCGACCAATCATATAAGGTTCGTCTTTCGTAATGTCACGAACATATTGACAAATTTTATACAATTCTTCTAATGGAATAATGTCTTCATGCGCCGCAATTTGTAAAACAGGATCTGCTGAAGTATAAACGATTAGATCCCCTGTTTTCATTTGATGTTCGCCATAATCATCAATGACTGCTGTCCCGCTATATGGTTTGTTACAAACAACTTTTCGCCCAGAAAAATCTTCAATTTGTTTCAGCAATTCTTCAGGAAAGCCGTTTGGGAATACCCGAAAAGGTTTTTTGATGTTCAAGCCCATAATTTCCCAGTGACCGGTCATAGTATCTTTTCCAACAGAAATTTCTTCTAATTTGGTGACATAGCCATCGTGGTCTGCCACTGCTTTGACACCTGTTAAAGGAGCAATAGTTCCCAATCCAAGTTTTTCTAAATGAGGAATGGTTAGTCCCGCTTCTTTGGCAATATGACCCAGTGTATCACTGCCGACATCCCCAAATTTTTCAGCATCTGGTGCTTCACCAATACCGACTGAATCTAGTACGATTAAATGAACACGTTTAAACACACTTGCTTCCTCCTCTAAGGTCGTAAATACGTCAAGAATGACAATTATTTTACGCTAGCCTTTTAAATAGTCTCGAGAATCAAACAGAATAATCTATTTATTCTCAGCTCTTCAATTATACCATGAATCCGCTATTATTGCGTGTTTAAGACTGGCTTATATTTTAGAAAAAGCAACTTTTTCTAAAATATAAAGAAATAATTACACTAAAAAAGCCCCAGGCTGTTCCCTAGAGCATTGCTGAGATTCCTTCAATTTTCTTCTTAAAAATGAACGCATAAAATCCTTTTGTCATTGTAATATTCCTACAAGAACTGCTTCAAACTAATTGTTTGTCTTTGAAAGGCTTCTTTTACTTTGTTACCAAACTGTCCTTTAAGAGCCGTTCCTAGTTGTTGCTGCCTTGTCCCAAAACTTGTTGCTGCTTCGACGACTAGCTTGCGATGCCTTTGATTTGCCTGATTCTTCTCCTGAGCAACCCGTTGTTGCATTGCTACTCCTACAGAACGAACATTGGCTTTATCTGCACTTCTAGCTAACTCCTTTAACAACCGTTGAATCATTTCTTCCACTAAATTACCTCTTTTCATTGCTTCGTTTTTGATACTCACTTCGATAAGTTTGTTCTAAATTCTCTATTTTATGGTTTATTTTTCGTCGTTCTAACTGGATAGTTTCTTGAAACTGTTCAACCATCATTGAATGGTCTCTTTTGGCTCGATGTAAAGGTTCTCCGTCTAACGCCAAACTGTTTAAGGCACTTCTTAAACGCTGTTCAGTTTCCATTACCATTTGTTCTCCTCGCAACTGAGTCCGTCGTAACTCATCACCCTGTTCCTCTAAACCTTGTCGTTCTTTGCGATACTTTGTTTGTAATTCATCCAATGTCATCTTTACTCCTATCTAAATTGACTTGCCAGTTCGCTATCGCGGGTAACTATTTCAGCGAGTTTGGCAGTGATTTCTCGTTCTAAAGCATCAAAGGCTGCGCTTTTTTCTTTGGCTTGTTGGATACGTAGTTCATGGGTTTCTTTCGGTTGAAACACTTGACTTTGCTTGGTGACACCCACACTAGCTAAAGCTTCCATAATCTCCGCTTCAGTTAGCGTCTGAACAGCGTTTCTAGCTGAATGAAGGCCTGTTTCCCAATTTCTCTCTAAATTTCGAATAGCTTCCTGATGAACGCGAATCACTCGCTCCATCGCCTCTTTTGCATTACGAGCCGCCAGTTTAACCACCGCTCGGGCTTGAGCATCCTCTAAATAAATTTGTTGACTACTTGATAAACCGCCACCATTTTTCAGTAACTTTTTCTTTAAAACTTGTAAGTTGGCTAACTCACTGGAAAAAGCTGTCATGGCTTTTCGCTCTTGTCTTTGAAGGCTCGCTTCTAAATTGTGTTCATTCTCAGGAATTACCAAATAACCATCTGCATCAAAGCGCCAATTGGCTAAATCATGAGATTTTAAAGGATTCTGCAGCCTCATTTGCAAAGCAACTTTGATTTCTGCACCAGTGCCATTGCCCATTAAATTGCCTACAAAATCCGCCTGATTGCGGTAATTGGTTAACCAGCCAGGATTTGCAGCAACCCACTTTTTAGCAGCTGGTGTTAACACCTCATACGGGTCCGGCCCATTAAAACCGACATTTTTCCATTGATTTTCCGCGGCAATATACAACGCTAAATATTCCCCTAAAGAATGTCCGGTAGTAGAAAAAGTGGCCTCGCTGTATTCTTGTTTGACTGCCTCAGCAAAAGCCACCGCCGAACTCAGTTGCCCAGCCAAACGTTGCAGACTCCGTGCATTGGAAAAACCAGGAGATGCCGTTTTGTCCCAAAAACCACCAATCGTGCGCAAGTCCGTTTCCACATCTTTCCAATCACCAGGATTGGTGCCAGCATAACTAATCACAATTTGCGACAAATCAGGAACCCCTTGCTTATCTAAAGGAGCCACAGCCATCGCTTGCATCCCATCCGTCTGAGAATTCTCTTGGATTTTGAGAATTTGGAATTCA
>Ga0153980_1001268_pt1 | contig 10699 bp, 11 predicted proteins | sample TSGA064MetaG_FD_104722 | JGI IMG/M metagenome (GOLD analysis project Ga0153980, IMG submission 104722) | Attine ant fungus gardens microbial communities from Georgia, USA - TSGA064 MetaG | ecosystem: Host-associated > Fungi > Mycelium > Unclassified | place: USA: Georgia, Magnolia Springs State... | reverse complement strand
GATACCGAGATTCCGGACGAAGAAGCTGAGAAAATCACTACCGTTCAGGCTGCTATTGATTACATCAATGGTCACCAGGGCTAAGTGAGCATCTCCAGGCGGTCACTCGACCGCCTGAGTTTTATCTGTACGTCCCACTGATTTCCCTATTTTCCCCTCCCTGGAGGACGAACGTGTCTAAGCGTCGTGTAGTTGTGACCGGTCTTGGCATGTTGTCTCCTGTCGGCAATACCGTAGAGTCTACCTGGAATGCTCTTGTTGCCGGTCAGAGTGGCATCAGCCCGATCGACCATTTTGAAGCTAGCGCCTACGCAACGCGTTTTGCTGGCTTAGTAAAGGATTTTAACTGCGAAGAATTTATCTCGCGCAAAGATCAGCGCAAGATGGATGCTTTCATTCAATATGGAGTTGTCGCTGGCATTCAGGCCATGCAGGATTCCGGTCTGGTCATTACTGACGAAAATGCTCACCGTATCGGTGCCGCAATCGGTTCCGGTATTGGCGGTCTTGGTTTGATTGAAGAAAACCATACGTCGCTGGTTAACGGTGGCCCACGTAAAATCAGTCCTTTCTTTGTGCCTTCCACCATTGTGAACATGATCGCCGGTCACCTGACGATTATGTACGGCATGAAAGGGCCGAGCATTGCCATTTCTACCGCCTGTACTACCGGCGTCCACAACATCGGTCAGGCAGCACGTATGATTGCCTATAACGATGCGGACGTAATGCTGGCCGGCGGCGCGGAAAAGGGCAGTACGCCACTGGGCATCGGCGGCTTCGGCGCGGCGCGTGCGCTTTCAACCCGTAACGATAATCCGCAGGCGGCCAGCCGTCCGTGGGATAAAGATCGCGATGGCTTCGTGCTGGGCGACGGTGCGGGAATCGTCCTGCTGGAAGAGTATGAGCACGCTAAAAAACGCGGCGCGAAAATCTACGCTGAGCTGGTAGGTTTTGGCATGAGCAGCGATGCGTATCATATGACCTCACCGCCGGAAAACGGTGCGGGCGCGGCGCTGGCGATGGAAAATGCCCTGCGTGATGCGCAGCTGTCAGCAGAGCAAATTGGCTACATCAACGCACACGGCACCTCGACGCCAGCGGGCGACATTGCAGAAGCCCAGGCCGTAAAGTCGGTCTTTGGTGCGGCGGCATCCCGCGTGATGGTCAGCTCAACGAAATCCATGACCGGTCATCTGTTAGGCGCGGCAGGCGCGGTAGAATCTATCTACTCCATCCTTGCACTGCGCGACCAGGTTATTCCGCCAACCATCAATCTGGATAATCCGGATGAAGGTTGCGATCTGGATTTTGTGCCCCACACGGCGCGTCAGGTTAAAGGTCTGGAGTATGCTCTGTGCAACTCCTTCGGTTTCGGCGGCACCAACGGCTCGCTGATTTTCCGTAAAATTTAACGACCTGCTTTTATGACAGGCCCGCCGCGCGCGGGCTTTTTTGTTTTTATACCGGTATTACCCTTTTGGCGGCGACAGGTCGGGATAAGGCTTGCTGACCATAAAAACAGCGAATAAGGAACATTGATGATCTGGATAAACGGCGAGCTGCAGGAAACCATTCAGGTTAAAGACCGCGCCGTACAGTTTGGCGACGGCTGCTTTACCACGGCACGCATCATGCACGGAAAAGTTGTTGCGCTGAACGCGCACCTTAACCGTTTGCGTGAAGCCTGTGACCGACTGCTTATTTACCATATCAACTGGCAGATGCTGCAAAATGAAATGGTAATGGCCGCCGCCACGCGTTCGGCAGGCGTGCTCAAAGTCATCGTTTCCCGCGGTGCAGGCGGACGTGGCTACAGCGCCAGCGGCTGTCAGCAGCCTTCACGCGTTATCATGCTGTCCGATTATCCTGCGCATTATCATCAACTCAGGCAGAACGGCGTAAAGCTGGCGTTAAGCTCCGTCAGGCTGGGCCGTAATCCGCTGCTGGCCGGCATAAAACATCTCAACCGGCTGGAGCAGGTATTGATCCGCACAGAGCTTGAGCAGACCGCTGCCGACGAAGCGCTGGTGCTTGACACCCGGGGGATGCTGGTGGAATGCTGTGCGGCAAATTTATTCTGGCGCGAGGGCGAAAGCGTTTATACGCCCGAGCTGACAGAATGCGGCGTAAACGGTATTCAGCGCCGGTGGGTTATCCGGCAGCTTGCCGAGCAAAATATCGCGGTCACCGAAGTCAGCGTGCCGCCCTCGGCGCTTGAAAAAGCGGACGAAATTTTTATTACTAATGCATTGATGCCGATGTTACCGGTTGCTGAAATTGAAAACCGGCGTTACGGCTCAAGAGAGCTATTCAACCGGCTCAGTAAGCTGAACGATTTTCAGGGAAATTTATGACAGTAAAAAGCAAACTTCTTGGCGGGCTGATCGCGCTGGTCATCGCAGGCACGGCCTGGAGCTACTGGCAGGTAAAACAGCTTGCCGATTCGCCTCTATCCATTAATAAAGAAGCCATTTTTACGCTACCGGCCGGTTCGGGTCGCGTCGTGCTGGAAGCAGAGCTAAACCAGCAGAAAATCATACCGCATACCGTCTGGTTTGGCTGGTTGCTTAAGCTTGAGCCGGAGCTGGCTAAGTTTAAGGCCGGGACCTACCGGTTTACCCAGGGAATGACCGTTCGCCAGATGCTGGCGCTGCTTTCCAGCGGTAAGGAAGCGCAGTTTCCCATTCGCTTTATTGAAGGTTCCAGAATGCAGGAGTGGCTGGCACAGCTGCGTGCCGCGCCTTATATCAAACATACGCTGCCGGATGATAAACTGAGCACGGTCGCCACCACGCTGAAAATCCCGCCACAGGAAGTAGAAGGCTGGTTCTATCCGGATACCTACTCCTATACGGCTAACACCACTGATGTGGCGATCCTGACGCGCGCCCACGAACAGATGGTAAAAATTGTCGATACGCTATGGCAAAGCAAAGCGGAAGGGCTGCCTTATAAAGATAAAAACGATCTGCTGACAATGGCTTCGATTGTTGAAAAAGAAACGGCGCTGGGCGATGAACGCGGCAAGGTTGCTTCGGTCTTTATCAATCGCCTGCGTATTGGAATGCGTTTGCAAACCGATCCTACGGTCATCTATGGCATGGGCGACAGCTATAAAGGCACGCTGACGCGCAAAGATCTGGAAACGCCAACGGCCTACAACACCTATGTTATCTCCGGGATGCCGCCAGGCCCTATTGCCATGCCGGGTAAAGCATCGCTGGAAGCCGCCGCGCAGCCGTTAAAAACGGACTTCCTCTACTTTGTAGCGGACGGCAAAGGGGGCCATACCTTTACCACCAACCTGGCCAGCCATAACCGTGCCGTGCAGGCCTGGCGTCTTGCGCTCAAGGAAAAAAATGAAAAGTAAATTTATCGTCATCGAAGGGCTGGAAGGCGCGGGCAAAACCACAGCGCGCGAGGCGATTGTTGCCACGCTACGCCAGCAGGGCATTAATGACATCGTCTTTACGCGCGAGCCTGGCGGTACGCCGCTGGCGGAAAAACTGCGTGAGCTGATTAAGCAGGGCATCGAAGGCGAAAAAGTGACCGATCAGGCCGAGCTGCTGATGCTCTATGCCGCACGCGTCCAGCTGGTTGAAAATGTTATTAAGCCCGCGCTGGCTCGTGGCGCATGGGTAGTAGGCGATCGTCACGATCTCTCTTCTCAGGCTTACCAGGGCGGCGGCCGCGGTATGGATACTACGCTGATGAACCAGCTGAAGCAGAGCGTGCTGGGCGATTTTGCGCCTGACTTAACGCTTTATCTGGACGTCACGCCGGAAATCGGCCTGCAGCGTGCCAGAGCCAGAGGCGAGCTGGATCGCATTGAGCAGGAGTCGCTGAACTTCTTTACCCGCACGCGCGAGCGTTATCTTGCGCTTGCCGCCGGCGATGCACGCATCAAAACGATTGATGCTACGCAAAACATTGAAGAAGTATCAGCAGCGATTAACCAGACTCTGGTGCAGTGGCTACAGGAACAGTCATGATCTGGTATCCGTGGCTAAACCAGCCTTATCGGCAAATTATCGGCCAGCACGAGGCAGGGCGCGGACATCATGCGCTACTGCTGCAGGCGCTACCGGGAATGGGCGACGCTTCGCTGGTCTGGGGCATTAGCCGCTGGTTAATGTGCCAACGTAAAGACGGACTGAAAAGCTGCGGTGAGTGCCACGCCTGTAAATTGATGCAGGCCCATACGCACCCGGACTGGTATGAACTGACGGCGGAAAAAGGGAAAAGCTCGTTAGGCATTGATGCCGTGCGCAGCGTAACGGAAAAGCTTTTTCACCATGCCCAGCAGAGCGGTTCAAAAGTCATCTGGCTGCCAAATGCCGCGCAGCTTACCGAAGCGGCCGCCAACGCAATGCTGAAAACGCTGGAAGAGCCGCCTGCCAATACCTGGTTCCTGCTTTGTTGCGAACAGCCTTCCCAGCTGCCCGCGACGCTACGTAGCCGTTGCCTGACCTTCCATCTGGCCGTACCGGACGAAGCGCAAAGCATGGGTTGGCTACAAAAGCAGAACGGTGCGCCGCAGCAGGATTGTCTGACCGCGCTGCGCCTGAGCGGTGGCGCGCCGGCCGCAGCGCTACAGCTGCTTGAAAATGGCTGGAGCGCGCGGCAGACGCTGTGCGCGGCGCTGCCTCAGGCGCTGCAGCAAGATATGCTATCCTTGCTGCCAGTACTTAACCATGACGATGCCGCGCAGCGTACAGGCTGGCTCTGCGCGCTGCTGGTGGATGCGCTTAAATGGCAGCAGGGCGGCGGAGAGTTTATCGCCAATGCCGACAGTCAGGCGCTGATTGCGCAAATTGCCCAACAGCTGCCCGCCAGTGCCCTTGATGAAAGCGTTCGCCAGTGGATGTATTGCCGGGATCGCCTGCTCAACGTGGTTGCCGTCAACCGCGAATTATTATTGACCGACCAGCTGCTGGCATGGGAGCAGATGCTGCATGCCTCGCTGGTGGGCCTGAAGTAGAGAACTATTATGTTTTTAGTTGATTCACACTGCCATCTTGATGGCCTTGATTACGAAAAGCTGCACCAGGACCTGGATGACGTGCTGGCTAAAGCGGCCGCGCGCGACGTAAAATTTATGCTGGCGGTCGCCACCACGCTGCCCGGTTATAAAGCGATGACGCAGCTAATTGGCGATCGTCATAACGTTGCTTACTCCTGCGGCGTGCATCCGCTTAACCAGGATGAGCCTTACGACTTTGCCGAGCTGCGCCAGCTGGCGGCGGATGAGCGGGTCATTGCGCTGGGCGAAACGGGTCTGGATTATTACTACCAGAAAGAAACGCTGGCGCAGCAGCAGGCTTCTTTCCGCGAGCATATTCGTATCGGCCGTGATTTAAACAAGCCGGTCATTGTGCACACGCGTGACGCGCGGGAAGATACGCTGGCCATTTTGAAAGAAGAAAAGGTTGAGGAGTGCGGTGGCGTACTGCACTGCTTTACGGAAGATCGTGAGACGGCGGAAAAACTGCTGGATATGGGCTTTTATATTTCGTTTTCCGGCATCGTTACCTTTCGCAACGCGGAAACGATTCGTGAAGCGGCTCGCTACGTGCCGCTGGACAGAATTCTGGTGGAAACGGATTCGCCTTACCTGGCCCCCGTGCCTTATCGCGGCAAAGAAAATCAGCCAGCCTATACCCGAGACGTTGCAGACTATATGGCGGTGTTAAAGGGCGTCAGTATCGAAGCGCTGGCAGAGGCTACGACAGCCAACTTTTCCCGCCTGTTCCATGTGTCGCCCGAGCGCCTGCAGGACCAGTAATTATTCTGACGGTCGAAACTTTATTTTATTGCTCGTAATAAATTTGTAATACCAGCAAACCGTATTGCCCCAGCCCGGGGAATACGGTTTTTTATTGCGCAATTACTGGCGTGCTGACCAGAAATAAACTACATAGCAGGCGGTTGTTCAATGAAACGTGATAACCGTCAAACAAATGCTGAACGAATTATTTTACAGTTCGTAATAAATCACGAGGGCGCTTAGCGCTCCATTTTATAACGGATCCTCCCCCCGTTATCGCGCCTGAAAACGCGTAAAAGCACCTATACTCAGGAGTTTTACACTATGTTCAAAAACGCATTTGCAAACCTGCAAAAGGTCGGTAAATCGCTGATGTTGCCGGTATCGGTGCTGCCGATTGCCGGTATCCTGCTTGGCGTCGGTTCCGCCAACTTCAGCTGGCTACCCGCGGTAGTTTCCAACGTGATGGCGGAAGCGGGCGGATCGGTCTTCGCCAATATGCCGCTAATTTTTGCTATTGGCGTGGCGCTGGGCTTTACCAATAACGATGGTGTTTCCGCACTGGCTGCGGTAGTGGCCTACGGTATCATGGTCAAAACCATGGCGGTAGTTGCGCCGCTGGTACTGCATATGCCAGCTGCCGAGATTACCGCTAAACATCTTGCCGATACGGGCGTGCTGGGCGGGATTATCGCCGGTGCCATTGCGGCCTATATGTTTAACCGCTTTTATCGCATCAAGCTGCCGGAATACCTTGGCTTCTTTGCCGGTAAACGCTTCGTGCCGATTATTTCCGGTTTTACCGCCATTTTTGTTGGCGTTATTCTCTCCTTTATCTGGCCCCCGGTCGGGACTGCCATTCAGGACTTCTCCCAGTGGGCTGCGTATCAGAACCCGGTGGTCGCTTTTGGTATCTACGGCGTGATTGAGCGTTCGCTGGTGCCGTTTGGTCTGCACCATATCTGGAACGTCCCTTTCCAGATGCAGATTGGTGAATTCACCAACGCAGCGGGTCAGGTTTTCCACGGTGATATTCCTCGCTACATGGCGGGTGACCCAACTGCGGGTAAACTTTCTGGCGGCTTCCTGTTTAAAATGTACGGTCTGCCAGCGGCGGCAATTGCTATCTGGCACTCTGCTAAACCAGAAAACCGTGCGAAAGTGGGCGGCATCATGATCTCCGCTGCGCTGACTTCGTTCCTGACCGGCATCACCGAACCTATTGAATTCTCATTCATGTTCGTTGCGCCGATCCTCTATGTTATCCACGCTATTCTGGCCGGCCTGGCTTTCCCAATCTGTATTCTGTTGGGGATGCGCGACGGCACCAGCTTCTCGCACGGCCTGATCGACTTTATCGTGTTGAGCGGCAACAGCAGCAAAATCTGGCTGTTCCCGATTGTTGGTATCATTTACGGCCTGATCTATTACACCGTTTTCCGCGTACTGATTGCTAAATTTAATCTGAAAACGCCAGGCCGCGAAGAGACGACAGCTGAACAGACAGTGGGCGCTTCCAGCGAAATGGCCGCTAACCTGGTGGCGGCTTTTGGTGGCAAAGAGAACATCACCAACCTGGATGCCTGTATCACTCGCTTACGCGTTAGCGTAGCTGACGTCTCGAAAGTCGATCAGTCCGGCCTGAAGCGCCTTGGCGCAGCGGGCGTGGTTGTGGCAGGCTCGGGCGTGCAGGCTATCTTTGGTACCAAATCAGATAACCTGAAAACTGATATGGATGACTACATCCGCAATATGTAATGGCCCGAAATGCCGCGAGGGTTAATACGCCCCGGCAGTCCGGCAGAAACAACCATAAAGGGAGCGAAAGCTCCCTTTTTTTATGGCCGCAGGCGGTAAAAGCAGCAGCGCCGCAAAGAAAAGTCAGCGGAAGGTTGAAAGAAAACAAATATCTCGCTCATACTGCCGTAACTCCATTCATAGCTAAAGGACATGCACCATGGCTGAAGAAACCATTTTCAGTAAAATTATCCGACGTGAAATTCCGTCCGATATCGTTTATCAGGACGAACTGGTCACCGCTTTTCGCGATATCTCCCCTCAGGCTCCTACCCATATTCTGATTGTGCCTAATATTTTAATCCCGACGGCAAACGATACGGTAGCAGGGCACGAAGCCGCGCTGGGCCGGATGATTGTGGTCGCAGCCAAAATCGCTAAAGATGAAGGGATTGCGGAAGATGGCTATCGCCTGATTATGAACTGCAACCAGCACGGCGGGCAGGAGGTTTACCATATCCACCTGCATCTGCTGGGCGGCCGCCCGCTTGGGCCAATGCTGGCTCGCTAATCAGGAACACTTATGAAGCGAACTATCGCAATCGGCGCCATGCTGGCATTGCTGAGTGGCTGCACCAGCGACCGCACCACCATCGATACTTCGCAGTCGCTGGTGATGGAGTCGTCGGTATTGTCGGCCGGCATCATCACCGATAAGCCGGTTTTATCCGTGCATGAAGGGCAGCAGCGCGCTTCATCACAGCTCTATAACCAGCAGGAAAAACCGGTGAAGCTGCACTACCGTTTTTACTGGTATGACGATAAAGGGCTGGAAATTCTTCCCTTTGAAGCGCCGCGAACGGTCACCGTCGTGCCGCATGGCAGTATTGAAATATCATCACAAACGGGTAACCTGACGGCCAGTAAAGTTCGTCTGTACCTGTATCTGTAGGAGACTGAAGGTGGAAAGGAAGGTCATAAAACTCTCTGGCGCTATGCTACTGGCGCTGATCCTGAGCGGCTGTGTTATGCAGCAGCGTCAGCAGCCCGCGCCGGTCGAGCCTGCACAGCCGCAGCCTGTTCCCGTGCAGCCGCAACCTGTACCAGAACAGCCGCAGCCGGTTGAAACGGTGCCGCAGCCGCCAAAAATGCAGTCTATCAACTGGGATGCCAGCGTTACGCCACTGGTGGCACAGATGCTGCGGGCCGATGGCGTCACCCCCGGCAGCGTATTGCTGATTGATGGCGTAAAAAATAGCACCAACGGCAGCCTGCAGCGCGCCAAAGCCACCGCCGCGCTACAAAATGCGCTGCAAAACAACAGCCAGTTTAAGCTGGTTGCGCCTGAACAGCTGGCAACGGCAAAACAGACGCTGGGCCTTTCAGCTGAAGATAGCCTGGGTTCGCGCAGCAAAGCCGTTGGTCTGGCTCGCTACGTTGGCGCGCAGTATGTGCTCTATACCAACGTGCAGGGCGATATAAAATCTCCTGACCTGCAAATGCAGCTCATGCTGGTGCAGACCGGTGAACTTATCTGGTCAGGCAGCGGTGTCGTACAGCACTGATCCGGCGCTTGATAAGCTGATTTGCCAAAGATTTCCGGCGGAGCAATCCGCCGGTTCTTTTTTTCCGCTGGCGGGACTGACCGGCCTGACCACAAAGATAGAACGGGAAAACAGCACGCTGCTGGCGCGTTATCAGCGCAAAGCCCAGCCTATTCCAGGAGTCGACCGGCATCGTGAATACCGTATCCTGCGTAAGCTGACCGCCAGCAACCTTGCGCCTGCGGTCTACGGCTATGCGGATAACTGGTTGCTGCTTGGCTGGCAGCCGGGCGCAGCGCTCAGCGAAAAGGCGTTTCTGGCTGCTCTGCCGCGCGTGGCTCACTCTCTTGCCAGTCTGCATCGGCAAGCGCCGACAGGGTATCCTTTGCAGATGCAAAAACTGCTGGAACGGTACTGGCAGCTCAGCCAGCCGGAAAGACGTCATTGCGGCTGGCTGCGCGCGCTCAGGCGTTTACAGCGCAAGGGGGAGCCAAAGCCGCTGCGCTATGCGCTGTTACATATGGATGTCCATCCGGGCAATATCGTTCAGTGTGACGGCAGGCTGCGGCTGATTGACTGGGAATATGCCAGCGATGGTGACGTAGCGCTGGAGCTGGCGGCAGTTATCGCCGGTAACGGTCTTGATAAAGAAAACTCGCTGGCACTGATAAATCATTATGCTGCTTTACAACATATCGACGCCAGCCTGCTGCGGCGGCAAATAGCGCGCTGGCAGCCGTGGCTGGCGCTGCTGATGGCCAGCTGGTATGAACTACGCTGGCAGCAGAGCGGCGAAAAAACATTTTTTACGCTGGCGGCGCAGGCCTGGCAGCGGGTAGATGACAAGAGGTAATTTGTGGGACCGGTAATGTTAGATGTGCTCGGTTACGAGCTGGACGCGGAAGAGCGCGAAATTTTACAACATCCGCTGGTGGGCGGGCTGATCCTGTTTAGCCGTAACTATCACGATCCTGAGCAGCTACAGGAGCTTATCAGGCAAATTCGCGCGGCCTCGCGTCATCGGCTGGTGCTTGCCGTCGATCAGGAAGGCGGACGGGTCCAGCGCTTTCGCGAAGGCTTTACGCGTCTACCGGCGATGCAATCTTTTGCAGCATTAAATAGCGAGGCAGAAGCGGCAACGCTGGCGCAGCAGGCGGGCTGGCTCATGGCCGCCGAGATGATAGCGATGGATATAGATATCAGCTTCGCGCCGGTACTGGATATCGGTCACGGCAGTGCTGCCATCGGTGAACGCAGCTTCCATGAGGATCCCGCTATTGCGCTGACAATGGCGCGCCATTTTATCAACGGCATGCACGAAGCAGGCATGAAAACCACCGGCAAGCATTTCCCCGGCCACGGTGCGGTTAGCGCGGACTCACACAAAGAGACGCCGCGTGACGATCGCCCCGAAGAGGTGATTCGCCAGCACGATATGCAGATTTTTAAGCAGCTGATTGACGAAAAAATGCTGGATGCGGTGATGCCTGCGCACGTTATCTATACTCAGATAGACTCGCGTCCCGCCAGCGGTTCGGCACACTGGCTGAAAAACGTGTTGCGTAACGAGCTGGGCTTTGACGGCGTTATTTTTTCCGACGACTTATCGATGGAAGGCGCGGCAATCATGGGCAGCTACGCCGAGCGT
>Ga0153980_1001267_pt1 | contig 10702 bp, 6 predicted proteins | sample TSGA064MetaG_FD_104722 | JGI IMG/M metagenome (GOLD analysis project Ga0153980, IMG submission 104722) | Attine ant fungus gardens microbial communities from Georgia, USA - TSGA064 MetaG | ecosystem: Host-associated > Fungi > Mycelium > Unclassified | place: USA: Georgia, Magnolia Springs State... | reverse complement strand
GCTGGCCAGAGGATAACGGGCAGAACATCCTCAACTTACTGCGCTATCCCGAGTTTTCCCGCTATATCCGTCAGCGCAATTTTGACGCGCCGCTGACGCAGATCCTCAATAATCAGCATCATATGGAATTCCGCGTGATGCCTTACAGTGAAGGGCAATGGCTGATGGTGGCGCGTGATGTCACCCAGATGCACCAGCTGGAAGGCGCGCGACGTAACTTCTTTGCCAACGTTAGTCATGAACTGCGCACGCCGCTCACCGTGTTGCAGGGTTATCTGGAAATGATGGATGACGCAGTGATGAACGAGCGCACGCGCAGCAAAGCGCTGCACACCATGCAAGAGCAAACGCGCCGCATGGACAGCCTGGTAAAACAGTTGCTGACCTTATCGCGTATTGAAGCGGCGCCGGCCATCGATCTGAAAGAGACGGTAGATGTGCCGGGCATGCTGCTGCTGCTGCAGCGTGAAGCAGAAACGTTGAGTCAGGGACGTCATACCCTCCATTTCCATACCGACCCGCATCTCAAAGTATTTGGCAATGATGAGCAACTGCGCAGCGCCATTTCCAATCTGGTGTACAACGCGGTGAACCACACGCCGGAAGGGACGCGTATCGACATCAGCTGGCTGCGTACCAAACAAGGCGCGCAGTTTAAGGTGTGCGATGACGGCCCCGGCATCAGCGAGCAGCACCTGCCGCGCCTGACTGAACGCTTCTATCGCGTGGATAAAGCACGTTCGCGCGCCACCGGCGGTAGCGGGCTAGGGCTGGCGATCGTGAAACACGCGTTGGGCCATCATAATGCGCGGCTGGAGATCACCAGCGTGCCGCATCAGGAAACCTGCTTCAGCTTTCTTCTGCCGCCACGGTTGATTGTGGCTAACGTGATTCAAGAGCGAGTTAACTAAGGTTTGCACGACGTAGCGGCGCAATTTATTGCGCGATAAATCGTGCCGCGACAGAATAGACGTCTTAATGAATTGCGGAACCACTCATGAAATCGCTGTTGCTCTCCTGCTTGCTGCTTTGCTCTGCTTTAGCGCACGCCCAACAAACTATGCTGACGGGTAATCTCAGCAGCGTGGGATCGGATACGCTAGGTTACCTGATGACGTTGTGGGGGGAAGATTTCAGCCGCCAGTCACCGGGTGTGAACGTGCAGGTACAGGCGGCGGGATCCTCAACGGCGCCTACCGCACTGGCGGCGGGTGCGGCGCAGCTGGGGGCAATGAGCCGTCCGATGCAGAGTGATGAACGTCAGCTGTTTATCGCCCGCTACGGCTACCCGCCGCTGGCGGTTCCGGTGGCGATGGATGCGCTGGTGGTGGTCGTTAATCAGGACAATCCGCTGTCGCACATCGCGCCGCAGCAGCTTGATGCGCTGTTTTCCATTACCCGACGGTGTGGCGCGCAACAGGTGCCGCAGCACTGGGGCGATCTCGGCTTGAGTCGCGGCGCATGGACGACGCGCAGCATTCAGCGCTACGGCCGCAACTCAGCTTCAGGTACCTGGGGATTTTTTAAGCAGCAGGCGCTGTGTAACGGCGATTTTCGGGCGGATGTCGCTGAATTTCCCGGTTCCGCAGCGGTGGTACAGGCCGTCGCCGCCACACCGAACAGCATTGGCTACGCTAGCTTTGGCTTTCATCTCAGCGGTGTGAAAATGCTGCCGGTGGATACGCCGGCGGGCGAAAGCGTGATGCCGGATGCCGAATCCATTCGTAGCGGCCGTTATCCGTGGTCGCGTCCGCTGTATATCTACGTGAATAAAGCGCCGGGCAAACCCTTACCGCCGCTGGTCAATGCCTTCCTGCATCAGGTGCTATCACCACAAGGACAGCGGCGGGTGAGCGAAGCCGGTTATCTGCCGTTATCGGACAGCCAAATGGCACAGGCGCGTGCCGCCGTTGAAGGAAATTGAAGAACGTGCATCTGATCATGAAATTCCTTCATGTGAGCTGAAATTTCTTCTATTGCCGGGATGAGCATAGCGTGGCACTCTTCTTGGACATGTAGCCATCCAGACGGCTAAAATAACCCAATGAAATTATACCCTGTCGTAATTATACGTGGGGTTAAAGGAGTGAAGATGCCAGCTCAAGCCCCGTTCCGTGCCGATACCGTGGGGAGTTTCCTGCGTCCTGCCGCTATCAAGCAGGCGCGCGAGCAGTTCGCCAAAGGTGAAATCAATGCTGACCAACTGCGTCAGGTTGAAGACCGTGAAATCCGCAATGTCGTCGAGCAGCAGCGCGCCAATGGCCTGCAAATCGTTACCGATGGTGAATTCCGTCGTGCATGGTGGCACTTCGATTTCTTCGGCGATCTGCTCGGCGTTGAGCTGTTCGAGGCGGAGCAGGGCATTCAATTCAATGGCGTACAGACCAAAGCCCACGGCGTGAAAGTCACCGGCAAAGTGGCTTTTAATCCGCATCACCCAATGCTGGATCACTTCCGTTTCCTGCAAAGCATTGCGGGCGATGCGGTGGCGAAGATGACCATTCCGAGCCCAAGCGTGCTGCACTTCCGCGGCGGCCGTAAGGTGATTGATGCCACGGTTTATCCCGACCTTAAGCAATACTTCGCCGATCTGGCGCAAACCTACAAAGATGCTATCAAAGCGTTTTACGACGCAGGCTGCCGTTATTTGCAGCTGGATGACACGGTGTGGGCCTATCTGTGCTCTACCGAACAGCAGCAGCAGATCCGTGAACGGGGTGAAGATCCACAGGAACTGGCGCGCATCTACGCTCACGTACTGAACAGCGCGCTGGAAGGCAAACCAGCAGATCTGACCGTTGGGCTGCATGTGTGTCGCGGCAACTTCCGTTCAACCTGGATCTCTGAAGGCGGCTATGAACCGGTGGCCGAAGTGCTGTTTGGCGGGGTAAATATTGATGCCTTCTATCTGGAGTATGATAACGAGCGTTCGGGTGGCTTTGAACCGCTGCGCTTCCTCAAGCCAGGCCATCAGCAGGTGGTTCTCGGGCTGATCACCACCAAAACCGGCGAGCTGGAAGACGCGCAGCAGGTGAAAGCACGTCTGCAGGAAGCGTCGCAGTTCGTAAGCTTGGACCAGATTTGCCTGAGCCCACAGTGTGGTTTTGCCTCAACGGAAGAGGGGAACAGCCTGAGCGAAGCGCAGCAGTGGCAGAAGATTCGTCTGGTGGTCGATATCGCTAAAAGCGTTTGGTGATGCTGTAAACCTGAGCAAACAGGCGCGTAAATCGCGCCTTTTGTGCATTTTCAGGCGGATTTATGCAAAGAAATCTTTCGCTCTGAGGAAAGTTTAAGCAAATCATCTGGGGTGTTTTACCGCTAATCCGCCGTGATTCACTGCTTTATGCCGCTATCTTGTTATATCCTTCTGGTTTTCCGATCCTGTATTGCCTTTCTTCGCTATAAACGTTCTAATTTGCGCCGTTGTCGATTTATCCCTCTGCGAACAGAAGAAAAGTAGTTTAAATCACCTGCGCTTTGGCGTTTTGACCGGTATAACACGCTGGTCTTGTCAGTTAAGCCCTTGTTTTAGCGCATCCAGAGGACAACACGAACCCAACTTCCACCGCAACATCAGCTACAGGCAGTACAGAAGTTTATGACACACCGTTTAACCTCCAAGGATATCCTGGCGCTGGGCTTTATGACGTTTGCCCTGTTCGTTGGCGCAGGAAATATTATCTTCCCACCGATGGTGGGTATTCAGTCTGGCGAACACGTTTGGGTGGCTGCTCTCGGCTTCCTGATTACTGCTGTAGGTCTTCCGGTGATCACCGTTATTGCGCTGGCGCGCGTTGGCGGCGGCATTGATGCGCTGAGCTCACCGATTGGTAAAGCGGCTGGTTTGCTGCTGGCAACCGTCTGCTACCTGGCCGTTGGACCGCTATTTGCGACTCCGCGTACGGCCACCGTCTCCTTTGCCGTGGGTATTGCTCCGCTGACAGGCGATGGCGCCATGCCGCTGTTTATCTACAGCCTGATTTACTTCGCGCTGGTGATCGGCATTTCGCTTTATCCGGGCAAATTGCTGGATACCGTGGGCCATTTCCTCGCACCGCTGAAAATTCTGGCACTGATTGTACTTGGCGTTGCCGTACTGATCTGGCCAGCTGGCGGCCTGTCGCCGGCCACTGAAGAGTATCAGCGTGCGGCTTTCTCCAGCGGTTTCGTCAACGGTTATCTGACCATGGATACGTTGGGCGCACTGGTGTTCGGTATCGTCATCGTCAATGCGGCGCGTTCACGCGGTGTTGAAGATGCCAAATTGCTGACGCGCTACACCATGCTGGCTGGCATCATCGCGGGTATCGGTTTAACGCTGATTTATCTGACGCTGTTCAAACTCGGCAACGATAGCGGTGCATTGGTGGCGCAGAGCGCCAACGGTGCAGAGATTCTGCATGCTTACGTACAGCAGACGTTCGGCGGCATGGGCAGCTTCTTCCTTGCGGCGCTGATCTTCGTGGCCTGCATGGTGACGGCGGTTGGACTGACCTGCGCTTGTGCAGAATTCTTTGCGCAATACCTGCCACTGTCGTATAAAACGCTGGTATTTATTTTGGGTCTGTTCTCCATGGTGGTGTCGAATCTCGGCCTGAGCCATCTGATTCAGATCTCGATTCCGGTGCTGACGGCGATTTATCCGCCATGCATCGTGCTGGTGGTATTGAGTTTCACCCTGAAATGGTGGAATAAAAGCACGCGTATCATTGCGCCGACCATGCTGATAAGCCTGCTTTTCGGTGTCGTGGATGCGATTAAAACCACCAGCTTTAAAGATGTGCTGCCGCTGTTCAGCCAGCATCTGCCGCTGGCCGATCAGGGGCTCTCCTGGTTGCCGCCGTCACTGGCGATGCTGGTGATTGCCGCAGTGGTCGATCGGGCCAAAGGACGTGAACAGGTCGCTGTGCATCAGTAAGCGACACTGCTGTTAATTTCGACCACGGGCTCGCCCGTGGTTTTTTCATTTCAAGGTACTGAGTGTTATGCAAGAAACCAATAAGCTCAAACGCGGACTGAGCACGCGCCACATTCGCTTTATGGCGCTGGGATCGGCAATTGGTACTGGGCTGTTTTACGGCTCGGCTGATGCCATCAAAATGGCGGGCCCTAGCGTGCTGCTGGCGTACATCATCGGCGGTGCGGTGGCGTACATCATCATGCGCGCGCTGGGTGAGATGTCGGTGAACAATCCGCAGGCCAGCTCCTTCTCGCGCTATGCGCAGGACTATCTCGGCCCGCTGGCGGGGTACATCACCGGTTGGACCTACTGCTTTGAAATCCTGATTGTGGCGATTGCCGACGTAACGGCTTTTGGTATCTACATGGGCGTGTGGTTCCCCGAGGTGCCGCACTGGATATGGGTGCTGAGCGTGGTGCTGATTATCGGTGCCATTAACCTGATGAGTGTGAAAGTGTTTGGCGAAGTGGAGTTCTGGTTCTCGTTCTTCAAAGTCGCCACCATCATCATTATGATCATCGCGGGCTTCGGCATGATTTTCTGGGGGATTGGCAACGGTGGTCAGCCCACCGGTATTCACAATCTCTGGACGAACGGCGGCTTCTTCGCCCACGGCATCGTTGGCATGCTGCTTTCGCTGCAGATGGTAATGTTTGCCTACGGCGGCATTGAGATTATCGGCATCACGGCCGGTGAAGCCGACGATCCAAAGACCTCAATTCCACGCGCCATCAACTCGGTACCGATGCGTATCCTGGTGTTTTATGTCGGCACGCTGTTCGTGATCATGTCGATTTATCCGTGGAACCAGGTTGGCACCTCAGGCAGCCCGTTTGTGCTGACCTTCCAGCATTTGGGCATTGCCGCCGCGGCCTCAATCCTTAACTTCGTGGTGCTGACAGCGTCGCTGTCAGCGATTAACAGCGATGTGTTTGGTGTAGGGCGTATGCTGCACGGCATGGCGCAACAGGGCCACGCACCAAAGGTGTTCCAGAAGATCTCTAAGCGCGGCATTCCGTGGGTCACTGTTGTGGTGATGATGCTGGCGATGCTGGTTGCGGTGTATCTGAATTACCTGATGCCGGAAAAAGTGTTCCTGGTGATCGCCTCGCTGGCGACCTTTGCCACCGTTTGGGTGTGGATCATGATTCTGCTGTCGCAGATCGCTTTCCGCCGCAAGATTGGCAAAGAAGAAGCCGGTAAGTTGCAGTTTGCCATGCCGGGCGGCAGCGCCACGGCGTGGTTCGGCGTGCTGTTCCTGGCGTTTATCATCGGGTTGATTGGTTATTTCCCGGATACGCGCGTGTCGCTGTATGTCGGTTTCGCGTGGATTGTGTTGCTGTTACTGGCGTGGCCGCTGGTGAAAAAGCATAAGCGCTGAGGTTGTTATTCCAGGTGCGCATTTCTGCGCACCTGATTGCCATGAATGGCGCCCTTCGAAGCTTGCCGTCTCGCGTTACCAATTCTTCCCTAACGCAATCTCGCCGCCGAAGGGACTCAAATGGTTGTTGTCGTAATAGAGTGGCAGCCCTTCGCGGGTAATCATACAACCCTGCTGGTTGCACAGATTGTCACGTAACGAGAGCACGCGCACGCCTTGCTGCTGATAGCTTTTCAGGAGCGTCTCAACCGCCTCTTCCGGCAACTGGAACAGTTGAGTACGCTCGCTACGTGGCGGCGGCGTTTCCCATTTCCCCAACCAGGCGCTCAGCTCGCGGCGAAGCGGCATATTACGGTTATTGCTGAAGCGCAGCGGATCGACATCCACCGAGGGCGCATCCTCAATCAGTGTGATTTTTTTGCCCGCCTGACGCAGTTGTACCAGCACTTGGTCCATACCCAATTTGAGTGCTTCAAGATTACTTTTTTCGGGATGATCGATGGCCCTGAAGCCAGCGCCAGGCAGCAGGCTCATCCCCGAGGCCCAATAGGCACTGATGACCACTTCATCAATCTTGTCGCTGAGCACCATTTTCAATACTTGCTGATTGAAATCGATGCACTGCTGAGTGTGTTTTGGCATTTGGCTAACCACCCGTGTCGCGCCAATCAGGAACGGACAAGAAGCCTTGGTAAGCTGAAATAACGGCTTGTGCTGACGCAGCGCATAACCGGCGACGGAAGCGCGTAACGCTGCGGCGTGGCTATCGCCAATCAACGCGATGCCGGGACGATCGGTAACGGGATGGCACTCGGCATTCAGTGAGGGGAAATTGGCACCGTAATCCAGTAAGCACGGATTACGCTGAGCGGAAATTTTCCACGATTCCCCGTTAACCACTATCTCACTTACGCGCGACTTCATGCCGCCAGTTTGCCATAGCAGCACCATCGCGCCAGCAGCTACCAGCGATGAGGCACAGTAACCCGGAATCACCCAACGCGTACGGCTTCCTGCCTGACGGAATGGCTGTTCAACGAAACGCCATGATAGCCAGGCGATACCGAATGCTATGCTGCTGATCGCTAATCCCTGCCATGCGCTGAGCGGACGATCGCTGCAGATGCGTGCCAGGCTGAGGAGCGGCCAGTGCCACAGATACCAGGAGTAAGATATTTTGCCGATAAAGCGCATTGGCGCGTTTTCCAGCAGCCGTTTGTTCAGCTCGCCGCGCGCGCCAATCATCAGGCATGCCGCTACTACGGGAATAAGTGCCAGCCAGCCGGGAAAACTATCTTGTTTACTGAGCAATAAGCTGGCGGCAATAATCAGCAGCCAGCCGAGCAAATTGAGCAGATTAGCGGAGCGACCTTCTAGCGGCTGTGGTTTCCACAGCGCCACGAGTACGCCGGCACCCAATTCCCAGGCGCGGGTTGGCAGCAGGTAAAAAGCATGCGTACTGGCAAAAGGTGTCAGCCAAATACAGGCCGCCAGCGATAGCACGCTCAGTGCCAGCACGATGCCAACCATGGAACGCGTAAAACGCGCCGCCAACAGCAGAATAAACGGCAGCACGATATAGAATTGTTCTTCAATGCCCAGCGACCAGGTCATCAGGAGCGGGTTTAAATCGGAATCACTGCTAAAATAGTCACCGCTTTTCAGCAATAACATATTGGGTACGGAGATAAATACCGCCACGCTGTATTTCGCCAGCTGGCTGAACTCCAGCGGTGAAAGCAGAATAAATCCGAGCAGCAGCAATATCGTCATCATAAAAAATAGCGCAGGGGCGATACGACGAATACGGCGCAAATAGAATAGATAAAACGAGAAACGCCCTTCGGCTATTTCTTTACTAATAATCCCACCAATTAAAAAGCCAGAAATAACAAAAAACACATCAACACCGATAAAGCCGCCATGCAGCGTGGTGACGCCGGAATGAAACAGTACCACCAGGATAATGGCCACGGCACGCAGGCCGTCGATGTCCGCCCGATAGCGGTGAGAGGCAGTCGCAGTCATAATAGTGATCCAAATTGATATTAATGATTTGGGCTTGGACGAATGCAGGGCGTTAAAAAATAAATCGGCGCATCCTGTCGCCGAAAAAACTGCAAAAAAGAGAAAATGAGTATTACTAAGGGATGTTTGACTTGCGCAGCATATCCTATTTTTATTGGCGCCGGGATAGAGAAAGCTAAAAGGAGAAAAGTCGCAGCCGGAATGAGATCGTTACTTACGCTGAGCTTGAGTAATTTTTCAGGAAAGTTAAGCCCGCATCATTTATCGAGCTTAAGCGTAATTGAAATCAATCTTAGGGTTGAGGGTAATCCACCGTACTTAATGCATGGCGATCGATGGCTTGGTTCAACTGTTGCAGGGTTGATTGATAAGGGCAAAGCGTACCCACCTTGGTTTCACGACAGTTTTGCTGATGCCACTCTGCGCGTAGTAACGGATGTTGTGAATCGATCGGCGTGAGATGGCGCAGATCGTCCAGGCTTTGTGCCTGAAAATAGATACGCAGGAAACGCGTGTTATCGGTGGTGTCCCGCCAGCGCTCAAATACTAAACTGCTGCCGGGCGGAATATTGCCGCGCGCATAGCCGGGCAGCTGCCAGCTGAAATGCATCAGCGTACGTAGCATAGCAATGTTGGTATCATGCGCGACCAGCAGCAGCCAGCGGGTATTGGGCGAATCAGCGCGGTTATCTAACCCTTTTACAATCGCATCGAGCAGGATTGAACCGCGCTTTTGGGCGATGTAGGGCACGTCATTGCTGAGATCGTAATTGGTGGTGAGCAACGGCAGCAGGGCGCTGATTTGCTGCGCCGAGGTGATGTTTCCCCACGCCAGCTGGCTGAGCGGCAAATTCTCGCTCCAGCCGAGCCGTAGCGTTTCCACCATGCTCGCCAGCACGCTCAAACCCTGCACATAAGTGTGGCCGCTTTTGGTCTGTCGCAGTTGCCAGGGTCGATCAAAAAAGGCGCAATCGCTACTGCAGACGGCCTGTTTCAATTGCTGAACTTCGGGCTGTAAACGCCGTTGTAACGCCGCAAGATCACCCGCTCTCGCGGCAATGGCCTCTTTTTCCTGCGTGGGATCGAGCTGCGCGAACGGCAGCTTATTACTTTGGAATAACGGATCGATATCGCCATCCACATGATGGATCTGAACGCCGCAGCCCGGAAAGGCGCCGTCTACCAGCGCATCGGCGGTGGCGCGCGTGCGCTGCAGAGGGCTGGCACGCACGTAGATCTGCGCACTATCCGGACAACCGGTGGTTAGCAGCCCGAGTTGGCGATAGTGCTCGCCTTGCCAGCGCCCTTTATTCACAACTGCCGCATAGCCATGCCCGGTGAGATCGCCATCAGCGGTATTCCACTGCGGCCAACTCCGTGCCGTTGCGGCTTCAATCTCTTTGCGATTGCCTGGCGTCGGGGGCCTGACGCCGTGGCGGCTGATCTCTACCACTTTTTCCAACTGATAGCGCTCGTCGGCGGCTGCCTGCATCGCCAGCAAGCAGAAGATCAAGGCGAGAAACAAGCGTGCCATCACAGGCTCTGGTGCGCAGGCAGCAGCGCTTTCAGCTGGGGGTAAATGACCGCATTCGCCAGCAGAACAGGGTTGCCGTGCTGAAGTCCGTCGTGGCTAAGGTAATCGTTGGTGATCCCACCCGCTTCGCGCATCAGGACAATGCCTGGCAAGCCATCCCACGGATTCATATGTGCTTCGTAGTAACCGATCAGGCGACCGGCAGCCGCCCAGGCGCTCATTAACGCACCGGAACCATTACGGATAAACATTCCGCCCTGCGTCAGGAGTGCGCCAATAAACCGGGTAAGAGGTTCAATCGGTTGGCTGTTCGAACTGCTAAGGCCAAGCACGCCTTGATCGAGCCGCTGCGCGCCATGCGCATGGATGCGTTGGTCATTGACCCACGCCCCTTTACCACGGCAGGCATGAAAGGTTTCCTGATGATTAGGATCGCATACCACACCAATCACCGGTTCGTTTTCGCACACCACTGCCAGCGAAACGCACCAGTTGTGGAGCCCATTGAGGAAGCTGCTGGTGCCGTCGATGGGATCAATCACCCAGATGAAACGTGCGTTAGCGGTTTCACCGCCGCTCTCTTCGCCGAGCACCGCATCCTCAGGAAAGCGTTCATCGATCAGGTGCTTGACCAGCTCCTCCACGTTGCGATCCGCCTCGCTCACAACATCCTGCAGATTCTTTTTATGCTCAATCACTAACTGATGGCGTTGCTGATACCAGGATAAGGCGCGACTGGCGGCGGCTTTTGCCACATCGCGGGCGAATTGATAACGAGCGTCGAGTTCGGTAAGCGAAG
>Ga0153980_1001264_pt1 | contig 10713 bp, 7 predicted proteins | sample TSGA064MetaG_FD_104722 | JGI IMG/M metagenome (GOLD analysis project Ga0153980, IMG submission 104722) | Attine ant fungus gardens microbial communities from Georgia, USA - TSGA064 MetaG | ecosystem: Host-associated > Fungi > Mycelium > Unclassified | place: USA: Georgia, Magnolia Springs State... | reverse complement strand
TCGAAGCGGCGCGCGCGGGTGAACAAGGTCGCGGTTTTGCCGTGGTCGCCACCGAAGTGCGTAATCTGGCAGCACGTTCTGCTTCTGCGGCTAAAGAGATCAAGGTATTGATTGAGGATTCTGTCGCGAAAGTGGATGAAGGCAGCCGTCTGGTGACGCATGCGGGTTCCACCATTGGTGAAGTGGTCAACAGCGTAAAGAGCGTGGCGGATATTATGAGCGAAATCACCATTGCCAGCAGCGAGCAGAGCAGCGGGATCAGCGAGATAAACTCTGCGATTACGCAGATGGAAGCGGTAACGCAGCAGAACGCCGCATTGGTGCAGGAAGCCTCAGCGGCATCACAGGCGTTGCAGGAGCAGGCCGATCGTTTGGCGCAGTCAATGAGCGTGTTTAAAACGGCTGCGGTGTAAGGTTTGCCAGGTCGCCATAAATGGCGACCCTACCAAATTGTTAGGTGCGCATTAATGCGCACCTTGTTGATGACGAAGATTAATTCACCAATGAATACGCGATAGAAGAAATCGCCAGCACGCCAATCATCACCACAAATACGTTACTGATCTTACCGCTGTACTGACGCATTGCCGGCACCTTCTGGATGGCGTACATCGGCATCAGGAACAGAATCATCGCAATAATCGGCCCGCCCAGGGTTTCAATCATCCCCAAGATGCTGGGATTCAACGTCGCCACCAGCCAGGTGGTCAGCAGCATAAAGCCGGTCGTCAGACGATTCAGGCGCTGCGGCGTGACGCTTTTACCGCGGCTGCGCAGCGATTTCACCACCATGCCGTTAAAACCTTCACGGGCGCCCAGGTAGTGGCCGAGGAACGATTTGGTAATGGCGACCATCGCCACGATCGGCCCCATCCACGCAATCATCGGCACATTAAAGTGGTTCGCCAGGTAGGAGAGAATGGTGATGTTTTGATCTTTCGCCGCCTGTAAATCAGCAGGTGACAGGCTCAGCACACAGCTGAACACAAAGAACATCACCGTAAACACCATCAAAAGATGGGCATTCGCCAGGATGCGTGAACATTTCTTCTCAGCGCCATCGCCGTACTCATTACGCTTGGCGACGGCAAAAGAGGAGATGATCGGCGAGTGATTGAAGGAAAACACCATCACCGGAATCGCCAGCCATAGCGTCATCCAGATACCGCTGCCGCTCTGGCTCAGGGACAACGTTTCCAGCGCCGCGCCATGCCAGTGTGGTACCAGATAAGCCGCCAGCAGCATTAGCACGGCCACAAACGGAAACACCAGCACGCTCATGGCTTTCACAATCATCTGCTCGCCAAAGCGCACCACCGTCATCATGCCGATAATCAAAATCAGCGACAGAAGCACACGCGGCGGCGAAACCAGGCCCAGCTGATGCACGATAAAACTATCGACGGTATTGGTGATCGCCACGCTGTACATCAGCAGGATCGGATAGATAGCAAAGAAGTAGAGCAAGGTGATGATCTTGCCGGCACCGACGCCAAAGTGCTCTTCCACCACTTCGGTGATGTCTTCGCCTGGATTTTTACCGGAAAGCACAAAGCGCGTCAGCGCGCGGTGCGCATAATAGGTCATTGGAAAGGCAAGAATCGCCATAATAATCAGCGGAATCAGCCCGCCTGCACCGGCGTTAATCGGTAAAAAAAGCACGCCCGCTCCAATCGCCGTACCGTACAGACCCAGCATCCACACGGTATCACTCTTGCGCCAGCCCTTAGCTACCGTTTCAACGGTGCCAAGCGTACCGGTTTGTGAGTTGTCCATCTGTCTCTCCACAAGTTAAAGCTTAATCAACGCAGCCAAACGGTGGCTGCCAATTATGGCGCGGGCTTTGCAGCTCTGCCGTTGCGCAAAGGATGACGCTTAAAGACCACAATTTCACGCGCCCTGATGTTTTGCACCGCAGTAAATGCACGAAACATGCGCGCAATCGATTGCATGGGGCGCTATTTGACATGAGACGCGGGATGAGTGCAAGAAGGAGTCACAATGAGGAAGCAGAAAGGTCTGGTAAGCGTGGAGAAAGGTTGGTCAGTTGCGTTAATCGGTCGCCATGAATGGCGACTCTACGTTTGATGAGCGGGGTTTTCGTAGGGTGCGCATTTATGCGCACCTGGATACAAGCGAAAGTGGCAACGGTGAGTTGTTGCCACTGATAGCGGTTTTCTCCCAAATGATTCACGCAGCCAACGCACCTGCAGCGTGAAGTATGAAGGGAGAATCAGAATGCGCGCATCCTGTAGAGAGCATAAAGAAAATAGTACGCTGTGAGAGTATTCAAATTCATAATCATGTATTTCAGTTTTTCATTTTTATTTAGCAGTATGAAAATACCTTTTGAGTATTTCCCCCGCTTAATTTCATTAATTTCCTGGGCAATATCCGCAGGTGAAAACGAAGAGTGATACATTGCGGTCACGATTTGCATATCTAACGCTAATACGCGTTTTGAAATGCCTTTCAGGAAATAATCGAGATCGCTGGAGTGATATTTACTGATAATAGCGTCATAAAGTGCCGTCAGAAACTGCTTTCTCACTTTCAGTTCACTGTATTGCACCTTACGCTTGGATAATGATGCCTCCACATCTTCATAGTGATAAGCCGCGCCCGGTGTCACCAGAAAATTGTTAATACAGCTAAAGAACTTCAGGTTGAACAATAAATCCTCGCTCATTGAGATGCCTTCTAAAAAGCGCAGATTCAGTTCTTCGATGATCTGACGGCGATAACATTTGTTATGCAGATAACCGATGTTATCACTCATCTCCAGTTCACCGAGCACGTAGGGAATATCCTCATTACTGAAGAAGCCCGCCTGCGATACCTTCCCCACGCGGTTATCATTGAGGTTTCCTACCATCAAATCGACAGTTTCAGCTGGCCAGGCATCAAGATTCTGTTTGAAGATCATTAGGAAGTTATCATCCACCCAATCATCCGCATCGAGAAAGAGTACATATTCACCACGCGCCTGTTGCATTCCGCTATTGCGCGCCGCGCTAACACCGCCATTAACCTGGTGAATAACGGTGACTTGCGAATAAGCGCTAAACTCCTCCAGTATTTTCGGGGTTGTATCGCTGCTGCCATCATTAACGACAATAACCTCATAATTGCTGAACGTCTGTTTAAGTACGCTCAGCAAAGTACGCTTAATGGTTTTTTGTGAGTTATAGACGGGAATGATAAGACTAAATAGGGGTTTTTCATTCATGATAAACTCTCTTTACTGTCTGAGGTTTTGATATTGCTAAATAACAGCCATAGTTTCCTGGGGTTGATAAACACTTGATGAATACGCATAACTGGCTGAGCCGGGAAAAAGTAATTAAGTAGCGAGAAGGAGAGGAACTCGGTTAATACCACGCTCATTGCCGCGCCGTTTAAACCAAAATACGGTACCAATAACAGTGATGACGCCACGCAGATAACTAATACGACGAAGGTTTTCTTCACCAAATAACGATAACCGTTGTACTTAATAATAAAGCGATCCATGACGCTACTAAGCACCGCGCACATCGCCCCTACGCTGAGTAATAACGTTGGCGCTACCGCATCGAGATACTCGGCACCGTAAAAGTCGCGGATGAACCATCCGGACAGCAACCAAATAGCCAGAATCACCATTGATGAGACGCCAATCACCAGCAAATGTAATTTCTGCGCCTTGATAATCGACTGCTCATCATCACGTTCGGCAAAGAACGCAGGGAAAAATGAAGCCAGCAAGGCATTGGGTAAAAATACCCACGCGGTGGCTAACGTCAGCGCCACCGAGAAAATGCCCGCCTCTTTAACACCAAGGAAATAGGAGACGCTGATTTGGTTAACACGCGTATAGATCGCGACAGCAATCACGGAAAACACCAGGGAAATACCCGAGGCCACCATATAGCGTGAATACTTTTTCATCTGACGAATGGCCGGAATAGGCACCTGACGATGATATTTAAGAAAGATGGCGAGCTTAATGACGAACGGAATAAAGGTGGCCAGCACGATAGGAATAGCCAATAACCTGGCGTCCAGTTCGAACCAGGAAATAAAGAAGCGCACGGTTAAACTGATTGCCAACCCCGCCAGGTTGGCGATGACATTCAGGCGGGCATTAAGCATCGCCTCATTGTAGATATTCACCAAATCGAGTGACGAGAAGAGACAGGCAATGGCCGCCGCACAGATAAATACCAGCGCCTCACTACTCCACTCCTCGCCCATAATCAGCATACCCGTTGCTGCCAGCACGCAGTAAATCACCAACACCAGCAGGAACGTGGCCATCATTAAGCGCATACCGGAGTGCCGGTTTTGCGATATACGTTTCAGCAGAATGACATCGCTGCCCATCAGCGCGATGCTTTGAATGAACTGAAAGACCAGCATCGAGATCGAGATAATGCCGAAGGTGGTGGGACCTACATATTTCGCCACATAGGAAGTGACAAATATCAGACCGAACACCGCAATCAGCTTTTCAGCGATCATCCACATGGAGTTTTTTAATTTATCTTTCACAACTCAACCTCAGCGTTTATTTCTGTGCCAGCCGGCGCAGACGCGATACCAGTCGTGGACTGACGAAAAACAGCGCAAAGTACAGACTCCACGGATTGAGCATCAATCCTGATGTGAAATAAGACTTAAAGCTGCGGCGGTAGAGTGAGATATATTCATCAACAAAGGCGCGACTAAATCCGTCGCTGTACAACGCTTTATAGATATAAGATGAAGTGACTTTTAAATAGAGATGGTAATAACAACGGCTGTGCTGTGCAGATAAAAACGCCTGCATACCATTAAAGGAGCGCGCAAAGGAGAAGTGCTTTTCCCGCAGTGCCGAGCGCGTCGCGGAGTTATCCGATACCACATAGTGATAAACCACCCGTTGCGTAAATATCACCTGGCGATCCTGTTGCAGATGCAGGTAATTAATCACAAACAGCAGATCTTCAAAGTTATAAATTTCTTCATTAAAGCTAAGCTGATGCTGACGAATCACATCGCCGCGAAACACCTTATCGCAGATGCCGTGGCGGGGATTGAAATAGAGCAAATCGTTGATAGCCGCAGACGCCGCCAGCTGGCGCGTATCGGTGGCGTTGGCCGGGAAATCAAGGGGCTGCCCCTGCGGCGTGAAGTGCTGCGACTCCCCCACCACCAGCGCGACCGGGTTTTGCATCAGGTGCACATAGGTGGCAAACGCGCTGGGCGGCAGAAAATCATCCGCATCTAAAAAGCACAGCAGTTTGCCGCGCGAGGCGCGAATGCCCTGATTGCGTGCCGAAGAGACGCCGCCGTTGGCTTTATCGATAATGTGAAAATGCGGGTAATGGGCGTAATGCTGTAATATCGCGAGCGAGTTATCGCTGGAACCGTCATTAATGAAGATGGCTTCAAAACGGGTTTCATCCTGCTTTAGCAGGCTATCAATGCATCGCTCCAGATACGCTGCGGCGTTATACACCGGCACAATGACGCTGAGTAAAACGTCGTTAACGGGATTTTGCATATGACCTCTGGACTCTGTCGACTTTAAAATTGCGGGCGGATAAAAACATCGGTGAACGCAATGGTGATTAATCGATAACTATCACTACACGTTGCTTTCGCCCTGCTTAACATTTATGGGATAGGTATTTCAGAGTTTCCTCAGGCTAATTAAAAAAGCCGGGAAATGCTGGCTATAAAAAAAGCGTAATAAGATAATCGCCATATAAACTGAGCAATCTCATTCTGTTTTCAGCTGCTAAAATAGGCAGGCTACCGCCCCAGGCTTACAGCTACCCGTGTACTGAAAACAGTTAACTCTTTTTTATGGCGTAAAGAAGCTGCGCTGCACTCACAGGAGTTCAGTTGTTTTTCAGCAAGTTACGCTTTCATGCGGCGATTTTTGCATTACGCAGATACCGCATTCATCAATGTGTACTTAAATTAAATTTTTATCTTTTATGTAATGAGAATAAAAAACGCTGGCGCTTTATTGCACCCATTACGTAACGCAAGACATGTCGATCGGCAGTGAAAAGACGCATCAAAAAACGGGCCTTTTCAACCCACGTGACGACATTAACGATATTTGCTGTATGCCCTGCACTTTTATTACCTCGGTGCGTCTTTCGCTAGCCGATAAGTGCAAGTGGCGTTAATCCAGTGCGGCTCTCGCAGCCGCACTGCAACGGGCATAAGGCCCAAAATTTGCGATCTGGTTCAAAACTTATAGCGGCATTCTCACCAGTAGTGGTTATAAGGTCAATGGCTTCCAGACCAAAACGGAATTTACTCAGGGGCAGCGTTGATAAATTTTAAGCCTATAGATTAGCCGTGATGAATGAATATTTACGCCATTGATTAGCGCCAGCAACTCGATAGGCCAGGAATAAGAGGGGGAATCCCGATCTCAACGTACCAGCACAAACCACCCCTTACGTCGCGAGGAGATTGTAGCCAGCTCACAACTCTGGCGTTAGTCGATCACCGCCTGCATTTTCGCGTGCTAGTCTGCCTGGATGCCACTCTCCAGTTTTCCTTACTGCAGGCCGTATGAAACGCAGACTCCCTTTTCAGGTAAAACTCTTTCTCTCTCTGGTGCTTTTTTCCTGCCTGCTGCTGGCTTTGCTGGGCACAATTCTGTTTCATTTTATCGACAGGCAGTTGCATCACGATCTTGGGCAGCGCGCACGCGTGCAGGCCAGCGAAATTGCGCTGATGCCGGGCCTGGCGGATAAGGTGGCGCGTCGCGATATCGCGGGGATTGCCGCGTTGATTCAGCCGCTGCGCGACCAAAGTGATGCCAGTTACATCGTGATAGGTGACGTGCGTGAACAACATCTTTACCACTCGGAATCGCCCGAGCGCCTTAATCTGCCCTTGATTGGCGGCGACAATGCCGAGGTGCTGCAAGGCAAAACCATCATTTCCGTACGCAAAGGTGGCATCGGCGTTTCCCTGCGCAGCAAAGCCCCCATTTTTGATGCGCAGCATCAGGTGATTGGCATTGTCTCGGTGGGTTATCTCACGTCCTATATTGCCAATATCAATGCCAGCCTGCTGTGGCAAGCCAGCCTCTACGGTGTGGCCCTGCTGCTGCTGCTGTTTATTTTTTCATGGGTGTTTAGTCGCAACCTGAAAAAACAGATGTTCTGGCTTGAGCCAAAAGATATTGCGCTACTGGTGCTGCAGCAAAAAGCGTTGCTGGAGGCGATGTATGAAGGCGTGTTTGCCGTGAATGCAGAAAAACAGCTGATTTTGATCAATCGCGCCGCCCGGGAATTACTGGATTTGCAGCAGAGTGAAAAAGAGCTGCTGGGGAAACCGCTTGATGCGGTGTTGCAGATACACCCCGCGTTTCTCAGCCAACGTGACGTACATGAGCCAAGTCGTCATCATGACCAGATTACCGTACTGAATCAGCGCCAGGTGATCGTCAATCGGGTCGCGATTGAGCTGGAGCCCGGCGAGCCCAGCGGCTGGGTATGCAGCTTCCGCGATAAAAATGACATCAATACGCTGAGCAGCCAACTAAGCCAGGTGAAGCGCTACGCGGATAATTTACGCATCATGCGCCATGAACAGCTGAACTGGACGGCGACGCTGGTCGGCCTGCTACAAATGCAGCGTTATGACGATGCCATGCGCTATATCCATGCGCAATCTGCGGGCGCGCAGCAGGTCCTGGATTTTGTCTCGGCGCGCTTTACTTCGCCCGCGCTCTGCGGACTGCTGCTGGGGAAATATGTTAGTGCCAGAGAGAAAGGCGTCGAGCTGAAATTCGATCCGGCCTGCCAGCTTACGCGTCTTCCCGCCGCGCTGAGTGAAACGGCGCTCATGTCCGTGGTGGGAAATGTGCTGGATAACGCCGTGGATGCCACGCTGAACGTTAGGCCACCGGCCAACCCTATCGAGCTCTATATTTCAGACAGAAATCACGAGCTGTTAATTGAAGTCGCCGACCAGGGCTGCGGCGTCGATGAGGCGATAAAACCGCATCTGTTTGAGCAAGGCGTGACCAGCAAACCCACCAGCGGCGACGATATGCTGGGTTCCGAACACGGTATCGGCCTCTACCTGGCGGCGGGTTATGTTCATCAGGCGGGCGGCAGCATTGAGATCAGCGAAAACGCGCCACAGGGCACCATTTTCTCCATTTTCATTCCGTTCCAGCCCGAGTTTTCAACAGGACTATCCCATGAATAACGCCAAAGCACTTGATGTCGTCATTGTGGAAGATGAACCCCATCTGGCCGATTTGCATCGCGAATTTATCGAGCAACATTTTCATCTGCGCGTGGTAGGCATTGCCGCCACGCTGCAGCAGGCGCGGGATCTTATTCACGTGCATCAGCCGCGCCTGGTGCTACTCGATAATTACTTGCCGGATGGCCAGGGCGTCACGCTGATTGACGATCCTCTCCTGAAGCAATTTGAGTGCTCAGTGATTTTCATCACGGCCGCCAGCGATATGCAAACCTGCAGCCACGCGATGCGCAGCGGCGCTTTCGATTACCTGCTAAAACCGGTGTTTTTTCATCGCCTACGCGCCTCGCTGGAACGCTTTATGCTGTTGGTCCAGACGATGCGCCAGATGACGAATGTTGATCAGCACGCGCTGGATAAGCTTTTCAATTTGCCCACCAGCGATGTGCCCGCTGCCCCCTCGACGAAGGGGATAGAAACCATCACGCTGGAACGGGTTAAGCACTTTTTTAGCGCTGCGCCCGCCGCCAGCTGGTCGGTGGAGCAAGTGGTGGAGAGCGTGGGAATCAGCAAAACCACCGGACGCCGTTACCTGGAATATTGTGTCGAAATCGGCTTTATTGGCGTGGAGATGCAGTATGGCAATATCGGCCATCCGCGTCGGCTCTACCGTAAAATCACGCAGGCGGAATAGTGTGACCGAGCGCAAATGCCAGGCCGCCGTGTGCGTGGTTTTAATGGTGTTAATTGGCTAAACAGCGCCAACAATCACACTTCGTGAAGATAACGATCTGTCACCTCTTGTCTGACAAAATCGATCGGCTATGTTGACCTTTAGTTCCTCAAATGTAACTAAAAGGTTAATTATAATGTCGAACACTTTCCATCTCTCTCTGGTTGCTACTACTGTCCTGCTCGCCTCTTCTGCCTTCGCCGCCCCGCCGCAGGGCTATCCGGCCAACTATCAAAACGTGATAGATGCCGCGACAAAAGAGGGCAAAGTGGTGGTTTACTCCACCACCGACACCAAAGCGGCCGGTCCGCTTATTCAGGGCTTTGAATCCACTTATCCGGGTATCAAAGTGGAATATAACGATATGAACAGCACCGAGCTGTATAACCGCTTTATCAGCGAGCAGGCTTCAGGCGGCAGCAGCGGCGATGTGGTGTGGAGCTCCTCAATGGACACCGGCCTGAAGCTGGCGACCGACTATGCGCAGGAGTATCAATCGCCAGAGTTGAGCCAGATCCCTAAGTGGGCGGTGTGGAATAATAAAGCCTACGGCACCACCTACGAACCGGTGGTTTTCATTTACAACAAACGCCTGATTCCCGCCGCTGACGTGCCTGATTCACACACCGCGCTGGCCAAGCTTATTGCCAGCCAGACGGACAAATTCAAGAGTAAAGTCACCACCTACGATATTGAAAAATCGGGCCTTGGCTTCATGCTTTCGGTGCAGGATGACAAAGCCGATCCTCACTATTTCACCACCCTGGCTGACGTCGCCAAAGGTGGGTTAGCTGTACAATCCTCTACCGGCACCATGATGGAAAGGGTGTCATCCGGCGAAAACCTGATCGGTTTCAACATCCTCGGTTCCTACGCGGAAGCCCGCGCCAAAACCGATCCTTCACTGGGTATTTCCTATCCGAAGGATTACACCCTGGTCCTGTCTCGCGTCTCCTTTATCAGCCAGCAGGCGCACAACAGCAATGCGGCCAAACTCTGGCTCGATTACGTGTTGTCGGAGAAAGGACAAAGCATTCTGGCCAATCAGGCCGATATCCCTTCCCTGCGTAACGATATCGAAGGCAAAAACGATATTGATGGCATGACCAAAATGTTAGGCAAAGCGCTGAAACCGATCCCGGTTGACGAGAGCCTGCTGGAATATCTGCAGCCGAAAAAACGTCTCGATTACATCAAACAGTGGCGCACGGCCGCCGGTAAATAACGGCAGTAAGCAAGCGCGGCGGCTGCGTCGCGCTTCTCTTTCTCTTATCTGATTTCGCCATTCAGGGTCTCATTATGAGTACATTGCGCAGAAAGTGGCAAAGCTTGCCGCGCGGCGTCGTGGTGCTGATAACCGCGCTGGTTATCTATGTGCCGCTGTCGTTCATCGTGATACAAAGTTTTCTCTCCGCCCCGTTCTTCTCTCCGTCGAAAGCGTGGAGCCTGGAAGCATTCGAATTTATTTTTACCGATCCCGATTTCTACAAGGCATTGCGAAGCGGATTTATTCTGGCCTTCGGCCTGGTGATCATCGCCATCCCGCTGGGCGGCATTTTGGCGTTCTTAATGGTGCGCACCGATCTCCCCGGCAGACGCATTATTGAGCCACTGATCCTCGTACCGATTTTTGTCTCGCCGATGGTGCTGGGCTTTGGTTATGTGGTGGCGGCCGGGCCGGTGGGATTCTTCTCGCTGTGGGCGCAGTCGCTGCTGGGATTTGTGCCGTGGAATATCTACGACATGTCGAGCATCGTGGTGATTGCCGG
>Ga0153980_1001259_pt1 | contig 10740 bp, 10 predicted proteins | sample TSGA064MetaG_FD_104722 | JGI IMG/M metagenome (GOLD analysis project Ga0153980, IMG submission 104722) | Attine ant fungus gardens microbial communities from Georgia, USA - TSGA064 MetaG | ecosystem: Host-associated > Fungi > Mycelium > Unclassified | place: USA: Georgia, Magnolia Springs State... | reverse complement strand
TTAACACCATTAACCAACACCCTTCCGGTAAAGAATTTATGTACTGAATTCTTAAAGCTTCAGAAGATTAAAGTTTTATATATAGACATATTAAAAAATGAGCTTAAGATTGTTAGCCAGTGCTATAGTAAATTAGATGATAGTCGTTATTTATACGAAAATTCCGATACGGGGTTTAAAGCGACTTTAATATTTGATAAGTATGGTTTTATAGAGCATTATCCGGCTTTATTTGAGCGTATTCTGTAAAAAAGTAATTCAATTGTTTTTCATCCAAATATTCAAAACAGTAGATTTTGCTTATTGCTTACACTGGAAATGGTTTCATCTTGCCGCATGAGCATTCACCGTTCTTATCATCTATTCCCAGTAATTTGAGAAAGTGCTTATAAAAAGAAATTCTATCCTGCATAGCTCCATTATTTTCTCCCTTGTTACATTCCAAAGTGCCATTAATAATATTGATGGTTAAGCCAAAACCGTTTGTACCATTCTCTCCGGATGTCTTATAAGTATCTATAATCACATCATGGCAGGATGGTTTTGATGCCTGAGGCGTCATCCAATAAAATATTGCAGTTTCAAAGGCAACATCTGCCTTGCGGGAAACCATTCCGGGATCTTTTAATAAAATATTCTTATCACCAAATATACACTCCGAGGCAAAACCGAAATTCCCATTGTAACTCAGTTGAAGAGGGCCACGACCGTAGTATTTCTGCCCATCTTCAGCAGGATAAACTGCATTTGGAACGATGTATGCTAAAGTAGTATCTATTTCATTTTTAAGCATAAGGCCATCATCAAATTTTCCGTTCATTCCGTTCCGGGTTTCATGGGCAACGTGGGCGAAAAATGCGGCCATTTCTTTTTTCTGATAATCAGAACCTTTAACGGTACAGAAATCAGCGTAATCAATTTCATAAGAGTCATAACCTTTATCCTTGGCCCAAGGCTCATCCCAATCTTTATCTTGTCTGATTATCGTTGATAGACCTGTTGACTTATCCGTTCTGGTTATTTTATAGATCCATTTTCCTCTTCTCTCAATTTTGATTTTAATTTTTGACATATATGATATGGCCTTTTCAAAATCTTCATAGCTATAAAATCGATCTCTGTTCGGGAAAAACATTTCGAATTGTTCTTTAGAAAGAATACCAGGAACTTCCGCTTTGGATTTCGGGCTTGTATTTGTTGCTTTTCCTGTGCAAGAAAAAAGAAGGATGGCCAGAAAGATTGTCCTGGCCACCAAAATTGATATTTTACGTAGTTTCATGTTATTCACAATGTGTAGTCTGTGTTCCGCCATGATCTCTGCATGGACTGGTTGCGTGATTACCTCCGGGAGGGCTGGTAGGTGCATCAAAAACCTCACCATCTATGCACGTTGATTCACAATATTCGTACTTACCTCCATTAATTGTCTTCATCTGTATCCTCTTAAGAATTTTTCCAAATTTTTTAAAGCGGTCCATAAGCGTAAATTTTATAGGTTGTAGTATAAGATCGGCAAGAACAATGCCAACTTGGTGCAAGTTAAACTTACTTTATTATCTGTTTATTTAATTTTAAGGCACTGATTATAAGTTCATAAAAAACAACGCAGGAAGTTATATATAGGTTCTTTATCATAACTGTGATGTAACAAAAAGCAGCCTTGAACTGTTATATTAATGACTTCAATCATTATTAACATAAAAACATAATTGTGAAAATTCCATTTTTAGCATCGCTCATATTCTGCACTTTATTTTGTACTTCAAAAGCTCAGAATAAGGTATACAGAAAAGAAACAGATCTTAAGCATTTTAAAAATATAGAAACCAATCTTATTCCGATTTATTCCATTAAAGGACAGACTGGAAAAATGTCAGTCTCCGATTTTTTAAAGAACAACAACATCCCGGGTTTAAGAATTGTTTTTATAGATAAGGGAAAAATGGCGTGGTCTGCAGATTATGGATATGCTAATATTGAAAAAAAAATAAAAGTAAACGCCAACACGGTATTTGCGGGAGCCTCTCTGGCCAAGCCTGTTGCAGCAGTTACCGCTTTACATTTTGTGGAAAAAGGCAAAATTGATCTGGACAAAGATATCAATGAAAAGCTTACCGGATGGAAGGTGCCGGAAAGCGAGTTTACAAAGACAGAAAAGGTGACCTTAAGACGGTTGCTGTCCCACACTTCAGGTCTCGACAGACAACTCTGGTCTGAATATCTTGAAAAGGACTCTATTCCAACCTTTGAACAAATGCTGGCTGGTGAAAAACCCTCTGTTGATCCCGGACTCCGGTTTTTTAATGAGCCAGGAAAAGCCCATAAATATTCTAACACAGGTTACTTAATTGTTGGAGAACTGATTGCAGACGTAAGTGGCCAATCCTTTGCCGATGCTGTAGACCAGCTTGTGTTTAATCCTTGCGGAATGACAAACAGTACGTTTCAGCAGCCGCTTCCTGAGCAGTTAAGAAATAGGGTGGCAACCGGATATTCCGGAAATTTACGTCCGTTCCCGCATAAAATATATCCGTTTGGAGCAGCAGGGGCGATCTGGACAACGCCTGATGATCTGGGAAAATTTGTCATTTCTTTAATGAAAGACTATAAAACAGATTCACACATCATATTATCTAAGGAAATAAGCAAAAATGTTTTTAACAGAGGAGAAGGTAAGGATAAGCTTGCATTTTCACTATGGACCTATAAAAATGATATCGTATTCAGGCATACAGGGCACAGTCTTGGCTTTACTTCCTTTATATTTGGATCAGTGGATAAAGACCAGGCTGTTATCGTGATGAGCAATGGTGAAAATACTCAGGACCTGTTCGATCATATCCAGCGTGCCGTAGCAGAGGAATATCAATGGGATTATTTCCGTCCCGAATTCTATAATGCGGTACCGATCGATAATAAGTCATTAAAACAGTTTACAGGTCAGTTTAACTGGGAAGATAAATTTTTGATAATTACTAAAGAGGATGATAAACTTTTTATTTTGATCAACTCGGACAGATATCAGCTAATTCCCATTGCTGAAAATCAATTTTTAATTCCTGAAAAGTCCTTGAAATTCGTCTTTCCTAAAGGAAAAGGTACATTGATTGAAATTTGGAAAGCAAACGGCGACAGTTCTCAGGCAAATAAAATAAATTAAAGCATGATAAAGAAATATTATGATCTTCGTTCTTTCTATTTCCTGTCCACCCAAAGACAAATATAAGTTCTAAAATAATTTAGAAACTGCTATTGACCTCCAATATCATTGCGGTTTTTGCAGGGACTGTAAGTGTGTTGTTAATTTTGAATACCTTATCTGAAATGATGTCCTTTACTTGAATTGAGTTGGGAATGATTTCATTGTATCTGTTAAGATCCAAAGAAACGTCCTCAGTATTTTTATTGAGAACAACCATCACTTTTTGCTGATCATTATACCGAAAATAAACATACACATCATTTTGCTGAGGAGCATAATGTAAAAACTTACCATCGCGTATTGCGGTGTTTGTTTTTCTCCAATTCAGTAATTTTGAAAAATAGTTTTTTGCTTTTTTTTCTTCATCAGTTAATCCTGATCCGTTCACTGCATTTTTTGAATCGCCTTTCCAGCCTCCGTAAAAATCACTTCTCCGCTGCCCGTCACTTCCTGCTTTATTATTGGTCATGAGAACTTCAGTACCGTAAAAAAACTGAGGGATACCCCGCATCGTCATGTACATGGCTATTCCAAGTTTCCAATGGGCAAAATTTTTATCGATTCTTGAATAAAACCTGTCTAAATCATGATTGTCAGGGAAGATCATTTGATCTGCAGGATGAGGGAAAAGATAGTCTTGCGCTACACTTTGATACACTTCACGCCAGGTTGAAAACCAGCTTTCGGTTCTGTTAAGCGCAGAAACAATATTATCATTAAGAGAAAAATCCATGAGCGTTGGCAGATAACATTCATAGCCGTCTGTATTTATTTTGTCCTTCTGCCAATACGAAGTCTGTGCAGCATTTCTGGACATTTCTTCTCCTGCAATATTCATTTTTGGATATTCTTCCAGAATTGTTTTTGTCCATGTTGCAAGAAAATCTTTATCGGTGTAAGAGAATGTGTCTTCCCTAAGTCCTGATAAGCCTGCATATTCTATCCACCAAAGTGTATTTTGGATTAAATACTTTGCGACCAGAGGATTACGCTGGTTAAGATCTGCCATGTGACCGTCAAACCAACCGTCTGTATATTCCTTTTTGTCAATTTCTGTAGCATATATATCAGTTATGGTGGATTTGAGGTGATTTGTTCTCATTTTTGTATCAGTACAATTCAACCAGTTTTTTTCAGGTGCATCTTTAACAAAATAATATTCTGCACCACAATGATTCAATACTGCATCCCAGATTATTCCGATATTTCTTTTCTTGGATTCCTGAGCTAATTTTTTAAAATCCGCATTCGTTCCAAACCGCGGATCTATTGTATAAAAATCCGTAGCTGCGTAACCGTGATAGGAATAATTGGGTTCATTATTTTCGGTTAACGGTGTATTCCATATCTGTGTAAACCCAAGCGACTTGATGTAATCCAGATGGTTTATAATTCCCTGGATGTCGCCGCCGTGTCTTTTGTTTTCATCTGTTCTGTCGATCACTTTCTCATTGAGGAAACTAAAGCGGTCATTGTTAGGATCGCCATTGGCAAAACGATCAGGAACGATTAAATATAGGGCATCTTTCTGGGTAAAACTTTCCCTGTCGGCACTTCCGGCTTCTCTTTCAAGTAGTGGAAAGTTTTTGGTAATCACCTTTTTGTTATTTTTCAGAAAATCAATGGTTACCGTTCCAGGTTTCGCTGAGGACGTGATCTTCAACGTCAAAAAAAGATAATTTTTATTCTCAACTGTTTCAGTTGTTAAAACCTCAACACCAGAATAAGATATCGAAGGTTGCAAATTTGAAATGTCTTTGCCGTAGATCAGCAAAGTAATGGTGTTGTATTTCATGCCGGTCCACCAGTTTTCAGGTTCAATCCTTTCTATTTTTTGTGAAAAAACGGACATTGAAAAGAAGGATATAATAATGATTGGAAATAGTTTTTTCATAAGCTTCAATTTTTATTAATGAATATCTTTATAAGCTGACTGAACATCCGAATAGTCTTTAATGGCTTTCCAGTATTCAGTTGGTGAAGCGGGTTTTGGTGCCCATGTGGGGTCTGGAATTGTTTTTAATGCTTCTGACCAATTCTGCCTGATGAGGGGATAGAATTCTTCATCGATAGTACAATTAGAAAGCTGGTTGAGCGGTTTCAGGAAAATGTAGCCATCCATAAAATCTGCTAATCGAAAATCTTTGTATCCCATAGAAAATGAACTGTTGTCACGCAGATTTCCTAATGGTGTTTCTATTAAATCAAAACCGGTTGGATGATTATTGAGCTGACTCATTATTTTTTCTATGCTGCCATTTCCAGGACTTACTAAATAAGGGAGATGATTGGGGTAATTATACAGGGGACGATGCAAAATAATGGTAAAAACCTTGTCTGGGAATTCTTTATATATAAGATTCCCGAAATAGCCTTCTTCAAACCGGACAAAATTACTGAATGTGTAATCATAGATGGAATGTCTGTATTTTGTAAATGCATGATTTAACCCGGTAAGAATCAGTATTTTTTCATTTTTTGAAAGAATTTCTTTTTTTACGAGGTATGCTCTGAATATTTCCGTATTGCCTTTATGAAAAACTTTCTGCATGTTTTCCGGTGTTTTCTGTCCCGAGAATGAGGACCAGTCATATTGATAGCTTAGATTGATGACTCTGAATCTTTTGGCGTTTTTGGATAATGTTTTATTCAGGTTCCAGGCTGCTTTATAGAGATCCATATACTCCTTGTATGCCCATCCGGAATTGTAGTCGAACATTATTTTTCTGATTCGGGTTTCATCATATTGCGGTGCCTGGATAAGAGAATCTATTTCTGCCTGATGCTCAGAAGCTCCGAATTCTACGCCCAGATTATAAATTCCGTTTTGGTACAGTTCGGGAATCATTTGGTTTACAAATTCTACATTTTCGCGTATTCTGTGATCTTCCCCAAGAAAGATAACACTGTGATTCTTGAATTTAGATAAAACATAATCTTTCGGACTTTGATGGTGTTGTTTGAGATAACTGACTGACGTCTGAATCTCATTTACCTGTTGTGCATTTGAAAAATGAAATACAAAAAAGGTGATCATAAAGGGTATTAATTTCATAGCAGATGGATTGGTATTAAGGATGGAAACGCCAACAAAAATATCACGTAAAGTCTTTCTATAAAAGAGTTTGGGACAGACGACTACTTAAAAGGTACAGAAAACAAAGAGCTGAAAATGGAATACAGGATGATTGATATAAATAATTTAAATTTGAGAAAAATCTTGAAGATGAATGCGATTTCTTTATTCCGGAACAGAAATTTATTGCTCAGGCACATCGCATATTGGATTGCGTTTGTGCTGTTTTGGGGATTTGTCTGGGGGTTGTCTGATTACGATTTCGGGAGAAATATTTTAATCCAGATCAGCTGTCTCCCTTCAAGAATGCTATTGGTTTATATCAGTTTATATTTCCTGATTCCAAAGTATTTTATGAAGAAAAGATATTTTGAATTTTTTGTAACTTATATGATACTTGTCTTATTGATCAGTATTGTCATTCAGCGTCCGGTGATGCTATTCTATGTGCAGCCCACTTACATGCCTACCTGGAATACCAGCAATTTTTTTAGCTCAGCAGAGATTATCAATACAGCCCTGGACATTAATATTGCAGCTGTTATCCCATTGGCATATCAGTTATTACAGACTTTAGAGACGCTGAGGGAAAATAATCACGAACTGGAAGTGGAGAATGGTAAGATTAAAGAAAATAAGGAGATATCTACGATCGATTTAAAAATAGATAAGTCCGTACATAAAGTTTTGGTTAAAGACATTATTTATATTGAAAGCCAAAGAAACCACGTGAAAATAAAACTGATTAATAGAGAATTGGTAGTACGTCACAATATTTCGGCACTGCAGGAGTTACTTCCAGGAGATATATTTATAAGAGTTCACCGTTCTTACCTTGTCAACAGCACCAAAATTTCCTCATTTTCTCCCGCTAAAATTGAATTGGAGTCAGAAACTATTCCCGTCGGACGATTGTATAAAGAACAAGTGAAAAAAATATTGGGTTATGGCATATGATATAAATTGATGTTTAAGAAATAAAAGAAATATTGTTATCTGATAGTAAAGAATAGGAGAGAGGTAACAGATGCAGTTGAAGAGTAAATTGTAAAGACAGTTAATCGATCTGTTACCTTAAAATATATGTAATCTGTATCTGTTACCTTGTTACATCAATCCATAATTTTGTAACTAAATACTGAAATTATGAAAATACAAAATAGCACACATAACGATATAGAGGAAATCTTTAGGCTGTATAAAATCGCTACTGATTTTCAAAAAACTAAATTTATTGTTCATTGGCCCGAATTTGAAAGGAGCCTTGTTGAAACGGAAATAGAAGAAAACCGACAGTGGAAAATTGTTATCAACGGCCAAATTGCCTGTGTCTGGGCAATTACATTTAGCGACCCCCAAATTTGGGAAGAACGAAATAACGATCCGGCAGTTTACATTCACCGGATTGCAACAAACCCTGATTTCAGAGGGCAGAATCTTGTTCAAAAAATTGTGGAATGGTCTAAACAGTACGCATTGGCGACCCATAAAAAGTTCATCCGTCTTGATACTGTTGGCGATAATCCGGGACTGATCTCTTATTATACAAAATGTGGTTTTGATTTTTTGGGATTATTAAAACTGAAAAATACAGAAGGACTTCCTGCGCATTATGATAATGCAACAGTAAGTTTGTTTCAGTTGCATGTGTGATATTTTAAGTTAAAAATAACGAATGCTTCCAGTGTCAAATAATTGCAATGCTAAAACATTCGGGGGGTAACAAAATAAGCGGCCACAAGTGCTATTACTCCGATTAGAAGCAGTTTAAGATACATTTTTCGATCTAGTGATGTTTTGCTGATAAAATAACAGATCAGCATCCAGATCATCCATACGGTAATATAGGCAAAAAGTACCAGACCATAAACAAGGCCGGACAAATCATAGGCTCCGCCACCAGTCTGTCCGCCGGATTGCCCATCATGCAGTACCAAAGTCAAGATGCCAAAAGGAACAATGAGAAAAGCTAATCTTAACATTAATTTTTTAGTGGTTTTACTCATACATAGGTATTATTGATTAAAGATCTGGAGAATATTTTGTAGACTACAATTTATAAAAAAACTTTACACCAAACTTAATTTTAGCAATCGATTGAAAATCAATGAAGTTGCATATTGACTATTCATACATAGCTTTTTGTTGTTACTGGGATAATGAACACGGGCTAGGAAGATGTAAGGCAAAAGGCAGAACTAAAAATCAGTCATCATCTAACTTTTAATCATTCATTTAAACCTGATTTTGATTATATCCCTCATTGTCTTTACATTAATTTATCATAAATTTGAGAAGATAACTCCTTGAACAAATCCGGCGTATAGGAATTAGGAAACTTAAATTTATATATTTTTATAATGAAGAATAACAATACAATAGATCCAATCGAAGCACGCAAGCTGCGGATAGCCAGACAAAAGGGGAGCAAGGGTGCATTGTTAGGGATTTTAATTGGTCACGCTATGATCTTTTTGGGCAGCGTATTGATACTCCGTTCCGTATTTGGATTTTTAGAACTGAATATCACAGATTCCGGTGAGCCTCCCTTAGCCATCTTTGGTATGGCTGCCGGACTACCATTTATAATCTTAGGTTTGTTTATACATATTGGTGCCAGCCGCAGATTTACCGGTAAACTATTTTCATTTCCGGGGATTGGACCTGGACCTGTTCTTTTCACGGGGTTTGCTATTGGTGCATGGTGGGGCGCATTATCGTTGCCAGTACAGGGAGCACTATGGCTTATTCCATCGATTTTAACTCTTATTGCCGGATTACTCTGGTTAAGTGGTATATTATTAAGAATCCGCCGTTCTGCAAAGTATAATATGCTCACCAGAATGATAAAAGATGGAAAAATAACTGCTGCACTTATTACAGATATACCGGAAATTGATCCTACTTCAGGCGGCCTCATAGGAACCGTTACTGTAAAATTTACCGACATGGCTGGAGTAGATCGCTGGGTACAAAAAACCGGACAGTGGAAACGTGTTGATCTGCCAAAGACAGGAGATGCCGCAACGGTACTTTACGACCCGCAACATCCGGAAAACGTTTCTACCATCTGGGTGGGGCCTCCGGGCTCTACTACAATAACAGATTTTACTCTTTGGCATTCATAAAATCGGGATGCTCATAACTGCTTCTCCATATAGTTTGAATATATTAATTTTGTCAGATGAAAGAAAAGGTGATAAGGGTCTTGTCTGAGTTTAATAATGAATTAAAACTTCAGGGGTTTAAAGCGTTTCAAATTGAAGATGACAGTAATTCTACAAGAACTTACAGCAGAAAAGATTTTTACAAAATCTGTCTAACTACGGGAAAAAGTAAGATCCATTATGCAGATAAGACATTTGAGCAGGAGGGTACAATCCTTTTTTTCGGCAATCCGCATATTCCTTATTCTTGGGAAACCATTTCAACAACATATGTTGGTTACACGATACTTTTCTCAGCAGAATTTTTTAAAAATTCTGAGCGTTCCGAAAGTCTTCAGCATTCCTCTTTTTTTAAAATAGGAGGAACACCGGTTTTAAATATCAATGCGGACCAAAGAAATTTTCTCAATACCTTATTTCAGAAGATGATTTCTGAGCAGGAAAGTAATTACACATATAAAGATGAGTTGATTAGGAATTATATCAGTCTCATTATCCACGAATCTTTGAAAATGGAACCATCTGAAAATTATGATCAGAATAAAGATGCTGCTTCCAGGCTATCATCCGTTTTTCTGGAATTATTGGAAAGACAATTCCCGATTGAGACAACTTCAAATCCGCTTCATTTAAGGACGGCGCAACAGTATGCGCAGCATTTGAATGTACATACAAACTATCTCAACCGAATGGTGAAAGAAGTCACAGGAAAATCCACCACCACACATATTACTGAACGAATCATTACAGAAGCAAAAGCTCTTTTGCAGCATACAGACTGGAGTATCTCGGAAATTGCTTATGCCTTAGGATTTGAATATCCTAGCTACTTTAATAATTTCTTTAAAAGAAGCACTGGAACCAATCCCAGATCTTTCAGGCCGACAGAGGTTTGAATTTCTTAATTTTCGGTTTGATAATCTTAATCTTTTCGTCCTAGAAGACCATAAATTTGTACTCGTAAGATTAACAAATTAGATGAATGTCAGATCAACACAATAACTCAATTTTAAAAGCTTCTCCAAATGATATTTTTGAGCGGCTGCAGAACGGTGAGACAATCATGCCCAATGATCCTCAGTTTGGAAGACTGCAGCAGGAAACATACAAGACTATGGGGTTATTAAACCAATTAAATAAGTCTTGCGATCCTGTAGAAATTAAAGAATTCCTAAATAAGATTTTAAATAAAGAGCCTGAGGCAGTTACTGTATTTCCTCCAATCTATATAAACTATGGAAAAGGGGTTGTAGTCGGTAAGAACGTATTTATCAATTTCGACTGTACCTTTTTAT
>Ga0153980_1001255_pt1 | contig 10751 bp, 10 predicted proteins | sample TSGA064MetaG_FD_104722 | JGI IMG/M metagenome (GOLD analysis project Ga0153980, IMG submission 104722) | Attine ant fungus gardens microbial communities from Georgia, USA - TSGA064 MetaG | ecosystem: Host-associated > Fungi > Mycelium > Unclassified | place: USA: Georgia, Magnolia Springs State... | reverse complement strand
TCACAATTTTTTTAGGTTCTACCAAGATTTCTTCCCTTTCTTCTATCAATAAAAAAAGCCCTTCCTAAAAAAAGGAAGAACTAATCTCAATCTATCAACATTTTGACTTATCACTTGATTAGTTTTCGAAAATTGAAGTAGCTCGGCTTTGATGATAAAAATTCTAATCTTGTGATGAAAATTACGGATTGCTTGAGGTGATAGTTTGTTTTTTAACAACATGGCTATAAAACAGCTGTAAATGCTGCACTTACTTTTTTAGCGTTTTGGTACCATTCTAAACAACATGACTCTAAAACTACACTTCTTATACATTAGAATGAGTACATGTTTTAGTACCATTCTAAACAACATGACTCTAAAACTGCATATCGCCTTTCAATGGAATTTTAAAAGTTTTAGTACCATTCTAAACAACATGACTCTAAAACCTCGGAGAATTATTTTTTCTCCATGATTCCGTATTCGCATCACTTATCCATAGCTAGATTTCAGTTTAGAAGGTCTGATTTTTTTCTTCACGTTTATTATACCAAACTTTCTCCTTCTTGGCGGAAAAACCCACCATTTTTCAATGGTGGGTTTTCTTTATTTAGTAGCTGTAACAGCGAGCCAGATTTCACTGTACTTAGCTTCTGCTGGTCCTTGATATTGCGTAAACGAAATTTCTGGTGCTGCAACGACTTGGTAACCAGATGAAGGCAACCATTCAGAGAATATCATTGCCCAGGTTTCTTGTAATGTTTGTGGGAAAGGACCTTCATTTGGAAAAACCGCCCATGTATGAGCAGGTACGCTTAGTTGCTCCAAATCTTCATAGGTATTTTCTTGCGAAGTGGCAAAGCCAATCATGTGTGTCATTTCTCCACCTTCTGTTGTTCGTCCCTCTTGAAAGTCAAAAGAAGCATTTACTACTTGATGAGGATATATGTCATCAAATGTATGCATTTCCGCTCGTTGTTGTGGTGTAATGCGCTGTGCTAATTCCATGATTGCTTGATTTTCCCCTTGATACTGCAAGGGAACCTTCTGACTAACTCCGACTATTTGAAACGCTGGTTTTTCAATCAATTTAACATCCATTGATTGTCCTCCTTTAATATCAATATAGAAAGAGAATTTAGGGAACGTTTTTTGGATTTGTGTTTTCATTACTTCAGAAGGGGCTTGTCCTGACCAATCGCGAAAGGCTCTTGAGAATCCTTCAATACTTTGATAACCATATTTAAAAGCTACATCTGTCACTTTTTCACCAGCAAGTAATGCTAAATTTGCTTCCGCCAAACGTCTCTTTTTAATATATTCAGCCAGACTCATCCCCGCAATAAACGAAAAAGTTCGTTTAAAATGGTAAACAGAAATCCCTGTCTTTTTTGCCAATTCATCGAAGGATACTTCTTCCGTTAAATGTTCTTCAATATAATCCATTGCTTGATTTAAATTTGCGAGCATCCGTGTCCCTCTCTTTCTATTTGAAAGTTTACTAAAGACCAACAAGGATGACTTGATTATTTAGAGCCAACATTCGTCAAGTCGCTACTCTTGATTCATAGCGGCTTTTAAGGCCTGCGCTAAAGCACTTTCTTCTGGTTCGTCTGGTTGTGAATATTTTTTCATCAAACGACGTTCTTCATGTTTAGTCATTTTTTGTTTTCGTTCTTTTTTATCGGGAATTTTTTCAGTAATCGAACAGAATTTACATTTGAAAGAACGACCATTTTTTCCTTCTATGATAACCATTTTTTTATGGCATTGTGGGCAACGGTGATTGGATACTTTAGGATCTTTTCGCCGACGATAAGAACATTCTGGGTTTGTACAAACGTAAATCTTCCCATCTTTCGTATTTTTTTCCCGTAAGTTTGAGCCACAATCTGGACATTTTTTTTGCGTAATGGAAAAATCTTGATATTTTTTCTCGCTTTGTTTAATTTCACGGACTAATTTTTTCGTATCCTCTTCAATATCCTTTAAGAAAAGTTGACTCTTTTGTTGACCCGAAGCGATTGCTTCGAGCGACTTTTCCCATTTTTCCGTTAGTTCAGGTGTCACAAGTGATGGATTCACCAAGTCTAATAGTTGCTTTCCTTTGGCAGAGACACTTAAACCGCTATTGGTTCGTTCCATCAATTCTGATTTAATCAGTTTTTCAATGATTTCAGCTCGCGTTGCCGGTGTGCCTAAACTGTGTTTCTCCATTTTTCCTAACAACGTTCCTTCGGTTAATGGTTTTGGCGGCGACGTTAATTCTTTGTTAATGGTAAAGTTTGGCGCAACGGTCATGCCTTTTTGCCATTGGACAGTGGATAGCGGCTGTTCGGCTGTTGTTTTCCAACCAGCAACAACTACTTTATTTTGATGAAAGACAAATGTTTCTTTTCCAAAAGCGACTGTAACTTTTGTTTGTTTGGTTTGATTTGGCTCAGCAAACAAACCTAAGAATCGTTGAACAATCATTTGATAGATTTTTTGTTCATCATTGCTTAGTTTTTCATAACGAGGACGTTGTTCAGTTGGAATCAACCCATGGTGATCCGTGACTTTTGCATTTTGGAAAACTTTTTGTTGTTTAACAACGGCCCCATTTTTAAGGTAGCCTTTCACTTCTGGTGAAAAATCAGCAATAGCTTGAAGGCGCTCTTTCATCGTTCCTTTCATATCCGTCGTTAGATATTTGCTGTCAGTTCGAGGATAGGAAACAATTTTATGGGTTTCGTATAAACTTTGTACAAGAGACAACGTTTTCTTTGCAGAAAATTGGAATCGCTGGTTGGCTTCACGCTGGATTTCGGTTAAATCATATGGTAACGGCGCATTTTCTGTTTTAACTTTTTCTTGGATATCGGTAACTAAGCCCTTTTGTTTTGAGAGTTCTTTGACTAATTGTTCTGCTTCCTGCCGTTCTTTCAAAGCGTATGGATTTTTTTGGGTCATCTTTGCTTTTTCTGATTCAACAGATAACGAGATAGTAAAATAAGTTTGAGGCTTAAATTGTTCAATCGTTTTTTCTTGTTGGCGTACCATTGCTAAAGTTGGTGTTTGAACACGACCTGCGGATAAGTTATCTTGATATTTCACTGTCAAGGCCCGTGTGACGTTTAGCCCAACTAACCAGTCAGCTTTTGCGCGCGCCAAGGCAGAGTAATACAAATTATCGTAGTCTTTCGCTGGGCGAATTTTCTTAAACCCGTCTTTAATGGCTTTGTCTGTTTGAGATGAAATCCATAAGCGTTTGACTGGTTTGTTAAAACGGACATATTCTAAAATCCAGCGGGCCACTAATTCACCTTCACGACCAGCATCAGTGGCAATCACGGCTTCAGAAACATCTTTACGATTAGCTAATTGTTTAATCGCTTTTAATTGATGTCCCGTTTTCGGTAACGGTTTAATCCCTAAATTCTTAGGAATCATCGGTAAAGTTTCCATTTGCCACGTTTGCCATTCTTTGTTTAAATCTTCTGGCATTTTTAGTCCTAAGAGATGGCCTAAAGCCCAGGTGACAATCACGTTGGGTCCTTCATAATAATTCTTATTTTTTTGATTTGCTCCTAAAACGCGGCTTAAATCTTTTGCTACGCTAGGTTTTTCAGCAATAATTAATTGTTTTGCAACCACTAGTTTCGCTCCTTTTTGAGTGCTATCTTTTCGTATTATACCAAATATTGGTTCGATTTTCTCTAAATTCCGAGAATAGAAAAAGAGTTTAAAGAAAATTCCCTGAGGTTTTTCTTTAAACTCATGCGTTTCAAATAACTTTCCGTTTGCAGAATTTTGTTTTGCCAAAATGATTGGATATTGTGGTAAACTCAGCTTTATTTTCAAAAGTAACTGCATGATGATTTTCTAGTAATGCTAAACCGAAGTATTGTTGTAAATCTTCATCGCATTCTTCACACCAGCGTTCTTCCCCATCATTCCAGAAAGCCGTTAAATAATTAGGCTTTGTGTTGACGTATGTATAATTCTGAGAAAGTTTTTGCCAAACTTCCACATAATATGTCTCTGCATCGGTCAAGTTATCGAAGGTTTTTTCTTGAACAATGTCCTCTTGCCAATCATCAAAAAACCACCAAGGTTCATTGTCGCCATACATTGTAATTACTTGATACATTGAACCGCTCCTTTTTTTGCTACTGTAGGTATCATAGTCACTTTCTGAAAAAGTTGCAAGGATTTGGTTTCGGACTGAGAAATTTTTGAAATTTATTTTATCCTGCTACTTCTAAAGAAGCAATAAAATCTTCAATCATGCGACGATAACTTTCTTCCGGCGTGGCTTCTTCGCGTTGAAAATAACCTAAAAAACGTAAGGTAATATAGCCATGGATTAAACTACGTAATTCTCGACTTTTGTGCAGTCGTTCTTCATTATTAAATGGATAAAAAGCTAAAAGTTGTAAGATAATTTGATTGGTTTCATGGATGCCTTCAATTAATTGTTGGTTTTGCGTTTTCGGCACACTGATAAGTAATTCATAGACTGCAGAATTTTCAAAAGCAAATTGTTGGTACGTTTCAGCATATATCCGAATTGCTTCTGCGCCACTCTTACCCACTAAGGCTCTTCGCAATGCATCATTTAATTCTTGAATTAACAAGTCCACTAGAGCATTTTTTACTTCAGCAATATTTTTAAAGTGATTATAGAGTGAAGGATACTTGATGCCTAAATCAACGGCTAAATTTTGAAAGGTTAATTGGTGAACGCCCAATTCTTCCGCTAGGTTGCGGGCACTTTCAAGGATTTTGGCTTTCGTTAAATTCCGTTTTTTTGCCATCTTTCTGACGCCTCCAATTCTTAAATTTTGGACAAGTATTAGTTTATCATATCTATTGACTCTTTTTAAACTATAAATTATAGTTTATAATAATAATTTGTAAACATCATTTTTGAAAGAAGGCTGTTTGGCATGCATATTACCAACCGTTCTCATTTGGCCGATCGTTATGGCAAACGAACCAGTGCAGAATTTTTATTACACGAACGTCCTATTTTATCTTTTCCTATTTCTTTAGCGGCCATTCCTAAAGAAGCCCGCTATTTATCCTGGGAATTAATTGATTATGACACGATTCCTCTAATCGGTTTCCCTTTTATTCATTGGTTAGCTGCCAATGTTCCTGTAACCAATGAGATTCCTGAAGACTTTAGTCGAACAGCACTCAAGCCTACCATTCAAGGAAAAAATAGTCTTGCTTCTCCTTTGGGGAAACAGATGATTCCAGCGCTTGCCACTGAAACGTTACCTGAGTTAACCGAACGTTATCTGGGGTTAAGTCCTCGCTCTGGTGTGCACACCTATACGTTATATGTATACGCTACAAAAAATCCACTAAATTTAAAAGAAGGCTTTTTTGCGAATGAATTGCATCAAGCATTGAATGATCAACGACTCGCCAAAGCCAAATTTGAATTTCTTTACTAGAAAGTGAGGAAATAGAATGTATGAATTAATTAAAAGTAAAATTTTCCGTCCAAGACAACCTTGGGAAAAAAATCTGCTTGTTTTATGGTTTGGCACATTTATGGCTGGTATTGGCTTTAGCTTAGTGATGCCATTCATGCCTCTTTATATCAACACATTAGGTACTTTTACCCACCAACAATTGAATTTTTGGAGCGGAATCACGTTCTCCTCCACTTTTTTAGTCACGACCATTGTTTCACCTTGGTGGGGCCGTTTAGCCGACCGAAAAGGACGCAAGTTAATGTTATTACGCGCTTCATTAGGGATGGCTATCGTCATTAGTTTAATGGGCGCAGTCACAAGTGTTTATCAATTGATTGGCTTACGCTTATTACAAGGTGTTTTTTCTGGTTATATCAGTAATGCGACTGCGTTAGTTGCTACAGGCACACCTAAGGAAAAAAGCGGTCAAGTGCTTGGTACTTTAGCCACTGGTTCTGTTACCGGCACGTTGCTTGGTCCTCTTTTGGGCGGTGTCACTGCTTCTATTTTCGGTTATCGGCCAACCTTTTTCATTACTGGTACGATTTTATTACTCGTTTTTGTTTTGAGTCTCGTCTTTGTCCATGAAGAGTTTGTGCCAATTGAAAAAAATCAAGCCGCATCTGGGAAACAAATTTTAAAAAAACTAGAACATCCCCACGTGATTCTTGGAATGTTTATTACGACATTAATCATTCAAGCTTCCAATAATTCAATTAGTCCCATCATCAGTTTATATATTCAACAATTGTTGGGTGGTCACGGAAATGTCACCTTAATTAGCGGAGTCATTGCTTCTATTCCAGGGATTGCAACGTTAATAGCCGCCCCTCGTTTCGGCCGGTTAGGCGATCGTATTGGCAGTGAACGCATCTTGACAATTGGCTTAATTTTAGCCATTTTCGTTTACCTACCAATGGCCTTTGTTCAAAATGTCTGGCAGCTTGCCATGCTTCGTTTCTTAGTTGGGATTTCCGATGCCTGTTTACTACCAGCTGTTCAAACGTTGATCACTCGTTATTCCCCAAGTGACGCTGCAGGTCGTATTTTCAGTTACAATCAATCTTTCCAAGCGACAGGAAATGTGATTGGTCCTATGATTGGTTCAAGCGTATCTGCCGCTTTCGGTTATCGTGGGGTCTTTATTTCCACTTCTTGTCTGGTTCTCATTAACCTTCTATGGGTTCGTCGAAGCACCGCCGAATTAAAAAAAGAGAAAAATGATGACTAAGTTATACACAGAAAAGTTATCCACAATTTGAATTTTTAATTTTTCTCTTTTTCTTATTTCAAAAAAAATAGGCATATAAAACAAAAAAGAAAAGCGGATATTTACTGGTTTTATGACCAGCATATCCGCTTTTCTTTTGGTTAACTATACGCTTTTTGTTTCACAACTCGTGAAACTTTTTTAGACGTATTGTAGTTCTTTTTCATCTTGGTAGGCGCGATCAATTAAGCCGCCCCCTAAGCATTCCATTCCATCATAAAAAACAACAGCTTGACCTGGAGTGACTGCGCGGGCTGGTTCCTTAAACGTAACGGTTGCTTTTGTGCCATCTTCAGATAAGGAAACATGCACTGGAATATCTGCTTGACGATAACGGAATTTAGCCGTACAGTCAAACTCTTTTGGCATTGGCGTATCAACAGTAAAATGAACCTCACTAGCTTCTAAATGTGTTGCATATAGTTTTTCATGGTGAAATCCTTGTCCCACATATAATGTATTGGTAGTTAAATCTTTCCCAATCACAAACCATGGTTCTTGTGTTTTACCGCCGCCACCAATTCCTAAGCCTTGGCGTTGACCGATAGTATAATACATCAGACCATCATGTTGTCCTTTGATTTCGCCATCTTCTGTCACCATGTTGCCTTTTTTAGCTGGTAAATAATTACTCAAAAATTCTTTGAAATTCTTTTCACCAATAAAACAAACGCCCGTTGAGTCTTTTTTCTTGGCTGTGGCTAATCCAGCACGTTCAGCAATTGCACGAACTTCTGACTTTTCCATGCCACCCAATGGAAACATTGTTTTTGCCAATTGGGCTTGTGATAATTGGCTTAAAAAATAGGTTTGGTCTTTATTATTATCAATTCCACGTAACATATGCACTACGCCATTTTCATCTGTTTCTACTTGCGCATAGTGGCCAGTTGCAACATAGTCAGCGCCTAGTTGCATAGCATAATCTAGGAATGCTTTAAATTTAATTTCTTTATTACACATGACATCTGGATTTGGTGTCCGTCCTAACCGATATTCTGCTAAAAAATATTCAAACACACGGTCCCAATATTCTTTTTCAAAATTGACCGAATAATACGGAATCCCAATTTGATCCGCTACTTTTGCGACATCTTTATAATCCTCAGTTGCGGTACAGACACCATTTTCGTCTGTATCGTCCCAATTTTTCATAAAGATCCCAATTACATCATAGCCTTGCTCTTTTAAAAGCAACGCTGTGACAGATGAATCGACACCGCCACTCATGCCTACCACGACACGCGTTTTGCTGTTATCTGCCATTTTATCACCATCATTTCAATTAGATTCTGAAATCATCCACGATTTGAAGGTCGTAACTTTTCAGTGCTTTTCATTATACTATTTTTTTGAAATAAGTAAAGCAAGCCGGGCGTATAATGAGAAAATACTTGGAACAAAGACACAGCCAACAAGCTATTGCTTTCAAATAAACAGAAAACCTGAAGGAACAAGCTACTTTCACTTGTTTCTTCAGGTTTCTCTAAATTATTCTACTTTCTCTAATACACCACGGCTAATTAAGCCATCCATTAAGAAAAAGTATTTTTCTTTACTCATTTCATGTTGTTCATTCTTGAAAATATTCATTGGTTTTAAACCATTTGCCGTTGTAATGGACATTTTCAACTCTTTTAGATCAGCAGTGATCGTAATTTTCAATTTGAAGCCTTCATTTCTCTGAGGCGTTGGATCTAAGGAACGAATCAATTGAAAGTTCCCTGATTTTGTTTCAGTAAAGCCGTTATCTTTTAATGTATAGCGTTTTGCACTAGGATGTACTTTGTAAAAAACTGTTGAGCCTTCAACAGCAGCCGTTGTTGTAAATGCCATGGGTTCCACCTCGTTATTTTCATTGTTATCTTCATTATAGCGAAAACCTGTAGCTGCCGCAATCAGATTATTTTTTCAATTGTTGAATCACTGCAACTAGTACTTCAGAAAAAGTCGCAATTTCTTCTGGTGTGTTCCCGTAGCCAAAACTAATCCGGATTGATTCTTTAATAGCTGAGGAATTTTCTTCATACATCGCTGTCAACACGTGCGAAGGATCCACAGTTCCCGCTGTACAAGCCGAGCCTGTTGAAATCGCAATACCTCTTAAGTCCAAATGCATTAAGAGCAAATCACTGGGAATTCCTTTTAAATGAAGATTTAAGACATGCGCTAAACGATTCGTTGGTTCACCATTAATTGAAAAATCAATATTGGCTTCTTCTAACGCTTTTAAAATAATCGTTTGAAAACTTTGATAGGCTGTTTTTCTTGCTTGCTTTTCTGCAGAAGTTAGTAATGAAACGGCAGTACCCATGCCAATAATTCCAGCTAAGTTTTCCGTGCCCGCACGTCGTTTTTCTTCTTGTTCCCCACCATGTAAAAGAGGTGGTAATTGGATTGCATCGCTTTTAAATAAAAAACCTACGCCTTTTGGACCATTGATTTTATGAGCGGAAATACTTAATAAGTCGATCCCTAATTCATGAGGTAAAATGACTTCACTTCCATAAGCTTGGACGGCATCTGTATGAAAAATCGCCGAATGATTTTTAAGAATTGCACCAACTTCAGCAATCGGTAATCGATTTCCAATTTCATTATTGCCATACATCATTGAAACCAAGATCGTTTCTTCGCGTAAAGACTTTTTGAATTGATCCATTGAAATCTGACCATTTTCATTCACAGGCAAGTAAGTCACTTCAAAGCCTAACGTTTCTAAGTATTCCATCGTTCGTAACACAGCGGGATGTTCAATTGCCGTAGTAATAATATGTTTTCCTTCCTTTTGACGAGAAAAAGCAACTGCCAAGATGGCTGTGTTATCCCCTTCTGTGCCACCACTATTAAAAATAATTTCGTGGGGTTTGGCTTGTAAGCTCTCGGCAATCGTTTGACGCACTTCTTCCAGAAGACCGTGTGCCTTTCGTCCAAACTGATGAATACTTGATGGATTGCCAAAAGTCGTTTGCATATTTTCAGTCATCGCTTGAATGACCGTTGGATGAAGCGGTGTTGTTGCCGCATGATCTAAATAAATGGGTTCCAAATGACTCGTCCCTTTCCTTATGTTCTGGCGTTATTCTAGCATAAAAAGCTTAAAACACAAAATCAGAATACTTTCTCTTCTATTTATAAAAGAGATAAGAAAAATAGGCCCAACACTATTAAAGTTGTTAGACCTATTTCTAGTTTAAGGAATCACTTATTCTCCTTTTGGTTCTAAACGGAATAATGGACTCATTGGTTTATTTTCATGAATACGAAGTAACGCTTCCCCCATTAACTCAGCGCAAGAAATAATATTCAAGGTTGCTGGTTGGCGGTCTGCTGTCGTATAAACAGAGTCAGTAATACTAATTTCCTTAATCGGCGCATTTTCTAAGGTTGCTTTTGCGCCTTCTGATAACAAACCATGCGAGGCGCAAGCATACACTTCTTGCGCACCATTTTTCATTAAAACTTCCGCCGCTGTGGCTAACGTTTGACCAGTATTCAAAATGTCATCAACAAGAATACATTTTTTCCCAGCGACATTCCCAATAACGTAACCTTCTTGGCGCACCCCATCAATCTCTTCATGGTCGACAATTGCTAAGGTCGCATCTAAGTACTCCGATAAACTACGTGCGCGTTGAACGCCACTGTTTTTAGGCGAAACAATCACAATTTCTTCCCCTACTAATGCTTGTTGACGATAATAATGAGCAAACAAAGGCATTGTAAATAAATTATCTACTGGGATATCAAAAAATCCTTGGACTTGAACAGTATGCAAGTCTAATGTCAACAAACGTGTTGCGCCTGCCTCTACCAACATATTAGCAACTAATTTCGCAGTAATGGGTTCTCTTGGTTTCGCTGTGCGGTCTTGGCGAGCATAACCATAGTAAGGCAAAATAACATTAATTGTTTTTGCGCTAGCACGTTTTAATGCATCAATTAAAATAAGCAATTCCATCAAATGATCATTTACAGGAGCATTCGTTGCTTGGATGATGTAGACATGATCGCCACGAATACTTTCT
>Ga0153980_1001254_pt1 | contig 10751 bp, 5 predicted proteins | sample TSGA064MetaG_FD_104722 | JGI IMG/M metagenome (GOLD analysis project Ga0153980, IMG submission 104722) | Attine ant fungus gardens microbial communities from Georgia, USA - TSGA064 MetaG | ecosystem: Host-associated > Fungi > Mycelium > Unclassified | place: USA: Georgia, Magnolia Springs State... | reverse complement strand
TGCCCGACGGTCCGCTGGCAGGCGGGCGCGGTGTCGGCGGCACGGAACCAGCCGTCGCTGACCGGGGTCGACACGGCGTGCTCGTGGTCGCTCACCGGAGCGCACATCGACGCCGGCGAGGACGTCTCCGTCCAGGCGCGGGTCAAGGTCCCCTCGGTGACCGACGGCGCATCGCTGCAGGAGTGGCTCGACGCCGTGGGCTCCACGACGACCGCTGCCGTCACCGACCAGTCCGTCACCGGGACCGCCTTCCCGGTCCAGCGGCTCCAGGGCATCGACGTCCGCACGCCGGACCGCACGGTCAGCCAGACGACGCTCCCGGTCACCCTGGTGCCGGTGTGGCCGAGCGGTGCGGACGAGCTGAACCCGCTCTACCGCAGCCCCGCGACGGGCGCAGCGTCGCAGATGCTGCAGGACGTGGCGGGCGGGGAGTCCGGCGTCCGGTTCTCGGACGGCTGCTCCGGTGCCCTCGCGGTGTCCTCCGACGGCCTCGTCGTCACGGCGTTGTCCGTCGCGCCGACGTGCACGGTGCGCGCCACGGTGGGTGCCTTCACGAACCTGGAGAGCTCGCCGTTCAGCATCACGACGCGGGACTGACCCGCCGACGCGGGCGCGGCGGAACCGCGCCGCGCCTCCAGGCCGACCCGGATGGACCGCGGTCAGACGCCGGCGGCGGCCGTCTGCACGAGGCGGACCCGACCGCCGGACGCGGCGTAGCCGCGGCCGACCGTCATCGCGACGGGAGCGCGCCGCGGGAGCTGCACCCCCAGCAGCTCGCCGTCGTAGTCGACGTCGGGCTGCAGCAGGATCCCGCACCGGGCCTTCCGGAGCGGCTTCGTCCAGTGGCTGTAGAGCGCGCGGAGGTCCCCCGCGCGTCCGGCCGCCACGATGCAGAGTCCCGGGCGCTCGGACGTGAGCAGCCCCGCCAGCGCCTGGTCGGCGTCGTCGAACCGTTCCGCATCGTCGACCAGGAGCAGGACGGGGCCACGCTCCAGGCGGAGTGCGGCGATCAGGGCCGGCACCTCGTCGGCTCCGACAGCGACGCGGTCGAGGTCCGCCGTCGCGAGCGGCGAGCGGCGGTCACAGATGCCCCACACGACGGGTCGGACACCGGTCGCGGACCGAGCCGTCTCGGCCAGCGCCAACAGCACCGTCGACTTGCCGGACCGGGCGGGACCCGCCACGAGGACGTGCTCGCCGTCGTAGACCTCGAGCGCGGCGGTCCCGAGGTCGTCCTCGGCGATGCCGACCGGCAGACTCCAGGGCTCGGTGTCGAACGTCGCCGGTGCGGACAGGTCACGGACGGAGACCGCATCGGGCAGCCGCCCCACGGCGCTCGCCTTCCGCGGGGCGTCGGGCCACCGGGCTGCGAGCGCCTCCACGGCGCGGTCGAGCGGCACGTCAGGGGTCGCCACGTGCGACTGCAGGCGGTCGATCGAGTCGACGAAGCGACCGGGAACCGCTGGCGGAGCCTCCTTCGGACGGACGCCGATCGACGAGTAGTCGTACGGATCGGCGAGGCGGAAGAGCCACTTCTGGGTCGTGACCTCGTCCATGGCGCTCGGCACCGCCTTCGCGCGCGTGGTCGACACCGCGAACGAGATGCCGAGCGCGGGGCCCTCGGCGTACACCCGGTACAGGGCGTCGAGCAGCTGCTGGCCCTCGAAGTCCTGGTACTCGTCCCGGAGGGCTGCCAAGCCGTCCAGGAGCACGATCGCTCGGCGCCCGCCCGGCGCGGCACGGCGACGTTCGAGGTCGGCACGGAGGTGCCGCAGGAACCGCGCCTGCAGCTCGCCCGCGCCCGGTCCGGACCCGACGTAGGCGGTGGTGTGCGGCAGGTGCTGCAGTGGCCTGAGGTCGCCGGCGCCCATGTCGAGGACGAGCAGGTCGAGCTCAGCGGGGTCGGTCGACTCGGCGAGCTGCAGGGCGATCGCCGCGAGGGCCGTGCTCGTGCCGCTGCCGGGGATGCCCATGAGCATGAGGTTGCCCTGCTCGGTGTCCCACCCGGTCGTGACCTGGCGCTGGTGGTCCGGGTCGTCCGCGAGCGCGACCGGGACGACTCCGGGACGCGCCTGCTCGACGTCGAGGGCAGCCCGGTCCACCCGGTCGCCGAGTGCCTCGGGCCAGATCGGATGCGGTGCCGCGTACCCCGCGTCGGCGTTCGCCTGGCGGATCGCGTCGATCAACCGATCGAGGTCGGTCTCGTCGGAGGCGCTCGGTGCAGCCGACGGTGCCGTCGCGGGAACGCCGAAGACGTCCGTCGCTCGCACCGACACCGCGGCCTGCGCTCCGGCATCGCGCGCGAGCCCGGTCACCAGGGCCGTCTGCACGGGCGTGATGTCGTCCTGACCGAGCTTCACGTACGCGCGGCCCGTCTGCTGCCGGCTGATGGCGGAGGCCGCGGGCACGCCGATCACGTTGACCGAGTCCTCGCGGCTCTGCACCCGGAGGGCGACCCGCATGTTCGTGTTGGCCAGGATGTCCTCGCTGACCACGCCCGCCGGCCGCTGGGTGGCGAGGATCATGTGCACCCCGAGCGTCCGACCCACCGCCGCGATGCTCACGAGTGACGTGAGGACGTCGGGGAAGTCCTTCGCGAGCATGGCGAACTCGTCGACCACGAGCAGGAGCCGCGGCATCGGCTCCGTCGGACGGGTCGCCAGGTAGGCGTCGAGGTTGTCGATGTCGGCACCGGCCTCGGCGAAGACGCGCTGCCGACGCTCGAGTTCGGCCTCGAGGGCACGGAGCGCACGGTCGGCGAGCTGCTCGTCGAGGTTGCTGATCGTGCCGATCGTGTGCGGCAGGCGCTCGCAGGCCGCGAAGGCCGCGCCGCCCTTGAAGTCGACGAGCAGGAAGTTCAGCTCGGTCGGAGCGGTCCGAGCAGCGAGCCCGGCGACCAGCGACCGCAGGAACTCGCTCTTGCCGGAACCGGTCGTCCCGCCGACGAGGCCGTGCGGGCCGTCGCGGACGAGGTCGATCTCGAGCGGACCGGACTCGGACGAGCCCACGGGCGTGGACACTCCCGTCCGGGCGTCCCAGGCCGCGCGGATCTCGTCGGGGCCGTCCGCGCGGACGAGGTCGGGGAACCGGACGAGCGACGGCAGCGACGCCCCGGGCACGGTCAGCTCGGGGTCGTCGAAGTGCGCGACGTCGCGGGCGCACCGTTCCGCGGTCTCGACCGAGAGCCCGGCGAGCACGACGTCCTCCACGCGGGTCCGGTCCTCCGGGCGGTACACGGTGGCGGCGGCGTCCGGACCGACGGTGATGATGGTCGTGCAGGCGGCGGGGAGCTGCTGCTCGCTCGACGCGATGACGATGCCGCTCACCCGACGCGGGCGCTCCCCCGGGCGAGGCGACTGTCCGGGCACCGACCGGCCCTGGCCGAGCAGGGCACGAGCCGGCGCATCACGGCCCTCGGTCAGGACCTCGGAGTCGACGACGACGAGCAGGTTCGGTGTCGGCAGGTCGTCGACGGTGTCCCGGAGCCCACGGAGCACCGCGGCGCTGTGGTCTCGCTGCGCGGACATCCACCGCTCGCCCGTGCTGCTCCCGGCGATCCGGGTGTGCGGCAGCCAGGACGCCCAGGACCAGTCGCCGTCGCGGCCACGATCGCAGAACACCCCGACGGTGAGGTCTGCCGGCCCGCAGTGGACCGCTGCCTGCGTCAGGAGTCCGCGGGCGAGGGCGAGCGCACCGTCACGGTCGCCGACGATGCCGACGACACCGGCGTCGGACAGGTCGGCCACCACGGGGGCGGCGGTGAGGCGGCTGTCGGCAACGGCGGCCTTCGCGTCGTCCTCGAGCTTCGCCGAAGCGCTGCGCTGGTCGAGTTCCGGTCGCCACGGAGCGTCGCCCGTACCGGCGTGCAGGCTGAGGAAGTCGTCGTCGTCCGAGCGTCGCTGCCAGAGGGTCGTGGTCGGCAGGGCCGCGCGACGGACCACGGTGGCCGGGTCCGGGACGAGTTCCTGCCGTCGGGCCGCCTCGACCGCGGCGGCGGCGGCGATCTCGGCACGGAAGGCCTCGACCGCTCCGGCGAAGCGCTCGTCCTCCTCCTTGAGGTTCTTCGCGCGACGGTGCTTCTGCTCGAACCACATGCCGATCGCCGTCACCGGGCTCAACAGGGCGAACAGGGCGAAGCGGGCGTCCCCGAGCAGCAGGACCATCGCGCCGGCGAGCACGAGCGGCGCCGCGACGGTGATCCAGCTGAACTTCGAAGCCGGTGCGACGTCCTTCTTGTTCGGCGGGACGACCGTCTCCCGCTCGGAGTTCCGACCGGGACGCGGCGGCCGATTGTACGGCGCGGTCGCGGCGGGCGTCAGGTTCGGCAGGGCACCAGCCGCCGGCACGGTCGTCTCCTGCAGCGAAGGTCGGACGAGCAGTACGGCGCCGCCGACGATGACGCTCGTCGTCCCCGTGACGAGCACACCCTCGTCGTTCAGACGGGCACCGGCGACGATCGTGCCGTTGGTCGAACCGGCGTCGCGGATCCGCACCCCGTCGTCCTCGCGCTCGATCGTGCAGTGTTCCCACGACGCGCTCTCGGTCGGCAGGACGAGGTCAGCCTGGGGTGCGCGGCCGACCACGAGCCGACGGGAACGGGGCACCGGTACGACCCGCCCGACGTCGAGGCCGCCGGCCAGGGTGACCGTCCACCCGTCGACGGTGCGCGGGCGGTCCTCCGGGGTCCGGGCGATCCGCGACCCCTCGAGCAGGACGAGGTCGCGCAGGGGTGTGTCCGCACTCGTGGTGTGCGCGTCCACCGCGAGGGTGGCACCGGGGTCGAGGACGGGACCGACCGCGGCCTCGACGAGCTGTCCGAGGGTGGACGTGTCCGCCCAGCCGTCGACCTCGACCGCTTCGACCCGGTCGTCGAGCTCGATGACGATGCGCATGTCCTCAGTGGTCCGTCGTGTCCGCGAACCAGACCAGCGACGCCGTCGACGAGCCGGTGGGCCGGAGCCCGAGCGCCTGCGCCGACGCGGCCAGCACGGTGGCGTCCGAGCCGAGCGCCTGCTGGTCGCCGAAGTCGAGCGCTGGACCGGCGATGCCGTCGTCGACGCCGAGCGAGGTCTTCGCGAGCGCGTCGGTCACGGCCTCGGGTGAGGTGCTCCGTGCGGCACCCACAGCGTGCACGAGTGCGAGCACCGCGTCGTGGCTGCGCGAGTCGGCACCGGACGCGACCGCCGAGAACGCCTGGTCACCGGTGAGGTTCTTCGCCTCGGGGTCCTTCGCGACGATCCGGACGGCGCCGAGGAAGGCCGACATCGCGCGCCCGGCGGAGTCCGAGTCGAGCGCGGTCGCGTCGTCGGTGGCAACCCCGGCCGTGCGGAACGTGCCGGAGAGGCTGCCGCCGGCTTCGTCGAGCGCTGCACCGAACGCGGGGCTGGTGGCGTCGGGCGTGAGCACCACCGGCACGGTGACGTCGGCGGCCTGGAGGGCTGCCACGAAGGCGCCCTGGCGTGCGGCGCTGCCGCTCACGACCACGGCGTCGGAGTCGACGGCAGGGGTGTCCGCCGGCGCGTCCTCGTCGGGCTCGACCGCACCGGTGCGCTGGGCGACCGTCGTCGCCAGGGCCGAGACGTCCGTCGACCCGGCGGTCAGGACGTGCGCGATCCGGAGACCGGTCGGCGCCCCACCGCCGAGGTCGACGAGGAGCGGGGAGTCCGCGGTCCCGAGGGCACGCTGCATCGCGGTGGTCACGGATGCTGCTTCGGGTGCCGTCGACCAGGAGTCCGCGGTGTGCTCGGCGTAGGGCAGCACCACGGGCACCCCTGCGTCGGCCGCCGCAGCTGCAGCGGCGGTGACGTGCGCGCCCGAGGACGCCACGACGATGCCCGCGACACCGGCCTGCACCAGTTCCGTGACTGCCTTCCTGGCGCCGTCGGCCGTTCCGCCGTCGTTCCGGGTGACGAGCTGGACGTCCGTGCCACCCAGGGCAAGTCGTCGCTGCGCCACCGCGGCGCCCTGCGCAGCCTGGTTCCACTCCGAGCCCTCGCCGTCGCCGAGGGTGATCACGACGCCGATCTTCGTCCGGTCCGGCACGTGCGCCACGGTGACCGGGACGGGAACCGTGGCCGGCACGGCCTCGGCCGGTGCGGCGGCGAGCGAGCGGACCGTCAGGACGGCCGCGACCACGGCGACCACCACCAGGACGGCGATCCCCGCGATCAGGAGCCGACGTCGCTTCGTGCGCCGTGCCTCCAGGCCGTCGTCGACCACCTGCACGTCGTCGGTCATCGCGCGTCTCCGATGTGGAAGGTGTACAGCGTCGTCGACGTGGCGCTCGACGGCACGTCGAGCGCGAACGCCGGCAGCTTCGTGGCTGCCTCGAGCGACGCCCGGAGCTGCTGCTGCTGGAGCAGGATGCCCGCGACGTCCTCGGCACGGACGTTCGCGTAACCGGACGCGTTCTGGGAGGCGAGGGCGAGCTGGTAGTCCGCGGAGTCCGACTTCGCAGCGCTCGTCGCCATCGCGCCGAGGATGCCGGACCCGTTCACCTTACGGTCGCCGAGGTCGAGCATCACCCGGTTCAGGTCGCCCGTCAGCAGGGTGCGTGCACCCTCGACGTCGCGCGTCGAGGAACTCGTCGACGCGTCGATGCGCTGCAGGCTCGAAGCCGTCTGCTGGTCCACCGCGCCGGCGAGTTCGTCGCTCTCCTGGTGCAGCGAGCCCTTCTGCTCGTCGATGGTGTCCTTCGAGTCCTTCGTCACCTCGGTCGAGGTCGACCGCAGGCCGGAGATCGACTTGTCGAACGCCGTGACGACCGCGTCGCGACTGTCCGCGGCGGTGTCGCTGACCTGACGGACCTGCTGGTCGATGAGGGCGGTGACCTCCTTCGACGAGTCGTCGCTCGCCTGCTCGAACGCCTGCTTGACGGCGTCCTGCAGCTGCTTCTGCTGGTCGCTCACGGCGGCGAGCTGGGTGTGGACCGTGCCGGCCGACTCGGTGGCATCGGCGACGAGCTGCTTGAGCTGTGCGACCGCGCCGTCGACCGAGCCGTCGTCGTCGCGGACGGCCTTCCGCACGTCCGAGACAGCCGTTGAGACTGCGTCGAGGTGTCCGTCGAGCGTGGTCACGGCGCCACCGATGCCGATCGAGCTCGCGGGGTCGGTGGCCTCGGCGACCTCCTGCCACTGCTTCGCCTGGTCGGTCAGTCGTTCGTCCATCGGCGTCGTGAACAGTCCACCGGGGCGGAGCGTCGTGCCGTCCGGAGCGCCGGCGCACGGCGTGGCGGTCAGGTAGCCGCGCAACGCGGCGGCTTCGTCCGGGTCGAGTTCACCCGCAGCGGCGAGCGTGCAGAGCTGGTCCGCCACAGCGCTGTTCTGCGCCTGCATCGACGTACTCAGGAAGCCGTCGCCGGCGGTGCCGACCTGCTGTCCCGCAGCCTTCGCCTGACCGCTGACCGTCCGCAGTGACTCGCGCAGCGGGTCGACGTCGCCCTTGGCCTGCGACACGGCGGCGTCAAGGGCTCCGAGGGTTCGGGCGACCTCGCCGTCGTTGTCACTGCCCAGGTCGTCGAGCGACTCCGTCAGCTCGGACAGCTTCCCGTCGAGCGCGTCCGACTGCTCGATCGCCTTGTCGGCGAGCTTCGGGTCGAGCTGGTCGGCGAGCGCCTCGCCCTTCGCCACGAGCCCGATGAGCGACTCGTTGACGACGGTCGACGACGCGTACAGCGCGCACGTCAGCGAGTCGCGGTTCTCGGGCACAGTGCAGGTGGCCTTGTCGGGGTCGGCCGGTCCGACGGCCGAGGCGAGCTGCGTGCTGACCTGCTGCTTGCAGGCCTCGCTCGCGTCCGCGTAGCCGTCCAGCTGCGCGGACACCCGGAGGAGGTTGCCGTACACGCTCGACGCGGCACCCGGCGTCCCCGGCGACGCCGCACAGCCGTTGCCGTCGAGCGTGACGCCCGGTGCCGTCGCGCTCGTGTCCCCGAGCAGGGAGTCGAGGCTCGACGTGGTCTGCTGCAGCTGCTGCAGGACCGTGGACTGGGTCGCCTTCGCCGTCGCGCCCAGGTCGGACTGCAGCGACCCGAGCTCGCCCGTGAGGGACTGCATCGTGCTGGCCAGGGCCGAACTGCTCTCCTGCAGGCGCTCCGCCGTCCGCACGCCGAGCGTCTGCGAGGTCGACTCGAGGTTCGTGCGCACCTCGGTGATGGTGCCGCCGGCACGTGCGAGGACCTCGTTCACCTGCGCGATGAGGTCGATCGTGCGCCGCTGGAGTGCGAGCTCCGAGTCGTCGGAGGAGCCGAACGCACCGTCGAGCACCCCACCCGTCGACAGGTCGGTGGTGATGCCCGGCTGCGCCGCGATGTCGATCGAGGGTGCGGTGAACTTCTTCACGTCCGCGACGAGGTGCAGCGTGCTGCTCGCCCCCGAGGTCGGCGGTGCGAGCAGCCGGCCCCACTGCACGACCGCGTCGCCGTCCCCGTTCGTGCTGACGACGCCGTCCGTCGCCGTGCCGTCGGCGTCCGCGCTGTCCGTCACGATCGCGTCGGCCTTGGTGCCGTCCAGCACCGTCGAGGCGGCGACGCTGAACGGTGCGCCGACCAGTGCCGGCGTGGTCCGCGACGAGCCGGCGACGTCGTACGTCAGGTTCTGCGACCGCACGGTCAGGTTCTCGATCGTCAGGTCGATCTCGACCCGACCCGAGTAGCCGTCGAGGTCGGACAGGTCGCTGCCCGTCTTCTTCGCCGTCGTGTACTGCGTGGTCACGCGGAGCGGCAGGTCACCAGCAGCCTTGGCCGGGTCGTGGTCCGTCGTCGCGGACGAGGAGTCCTTGCCCGCGACGGAGATCGCGGTGTCCTGGATCGACTGCACCGAGCCGTCGGCCGCCAGGCGGGTGTCGACGGTCTGCAGGATGCGCGACGGGTCGGCGACGGGTTTGTCCGGCCCGGTGCACCCGGCCAGCACGAGGACGAGCGTCCCCGTGACGGCGACGGCCCCCAGGAGTGCTCCGGTGTTCCCGGCGCGCTTGGTCATCACGTTCTTTCCCCCCAAGAGAATCGACGAACACGTCGATGCTAGTTGTCCGACGGCGGTGGGTCCGCCCGGAACGGCTGGTTGGGCCGCCCCCGTTCGGGCCACATCAGACGCTACCGCACTCTGATACGTTGCACGCAACATGCGCACGAACGCACACACTCCAGGGGGAACACATCATGTGGATCACGGTCGTATCTGTCACCATCGCCGGCCTCGCGTCGTTCCTCATCCCGCTGTCCGTGAGCGCCACTGTTCGGAGGACCGACCGCCGCAAAGCAGCACGTGACCCGTTGAGCGTTCAGGACCCCGCTCGGGTCGCCGTTCGGTTCCGCACGTGGCAGTGGGTGATCTGGCGCGTCCTCGGCGTGGCGTTCATCGTGGTCGGCGGTTTCTTCACGCTCGTCACCCTCGCGAACCTCAGGACGTTGAGCGGTCCCGGTCCGGCGATCACTGCTGTCGCGATCTTCATCGGTGGATGCGGCGCACTGCTCTTGGCGAGTTCGCTCCGACGGACTCGCATCCTCGCCTCGCCGGAAGGGCTCGTCGTCCGCCAGGGCTTCCGCGAGGAACGCAGAGTTCCACTGTCCGAGATCGCTGTAGTGCGCCCACTCGCGAACGCGTACGGGGGTATCGATGCTCGCGACGCGAACGGTCGGCGGCTGTTCGCGGTGATGGGCCTCTCGCGTGGCTACGCCGAGTTCACCGAGTTCTTGGCCGAACGCGTCGTCAAGCCGCTCCAGGACGCGGCGGCGACTTCAGATGCGTCCGGCGGGACCGTTCCGCCCTGGCGAGGCACCGAGATGTCCGCCGATTGGACGATGCTTCCGCTCGGCTCACGGCGAGACCCCGAACCGATCGTCCGCGTCAGGTCCGCCGCCGGCACGGCCGCGCTGCACCTCGACGAACTCCGCGCGGTCACGGACGGCAAGCACGGGATCGCAGAGTCACTCTGGTCGCCGGAGGCATACCTGTGCAGTCCCGGCAGCGCCGCGCCCTCCTCCGCAGCCGGCACGGTCATGGTGGGAGTACCCGACGATGCACTCGCGCTGCTTGTCGGCGACCTACAGCGGCCAGCCGCGGTGCTCCAGGGCACAGAACTGGATTCGTTCCGGAAGTGGGTGGACGGGCTGCCGACCCACGGAGCCGCGAGAGCCTCTTAATACTTGCGCTCAACGTCGACGCGCGAGCGCACGCACATGGGCGCCAAGCGCGCTGCCGGCAAGTTCCGCGGTGAGCCACGCCGGGACTGCTATCTGCCACGTCGGCAGGTTGCCGAGCACCGCAATGCTCAAGAAAAGCCCGAGGACCAGAATCGGTGTAGCAGCTGGCGGACGCAGCCAGAAGAACGCACAGCCAGCCCAGAGAAGCCCGCCCAAGGATCCGAGCAGCAGATAAGGCAGCGCTCCGGGAGCATTCGCTCCGAGCATCACTAAGGGAAGCGCGATGCCCATCAAGAGGACAACCACCGCCGCACCCAGCGCGAGCGGATGCAGACGTTGCCCCTTCCAGGCGGAATCGACATTCGGTCGCGAACTCATGGGAGATACAACCCTTGCTCCTGAAGGTAGCCGTGCACTTTGTCCGTACCGACGCCGAGAAGGCCTCCGGTGCCAGCAGACGTCCACAGTCGGCCCGCATTCACCGAAGTCGTGCTGAAGACAGACCGGAACGTACTGACGTTCGTCTGCGCCATCTGGTTGAGCGAGGCCGACGGGCCCTGTCCGCCAGGGACTAAGGTTCCGCCCGCGCCGATCGTTCCGTTCCAAATGACAT